>Ga0210040_10010300_pt1 | contig 10743 bp, 8 predicted proteins | sample CryGeyCG12114_NA_FD_185462 | JGI IMG/M metagenome (GOLD analysis project Ga0210040, IMG submission 185462) | Groundwater microbial communities from aquifer - Crystal Geyser CG19_WC_8/21/14_NA (SPAdes) (version 2) | ecosystem: Environmental > Aquatic > Deep subsurface > Groundwater | place: USA... | reverse complement strand
CTGGCTCTGCGGTATTTCGAGGCGGATTAGTGGACTGCTATGGCTGCTGACTCTGCTGTTGCCTGTGGTCGGGGTAGGGCAGACGGTGCCGCCCGCTGGCTCGGTGGCCCCGCCTAGTCGGCCGGTGCCGGTGGCCTCCACCGCGCCCGACGCGGCGGCCACGCAGGCGGCGCCGGGCTGGACGCCGGTACGTACCATTAAGCTAGCCAGCGCCGGGGTGGCCTCTCTGGACCGGCGCGGCACGTTGTACGTAGTAGACGAGCAGAACAACATCCTCCAGTTTGGCCCCGATGGGCAGGCGCTCAATACCTACTCGCCGCCGTTGCCGGGGCACATATCGCAGCTGGAAGCCTGGAACACCACCAAGATTCTGGTGTTTTACGACGACCGGCAGCAAATCCTGCTGCTCGACCGGTTCCTGGCGCCCATCACCCAGGTACGCACGGCCGACTTCCTGGACGGCACTATCCGCGTGGCCACCATCGCCCCCGACGACCGGCTGTGGCTGTTCGACGAGAGCAACATTGTGTTGGAGCAATTCGACCTCAACCAGCAGCGCCCTACCATCAGCACGCCCATGGATCTGCTGATTGGCCGCTCGAAACCCGACTTCCGGTTCCTGCGCCAGTACCAGAACAACCTGTATTTGGTTGATCGGATGAATGGCATTTTCGTGTTCGACAACCTGGGCAACTACCGCAAGAAGCTCCCCTTCGCGGGGCTCACGTACGTGGGCTTCCGCGGCGACGAGCTGTACTACGTGGCTGACAATGCGCTGCATTTCTTCCACCTCTACACCTTTGCCGACCGCACCCTGCCGCTGCCCGTGGCCGGAGCTACCCAGGTGCTGGTAGGCGAGCAGTACGCCTACGTGCTGCAACCGAAAGAAATTCAGGTGTATAAGCTGTAAGCGGTGGTAGCGGGTTTTTAATGTTGAGTTTTGAATGATACACAACATTCAAGATTTAAAACCCAGTGTCTCAACTTGTGCTACTCCGCCTATCAATATGAAGTAGAACGGCAGGTGAAGTAGGGCAGCTGAACAGTAGCAACCCGCGTGGAATAGGTGCGTTAGCTTAGGTAAGTCTGGCAAATTGCTGGATTATTCCGCCCTCACTCCACAACCAACACGCATGAAAGCACTTCAAATTCACGGCATCGGCGACGTTCGCGTTGATACCGTTGATGATCCGACCATTGAAGATGGCCGCGACGCCATCATTCGAGTAACCAGCACCGCCATCTGCGGCTCTGACCTGCATATCTACGACGGCTTTATTCCGCAGCCTCGCCCTATGGTATTGGGACACGAGTTTATGGGAATTGTGGAGGAAGTAGGCAAGGGTGTAGGCAACCTGAAGGTAGGCGACCGGGTAGTAGTACCCTTCCCCATTGCCTGCGGAACCTGTTTTTTTTGCAACCACGCCCTACCCGGCCACTGCGAAAACTCCAACCCCGAGCACTACGGCCCCGAAGGAGGCCTCATGACCCAGAAAGGCGGCGCCCTCTTTGGCTACACCGACCTCTACGGCGGTTACAACGGCGGCCAGGCTGAGTACGTGCGCGTACCTTATGCCGACTACGGCCCCCGCAAAATTCCGGATTTCATATCGGACGGGCAGGCCCTGTTTCTCACCGACATTTTCCCCACGGGCTACTCGGCTATTGATTGGGGCGAGGTGAACGGCGGCGAGACCGTACTGATTTTTGGTGCCGGTCCGGTAGGGATTATGGCGGCCAAGTCGGCGTGGTTGCGCGGTGCAGCCCGCGTGTTTATCGTGGACGTAGAGCAGTATCGCCTCGAGAAAGCCAAGGAAACCGCTAACGTGGAAACCATCCTGTGGGAAAGCCACGACCAAGTGGTAGACGCCATCCGCGCCGTGACCAACAACCGCGGCGCCGACGTGTGCGTGGATGCCGTGGGAATGGAAGCGCACCGGGGCGTGCTCGACAAAGCCAAGGCCGTTCTCAACCTGGAAAAAGGTACCGACAAAGTAATTACGGCTTGCATGAGCGCCGTACGCCGCGGCGGCATCGTGTCGATTGTGGGCGTCTACGGCTCGCCCTACGACAACTTTCCTATCCACCAGTTCTTCGACAAAGGCCTGACGATCCGCGGCGGCCAGGCCCCCGCGCAAAAGCACATCGACAAGCTGCTGCAATACGTGGTAGATGGCAAAGTAGTGCTCGATGACATCATCACGCACCGTATGCCCTTGTCTGAGGCCCCGAAAGGCTACGATATCTTTAAGAACAAGAAAGACAACTGCGTAAAAGTGGTATTGACACCGTAATCCAGTTATTTATCGAGTTTCTATTATTAATGCAAAAACCCCCTACCTCCTGCGAGGTAGGGGGTTTTTGCATATCAATAAATATTTTTTTCGGATACATGAGTTGAATTCAAAACTATGTTGGTACATTTGATGTATGTACATAGTAATTCATCCACCTAGTTGGATGTCTTACTTCTTTATTCAGTAAATCCCTTTTTATTGGTCTTTCGACCTTATTCACGCTTTTTCTTCATGAACATTCTCAACGTTATTTCCAGCCCGCGCGGCGACCAGTCATTCAGCATTAAGCTAGCCGACGGCATTATCGAAAAGCTGCAGGAAGCCAACCCCGGCGTCACTGTTACGACCCGCGACCTGGCTACGAACCCGTTCCCGCACCTGGAAGCCGCCAAGCTACAATCCCTCTTCACGCCGGCTCCCGACCGCACGCCGGAGCAGCAGGAAGCCGCCAAGCACTCCGACGACGCCATTTCCGAAGTGCAAGCCGCCGACGTTATCGTAATTGGGGCGCCACTTTATAACTTCGGAATTCCCTCCGTACTCAAAGCCTGGATTGACCACATCTGCCGGGCCGGTATCACGTTCAAATACGTGGATGGTGCACCTCAGGGTCTTGTTACGGGTAAGAAAGTATACGTGGCAATGGCCAGCGGCGGCATCTACTCCGAGGGTCCGGCTGCGGGCTACGACTTCGTGGCTCCCTACCTCAAAGCCGTTTTGGGATTCATTGGTATCACGGACGTGACCGTAGTACGCGTCGAAGGCGTTTCTATTCCCAGCGAGCAGGCAACCGCTTTGGAAAAAGCATTAGACAGCGTATCGGTGGCTGACGAGGTAGTGGCGTAGCCCAATGTCCACTGTTGCCGATGAGCCAAACGCAATTCGGTTGAATACTGCCACTCCGTATGGCAAAACAAAGCTCCTACTGCCGCCAGGCAGTAGGAGCTTTGTGCATTAAGCACTTCGGGACATTGCCCTACCCGCCGCAATTCCTATCAAAGCGGATACCCCAACAGGCAACAGAAATGCGTATATTTGTTAAAACTGATTCCGTGCGGATTCCTATCCGCCTCACGATATAGATTCCCCAAGCCGTGGCTTGTACTTCCTGTTCCTCCGGGGGCGGCTGCTCTACTACTCCCTCGGGCTGCGGCTCCAAAGGCAGCTGTAGTTCTGGTGGCTGCAACCGTCTCAATGTATTCGACTGGCTGCAAGACGTCGATCTGCCCAGCGATTTTAAAGGCTTCGACATCGTAGAAATTCGCTTTAAAGGCGGCCGCAAGGACTTCTACCGCAATGTCAACCACCTGCCCCTCATCACCGGTGACGCCGTGGTGGTGGAAGCGGCTGGTAGCGGCTGGCATCTGGGCCACGTTTCGCTGAAAGGCGAGCTGGTGCGCCTGCAGATGAAAAAGAAGAAGGTAGCGACCGATAGCAAGGATATTCGCAACATCCTGCGCGTGGCTACTGCCGACGACGTGGAGCGCTGGGAAGCCGTGCGCGACTTGGAAACCGGCACCATGTTCCGGGCCCGCTCGGTGGTGGAAGAACTGCGCCTGAAGATGAAGCTCTCCGATGTGGAGTACCAGGCCGACCGCACCCGCGCCACGTTCTTCTACTCAGCCGAAGACCGCGTAGACTTCCGCGACCTGATCAAGCGCCTAGCCGACGAATTCCGGATTCGGGTGGAAATGCGCCAGATTTCGTTGCGCCACGAGGCCGGCCGTTTGGGCGGCATTGGCAGCTGCGGGCGCGAGCTGTGCTGCTCTACCTGGCTCACCGATTTTAAGAGCGTGAGCACTACGGCGGCGCGCTACCAGAACCTCAGCCTGAACCCCGCCAAGCTTTCGGGCCAGTGCGGGCGCCTCAAGTGCTGCCTCAACTACGAGCTGGATACTTACCTCGACGCCCTAAAGGATATTCCGCAGGTGCAGCGCGCCTTGCAAACGGAGAAGGGCGACGCCTTTCTGCAGAAAACGGATATCTTCAAGAAGCGCATGTGGTTTGCCCTGCGCGGCGACAATAACTGGGTGATGCTGCCTGTTGATCGGGTGCGCGAAATTCAGGATATGAACAAGCGCGGCGAGAAGCCCGAAAGCCTACTCCCACCCGTGCGCGAGGAGGACAAGGCCCCGGACCTCTCCGCTATTGTGGAAGGCAACCTCGACCGCCTGGACGATAAGATTTCCGCTTCCAAGCGGGGCAAGCGCAAGCGGGGCAAAGGTCCCGGCGAAACGGAAGTATACCCGTCTCGCCCTACCGCTTCCTCTTCGCGGTCGGTGGCGCCTCAGCCGGCTGCGCCACCGGAGCTGGATGGCCCAGCACCACTAACCGACGATGCGGCACCCGCTTCGGACGCTACTACGCCACCGGAAGAAAACCGGCGCCCGCGGGGGGCAGCGGCGCGGCCGCTCAACCGGCGCAGCCATCGGGGAGGACGCTCTAACGAAGGTGGCCGCTCCAACGAAGCCAACCGTGGCGACAACACCGCCAACCGCGGTGAAAACCGCCCGGTCGATACCCGTGGCGGCGAAACCCGTCCGCCCCGCGACCGTCCCGAGCGCACGGAACGGTCGTCGGACCGCTCGGAGCGGCGGCCACCCCGGCAGGCTCCACCTGCTGGTGGCGACGGCACGCCTCGTCCCGAGGGCAACAACCGGATGGAAGGTGGAAACCAGGAGCGGGGCAACCGCGAAGGTCGCTCGTCGCGGCGCGGCGGTCGGCCACGGCCTAGCGGCGGCACGCCCGATGCTACCCCGCCTTCGGCCTCCTAATAGCCGCATCAAAAGGTAGCCCGACCATTGCGCAAAGCTCGATGGTCGGGCTACTGTTTAACCAGGATAGGCGGGCAAAATCAGTAGCGCCCGGCTATTATTTTCCCGCTTCTCTTTACTGCTATGCGTAGCTTCTTTCGTTTGCTGTCATTGGTTAGCCTGTGGTTGGCACTAGCTTCCTGCGACTCCAATCAGGTGTTCGAAAAGAACCTGGATTTTGACGATTATGTGTGGGCGGTGCAGGAAAAGCCCACGTTCGAGTTTCCAATTCAGGACACCACGCAGCGCTACGACGTGTACTTCAACGTGCGCAACGCATCGGCCTACGGCTATTATAATCTATACGTGAAGCACACCCTGATTAGCCCCGATGGAAAGCCCGTATCGAAGCTGCTGCACCAGATGATTCTGATGGATCCGCAGACCGGGGAGCCCCGCGGCCACGGCGCCGGCGACATTTTCGACCACCAGTTTCTGGCCCTACCCAACCAGCAGTTTCACCAGGTAGGCACCTACAAAATTATGCTGGAGCAGTACATGCGGCAGGACCAGTTACCGGGCATTATGGCAGTAGGGGTACGGGTGGCTAAGGCTACCGGCGATAAGTAGCACCAAGAGTGTAGCGGCCAGGTAGCTTCGCCTACTGTCCGTACTAACGAGTAGTAGCCCGCTGGCTTCGAATTTTTTCGAAGCCAGCGGGCTACTATCATTTGGGGAATAGCTGCTAACAAAACTGCCCTGGCAAGTAGGGCCGGGGCAGTTTTGCGCAAGTGAAGAACTATTGAGGGCTAGATGCGCTCAACCTTCACGGCGTTCAAGCCTTTCTTGCCATCGATGACGTCAAAAGACACCCGGTCATTTTCCCGGATTTCGTGAATCAGACCTGTTTGGTGTACGAAAACTTCTTGGTTGTTATCGTCTTGCACAATAAAGCCGTAGCCCTTGGCTTCGTTAAAAAATTTGACAGTTCCCGTTTTCATGTAAATAAAGGGGGTGTGTTAGTTAGCAAATCGGGAGTAAAACTACACGTATTTCTAACCTGACGCTATAGTACGCCCAAGGAGATGAGTAGGAAGCCGACCTTTCCGTCTTTAGACGTAGGTAGATATACGGAAAAACTGGCCGTGGGGAGAGGCAAAAAGGACCGCGTACGGTTAAGCAGGAGCCGAAAAGAACCCGGTTTTTTGATGATGGCCCGTTTAACTCTCTGGGTAGAAGCCCGTATACTTTTCATACCCCTACCCCGTAATCTCATCCGCTACATCCACCCCCTACCATCATGGCAATCGAAAAAGAAGATCAGATCAAAAACGCCGGCCAACAGGTAACCGACGGCTCGTCGGCGGCCGTTACCGGCATGACCGATAAAATGGGCGCTGGCGCTAACAATGCCCTGGCTAACAGCTCCGTGCAGCAGGAAACACCCGGTATGCAGAAGGGCGCCCTGGATAATGGCAAACAGGAAAGGAATGATGCCACTGAGTCGGGCAGCGTGTCGAGCCAGTCATTGGCTGACTCCGAAACCAGGGTGGGCGAAGGCGCCGTGACGGGTGAAGAAGGTCACCAGAAAAACCAGGAGGCCGACCCCGCCGATATGAAAACGAAGGCTGGCAACCCTACCCCCTTAACTGAAATTGCGGCCGACAAGGACGACAAAAAAGATCGTTCCCTGGCCGGCAAGGAAGACCAGAAGGATGGGCAACCGAATCAAGAAAAGCAACTCGACCCCGCTAAGTACGGTGGTAATTTCAGCAATAGCACCCAAGACATCTACAACGACCCCGAGCGGCAGCAGAATCAAGATAGTAGTGCCGGGCGGGGTGAGTTTGGCAGCCAGGACACCGGCGGCACGCACGGCGGCTACGGTAACCAGTACCGCGAGCCAGAAACTCGCGGCACCTTTTACCCCGACGGGCAAGACCGCCGCTACGGTGGCAATTATGGCCCCAACGGCTATCATCCCGAACAGGTAGGGAACGACGACAACGACCAAAACCGCGGCCCCCACGTCGGTAGCGACTATGACTACGGCTACCAGGGTGCCGTGGTGCCCACCTCGCCACTCACGGCGGGACAATACGACAACCAACGCCCTACCCCCCCCGCAGCCTACAACGCGCAAAGCCCGAACCAACTCAACAACACTATCCTGCCCAACGAAAACCAGGCTGGCTTCAGCAACGACAACGGCTCGCCCCAGGGCAAGGCCGGCTACAGCAATGACTATGGCAACTCGTCAGGGGGAAGCAATGCGGCCCAGCAGCGCGGCAACGAGTTGAATTCGCAGCCGGCTACTGACCAGCGCAATCAGGGGGAAGACGCACGTTCGTCGCGCGGGGGCTACGACAACCAGGGCGAACGCGGACCGGAGAACAGCCCCGCCCGTAACGACCAGCAGGCGCAGGAAGAAGCTCCAGGCGACAACTCGCGCGACGCCAGTTTCCGCAACGACGACGGCGACCAGCCGAAGGACGACCGCAGCGGCTACGGCGATGGCGACGGCAACTACGGCGGTAGCAGCAAGCAGGGCTACGGCTCGAAGGGCGGCTCCTATAACGACGAGTACAGTTCCTCCGACCCCAACAGCAAGCAAGGCTCATCCGACCGCGGCGATCTTCGTTCGCAGGAGCGCAACGAGCAGAACTACGGCGAGGAGCGCCGCGAGCAGTATCGCAACCCGGAAAGCGACGAAGCGGCGGACTACGGATCATCGCCGCGCCGCAACCTTGGCCGCGACAATGAGCAAGATGCGTCGAATCAGTAACACCGCCTACCAACAAAAAAGGCCTGCCCCGCATGGGGTAGGCCTTTTTTGTTGCGTCGGGCAGAAGGCTTTAGGAGCCACCGCGCCCTACTCTTCCGTCTGAAACTGGTGCCGGTAATCGTGCGCAAACTGCTGGATCGTGTGCGGTTCGTGGCCAGTCAGGTGTACTACATCAGCGGTAGTTTGGGCCGCGTGGCCGGCGCGGTAGGTGCCATACAGCTCCAAGAGCGAATCGACTCGCCACTTGGGAGCTGAGGCCATTTGCTGCCGGAAGTCTTCTTCCAGAATGGGAACGTAGGTGACTAATCCGCCAACGGCCTCACTCAGCGCCGCCGCTACCTGCGCACCCGACAAAACTTCGGGGCCGGTAAGGTGGTAGGCTTTGCCGGTGTGCTCCTCAATGGGGGCGCACAAGATGGTGGCGGCAGCATCGGCAATGTCCCGCACGTCGATAAAGGCTACTTTGCCGTCGGAAAGGGGTAGGGGCAGCCGACCTTCATCGCGGATGGTTTCGTAATTGCGGGTCGCAAAATTCTGCATGTAATTCGTGGGGCGCAGCAGCACAGCGGGCACGCCGCTCTGCTGCAAATACTGCTCTACCTCGCGGTGCATGCGGCCTATTTCAATAGGGGCTTCGGCCGCAGCCTCAGCAGCCGAAAGCTTCACGATCTGCTTGATGCCAATTTCTTTGGCGGCATCAATGAGGTGCTTGCCGATGGTGACCTGGTCGGCCGTGGCGGGCGTGAGTAGGAACAGGCGCTCTACCCCCGTGAGGGCCACGCGGAGCGTTTCGGGCTTGCTGTAGTCGATTTCAACCATCTGCAAGGTAGGGTTGAGGCGCTTCAGCCGGTCGCCTTTGATGATGGAATGAACGCCGGCACGAACCGTAACGCCCCGGTTGATGAGGGATTTTACGACTTCGGTGCCTACGGTACCGGCCGCGCCGGTAACAAGAATGGTATGAGACATAGGAATGGAATAGACTGAGCGAAAAGCAGGTTTGCCGTGCAGATGACGGCAAACCTGCTTTTTCCATACGGATGCGGTATCAAAATAGCTGTGGTGCTCTCTACAGATAAGCAAACTGGTAATGTGAATTGGGGCACTACGTTACAGGCTGCTTCGTAGGGTCAGCCGGAACAAAAAATTATACTTATGGAAGGAATAGCGAAGCGAAAGTCTCACTCAAATCCGCTGCCTGCTTCTACGCACTCCTTTGTACTACTAAGCTTGCTGCATCCTACTAAAGGCTGCCAATTATATTAAAACGAAATTAATGCAAAGCCGAAGATAACTATGAAACGCGTAGTAGTGGTAGTCAGGTTGAATCAGTAGTGTTCCGCTGTTATTGTATTTTATTGTTTCGTACTGCTATACAGTGATGATCTGCCGTATGTAGTGGCTCATCCTCTACTACTGATCGAAACAGAATAATGAAAGACTCCTCCAAAACTACTTCTGAGGCGCCGTGCGTACGACGGCGTGAAACGACTGGTCGCAGTCAATTGTCTAGGCTTTGCCTGGTGCTGATGGCGGGCTTCGCGCTGTTGATGAGCAGCTGCTCCGACGACAATGACGACGTTACCATTACCCCCAAAGGTCCGAAGCCCGCTTGGGGACCCGACATCACGCCTCAGATGCTGACCGTAATTGAGAAGCTCGACAGCCTCACCGGGGGCGGGTCGCTCACTACCCTAACGGCACAGCAGGCCCGCCAGGTGCCCTCACCCCAAGCCGCGGCGCGGGCCGTGATGCGGGATTATGGCATTCCTATGCTCTACCCCAGCGTTGACACGACGGGCCGGCAAGTGCCGGTGAATGGCGGCGATATCCACGTGCGCATTTATACGCCCAGCACGGGTAGCGCCCCATATCCGGGCATTGTGTATTACCACGGCGGCGGCTGGGTCATTGCCAACCTAGACACGTATGATGCCTCGTGCCGCGCCCTGGCCGAGCAGGTAGGCGCCGTGGTGGTGTCGGTAGCCTACCGCCGAGCCCCTGAGTATAAGTTCCCAACCGCGCACAACGACTCGTTTGCTGCCTATCAGTGGACACTGGCCAACGCTGCCTCTATTAAGGTAGATCCGGCCCGCGTGGCCGTAGCCGGCGAGAGTGCCGGCGGCAACCTGGCCTCCGCCGTGTGCATGATGGCGCGTAGCGCCGGTGTAGCCCTACCCAAGCATCAGCTGCTGGTCTATCCCATTGCTGGTTACGATTTCAACACGCCGTCCTATGTTCAGTACGCCGATGCTAAGCCGCTCAGCAAGCCGCTGATGATGTGGTTTTTCGACAAATACCTCAACAGCCCGGCCGACGGCCAGAACCCGCTGATTTCGCTGGTGACGGCGCCTAACCTGGCAGGGCTACCATCGGCTACGGTTATCAATGCCGAGTTGGACCCCTTGCAGAGCGAAGGCCAAGCATATGCCAGCAAGCTTCAGGCGGCGGGCGTGGCAGTAACCGCTAAGGTCTACCCCGGCGTCACGCACGAGTTCTTTGGCATGGCGGGTGTATTGCCCGAAGCGAAGGAAGCGCAGGCACTGGCCAGCAGCGAGTTGAAAAAAGCTTTGAAGTAAGGTGCTACACTGTTAATCGGAAATCAACCGTAAGCGTTAGATGGTTTCTGGAAAATGGAAAAACCGCCTACTCGCTAAAGAGCCCCGCTTCCGACTGGAAGCGGGGCTCTTTAGCGAGTAGGCGGTTTTCTTGCGTGGGGCCACCCGTGGGTTATGGTCAGAACCGCAGGTAGGGCTGCAACTTGGTGAAGGCCGCTTCGTCCAGGATCCGAATCTGGCGCAGGTCGGCGGCTTGGTGGAATGGGCCGTGCTGTTGGCGGTAGGCCACCAGCACCCGCGCCAGCCGCTTGCCCACGTAGGGGTGCGCCTGGAGTAGCTCGAAAGGCGCG
>Ga0210040_10010299_pt1 | contig 10744 bp, 13 predicted proteins | sample CryGeyCG12114_NA_FD_185462 | JGI IMG/M metagenome (GOLD analysis project Ga0210040, IMG submission 185462) | Groundwater microbial communities from aquifer - Crystal Geyser CG19_WC_8/21/14_NA (SPAdes) (version 2) | ecosystem: Environmental > Aquatic > Deep subsurface > Groundwater | place: USA... | reverse complement strand
GAGGCGCATATGGCGGAGGCGGTGGGCTTTCCGGAGGTGGAGGGCCGCTTCGACGGGCCGACGCTGTTCCTGTCGGGGGAGGACAGCGCCTATGTCCTGCCCGAGCATCGGCCCCGGATCAAGGCGCTGTTCCCGCAGGCCCGCTTCGCCCGGGTCAAGGGGGCCGGGCACTGGGTCCACGCCGACCGCCCCCGCGAGACGGAGGCGGCCGTGAGGGCGTTCCTGGACGCCTAGCGGAGCGAGACGGAGGCCACGTTGTCCTGGTAGTCCTTCTGCGGGTCGCGGCCCAGGAGCGTCAGGGCGTAGGCCACCAGCGAGGAGCCGTCCTTCCAGATCTTGGCGTGGCTCGGGTCCATGCGGACCAGGAGGAGCTTGGGGTCGTCCTTGCCGTCCTCGTACCAGGCGGAGACGTAGCTGTTCCACAGCTTGTCGATGGTCGCGCGGTCGTTGTCGACCTGGAGCATCCCCGAGACCGTGGCCCAGACGTCGTGGCCCTTCGAGGCGAAGTGGAAGCTCCCCTCCTGCGCGCCGGCGTTCTGGAGGTGGCGGCCGAGGTCGGTGTCCTTCGAGGTGAAGAACCAGATCGGCCCCTCGTCCTTGTCCGAGGTCAGCTGGGCGGTCATGGGGCGGTACTCGATCTCGGTCCCCAGGCCCAGCATGACGGTCATGTCCTTGCGCAAGCTCGCCCAGAAGCGGGCCTCGAGCTCGTGGTCCTTCTCTTGGGTGTCGGCCATGGTGGTCTCCCGTATTTGTCGGCGGGAGAACGCGGCGGACAGAGGGGGGTTCCCGGGCCGTCGGTCCTGGCGCGTGGATGGCCACGCCGCGACCCGTGCCCGGCATCCGCGACGCCGGGTTCCAAGCCGGTCGGTCGCGGGGACGCGTCCTCGACGCGCGGCGGCTGGGTCTTTGCGGTCCCGGCCAGAGGACCTCCCAGGGGGGCGGCGCACGGAGGACGCCTATCGCCTCCCGACCCTCAAAGAGCTCTCGCCCGAGGGGTGCGCGCCCCGGGCATGGATGGACCTCGGGTCCGAGCCCGCGCGGACGTCGTCCATCCCTGGCGACCCGCACGGGGGAGAGGCTTTCGGATGCCCCCGGGAACACCTCCTCGGCCTGCACCCCTCACGGGTGGTCTTTGGTCCGGGAGGATCGGCCGGGGGTGCCGCTCCTGATCTCGATGAGGGGAAGGATGCCGGGAGGGGGTTAACGGGCGGTTAACGCACCGTTCGGTGGGGGGTGGCGGGACGCAACACCCCCGGCGCAAGTGCCTGAACGAGCAGGCCGAGCTGCCCGGCGGGGGTGTTGCGTGGCCCCTGGTGGGAGGGCGTCAGCGCGGCACGGATCGGAGCCGTCGAACGGGGCGCCGCAGCGCCCCCGCGACCCCCCGTCAGTCGCCCGCGGGCTCCGTCGAGGTCGCGCCCGCGGCTTCGCCGCCGGGGGTGCCGAGCTCGTCCACCTGATCGGCGCCGCCGTTGATGAAGAAGACGTAGATGAGGAACAGGACCGCCAGAACGATGACGACGATGGCGGCGGTGCGGCTGCGGTTCATGGGGCGGGTCCTTTCGGGTGTGGCGCGGGGGGAAAGGGTTGGGGGTGAGGGGAGGTTCCGAGGGCGCTAGAGCGACGCTTGGCGGGACCAGCTTGAAAACGTACAGAATGGCCATTATGGTCACTTTGCACCGAAGGATGGCCGCCATGATCTCCAAGTCCGTCACTGAAACGCGCGAGAACCTCGGGGACCTTGTGGGGCGGGTTCAATATGGGGGCGAGCAGGTCGCCATCACCAAGCACGGCAAGGTCGTAGCGGCGCTGGTCTCGGCCGACGACCTGCGGCGTCTGGAGGAGCTGGAGGACCGCTGGCTGGTCAAGCTGGTCGAGGAGATCGAGTCCGACCCGGACCACGATCCTAACGACACCGTTCCGGCCGACGAATTCTTCGCGCGACTTGAGGCCGGGACGGCCAAGGAGTGAGCCGCTACGCCGTCGAGCTTCAGCGCGCGGCGCGCAAGCAGCTCATCGCCATCCGGGACCGGCGCCTGAGGGCCGACCTCCAAGGCGCGATCCTTGGGCTCTCGGACGATCCGCGCCCGGCGGGCGTAAAGAAGCTGGTCGGGACGGGCGATCTCTGGCGCGTCCGGGTCGGGGACTGGCGGATCGTCTACCGGATCGAGGACGACCGGCTGGTGGTGCTGGTCGTGACGGTGGCGAAGCGGGATGAGGTGTATCGGTAGGGCCGGTTAAATCCACGCGCTCGCCCGTGGAGGCTGGCGGAAGGCGAGGGGAGAGGGCGGGAACGCGTGGGTTTCACCCACCCTACGCGTGCTAGCAGCGAACCTCAAACGGTGCGCTGAGGCCCATCCTGCACTCGCTAACTCGATCGGTCTTCCCGAAAATCGTGCTGTGGAAGTCCAGCACTAAAATTTGGGTGCATCTCATGAAGCAGGCTACTGATTGTATGGAGAAGACATTCGGCTAAAACGTTGGCACGTCGCAATTCTGTTTCGTCCAACTCAAACCCCTCGCGGAAGCGGGTGGGCCCAAGAACCGAGAATTCCGAACCATCTGGACGCCGGAAATTCATTACGCTCGCATAGTAGTCCACAGCGGAGGGATCACTGTGGGCAAATATCTTGTCTCGCTTAGCCAAGATAGACTCATGAATGCTTCGAGTGAACTTCGTAAGCCTTACACCCAGAGCTTTATAAGATAGTCGAGGAAGTCCTCCGCGTGACTCTGTAAATGGCCTGGAATAGGCCACGATGAAAGTCGTCTCGTAGCACCTGAACCTCCGAAGTTCCTCCAGCGAATAACGCGCTTCGAAGTCCACCTCCTGAAAAATGAAAGTAAGTGCGCTCAACGCATGAGACATATCTCGCTGTGAAAGTATTAGGCGTTTGAAGAGCGGCTCGTCGCGAAGGCGCTGGTCCGGGAATGACGATGGATCGGGTTGCTCAAAAGCACGTATGCCGGAGACGCCATGGTCTTCACCCAAAGCTTCGTAATAGTGCCACTCATCGGGATATACACGCTCAGACAACGAAGCTCCTACTAAGAGTGCTAATCTCAGACGCTCCTAGCTGCTATCCGATTAAGACGGACAGTCTGACTCATCCATCCATCTTCAGCGCCGAGATAAACGCCTCCTGCGGGATATCCACCTTCCCGAACTGCCGCATCTTCTTCTTGCCCGCCTTCTGCTTGTCGAGCAGCTTGCGCTTCCGCGTCGCGTCCCCGCCGTAGCACTTGGCGGTCACGTCCTTCCTCAGCGCCGACAGGGTCTCGCGCGCGATGACCTTGCCGCCGATGGCGGCCTGGATCGGGATCTTGAACATGTGGCGCGGGATCAGGTCCTTGAGCTTCTCGACCATGGCCCGGCCCCGCATCTCGGCCCGGTCGCGGTGGACCATCATGGAAAGCGCGTCCACGGGCTCGTCGTTCACCAGGATCGACATCTTGACCAGCGCGTCCTCGCGGTAGCCGGTGATCTGGTAGTCGAAGCTCGCGTAGCCGGTCGTCACCGACTTGAGGCGGTCGTAGAAGTCGAACACCACCTCGTTGAGGGGGAGGTCGTAGACCACCATCGCGCGGGAGCCGGCGTAGGAGAGGTCGAGCTGGATGCCGCGCCGGTCCTGGCAGAGCTTGAGGACGGCGCCCAGATACTCGTCGGGGACGAGGATCGTGGCCTTGATGCGCGGCTCCTCCAAGTGGTCCACCAGGGTGAGGTCGGGCATGTCGGCGGGGTTGTGCAGCTCCTTCATCGTGCCGTCGCGCATGTAGAGGTGGTAGACCACCGAGGGCGCCGTCGTGATGAGGTCGATGTCGTACTCCCGCTCCAGCCGGTCGCGGATGACCTCCAGGTGCAGGAGCCCGAGGAAGCCGCAGCGGAAGCCGAAGCCCAGGGCGGCGGAGGTCTCCATCTCGTAGGAGAAGGAGGCGTCGTTGAGGGCGAGCTTCTCGATGGCGTCGCGGAGGTCCTCGAAGTCGGCGGCGTCCACGGGGAAGAGGCCGCAGAAGACGACGGGCTGCGCGGGCTTGAAGCCGGGAAGCGCCTGGGTGGTCCCCTTGCGCTCGGTCGTGATGGTGTCGCCGACGCGGGTGTCGCGGACCTGCTTGATCTGCGCGGTGAGCACGCCGATCTCGCCGGGGCCGAGCTCGGGGATGGCGACCATCTGCGGGCGCAGGACGGCGAGCGTGTCCACCGGATAGACGGCGTCGGTCTGCATCATGCGGATGCGGTCGCCACGGCGCAGGACCCCGTCCATCACGCGGACCATGACGACGACGCCCAGGTACGCGTCGTACCAGGAGTCCACCAGCATCGCCTTGAGCGGCGCGTCGCGGTCGCCCTTGGGCGCGGGAAGGCGGTGGACGATGGCCTCCAGCACGTCGGGGATGCCCAGGCCGGACTTGGCCGAGATGAGCACGGCGTCGGAGGCGTCGAGGCCGATCACGTCCTCGATCTGGCGGGCGACGCGCTCGGGCTCGGCGGCGGGGAGGTCGATCTTGTTGAGGACGGGGACGATCTCGTGGCCCGCGTCGAGCGCCTGGTAGACGTTGGCGAGGGTCTGCGCCTCCACGCCCTGTGAGGCGTCCACGACGAGGAGCGAGCCCTCCACCGCGCGCATGGAGCGGGAGACCTCGTAGGCGAAGTCGACGTGCCCGGGCGTGTCGATGAGGTTGAGGACGTAAGCGCTGCCGTCCTTGGCCACGTAGTCGATGCGGACGGTGTTCGCCTTGATGGTGATGCCCCGCTCGCGCTCGATGTCCATGGAGTCGAGGAGCTGCTCCTTCATGTCGCGGTCGGCGACGGTGCCGGTCGACTGGATCAGCCGGTCGGCGAGCGTGGATTTCCCGTGGTCGATGTGGGCCACGATGGAGAAGTTGCGGATGCGGGACAGGTCGGTCATGGCGTGACGCTATGAGGGCGAAGGGCAAGGGCGTCAAGCGCGGGACGGGGCCTGCGGAGCCCTGAGGCGGTCGCCTTGTCGTCGCAGGCTTGCCGCCGCGCGGACCAGGGGGTAGCCCGCTCCGCGACCCCGAGGCCGGAGCCCCCGCAATGACCATTCCGTTCGACGCCACGGCGCAGGACCCTCGCCTCCCCCGGATCGTGTGGATGCTGTGGCTCCAGGGCTGGGACAAGGCGCCGCCCGTGGCGCAGGCCGCCCGCCAGAGCTGGGAGCGGCGGTCCGGCTGGGAGGTCCGCGCGCTCGATGCCGATGCGCTGGGAGAATTCCTGCCCCGGGACGAGATCGAGTTCATCCTGTCGGGGACCAAGGAGATGGAGTCGATCAGCAACCTGATCCGATGCGGGCTCCTTCACCGCCACGGGGGTGTATGGGCCGACGCGACCGCGGTCTGCAGCCGCCCGCTCGACGACTGGCTGCCGGCGGCGGCGGGAACGGGCTTCTTCGCCTTCGCGGCCCCGGGTGCGGGGCGGGCCCTCTCCAACTGGTTCCTCGCCTCGGCGCCGGGGCACACGATCGTCGACCGTTGGCGCACGGCGTGCCTGGGCTACTGGTCGGGGCGCGCGCAGCGGCACACCTACTTCTGGATGCACGGGCTCTTCGCCGAGCAGATGGCTCTCGAGCCCGCGTTCCAGGAGGCCTGGTCGGCGGTGCCGAAGGTCTCGGCCCGGCATCGGTTCCATTTCGGCCCCAACAGCCCCGCCTTGCTGGCCCCGCCGCCAGCCGACCTTCGCGCGGCTCTGGCCGATCCGCCGGTGCCGGTCTTCAAGCTCAGCCACAAGGGGATGGAAGGGGCAGGCGAAGGATCGCTCCTTGCGGCGCTGTGCCGCTTCGCGCGGGGCGGGCCCCTGGACGACAGCGGGCCCGTCTAGCTCTCCGCCACGCGGGTCCCCCTTGCCCGGCGACCCGACGGCAACAACGGCGCGGGACCGCCGGCGGCGAATTGCCCTTTCGCTCCGTGCCCGCCAGTATCCCGGCCGAGCAGTGAACAAGAGGCAGGAACTTGCCGCGATTCGGGTTGTGTGTCGCGCTGGGCGCGCTGTGGATGCTGGGCGGCTGCGGGGGCGGCGTGTCGGGCGAGGTCGGGCAGGCCTGCATGTCGGCGGGGCGGAACGCCGCGAATCCCACTATCTGCTCCTGCATCCAGGGGGTCGCGAACCAGTCGCTCTCGGCGCCGGACCAGCGGCGCGCGGCGCGCCTGTTCAGCGACCCCGACGAGGTGCAGAACGTCCGCAGCTCGAACGGGGTCGGCGACGAGACCTTCTGGGAGCGCTACCGCGCCTTCGCCGCCCGGGCCGAGGCGATCTGCAGCTGAGGGGGCCTAGTTCCCCTCGCCGCCCTCCATCGCGTCGTGATCCATGCCCTCCATGGCGTCGTGATCCATGTCGCCCATCCCGCCTGCATCCTCGGTAAGACGGCTCAGGTCGACCGGCACCTCCACCGTGACCTCGCCCGCTTCCTCGAAGGTCAGCGTCAGGGGGATGGCGTCGCCGTCCTCCCACGAGTCGGTCAGGCCCATGAACATCAGGTGCATTCCCCCGCGCTGGAGCACGACGGCGCCACCCCGGGGGATCTCCAGCCCGTCCGGAAGGGCCTCCATCCGCATGACCCCGTCCACCTCCTCGCTGGTGTGGAGCTCCACGCGCTCGGCGGCGGGGGAGGCGGCCGAGAGGAGGCGGTCGTCCTCGGCGGCGTGGTTGTGGATCATCATGTAGGCCGAGCCGGTCTTGGCCTGGGGCGTGGTCGCGATGGCATAGGCGCCGTGGATCTCGACATGGCCCTCCTGGGCGAGGGCCGGGGCGGCGGTGAGGAGAAGGACGGCCAGGGCGGCGCGGAGCATGGGGAGTCTCCCGGAAGTGGATAATCTGGCGGGCGCGTAGCACGAAGGGTCGGCCCGCACCATGCGGCGCGCTGGCCCCCGGGCGGCGCGGCTGCTAGGCATCGCGGACACCCCTTCATCCGGACGCTTCGCCATGGCCGACCGCATCCTCCTTGGCGTGGCCCTGATGCTGGGCTTCGTCGTCTCGGCGCCGCTCATCGACGTCGCCTCCAAGCTCGCGGCGCAGACCGTGCCGGTGGGCGAGGTCACGGCGGCGCGGTTCCTCGTGCAGGGCCTCGTGATGCTGCCCTTCGCGCTGGGGCACGGCTTGGCCCTGCCCCGCGACCTCATCGGCATGGTGGCGCTGCGGGGCTTCTTCCTGGTCCTGTCGACCTATGCCTTCGTGTCGGCCATCGACGTGATGCCGCTCGCGGACGCCCTGGCCATCGTCTTCGTGATGCCCTTCGTTCTCCTGATCCTCGGGCGGCTCCTGTTCGGCGATGCCGTGGGGCCGCGCCGGATCGCCGCCTGCGCGGTGGGCTTCGGGGGCAGCCTCCTGGTGATCCAGCCGAGCCTCGCGGCCTTCGGGCCCGTGGCGCTCTGGCCGCTCGGGACGGCGCTGAGCTTCGCCGCCTACATGCTGGTGACGCGGGGGCTCTCGGTGCGGATGCACCCGATCGCCATGCAGTTCCACACCTCGGTGCTGGCGCTCCTCATGTGCCTGCCGGTGCTGTGGTGGGCCGAGGGGACGGGGCATCCGGCGCTCGACCCGGTCTGGCCCGAGGGTTGGGCCTGGGCCTGGCTCGCGGGGGTGGGCGTCGCCTCGGCGGGGGCGCATATGCTGATGACGGTGGCGCTGCGGTTCGCGCCGTCCGCCACGCTCGCGCCGCTCAACTATCTGGAGATCGTGAGCACGACGGTGCTGGGCTACCTGATCTTCGGGGACCTGCCCGACGCGCTGACCTTCCTCGGCATCGCGGTGATCGTGGGATCGGGCCTTTACGTCATCCACCGGGAGAGGGTGACGGCCAGCGCGGCGCGGCTCGCAGCGCGTTCAGGGCCAGTGGAAGCGCCCCGCGCGGCAGGATGACCAGCATCCCTGGACCGGAGGGGCGCAGGCGGACGGGGCCCCGCGCCTCGTTGGAGGTGCCGATGCGGCTCTGGGGCGCGAAGGCCAGGCCCTCGGTGGGCCAGAGGAGCCCCTCGGACTCCACCGAGACCGGCGCGAAGGGGAAGAGCGAGACCAGCGTGCCGGGATCGAGCGGCAGGGCGAGGTCCGGGGGCGCGTGAAAGGCCAGCGTCGCCGGGCCGAGCAGGATGCAGGCCCTCTCCGGGCGCAGCACGAGGCTGTGGAGCGCCGCGAGCTCGTGGTCGAGCCGCCCGCCCGCGAAGCCCAGCGCGAGGACGACCGGCGCGTCGATCCGGGTCAGCGCCTTGTCGAAGTCGGTCGTCTCCTGCTCCGGCACCGGGTGAAGCCGTCCGGCGAAGGCCGCCCTCGCCCCCGCCGAGAGGCTGTCCATGTCGCCGATCACCGCCACGGGCTCGGCGCCCGAGGCCAGCACCGCGTCCCCGCCCCCGTCCGCCGCCACGAGAATCGGGGCGAGCGAGAGCGCCCAGGGCAGGTCCCCCGGCGTCAGGCCGCCCCCGCCGACCAGGGTGACCGGCTCTAGGCTCTGGACGATGGCCCCCGGCATCAGGCATTGTTCCCGCAGCGCTGGGACCGCCTCGAAACGGTCAAGAATCCACCTCCACCTGTCCACCCAGTGTTAATCGGCGTGTGCGATACCCATGGCAAGGTTGTGGCGTCCCTATGCGCCCGGAAACGAGTGATGGCATGGCCAAGACACCGAAGACGCTTCAGGTCAGCTTCGGACGCTTCTCCTGCTCGCTGGAAGGGTTCGACGATCCCATCCACGCGATGAAGTCCGTCACGGAATACCTGCGCGACCTGTCCGCCCGCGACCCGGCCTTCGCCACGCGGATCGGGCTGGGGGGCCGGGCGCCGGAGCCGCCCCCTGTTCCGCACCCGCCCGAGCCGCTCGTCGTGCCGCGCCCGCCCGAGCCCAGGATGGAGGCCGCCGTGCCGGTCCGCCCGGCGGAGCCCTGGCCGGAGCCGTCGCCCCTCGCCTCCCCGGGGCCGGTCGCCCGGGAGCCGTCGCCCCCCGCCGCGCCCAAGGAGGAGGCGGTGGCCCCCAGGCCAGCCTTGGAGGTCCGAGTGGAGGAACCCGACGCGCCGGCGGTCCCTCCGAGGCCGGAAGGGGTTCCCGTGGCCGCGCCGCCGCCTGCCCCGTCCAGCGAGCCTAGCCCGAGCGAGCCCTCCCGGTCCGAGCCGGCACAGGCACCCGCCTCCGATCCGCCGGGGCCGACGTTGCAGGACGAGGCGGCTCCGCCCCCGGCCCCGGAGGACGAGGCCGCCGAGGAGGCGCCCGACCTCGACCCCGCCGCCCATCCGGGGCTCCAGAAGCTCCGGGCGGCGGCGCCCGACGAGGGCCACGAGGAGGAGATGTCGCGCTTCCTCCTGCGGGCCGACGACCAGCTCGCCGATCCGGAGGCCACGCGGCGGCGCGACGTGATCGCCCAGCTCAAGGCCGCCGTCGTGGCCACCGAGGCCGAGCGCGCCCTGGGTGACTCCGACTTCGGCCCCGAGGCGCGGAAGGACGCCTTCCGCCTCGACCTGAGCGAGGCGGTCCGCCTGCACCCCCCTGTGTCCGACCCGCGGCCCGACCACGCGCCCCTGCGCCTCGTGGCCTCGCAGCGCGTCGATGCGCCGCCCGAGGGCCTGGAGGAGCACCCCGTCCCCGTCGAGGAGGAGGACGACATCGAGGAGGAGCCCGCACCCGTGCGGAGCCGCGCCTCCTTCGCCGTCTTCGCGACCGAAATGGGGGCGACCTCCCTCCCCGACCTGCTGGAGGCCGCCGCCGCCTGGCTCTGCTTCGTGGACGAGCTGGAAAGCGTGTCCCGCTCGCAGCTCCTGGCCCTGGCCGCAGAGGTGCAGGGCGAGGCGCCCGACCGCGAGGAGGGCTTGCGGACCTTCGGGACGCTGCTGCGCCAGGGCCGCATCGCGCCGGTCGCGGGGGGGCGCTACCGCATCAGCGAGGGCAGCCGCTTCGACCCGAGCCGCCTCGCCGGGTGAGGTTGGTCCAGGGGGTTCGGGCTGCGGCCTTGAACGCCTTCGGGACCTGCTAGGCGTCCGGGCTTGCGCGCCAGGGGTGTGTTCCCCGCATGGAACCGTGTCGGCCGTTCCGGCGCGACCGCCTTCCTAAGGGCCACAGCCAGCGTCCGAACCTGACTGCGGGGCTCATGGCCCCGCCCGTCACTCCTCCGGCGGCTTGGGCGCGTCGGGGTCGGCGCGGCCGATCCCCCGGAACAGCGAGCGGAACGGGAGCGCCCAGGCGACCCCCAGGAGCACGAAGATCAGGATCTCCAGCACCCAGGCCGGCCGGCCGAGCCGCTCGCGCAGGGCGTCGATCAGGGACACGGCCAGCACGATGTAGACCGGCAGCCCCACGACGAGGACCACCATCGACCAGTTGCGGCGGGCGCGCCAGCTCAGGGCCATCGCCGTCAGTCCGCGAAGGGGTCGGTGACAAGGATCGTGTCGTCGCGCTGCGGGCTCGTGGAGACCAGGGCCACGGGGCACTGGATCAGCTCCTCGATCCGCCGGACGTACTTGATCGCCTGCGCCGGAAGGTCGGCCCAGGACCGCGCGCCCTGCGTCGAGGCGTTCCAGCCTTGAGTCGTCTCGTAGATCGGCTTGCAGCGGGCCTGCGCGTCGGCGGCGGTGGGGAGGTAGTCGAGACGCTCCCCGTCCAGGTCGTAGGCCACGCAGATCTTCAGCTCCGCCAGGCCGTCGAGCACGTCCATCTTGGTCAGCGCAATGCCGTTCACGCCCGAGAGCGCGCAGGTCTGCCGCACCAGGACGGCGTCGAACCAGCCGCAGCGGCGGTTGCGGCCCGTCACGGTC
>Ga0210040_10010298_pt1 | contig 10745 bp, 10 predicted proteins | sample CryGeyCG12114_NA_FD_185462 | JGI IMG/M metagenome (GOLD analysis project Ga0210040, IMG submission 185462) | Groundwater microbial communities from aquifer - Crystal Geyser CG19_WC_8/21/14_NA (SPAdes) (version 2) | ecosystem: Environmental > Aquatic > Deep subsurface > Groundwater | place: USA... | reverse complement strand
CGCTGGGACCGGAGGATTTTCCAGGGGTACAGGTGATCGTCGACGGCCGCCGGGTGCTGGACCCCGATCGCTATCCCGGTGTTCGCCTGCTCACGCTGGGCGGACGCAGGTGAGGGGTCGCAGCGAGAGAGGGCGGGTCGACCGGTGAGCGTGACCAACGAGGACCGCGTCGGGCTGCCGCCGCTGTCGGCGAGCAGGAAGGCCACCTGGGACTACTACCGCATCGAGTTCCTCGCGGACGGCTATCCCGGGCGACGCAACGACGGCGTCGTGCAACCGCACCCGATCTACGGTCCGTACGTCATCAGCGACTACCTCACGCAGTTCCGGCAGACTCGGGACCACTCCTTCCTCACAGCTGCGACCCGCGTGGCGGACGCGGCGATCGACCGCATGGAGACCCTCGAGGACGGGCTCGTGTTCCGCTACAAGCCCCACACCGGGGTGAGCTCGCTTCCTCTGGAGTTCTACAGCGGTCTCACCCAGAGCAGATACCTCTCGACACTGGGCCGGTTGGACGCCGCCCTTCATGCCCCGCGGTTCGCGGACGCTGGTGAGGCCATCCTGCGCAGCCTCACCCTGCCCGCCGACCAGGGTGGTGTTGCCCGGCAGACCCCTGCGGGCGGGCTGATGATCGAGGAGTATTCGCACGCCGTTCCGGACTACACGCTCAACGGCTGGACGACTGCCACCACCCTCATCCACGAGTACGCGGAGGCGACGGGGAGCGACCACGCGTACCAGGTCTTCCGCGACAGCATCCACGGAATCGCGGACGTCCTGCCGCTGTACGACGTCCCCGAGCTCGCCAACTCCCGGTACCGGCTGAGCGGACAGGCACGGGTGCGGCTGACCCTGCAGAACGTGGGAGCCCGCGTGCTCGCCGCCTGGGTCGACATGCCGGGCTACGGGCAGTTCCCGGTGGAACACGGCGGTACCAGGAAGTGGTCGAACCAATGGGTCTCCGGCCTTGATGAGGACGGGCGGCTGACCCGGACGACGGCCGGTATGGACGTGGTCCTCTGCCGCCTGACCTGGCCGCGACCGCACCGGATTCACCTCGAGGTCGACGTTCCGGAGACCAGCAGGTACGCACTCAAGATCGCCGACGGGAAGTACGACCCGCTGAGTGCCGTCGCGCCGTTGGACGATTGGCTGGTCGTGGACCGAGGTGAGCTAGCACCCGGTCGAAACGTGCTGGACATCCCAATCCCCTGGCACCAGGCCGAGCTCGTCGCCTATCCCACCAACTTCGGCAAGTCCATCGAGGGCACGAACTACAACTGGTATCACTTCATCCACGTCGACACCCTGCGGAAGCTGCACGGGATGATGCCCGCGCCGATGCTCGACTACTACCACCACCGCTGGCAGTCGTATCCCGAACGCTGGCCGTCGATCCCCGAGTACCAGGCTGACATCAGCTACGACCGCTACAAGGCTTGATCCAGGCCGGTCGACGCAGCCACGGGTCACGTACCGGGCTGCTTCCCGCCACGGTCGGCTCGGGCCTTGTCAGCGCGTTCCGTCAGGTTGCTCCGGAGTTGCCGGTTCGTCCCCTTGAGCACCTCGATCGTCTCTTGAGCCTTCATCAGCCGGCGCTGCACCTGCGGGGCTGTCCAGCCCGGCATGATGCCAGGAACCCCCCGCGGGCGGATCCCCTGGTACAGCTCCTCCAGCTGCTTCGCGATGACCGCGGCGTCGTGGTGCTCCACCACGTAAGCCCGGCCTCGCTCGCCGAGCTCGGCGCGACGAGGGGCCGAACTGATCAGCTCTCGCATGACCTCGACGAAGGTGTCCGGATCAGCGCTCGCCACCGGCAGCTCCGGGTGGCGCTTCCGCACCTCGCCACGGATTCGCGCGACGGCGACCTTGCCCAGGGCCATCGCCTCCAGCGAGCTCACCCCCATCTCACCGGTGAGCAGCTGGTCGACCACGATGTCGGCATCGCGCACCCGCCCCATCAGCTCGCGGTGGGAGACCCCCTCGACCAGATCAACCTCGAAGCTCGCGCCCTCTTCTCGAAGACGTTCCAGCCCGGCCAGCACGAATTCCGTGCCCTTGGTCGACCGGAGGCTGGGCGCGTGCAGGACGACGGGTCGGCGGCGCCTGACCGGACCGACCATCGGCAGCCGATCGGTCTCAACGGGCTTGGGCAGATAGCTGGCCTCCGGCACGTAGGGCTGATCGAGGACGCTGCCGACCGTCATCCGATCGGCGTAGGTACGGATGACGGCCAGCTGAGCGGCGATCCGCTCCTCGTCGCAAGCCACATCGGCGTACCGGTAGTAGCTCCACCGGTCGTTCGCGAGGTGGTGGCTCTTGAGCCTCACATCGGACCCGTGGAACGTGAACACGATCCGCGTCCCCCTCGCCCGCCAGACCGGGAGGTCCCAGAACCAGGGCAGCTTGCTGGCAACGGGAATCAAAGATCGGGCAAAGTGGAAGTGGACCACGTCGAGATCAAGATCTAGCGCGTCCTTGAGAGCCCGCAGGTAGCTGTCGGGCCCTTCTTCGTGCTCGAAGACGCGGTCGGCCGAGAACCCGTAGGCCGAGGTGCCGTACTGCCAGACCTGCACGTCGTGACCGCGGACCCGCAGTCCTTGCGCCATCGTCCAGGGCTGGTTCGCGATATTGCTCGGCGCGTGCAGCACACGCATGGACGACCCCCATCGGGGCGCCTCGAGCGGGTCTCGGACGCCGGTGTTGTGCTAAGCCTCGTCCGTCGTCCTTCGACAGGCGGTGCCGGGGCTCCGGTCGCTCTCGCCAGACGGCCTTGTCATGCTCTCCGAACCAGAGCGGCGACGACGTCTCGGGCTGCGAACCCTTCCCCGAACGGGCTGGAACGCGGTGTGGTCGGCACAGGTCGCAGTGCGACCGGGTTGAGGTCGTCCGGCGGCGACGGCACGATCGCGTTCCAACCCCCGTGCAACGTCTCCGGCCACTCCGTCTCCGACCGCATCGTGGTGCAGACGGTCCCCAACAGGTACGCCTCCTTCTGGAGCCCACCGGAGTCCGTCACGGCAGCGCGCGCACCGTCCAGGGCTGCCACCATGTCGGCGTAGTCAAGGGGCGGAAGCAGGCGAAGCGCCCCTCCGGTCAACGACACTCCTGCCGCGGCAGACCGATCAACAAGCCGCGGGTGGGCCGTGAGCAGGACGGGGAGGTCGAGGCCGCGCAGTGCCTCCACCAGCCGCCCCAGCCGGTCGACGTCGTCGGTGTTCTCCTGACGGTGGACCGTCGCGAGGACGTACGGATCGTCCCCCACCTGGCGACGCACCTCAGGGGGGCGCACACCGCGAACACGCGCCTGCACGCTGAGGCAGATGTCAGTCATGACGTCACCCACGAGAATGGACCTGCCCGCCAGTCCCTCCCGCGCCAGGTTGTCCATCGCCAGCGCCGTCGGTGCGAGCAGCAGGTCTGACGCGTGGTCCGTGAGCACGCGGTTGTGCTCCTCCGGCATCCGGCGGTTGAACGACCGCAGCCCCGCCTCGAGATGAGCCAGAGGCAGATGAACCTTCACCGCGGCGAGCGCTGCCGCGATCGTCGAGTTGGTGTCGCCGTAGACCAGCACCCAGTCCGGACGTTGGTCGTCCAGCACCACGTCGAGCTCGGCGAGCATCCGGCCCGTCTGGGCACCGTGGCGGCCCGAGCCGACCCCCAGGTGCACCGCGGGCGCTGGTATCGCCAGCTGCTCGAAGAAGACGTCAGACATCCGCGAGTCGTAGTGCTGGCCGGTGTGCACGATGACGTGGTCATGACCAGCGTCCTCCAGCGCAGCCGACACCGGCGCCAGCTTCACGAACTGCGGACGGGCGCCGACGACGCTCACGACCTTCACGGTTGCTCCTTCCGAGCAAGCTCGGACACGGCTCGTCCGAACGCTGCGTACTGCTCTGATCCGCTGGAGCTGTCCGCGGCCCACCTCTGCGCCGCCTCCTGGTACGCGGACATGGCGCTCGGGTCCTGGGACCATCCTCGCAGGGCGGCGACAGCAGCCGGGACGTCACCGACGACCACTCCCGCGCCGGAGCCACGCACGAGGGCAGCAGCCCGAGGCAGCGGCGTCGTGATCACCGCGAGCCCGCAGGTCAGGTACTCGAGGACCTTCGTCGGCATAGCCGCGACGAACGCCGGCGTGGGCTGCAGCATGCAGAGACCGACCCGGGCGCCCGTCGCCAACCGCCACGCCTCACGAGGCGGGCGCCGGCCGTGGAAGCGGACACGGTCGCGGGCAGACGACGTCGCGCGCCAACGGCTCAGCCAGGCCCGATCGGCCTCTGCCACCGGACCTACCACGTCGAGCGTCCAGTCCGGACAGGACTCGAGCACCGAGAGCATCATGTGCAGCCCCCGCGAGCGGCGGACGTCCCCGACATAGATCGCACGGAAGTCGGACGTCGGCGGTGCCGGTGCTGGCAGCAGGTCGCGCCGTGGCAGGTTGCGGACCACCAAACGATGTGCCGCGTGGAACGGACGCAGATGGTCGTCCGCCACGACGGTGAGGTCGGCCCGGGTGGCACTCGCCGTCGAGGCGATCACGAGGCTCCTCGCCAACGCCAGCCAGCCACCCTTCGCCCAGCTACGGTCGAGCAGGGCCTTCGCGTAGTCCTCGTGCACGTCGACGACGACACGTCGGGTGGACCGGCCGAACAGCCACCGCGGGAGAAAGCGTCGCAGCAAGGTCGGAAGGACAAGATCGGGATCGAGCACCAGAATGACCCGTCCCCGTGAACGCCACGGGAGAAGGACCGCGTCCGCCGCTCGACGAGGCAGACCCCACCGCGGATGGGACCTCACCTCGGCCTCTGGGGGGCCGTCCCGGGCCGCGCCGAGCCCGAGGACCTCGACGGTCAGACTCTCGTCGCCAGCCAGCACGTCGACCAACCGGTGCAACCGGGCGTCGGCTACGTCATGGCCCGTCGTGAGAACGGTGACGTCGACCTGGGAAGGCTTCACCCAGCGGCCTCCAGGTCCCGGTAGACGCCCAGCAGCCGGTCCCGGTCGACGCTCCAGGACAGTGCTCCCTGCGCTCGCTGAACTGCCTGCTGCAGCTGGGGGTACCGGAGCACCGCATCCTCGATGGCTGCGACGAGCGACCTCGCATCTCCTGACCGGTAGAGCACGCCGACGCCGTGCTCCCTCACGGTTCGAGCGAGCTCACCGATGTCGCTGGCGACTACTGGCACACCTGCACTCACCGCCTGGAACAGCTTGTTCGGAAGTGCCACACGGTGATTGCCCCAGCCATCGGTCAGCGTGACAAGCGCCAGCCCGCCGACCCTGAGCAGGCCGTCCACCTCGTCAGCAGCGACAGCAGGACCTACGTGGCAGTGGCGAGGGACGAAACGGGCGATCCACGATGGGTCGGCCGGTCCGACCAGGCGCAGCGCCAGCTCGACCGACGCGCTCGCAGCCGCCACCGTCTCCAGATCCCGACCAGGCCCCAACCGGCCGGCGTACACGGCCGCGACCGGGGTGCTCGGTGGCGCCGAGGCGCTTGCCGAAGGGAGGGGAAACGTGTTTCTGACGACGGCGACGTGCTGCCACTGGTAGGCGTCGCGCAATCGGTCACCCAACGCCTCGCCGACCGTCAGCACGACGGCTGCTCGGGCACCGAGTCGTTGTTCCCGAGCCCGCTGCCACCGATCTTCGATCGGGGTCGGGCGGCCAGAACGATGTCGCTCCGACCAGAGTTCGTGGGTGTCGTACACCAGCCGGACCCCACGAGCACGTGCGACTCGGTCGCCCAGGGCCAGCGCGGTGTAGTCGTGCGCGTGCACGACGTCGAAGTCGAGCTCGTCGGCGAGGCGTTCTGCCCCTCGGGCCCAGCGTCCGAACGTCCGCCGCCGGTGCTCGGGCAGCAGCAGCCAGCGAGCCGCGCGCTGCAGCGCAGGGCCCTGCCCGACCTTGCGCGGCCCGGGCCGACGAAGACCTGCGCCACCGGTTGCGCTGAACAACTCCACGCCAGCGCCCACGGTGCCGGCAACCGGAACGTCGCGGCCCAGCACCTGCACGTGGTGGCCGGCCTCAGCGAGAGCGATCGCCTCACGAGTAACGCGCACGTCGCCGACGACGGAGGTGGCGACCAGCATGAGTATGCGCACCGTCAGTTCACCGAGACGTGGATGGAGGTGACGCCTCGCGCGCAACCGGGCTCAGCCAGGTGAGAGGCACTCGAAGACCGTACCTTCTTCCGTCTCCGGGCCACTTCGTGACAGGCGCCGACCGCATCGCTGACTGTTACATTATTGTGGTGCAGGCAAATACGGCAGGGCTGTTCTGCTCGTGAGCGCAGAGAGGTCGACGTCAGTCGCCCCGACGCGTCGGCCCGCTCCCCGCTCGGCTGCCGCGGTCCGCGTCGTCTACCTGGCGATGAAACCGCAACTGCGTGGGCGGATCAGGCGGAACGTTCAGACCCTGCTGGAGCTGGGCGCCGACGTCACCGTGCTGACGGTCGTCAGCAACAAGGAGTTCTTCGTCGGCCTCGACCACCCTCGGCTGCGCGCCGAATTCCTGGAGGCTCGGTCTGTCTACGTGCGCCTCTCCCAGTACACGTCGCGCCGGAGCTTGGAGCAGGCCGAGCGGAGACGAGCGCGCGCGGCAGGTGTGGTGCCCGCCCGTCGAGTGTCACGGCGCGTGCTCCTGAGCCCGCTGCTCCTCGTCGGCTTCGTGCTGGTGAGCATCTTCCGCGTCCTGCGTGGTCTTGCCCGCTACACGGTGCAACCACTCGTGGGGTGGCTGAGGGTCGCCGTCGTCGCCGTGTGGAGATTGCTTCCTGGTGCGGTTCGCCGGACTGCCTGGCGATTCTTGCGCTGGCGTGTACGGAGCCGGCGCCGGAATCGCAGGTTCTACTCGAAGAGAGTGCAACCCTGGCTGAGACACCAGCGGCACGTGCTCGTTCGGTGCGGCGACCGAGTCAGACACCTCGGCCGCCGACTTGATCTTGTTGAAGCCCGACCGCGACCGCGAAGTTCAACGGCGCGGGCCGCCTGGCGCCGACGTCGAGTGCTGGCGCGGCGTGCGGTGCTCCGCCGTCGACGCTCGACGAGACGTGCTCTGCTGAACCGCCGGCTCAAGATGCGCCGAGCACTCGTTCGTTGGGCCAAGGACCGGCTGAGGCCGTGGCACCGCGTGAGCCGGTTCTTTGCCTTCTGGCGTGAATCGGCCGCCCGAGCAGTCGAGCTGGCCCCAGACCTCGTCGTCAGCTCGGACCTACCTGGGCTGGTGGGCGCCGGACGCGTCGCCCATCGGCTCGGGCTGCCGCACCTGCACGACTGTCACGAGCTGTACCTCGAGAGCACCAGCTTCCGCGCGACCGAGCGACGGCTGCTCGCACCCATGGAACGTCGCTACCTGCGGAGGGCCGACAGCGTCGTGGCGGTCAACACGAGCATCGCCGTCGAGTACGGACGCCGCTACGGCCGACAGCCCCTGGTGGTGAGGAACTGTGCTTCCCGCCTGCCGGCAGATCTGCCCGTGCGCGATCTTCGCCTGATGGCAGGACTGCCGCTCGACGCGCAGGTCGTCCTCTACCAGGGAGGCTTTGCCGCGGGTCGCGGCCTTGAGGTATGCGTGGCCGCGGTGCCCGGCCTGCCCGTCGGAGCTCACCTCGTCCTGCTCGGCTTCGGCCCGATGCGGGACGATCTGGTCAACCTGGCCGAGCTGGCGGGCGTCGCCGACCGGGTGCACGTGGTGGACGCGGTACCGCCTGAGGAGCTTCTCGCCTGCACGGCTTCGGCGACGGTAGGACTCATGCCGTACCAACCGGTCTCGCGGAACAACATGCTGGCCCTGCCGAACAAGATCTTCGAGTACACGACCGCTGGTGTACCCGTCGTCGTCTCTGACCTGCCCGAGCTCAGGCGGATCGCCGTGGACGCTGGATGTGGGCAGGTGTACGACTCTTTCGATCCACTGATGCTCGCAGCAGCGCTTCGCGAGGTGCTCGATCCCAGCCGCTACCCGGCCTACAAGGAAGCCGCTCGGCGCTTCGGCGACACGAACGTGTGGGAGACCGAACGAGAGATCCTCGTGGAGCAGATGGTGCGACTCGCACCGGGCCTGGCACCAGACCGGGGTCACCAGGTCTCGGCTCCTGAGTTCTCCGCCACGACAGCGACTCACCGGTGAGGCCTCGGCAGGGACGCCCTGTCGGCAGCGCAGTGAGGCGTCGCGGCGTTGCCGTCGTCCTGCTCGTGCTGACCGGGTCGGGCTGTGCACATCCGAGCACGCTCGACGATCCAGGTCCTCCCTCAGCACCTGCTTCAACAGCAGTCGCGCCTGCTCTGAGGCCGAGCTATCGGAACACCGGGGACCGCTCAGAGCTGGTCCGCGCTCTCCCCGTCCGGGCCCGGGCCACCGCCGCAAGCAAGCGTGTCGTCTACTCACAGGAAGTCACTCTCCGCGAGGGCCAGGTGCTCCTGGCTGTTGCCGAGTTCCAGGTGACCAACGACCTGAACGACAACGTCTTCGTCGGGTCGACGGTCCTGCTGGCGACCTCACCGTCCTCCATCAGCGGCCGAGAGGTCACCGCGGCGAACGGCCAGAACGTGACGCCCGCCATGCACCACGGGCAGCAGTCGAAGAACGGCACCTACGAGGCCACCGCCACCGACGCTGGCGTGCGGTACGTCAACGTCGTCGTCTGGGCTGCTGCCTCGAACGCTCTGTCGGGCGATCAGATCAGCGTCGACCCAGGCTATGGACGTCTCTCGGTCCTGAGCTGGTAGTCCGATCGAACGACCCCGCCGTTCTCAGCGGCTGCGTCACCGCACGTTCAGGTGGAGTCCGCGCAGCAACCGGAGGAACGCGGGCGGCGGGTTGCCGTCGCCGTTCAGGTGCTCGCCAGCCTTGGCGAGCCGGGGCCGCAGGGACGCCAGACGTTCGCTGCCGCGGCCCTCGAGGCCGACGACGACGACGCCGACGATCCCGGTGATCAGTGCGAGCAGCAGCAGGCTGGCGACGATGATCGCGGTCATGCGGTGAGGATCCTGGTCATGGTTGTGCCTCTTTCGACAGTCGGGGCTCCGGGGAAGGAACTGCCGTACCTGACGTCCCGGGCTCCCGGGGCGACGCTCAAAATCGTGCGTCGCTTGCGGCCTCCGGGGAGACGGACACGCCGCCCGGCTGCTACCGATCAGGTAACGGCGCCCCGGCGTCTTCCCGCCCGGTCCAGAGAGCGCTCGTGCACTCGAACGCTGCGACGACCACCCGACCCACCGCTTCACAGACGCGGGGCCAGGAGGTGGAGCAGAAGAGCTCAGGGGCGACCGCTCACGGAGCCTCTGCGTATCGCTTGACCGTGGACCGGATGTGGTCGGCGAAAGCGTAGATCTCCTCGAGGTCGGCGATCGGGTGCCGCGTCTCGACCTTGTCCTCGTCGAAGAGACCGACAAACTTCTGCTTCTTCCCGTTGAAGTGAAGTCGCGCGATCGGCTTGCGGTTGTTCGCGTCCAGCAAGATGGCGAAGTAGGTCTTCGCGTCTCGCTGCGAGATCCGCTGTGGCTTGACCTCGCTGCAACCGATCGCCTTGATGATCTGGTAAGCCTCGAGCTCCTCGGGTGTCGTCACGATCTCGGTGTCGCGTGCGAGGTCGTCCGTCGCCACCTCCTCGCTCGTCACCTCGGTCGAAGACGGCGTCGCAGCAATGGACGGCGTGGTGTAGAGGTCGGGACCAAGAGCAGTCTTGAGACGCTCGTTCACCTGGTCGCTGAGGAACTGGGTGGCAGCCTTGCTCACCAGAGGGCGAAACTGGTCGCGGACCTTCTGTGTCACCGACTTGTCGTAGACCCGCTGGGTGAAGAAACGGATCCACTCGTCGTCGGGGTTCCGGAACTGAAGAGCGATAGCGCGCTTCAGCTGGCCGATGTACTTGAGCTCCTCCGCGGCGCTGATGATCGACTCGAGGTCGAAGACCTCCTTCGTCAGCTTGCGGATCTCGGGGCAGCAGCGTCGGATCGACGTCGAGCAGGTCCAGGACCAGGAAGGGCTTGTCGTCCATCTTGTTCGGGGCGTCGAGGTCCGTGTAGAACTCGTAGACCTGGCCGTTCGTCAGCACAGCGATGCGTGCTTTGGTCACCGTGAAGTACCGGAAGAGCTGCGACGCGTGCTGGATGCTCAGCGGCTCCGTCGACTTCTTGCACTCCACGAGCATCTGGACCTCGCCCTCGCGCATGATGGCGTAGTCGACCTTCTCACCGCGCTTCACACCGACGTCGGCCGTGAACTCGGGGACGACCTCGAGCGGGTTGAAGACGTCGTAGCCCAAGACCGTGGAGATGAAGGGCATGACAAAGGCGTTCTTCGTCGCCTCTTCCGTCTGAATGGCCGCCCGCTGGTTGCGCACCTTCTTCGCGAGCGCAGCGATGGTCTCGTCGAAATCCACGGAATCCTCCTCGATCGGTCGTGGACAGACCTTAGACCGATAGCCAGACGATCAGTGCGGCTGACGAGATCCAGCCCGCAGCCCCCTTGGAACCGTCAGGCGACCGCGTCCACCTCGCGCAGGCGCTGGGAGATGACCGTCGACACGCCGTCGCCGCGCATCGTCACGCCGTAGAGCGCGTCGGCGATCTCCATGGTCCGCTTCTGGTGGGTGATCACCAGGAGCTGGCTGCTGGCGCGGAGCTCGGAGTAGATGTCGAGCAGCCGGCCGAGGTTGGTGTCGTCGAGCGCGGCCTCGACCTCGTCGAGGATGTAGAACGGGCTCGGCCGGGCGATGAACAGCGACACCAGGAACG
>Ga0210040_10010297_pt1 | contig 10745 bp, 5 predicted proteins | sample CryGeyCG12114_NA_FD_185462 | JGI IMG/M metagenome (GOLD analysis project Ga0210040, IMG submission 185462) | Groundwater microbial communities from aquifer - Crystal Geyser CG19_WC_8/21/14_NA (SPAdes) (version 2) | ecosystem: Environmental > Aquatic > Deep subsurface > Groundwater | place: USA... | reverse complement strand
GTGGACAATGAAAGTGTATTGTGTGCTACTAGAAAATCCGTACTTTTTTATCTCGTTATAAGGGTCAGTTTGTTAATTGGGATTCAATACATAAAATCTGTAACCTTACTGAATTTGATTCTGATAATTATGGACACTTAAATTGGAAAACTCGCTTGGGTTTATTCTTATTCAGTTAAAAACTGGTACAACTCTCAGAAACTGGATTCTTGGATGCTTTGGGACTGAAGGTATTGAATTTGTAGTTGATACATAAATCTTATCATGGCGTCTTAAAGAAATTGGAAAACCTGGGTACTTACCCTCAATAGCATCCATGAGTATCGCAGATTCTCCATTCTGGATTCATTTATAAGCGTGCTCTTTGTAATCGTTGCGAATGTGGAAGTGGACGTCAAATTCTACTGGTCTTCTTTTTTTTAATTTTTAAGTCATATTGAAGAAGGTTTGCAAGCTTTTGATAGTATCATGACATATTGACTTTTACGTTACACTTTTTACTCCTGACCTCGATTAATGTATTTAATCATCCTTCATTCACAATGGTCTGGCCTGGCTGTGCATCGCAGTCGCAGTAACACTAAAACACTACGCTTCATGTGCATAATCCATTTGGAATTATTACTTTTCAGATTAATTACTGCTGCCATTATTTATAATGCCTGGAAAATACATTGAGTACATCAAGGTGAGTTTGCTATAACAGTTAAACACGAATTTAATATTTTGGAAAACGAAATGGTTTTATAATATTTAACTGTCTATAGGCTGGGCAATTCGTTGTTCCTATCGAATTAAAATTTCTTGCCTCTCCGTGCATTGATGAAGCTTCCGGGAAAGAAGTGAATTCGTCGAAATGGGTGGAAAGAAAGCACTGGAAAGTATGTTTTATCATTGCCATTTATATTTAAATGGTTATTTACGATGTTGGCTCATATTGATTTGAACTGATCTTGGGGTTGTAAACTTAACAATGTTGTTAACCATTGAAGGAAATCAAGAGTCTTCTTAGACCTGCGGTGGAGGCTAGCCTGAAAGTGCAAGATAGTTTTAATCCAGCAGAGAAAATTGGCCGGTCCCATCATGTGGCTTGCGGGCATGAAGTCAGTCTAGGGTGAGCATTTAAAATTCTATATGAGAACACAGAGTAACCTTCTGAAAGCTTGTCTTTTGAATAAAGTAACCGATAATCCGAACAACCAAACCGACTGTTTACTACTATTTGCGATTTTTTGATTTTTAAACGCTTATCGAAAGAATCTTTTGTGTACAACAATTTTTTAATTTCATTTTAGATACTTGTTGGTAGTATCTAAAGAAGATTCATCGTATTTTGGGATTTTGGATCCCAAACGTAACTGCTGGACTGACGATGAAGAAGATAATGTAGATGAGGAGACCCAACTGGCAGATTATGGTATTGGTATTTTGACTTCATCCATAAGCCCCCGTTATTCCGCTATTTAACAGTCCGGTCACATTAATTTATCGTGTGCTTTATGTTCTATCCAGGAGGCCAGTTTAAGCAATTAATCCCAACCAAAGTGTATATTCAATGTTGTGTTGTCAAAAAATCCTCTTCTCCTTCAGAGGACAACAAGCTAATACGCAAAGAACTTGGAATAAGGAGTGAAGACATACAAAGTTACTTGAAGTCTTCCCCTAATGAGAGTTCGTCAAGTACCACTGTGTATCATGAAAAGTAATGGATTAATTAATACTGTTAAAACATTTTTTGGATTCAGATTTTATATAATTTCACTTTGCATAAGTTTTTCTTCTCCCTCTTTTGACACAATTTCTTGTTCTACGTTATTCATTCAGATCTTAAAGCTTCCGCAGTCAAATAAAAATAGGTATTCTATATTAAGTCTATTTCTATTATTTATTCATTCACACAAAATTTTGAAAAGTGTCCTGCAATGCAAAGCAATAGTAAAGAGTGCTTCTTATTCTTTTATGTTTTCATTTCTTCACTCAAAGGAGATAAAGTCAACATAACTTTCACTGCGTATTTGGCATGATGAATGAGTGGCGGGATTACCGAGTTTGTTTTGCTTCTACTATTTTGTTTATAAATGTGCCATGCAAATTTAAAATTATTATGTTCACTTTTTTTGTTGCAGAAGCTCATTTGAGTTGGGCAAATCAGAGACCCAAGTTAAATGGAAAAAATCGAAGGATAGCAAGTCTGTAAATAATAATAAAGTATTCACTCGAGATGTGTGGCATTCCCGAAGAGCCGAAGAAAATTCGGAAACTGATGATGGTGACGATAGCAGCAGCGATGAAAATTCTACTCAATTGGCGAAAAGCTTATCCTCCTGCGTCTTATGGCAGCCGAAGTCAAAGCAGCTCAGTTATTACTCCGAAAACATTCTGGATAAATGCAGACGGATTCATTCTAGGAACTCTAGTAGAAGTAGATTTTCGGATCGTGATGATGATGAAGATTCGGACGGAGAGCATTATGAAGATCTTTACAGTTTTTATGACGTTCCTAGAGACAGTGATGATGATTTCAGTCTTCCTGATATTGACCTGCCATTGGAAGTTAGTCCTGCGAAAGAAACCAAAAGGAAAAGGAGGCGAAAGGCTACTAAAAACGTCGAAGATGCAACTCGAAAATCCCGCAAGGGAAAGCGAACTTCCGAATCTCTCCCATTTACACGTAACAACAGTATCACTTTCGACCAAGCAATCAGCGTGTCGACGCCTCACGTGAATTCTTCTGTCGAAAAGCGAGCCAGAAAGTCTAGCAAATCCTCCAAGAAATCAGAGAAAGAAAATAAACGGGATGAAGAAAATAGTGATCCGGAGACAGGGTTACTTTTGTCAACCATGTTTGGAAAAAGAAAACGGAAGGAAAAGGCATCTTCACCAGTAGACAAAAAGAGGAAAAAAGATAAAGAATTCAGGAATCGTTCTAAAAAAAGAAAAAAGGGCAGTGGATACGCAGGTTACGAACGACTCACTCCTTCTCCGTTCCCAGAAATTGATCCGGACATGCCTGTTCTTGAACGCATGGATGAAGTAGAAGATACCTCACACTATGTTCGTAGGGAACCTGGGCTGCCTGGACCTGCTCAAATATATCACAGGAAAGAATCCTCAGGTGATTCAACAATTCTCATTGACAGTCTACCACCAAACATAGCCCCAATAACGGATGCAAACATTCAAGAAAGTAGTGTTGAGCATCAAGTGCTAAAAAAATCTCCCGTGAGTGAAAAATCTTCTAAAAAAGTGAAAAAGAAAAGCAAAAAGAAGAAGCGTCACCGGGGAGACAAAGAACGTAGATCTGAAGTTTTTCCTTCAACCTCATCATATGGGGATCTGGATTCCGAATCACATATACAGCATGTAGAAACTCAAAGTACTGGAATTCAATGTACTATATCTATTCCCGCTTCAAATAAAAGATATGAACGGCCGGAAGTCAACAATGTGGACATATTACAAGAAGAACCACAACAACCATCTGTATCACGTGCTTATCATTCAGCACAAGGACACTCTGTTTTAACATCTCAATCCGAAGAAGAATATGACGAAGTCCAAGAGCCTAACAAACAGATTGAGCTTCAAAGTTATCAACAGAAGCAAAAGGAAAAAGCTGTTCATAGAAAGAGATTTGAGGCTAGCAACAGCACTGATGACGACTTTTGTGAACTCCCTGTAAATGGCAAATATAGTTGCCATATGCCTGCGTTTGGATCACCATCTAGTGGAGATGGAGACGACCCTTTTAGTTTCGAACAACCTATGGAAGGCCCCTCGGGCTGTGGCTACAATTGTGGTGGTTGTGCGGACTGTGACAACACAGCAGTATACCATTCTTCTCCAGAGTCCGAGTATTTTCTTGGTAACAGAGAAAGTTATTGCACCCCACCTGCCCCAGCTACCGTTTCCAGCCCGACTCCTAGCACTTCATTTACTTGTATGCCTCCTCCGACTCGAAGACCTCCAAGGACTCCCAAGAAAAATGTTGAAAACGTTTTCAGCAATAGCAATCCCACTCCATGTAGTAGTGGTAGTACTGTTAGTACTAATTCATTCCCAATCAAATCCTATAGAGACCTAAGCTCGAACAATAGCTCAAGTGTTAACTCTGCATCCACAGTGGAAACAGATTTGGGTGCAATTCCGACTTATCAGCTACTTACGAATCCTAAGCTCTTTAGAATTGGAATAGGTTTAGTGAAACAACTGGCTTCGAGGAAAATGACTGCGGAACAAGTGAAAAGAAGATTGGGATATATGGATTTAGATGAAGGATCTCAGTCAACTACTCATGAAGAGTTGGTGGAGAATCAACGTAGGGCTGAAAGGGAATTGAGCCCAGATATTGTAATGCTCACTGTTCCTGAACGCATGGTAAAGGAAGAGGAAGAAGCGTATATTTGTAAAGAGGAGGAGGAAATCAGTGAAGCTTTAGCGACCCCGGTGACTTTGGATTGCGATCCTGGGGGATGGAGAAAAGAGTCTTCTGGGGATGTGACTGATGAAGGAGCTGACCTAGACTCGGCTAGTGAATGTGATATTTTGGAGCTAGGAAGCGATGGTTTAAAGGAATTGTTTTGTAGACTCGATCATCATGAAAGGCCCCATGCTTCGCATTCCGAGTATCAACCTAGAGGTATCATGATTTAACCACTATATGCATTTCTAATTAAATATTAGTGTTCGGTAACTGAAAAGTTAACTAATATTGTTACATAATCGACATAATGGTTGCACAGGAGATGAATTCGACATGTCTCAAAGATCGGAATGTTTCCGCGGCGTTGTGCAACAGTATGAGCAGAAAAGTAGAGTTTTCAAGATTCATGCCAAGTAATAAAACTTTGACTTCTCGTCATTCATAGCTTTTGCCATGCATGCATTGCAAAATTTACAGATCTTTTTGCCTTCTTTGCAGAAAAATTCGTGAACTTAAGTTTGGGGACTTATTGAAACATTTCAATGCTATACGACCTGAAATTCAAGCTATATTTACTGGAAAAATATCTTGTATGCGGCATGAGGTACGTATTTTTGTTTTTGTCTCTGCATATATTTGCTTTGAATTCATCGAAAATGTTTAAAATGTCATTTACTTTTTTTTGCTGAAGATTTTCAAATTAGGTCATCATGCCAGGAAAAAACTACACGACTACAATGTTATATCGGTATTTGACAACGACCATGCTATGGCTTTAATTACGTTTCTGTATGAATATTTGTTACCAAATCCGGAGGACAGATTGCAAGTAAGTTACGGAGTAATTTTTTCTCCTTTATTTATTATGATGGATGGGTTTGGTATGGAGCATACTGGCTAGCTAAAATTAATGGCTCGAATTTTTTGTTGCAGTATAACGAATACATCACATACGTCATGTTACCTGAAGCTTTCATTAGGATATTCGCCCGTGTGAATAAAATTAGTTTTGATCTTGCTGAAAAGGAAATGACTTATGGCGCCTGCTATGATGGACCTCCAGCTATTTGCCCATCTTGACCGTCACTTTAAGTTTTAACCCAGACCGCGTTAACTTGTCTTAATTCATTCAGTTGTATGCACTTTTTAGCAATGTTAAATCATAGTGTCGATGAGTTCATCACAAACCTGTATTCATTCCCTCTACTCTAGTAGTTATATTTTTTGTGCTATTAAAATTAAAGTCATGAATGATTATGCATATATGCTATCTCGCTATCTGAATTAAATTCCCAAAGATTATGATAAATTATGCAACTTTAAAGTTTACAATATGTGAATTAAGTATTATTTATTGTTTCCCTTCCAAATATAATCAATTCAAGTATAATTTTCTTTCTCAACGAGTTATTTATAATTTATAATTAGTTTAGAATAGCATCAATGTCATGTTATTAACTTAGTTGAAAACGAAGTTATTTTTTTATTCACAAGTTCTTTAGGAGTAGAGAAATGTCATATGATGTCATAATTGTAGATAACCAATAAAACGTTGCTTTGGCTTTTCGATAAGTTCAGTTGAAGTTTTGATTAATGCTTTGTTCTTGTTGCGGGTCTGCTACTTACCACGCCATTTTGTCAGATTTAACTAGGGACTGGGACTAGGGATATGTACTGCTGACTCTGACTGGCATATTCGTATTAGTAAATGTCGCTTAGGTCACTCATTTGCATTGCAGCGATTGCTGCTATGTGCATTGCTTTGTTATTATCCATCAAGGAAAACTAGTGGGAAAATCCTAGACTCAAAAAATCTGCCAGAAAATCGAAACGTTAACGTAAAGAAAGTGAGTGTAAATGTCAACGTCAACAGATCAGTCAGAGTATCAGAGAGTCCTAGCAGGAGAGTCCCGGCTTCGTGTCGATGTGTCGATATTTACTTATATCTACGAACTCGAAAAAAGGGTTGAAAAACTTATATAAAGTTTCTTTCGATTGTTTAGAATTAAAAGAAGAGAAAAAAGCATTTCGAATTAAAATTTTCAGAAACTATGGACAAGGATGAGGCAAAATGTTCGTCCGTGCCACATAAGGTCCCTAGTTGTCCTAAGGATGTTGCCAAGATGTCTACAATGGAACTTCTTCAAAATCCTCAAGCTTTGTCAACTGGTGTGCAGCTCATGAGTGAATGGTGCAATGAAAAGATTGAGGGTGAAGAGTTAGGTAAACTTCTCGGGATAACTGACCCAAACACTTCGCTATCAAATGAAGATGGGGCCGACAATGTAATCAGTCATACTAACGATGAGCATGATTCTAACTATGGAAGGGCAATGCTTCGGGAACTCATGAAGCGGTGTCAGAATATAAAAGGCGGTGCAGACAGTGGCGATGATTTCGATTGTAAGTTTAACTTTTCATAATGCAATGTTGTTGAACTTACCACTATTTTTGTATTTAAAAAATAAAATGTATTCTGCAATTGTAACTTTAGTCGAAACTTTGGATCTCAACAAGTCGGATGGTTCTGGAGGGCTTTTATCGGCTCTGATGCCTCATATGAAAAAAATTCAGGAAGACTTTCAAAATCATAGCAAGTTAGTGGCTGCCGTTATTTAAAAAAAATATTTATAGATTATAGAATCTAGCTTTCCTTTGTCCCTATATCGCCACGACCACCTCAATGTTTTTTCTTCAGGTTGATAACCCAGATGGATTTGCAACAACTGAAAGAAGCATACGACAGTGTAGAAGACGATGTGATAAAAGTCTTTGAAGGATCAGCCGAATCAACTCGTGTTGATGTAATAAAATAATCATCCGTTGAAATTCAATATTGAAAATCAATTAATTTACCTGTCCATCGTTTTTCTTTTATTTCAGCTGTATCTTCAAGGGCCTTCTCAATGGAAACTTTTAAAATCTCAGTGCGTCAGTATACCTTTCGACTGCTTGCAAACTACCTCTGTACTGCATTGGATCAATATTAATTTTTTTGAAACGAAAAAAGAACGCATTAAGGTAGCCATAATTTGTTCATTAAAACTTAATTCAATTTCTCATCTAAATTTAACCCCCAATTTAATTCCAATACTACTGAGATTTTGTTCACATTCTCATTTTCAGTACGAGGATTATACCCAATATGTTTTATTGCCAGAAACACTCATTCGCATTTTTGCGAAGGTTTGTGATATTAGCTTTGAAGCAGCTGAAACAGAAATGAACAATGGGTTTATTTAAAGTTCCGCAAGATGTGCTTTTGTACTGTACTATGGCCTGGTTGCTACTATAATCAAATGATGTCCACTCCATCTTCAAGGCAATTAATTCCAAGTCATAATGCTTTTGCTTTTGGTGATCTTATACTTTCAACTTTCTATTTATTTATTTTTTCAGTGTACTATTTTATTTAATCACGTGATTTTCTATTTAGCGTTTATTTAATTGATCTCTTCATTTAAAATATAGTTATGATTACTGAATTATTCCATCCATGAAGCTTATTCAGCTTTACTAATTGCATTTCTGCTTCTGATGTTACAATTACAATACAACAGTAATAAAAGTATTGTTATGAGGTCCACAAATTAATATACTCCTGTTTTTTATTTACTTAGTGTTAGAATAGAATACCTTACTAAAATCTTTTAAATTTAGCTAATTAAGAAAACAATTTAAACAGAGCATGTGATATGTATGACATCAGCACATTGCGCAATCCCAACTCCAGTTAATTTGGAAAGATCACTTGGTGGAAATAGAATTCGAAATACATGGTCTAAGTGAGGCACTAATAAATGCTGAAATGATCTTTTCATCCTATTAAATTCAGTTTGCTCTTTGATTTCCCACGTTAGTCCTTCTACTTTCCCCCAACGATCTAATTCTGCGGCTACTTTCATAACACTTTCATTTGTACGTGCAGCTAGCAAAGCACCAGCCTGTAACAAGGGGTTTTTGCTTACTATGTCATTTAATGTTCTTAAAATTCCATTCAGATATAGTCCAAGTGGCTGATGCGTAATAAGTTGCTTTGGGGGTGTTAAATCAGGGGTGGGCTCTGATATGCTCTCCACTTCGGAAGATGAAGCAAAGGCTGCTACTGTAGATAAGTTCATTTCTTGAAGATTTCGAGCAAATTGAACTTCATATCGAACCAGGTCTTCGTTAAACTTGGAAACTATTTTGTCCCTAAATACTGGGACCAAAAGACCTCGCAAATCCGCACCAACACGAGCTAAGCTTTCTCCATAGTATGCAACAGTCGTTAGTAATGAGTCCAGCGGTTCAGTGTTTAACCGCTTATGCAATTCGGCCATTAGGACGCTTTGAATTTGAATATCCATCCAAGATGATAAAATATGATTAGAGTCACCTCCAAATGCAGCACGATGTTGTGTGAGGGTATCAAAAATGTAAGATCTCCACTGATCCCAAGGAATGTCTTTCATTCTGGACTGAAGGAATCGTAGTCTCAATGAAGTATCGTCAGGAAAAAAACTGCGAAGCAAAGATACCGTTTGTAAGCACTCGGAAAGTCCCACATTGCTCGACGATAGTTTCAATAGAAGCGCTTGTTGGATCTGGCTTTTTAGCTCCATTACTTCATCACAGACTCTCTGAATTACAAATTGACAATAGAAGTAGGAAGCAATATATGCACGTTCAGAACAAAAGCACAACGGAAAGAAATCCGTGTAAGATAATAATAATAATAAACTTACCTTTAAGGGTTCAGGAGGGTGTTTAATAGACTTTCGGCAATCCTGTACAACTTGAAGAACTTTAATCGCGTCTGGGAGTTTTCCCTCGGCCAAACATCTTCTCACGGTCCATGGCATATCCAAGATTAAACTGATATCAGACTCCTTAGCCATCAAGGCCTCTATTCCAATTTTACCAGATGAAAATTCACTACAAGATTTATCATTGAAGGTTGCCGTTGATTGTGACACTTGTGGGAAAATTTTTGATACTAGACGTTCAATTGTTGTACTCCCTTCGTGTAGCTGAATGATAAAAACCAACACTAACTTTGGTAATCAACCAACTTTGTACTTAATTAAGGCAAATTTAATACTCACGGAACGTTGAATAAGATTAGTTGTTTGTGCCGACTGAACGAAAATATGATAATTTTGACTAGCCATGTCCCTTGTTTGATGTTCAACTATTGCAAGTTCTTCGTTTAAACGGGCAATCTCTCCATCTAACCACCAGCGTAGAAAACATAATCAGACAATGACATAATAAAAATTTAATTTTTAAATAATGCCGAACAGCTGAATAACTAATTTCTTACTTAAACTTTCAATCCCTTGAGAGCCCAGTTTACCCAAATATGAAATTTGCTCATGATCTGCAACGAGAATCGGAACACAAAATAAAAGTTATCAGCATGTACTCTAAACGGATAGGGATCACTGAAAAATTATAATATCTCTTTGTTTATAGGTTACCTAATGTCATTTTAGAACTTTCCGGGAACAGGAAGTTGACAAGTGTATCCATATTTTCCGTTTGTTCTATTTCCTCACGGTCATCATCGATTCTAGAGACCAGTTCCTCAGGGGGACTACTTTTATGTCTGTTGTCTTCAACACCGAACATAATTGCGCAGCTTTTCTTAACACGGGTGCTAATACTGCGCTCTACTAAAAAACTTGTAACGGTCGGCTTATAGGGGACCCCGACTCAAAAATGTTAAAATTTGCTTACCTAAACTAATAATAAGACTGATTGTTATAAAACACAATACATGGCCTTCGCACTGTAATATTTAATCTCGTCTTCACACCCTTAGCTTTCCTGAACCACTTACTTTAACTAACTCATTTAACAAAAATAAACCGTCCTCATTTGACTTTTGTCCTGTCATCTGGATCACTTTAAAATTCAAATTTGGGTCCAAAATTTAGTAAACAAAAAATGTATCGTTTAACGCCGGTAGATGGCAAGCGCGCACTATCTTTTTGTTCATGTGCATACTAACCCATACTAACGATTTCAATTCAACGGAGAGGTTTATTTTTTTGCTTATCCTTCGTACTTAATGCTACTGCAATTGCTATATGCTACATACATACAGCTACTCTCGTATTCTCATTGTATATAGGTAGGTTTGTAGGTAGACGATTAAAAAACACAACTCAAGTAGGAAGGAAAGGAACTACAATAATACAACCAAACAGTTCAGCAGCTGATGATCTCTGAAATTAAGCTTTCCCTTTTTGATAATAATTTGTGAAATTTTTATTTTATCCAGTAAAAAAATGAGATAAAAAATACATTAGAAGCGTCAATACAGATATACAGAAGG
>Ga0210040_10010295_pt1 | contig 10745 bp, 9 predicted proteins | sample CryGeyCG12114_NA_FD_185462 | JGI IMG/M metagenome (GOLD analysis project Ga0210040, IMG submission 185462) | Groundwater microbial communities from aquifer - Crystal Geyser CG19_WC_8/21/14_NA (SPAdes) (version 2) | ecosystem: Environmental > Aquatic > Deep subsurface > Groundwater | place: USA... | reverse complement strand
CCGACGTCGCCGCCGCGCGCCGTGACTACCTCGACGAGTCGGGCGGCCGCTACGTGCACGTGATCGCCGACGGGTCGATCGGGCGCTCCGGCGACGTCGCCAAGGCGGTCGCCTGCGGCGCCGACGCGGTGATGATCGGCTCGCCGCTGGCCCGCGCCGAGGAGGCGCCGGGCCGTGGTCACCACTGGGGCTCGGAGGCCTGGCACCCCGAGCTGCCGCGCGGCGAGCGCATCGAGATCGGCACCGTCGGCACGCTGGAGCAGATCCTGTTCGGACCGTCGCGCACCGCCGACGGCACCATGAACCTGGTCGGCGCTCTGCGCCGCGCGATGGCGATGACCGGCTACACCGAGCTCAAGGAGTTCCAGCGGGTCGAGGTCGTCGTCCAGTGAGCACCCGCAGGATGCCGGGATGAGGCTGCTACGGGTGGCGGCCGGGCAGGAGGCGTCGGTGGCCGGCGAGCTGGCGGTGAACGTCGCCACCGCGGCGCGGCTCGCGACCTCGGCCGCCGACCGGGGCGCGCGGGTGCTGGTGCTCCCGGAGCTTTTCCTCACCGGCTACGCGCCGGAGACCTGGGCCCACGAGGCCAGCATCGCGCTGGACGACCCCGACCTGGCCCCGCTCGTCGAGCTCGCCACGGAGCGCGACCTGGTGGTGCTCGCCGGCGCCGCCGTGCGACGGGCCCTGGACGCCTCGACATTGTCCCTGCTCGCGTTCACCCCCGACGGGGAGGTGCACGTGGCCTACGACAAGCAGCACCTGACCGGCCCCGAGCGTGACTTCTTCACCCGCGGCGACCGGGGCGGGAGCCTGGTCGTCGACGGCTGGGACCTCGGCCTGGGGATCTGCTACGACGCGCGGTTCCCCGGTCATGCGGGCGCCGCGGTGGAGGCGGGCGCCGCGGCGTACCTCGTCTCGATGGCCTACTACGTGGGTGGCGAGCACCGCCGCGACCTCCGGCTGGCCTCGCGCGCCCTCGACCTGGGGGTGTACGTCGTGGCCGCCGGCCTCACCGGCCACTGCGGCGAGGGCCGCTTCAGCGGCGGCACGAGCGTGCACGACCCGGAGGGCCGGGCGCTGCAGCTCCTCGACGACGAGCCGGGAGTGCTCGTCGTGGACCTCGACCCCACGGCGGTGGCGCGGGCGCGCGCCGACTACCCGGCCGACGAGGACCCGCCCGGGGAGGGCGCTGCCCGGGCCCGGGTGGGCGTGCTGCCTCGCTGACCGGTGGCGGTTGCAGGTCTGTGCAGTGCACAACCATGTGGGTTGCGGCGCCGTCCGGGTCAGGCGGAAGGTGGTCCTACCGGTGGGCTCGGGCCCCGGCGCGCAGCAGCCCTCGGGGGCTCGCTGCGCTCCGGCCTCCGCCGGTTCGCGCACCTGGCGCCGACGCCTCTCGGGATCGTCGGCGCCGGTGTCACGTCCAGGAACTGACGCCTCGGCGCTCACGCAGGTGACCGAAGGGACGCCTCGGCGGTGAGCCGGGTGCGCGAAGGGACGCCTCGGCGCGCTGCCAGGTGACCGAAGGGACGCCTCGGCGGGGTCAGCGGCGGGGGCGCAGCGGGCCGCGCGAGGCGGCGCGCTGGTCGCGGGACCGGTCGGCCCGGCGACGCTCGGCCATGATCGAGGAGGCCAGGTCGAGGCTGATGAGAGGGTGCTGCGCGGACAACATGACGGTTCACTTCCTGGCGCCGGCCCTCGGTGTCAGGCGTGCCGGCGCAGTATTGCGGGGTGGTCCGGCGGCTCCTGCCGCCATGTCTCCAGGGTACCCGGGTGTCACTGGTCAACACCCTTTTTGCCCCCTACACCCCGCGTGACGTCGGTCTCCCTACGAACGCAGGCTGGTCCCTGCGACCGCGGTCACATACTCTCGGTATATGAACTGCGATCCACCGGCTCACGACTTCGACGTCCTGGTGGTCGGCTCCGGCTTCGGCGGGTCCGTCGCGGCGCTGCGGCTGACCGAGAAGGGCTACCGCGTCGGCGTGCTCGAGGCGGGCGCCCGGTTCGAGGACCAGGACTTCCCGACCACGTCGTGGGACCTGCAGAAGTACCTGTTCCGGCCCGAGCTCGGCTGCTACGGGATCCAGCGCATCGACGCGCTCAAGGACTCGATGATCCTGTCCGGGGCCGGCGTCGGGGGCGGGTCGCTGGTCTACGCCAACACCCTCTACGAGCCGCTCGGCGCGTTCTACGACGACCCGCAGTGGCGGCACATCACCGACTGGCGCAGCGAGCTCGCGCCGTACTACGACCAGGCGAAACGGATGCTCGGCGTCGTCGAGAACCCGCTGCGCACGCCCGCCGACGAGGTGATGGAGAAGGTCGCCACCGACATGGGCGTGGCCGACACGTTCCACCCGACACCGGTGGGCGTGTTCTTCGGCGGTCCGTCCCAGGAGCAGGGCCAGCCGGTGGCGGATCCCTACTTCGGCGGTGCCGGCCCACGTCGTAGGCCGTGCATCGGCTGCGGGGAGTGCATGTCGGGCTGTCGGCACAACGCCAAGAACACGCTGGTGAAGAACTACCTGTACCTCGCCGAGAGCAACGGCGCGACGGTGCTGCCGCTGACCACCGTGACCCGGGTCCGCCCCCGTGCCGAGGACGCGGGCGGCGGCTACGACGTGGACGTCCGGTGGACCAAGGCCAAGGCGAGCCGTCGTCGCGCCACGCGCACGCTCACCGCCGGCCAGGTGGTGTTCGCGGCCAGCGCGCTCGGCACGCAGCGGCTGCTGCACAAGATGCGCGACCAGGGCCACCTGCCCCGGGTGTCGTCGCGACTGGGCTACCTCTCGCGGACCAACTCCGAGTCGATCCTCGGCGCCATCGCGCCGGACCGCAGCGTCGACTACAGCCAGGGCGTCGCGATCACCTCCTCCTTCCACCCCGACGAGCTGACCCACGTGGAGCCGTGCCGCTACGGCCACGGCAGCAACGCGATCTCGCTGATGCAGACGGTGCTCACCGACGGCGACGGCCCGCTGCCGCGCTGGCGGACCTGGCTGTCGGAGATGTGGAAGGAGCGCCGCAGCCTCCTGGACCTGTACGACGTGAAGCACTGGTCCGAGCGCACCGTGATCGCCCTGGTCATGCAGACCATCGACAACTCGATCACCGTGTCCTCCAGGCGCAGCAGGATCACCGGGCGCTGGCACCTGACCTCCCGCCAGGGCCACGGCGTCCCGAACCCGACCTGGATCCCTGCGGGCAACGAGGTGGTGCGCCGGATGGCCGCGCTGGTCGGCGGCAAGCCGGGCGGCACCATCGGCGAGCCGTTCAACCGGCCGCTGACCGCGCACTTCATCGGCGGCTGCACGATCGGGGACAGCCCCGAGACCGGGGTGGTCGACCCCTACCAGCGGCTGCACGGGCACCCGGGCCTGCACGTCGTGGACGGCTCCGCGATCAGCGCGAACCTCGGGGTGAACCCGTCGCTGACGATCACCGCCCAGGCCGAGCGCGCGATGGCGTTCTGGCCCAACAAGGGCGAGGCCGACCCCCGCCCGGCGCCGGGCACGACGTACACCCGGGTGGAGGCGGTCCGGCCGCGCCACCCGGCCGTCCCCGACGACGCCCCCGGCGCACTCCGGCTGCCGATCGTCGCGGTCAGCTGATCTCCGCCTCCACCGCGGTACCCGACCCCCGGGACGGACCGTGGAAGGGCCCTGGAACGGACTCAGGGCCCGACCGGGAGGGAGGGTGGTCGGGCCCTGAACGGTCCACGCAGCTGCATGAACTCTGCGGACCCGGACGGGAGGAGGGAGTGGTGCCGGATCCGCCCGTACAACGATCACTCGGACCTGGGGTTACGTGCCGCTCCCGAGGAATCTCGGCGGACCCCGGGGCCGATAGGCTGACCGCCTCACCACCTACTCCAGGAGCCGGTGATCCGCCGTGACAGCTGTTCCGAGCCACGACCTCGTGCTCGTCGTGGACTTCGGTGCGCAGTACGCCCAGCTCATCGCCCGCCGGGTGCGCGAGGCCCGCGTCTACTCCGAGATCGTGCCGCACACCACGCCGGTCGCGGAGATCCTGGCGCGTGAGCCCCAGGCGATCATCCTGTCCGGTGGCCCCTCCTCGGTCTACGAGCCGGGGGCGCCGAGCGTGGACGCGGACGTGTTCACCGCCGGGGTTCCCGTGTTCGGGATGTGCTACGGGTTCCAGGCGATGGCGCAGTCGCTCGGTGGCGACGTACGCCGCACCGGCCGGTCGGAGTACGGCCGCACGCCCGTCGAGGTCACCGACGCCGGGGTGCTGCTGGCCGACGTCCCCGCGGCGCACCGGGTCTGGATGAGCCACGGCGACTCGGTGGTCGCGGCACCCGACGGCTTCGACGTGCTCGCCTCGACGGCGGGCACCCCGGTCGCGGCCTTCGAAGACCTCGACCGCCGGCTCGCGGGGGTGCAGTGGCACCCGGAGGTGCTGCACACCGAGCACGGCCAGGAGGTGCTCAGCCACTTCCTGCTCGACATCGCCGGCTGCCGGCCGACCTGGACGATGGTCAACATCGTCGAGGAGCAGGTCGAGGCGATCCGCGCCCAGATCGGTGACCGGCGGGCGATCTGCGGGCTGTCGGGCGGCGTGGACTCCGCGGTCGCGGCCGCCCTGGTGCAGCGCGCCATCGGCGACCAGCTGACGTGTGTCTTCGTCGACCACGGCCTGCTGCGCCAGGGCGAGGCCGAGCAGGTCGAGCGCGACTACGTCGCCGCGACGGGTGTGGACCTGCACGTCGTGGATGCCGAGAAGCGGTTCCTCGACGCCCTGGCCGGCGTCGTCGACCCCGAGGCCAAGCGCAAGGTGATCGGCCGGGAGTTCATCCGGGTCTTCGAGGGCGCGGAGGCCGAGATCGTCGGCGACGCGGTGGCCTCCGGCGAGCGGGTCGACTTCCTGGTCCAGGGCACGTTGTACCCCGACGTGGTCGAGTCCGGCGGTGGCTCGGGCACGTCGAACATCAAGTCCCACCACAACGTCGGCGGGCTGCCCGAGGACCTCGAGTTCGAGCTGGTCGAGCCGCTGCGCACACTGTTCAAGGACGAGGTGCGACTGGTGGGGGAGCAGCTCGGCCTGCCCGCCGACATCGTCTGGCGGCACCCGTTCCCCGGTCCGGGCCTCGGCATCCGGATCATCGGCGAGGTCACCCACGAGCGGCTGGAGATCCTCCGGGAGGCCGACGCGATCGCCCGCGAGGAGGTCACCCGCGCGGGCCTGGACCGCGACATCTGGCAGTTCCCGGTCGTGCTGCTCGGCGACGTCCGCTCCGTCGGCGTCCAGGGTGACGGCCGCACCTACGGCCACCCGGTCGTGCTGCGCCCGGTGACGTCCGAGGACGCGATGACCGCGGACTGGGCCCGGCTGCCCTACGACGTGCTGGAGACCATCTCCACCCGGATCACCAACGAGGTCCGCGAGATCAACCGGGTCACCCTCGACATCACCAGCAAGCCTCCGGGCACCATCGAGTGGGAGTGACGGTGCCCGTCGGCGTCAGCGGGTGACGCGGAGCCGGACGCTGCCGGGGGTGGCCGCGGTCGCGGTCGCGGTCGCCCGGACGTGGGCGCGGTAGCGCCAGGTCCCGCGGGCGCGGCTCGGCACTCGCAGCCGGTAGGCCTTCGTGGTCAGCGGTGCGGTGTGGGCCACGGTGGTCCAGGTCTTCGTGCCGACGCGTCGACGCTGGACGTAGACGGTTCGCCCGGCGTACGTCGGGCGGACGGTGCCGTGCATCCACACCTTGCCCCGGCCGGAGCGGACCCGGTGCCGGGACAGGTGGTTGCTCGCAACGGTCCGCTGCTTGGCCGCCGCCGCCAGCGTCGAGGGAGTCCCGCCCACCGGGGGCTTGCCCGACTCCTGGGTCAACGTGGTGAAGAACGAGACGTACTTCGCGTAGCCCGCGTCGTCGTCGTCGACCTGCAGGTCGACGTCGTCGTTGAGGAAGGACTGCTTGGCCCAGTTGTCCGAGCCGGTCCAGATGGAGTTGTGGCGGACGCCGTCAACGACGTACGACGCCAGCATCAGCTTGGTGTGGATGCGCTTGCCGTGCGGGTACATGCCCGTGTAGACGGGGATGTCGGCCGCCTTGAGCGTGGTCCGCACGTTCTTGCCGACCGACTGACCGGCGACCACCGTGATCGTGGCGCCGGTGGCGGCCTTGGCAGCCAGGGCCTTGGCGAGCCAGCCGCCGCGGTCGCCGTACCAGGCGAACTGCGAGACCCGGATGACCGTGCTCGGGCCGTCGGGAAGGGCGTCGATGCGCTCCTTGACGGGATCGGTGCTCGCCGTCGTGCCGGGGCGCGGGTAGAAGGACGCGTTGCCGTTCGCGAAGGTGCCCAGCCAGTAGGGGTTCGTCACCGGGGTGTCGAGCTTCTGCAGCGCGAACATGTGGGTGTACACGTCGAAGACGTCCTGCCGACCGGTGTAGGTGTACATGTCCGACCACTGCACCGTGGTGCCGTAGCCGGTGAGGTTCGTCGAGCCGACCATCGTGACGTACGGCGTGCCCCCGACGCGGGAGAACGACCACGTCTTCTGGTGGGTCACCCCGCTCGTGCCGCGCGCGGATCCCTTGGTCAGCACGATGAAGGACTTCGCGGTCGGGTCCGTGCCGATCGCCGCGACCAGCCGCTTGGCCGGCGACCACTGCTTGGAGTGTCCGTTGACGACCACGCGGACGTTCACGCCGCGGGAGTGTGCCTTGAGCAGCGCGGTCGCCACGTTGCCGAGCGACCAGGAGTAGCCGACGATCCGGATCGTCGCCCCGGAGGGCGTGTGCGCGATGTTGTCGAGGAGCCGGCTGATGATCGCGTTCTGCTGGGCGTTCGGGTTGCCGAACACGGGCCCGGTCGCCGGCACGAAGGTGGCGCGCGCGGTCACCGAGGCTGACGCCGGCAGGTCGACCGCGCCGAGCAGCAGCCCGACGGCGGCGAGCGCCACACCCAGGCGGGCGACCAGACGGGCGACCTGGCGGGCGGGGCGGCGGGTGCCGCGAGCGGGTGCAGCGGGGCGGGGGGAGATCGAGGCGGTCACGAGCGTCCTTGAGCTGGGTGGCGGTCGGGCTCCTCGAACGGTAGATGTGACAGGAGTGTCTTGTGGTGAATACACCAGAACTCGTCCCGATTTGCGCTCCGGCGATTACTCGGCGTGTCGGGCACGCGAACGGCGGACGCCGGTCGGGCATGGGTCGCGCCGGGATGGGCAGGTGCCTGCCATGGACGAGACGAACCCTGCCTACCCCTACGACCCGGAGCTGCACGTCGCGGGGACCGCCGCGGCGGCGGGGCGCTGCTCCTACCACCATCCCGACGACGGGGAGGACCGCACCGACCGAGGCGCCTGCGCCGGTGAGGCGGTGGTGTCCTTCGAGGACTCCGACGGCACCTGGCAGGCCGGCTGCTCGGCCGCGCTGGAGCAGCTGGTGTCCACCGGCGCGATCGAGCCGCTCGGCCAGGGAGCCTGACCGAGCGGCCCGACGCGGATCATCAGGTCATCCGGCTCACCAGGCGACACGGGTCACCAGGTGACACGGGTCACTCGGGGGCGCCCATCACCAGGCCCTCGATGTCGTGCTTCTGGGTGATCGGGGTGAGCTCGTCGACGATCGGGCAGCCCAGGTGGTCGCGCACACCCTGCGGCAGCGACTCCCAGTAGTCCCGGGTCACCGCGAGGTCGTGGTGCTCGGAGTTGGTGGCCTCCGGGCCGTCGATGCCCAGCACCAGGACCGGACGCGACTTCTCGGAGTGGTTGGTGGTGCCGCGGTGGATGGTCAGCGCGGACCGGGCGGAGACGTCGCCCATCCGCGGGTACTTCTTCACCGCCCGCTCCTCGTAGCGACCGTAGACCGACTTGTCGGGGAACATCTCGTGGTCGAAGTCCGTGCCGTCGTCCCACTGGGTGCCCAGCGCGATCTCGAAGGGACCCATGTCCTCCTCGGTGTCGACCAGCGTCATGTTGAAGGCCAGGCTGGTGAGCCGGTGCTCCTGCTTGGTCTCCTCCGGCATCCGGAAGTCGCGGTGCCACGGCTGGTGGACCGCGCCGGCGAAGGGCGTGTCGAAGCCGACCTCCACGATCCGCCAGTCCGGCCCGAGGACCTCCTCGCACACTGCGCGCACCCAGGGGTGCTCGACCAGGTCGACGAAGCCGCGCAGCGCCTGCGGGTGCACCTCGACGTACCACCGCTGCGGTCCGCGGCCCACGGCGCCGCCCTCGCGGGAGCGGGCCTCCTCGAACGCGGCGTCGACGTCCTCGCGCATCTGGGCGACGAACTCGCGGGAGAACGCGCCCTTGCGTCCGATGATCCCGTCGGTCATCAGCGCCTCGACGGCGGCGGCGCGGTCCTCGTCGGTGACGCTGGTGTTCGCAGTGCCCGTGCCCTGGTCGGTCGCGGTGTCGGTCATCGCGGCGTCGGTCATGGCCCCTCCTGGTGACGTCGGTGGTGTAACCCTAGTTTGCAACGTTGCAACCGATGACGCAATACCCTGGCGAGGTCGTGGACCAGAAACTCCAGGAGGGCACGTGCCGGTCGGACTGCGGGAGGTCGCTGCCCGGGCCGGGGTGTCGGTGCGCACCGTCTCGAACGTCGCCAACGGCTTCGCGCACGTCGCGCCGGACACCCGGCGCCGGGTGCAGGAGGCCATCGACGACCTCGGCTACCGGCCGAACAGCGCGGCCCGTCAGCTGCGGCGCGGTCGCACCGAGACGGTCAGCCTCGTGGTGCCGGAGATCGCCTCGCCGTACTTCGCCCAGCTGGCGTCCCTGGTCGTCCGGATCGCGGAGGATCGCGGCTGGACGGTGCACATCGACCAGACCGACGGCCAGGGGGACCGGGAGCGCCAGATGATCGGTGGACCGCTCGGCCAGTCCGTCGACGGGGTGATCTGCAGCCCGTGGGTGGTGGGCCCGGCCGAGCTCGCCCGCCTGGGCGCCGGCCGGCCGCTGGTGCTGCTCGGCGAGCGCGGTGCGACCGGCACCCTGGACCACGTCGCGGTCGACAACGTGGCCGCCGCCGCCGAGGCCACCGAGCACCTCCTCGCGTGCGGCCGCACCCGCATCGCCGCCATCGGCGGCCAGCCGCACCTCGACAACGGCACCGCCGGCCAGCGCCTCGAGGGCTACCGCCACGCGCTGCGGCGCGCCGGTCTGCCCGGTGACGACCGGCTCGTCATGGACGTGGACCGCCTGCACCGGCCCGACGGTGCCGCCGCGATGAGCGAGCTGCTGGACCGGGGGACCGGGTCGGCCCCCGTGGATGCCGTCTTCTGCTTCACCGACGAGCTCGCCCTCGGGGCCGCGCGCACCGTGCACGAGCGCGGGCTCCGGGTGCCCGACGACGTGGCCCTCGTGGGGTTCGACGACATCGAGGACGGTCGCTACAGCACCCCGTCGCTGACCACGGTCGCCCCTGACAAGGAGCAGATCGCGCGGTGGGCGCTCGACTGCCTGGCCCGACGCATCGAGGACCCGACGCGTCCAGGGGAGGACCTGGTCGCCGCTCACGCGCTGGTGGTGCGGGAGAGCAGCAGCTGACTCCGTCCCGCTCGGCCGTCGTGGGACGTGCTCGACCGGGCGGTCCGAACGTGATCGGAACCGACCCTCATGTGTCGCGGACCTGGCAGGAATGGTCGACAAGTGACTACGGTGTCCAGCGTCAGCCGGTGGGCGTCGTGGCGCACCTGCGGCGCCGCACGAGCAGGGAGGCGAGGCAGGCCGTGTTCGTCGTCGAGCGTCGTCGCGCCATCGTCGACCACGTGCGCGCCCGCGGCGTGGTGTCGCTCCGCGAGCTCGCGGACGCGGTCAACACCTCCGAGGTCACGGTCCGCCGAGACGTGCGGGCCATGGAGGCCGACGGCGTCCTCGACCGGCTCCGCGGTGGAGCCGCGTGGCCGGGCCGGTTGACCCACGAGCAGACCCACCAGCAGAAGAGCCAGGTGGCCACCGCGGAGAAGGTCGCCATTGCCCGGCTGGCCAGCGAGCTGGTCGTCGAGGGGGACGCGCTGGTGATCGGTGCCGGCACCACGACCCAGGAGTTCGCGCGCGCACTGGCCAGGTTCGCCGACCTCACCGTGGTCACCAACTCGATCCTGGTGGCCGAGGAGCTCGCCCGGACCACGGCGGAGGTGGTGATGACGGGCGGGACGCTGCGCGGGTCGACCTACGCCCTGATCGGCAGCGCCGCCGAGCAGTCGCTGCAGCAGGTCGGCGTGCGACACGCGTTCCTGTCCGGCAACGGGCTGACCGCGAGCCGTGGTCTGTCCACGCCCAACATGCAGTCAGCCAGCATCGATCAGGCGATCGTCCGCTCCGCGCAGGACGTCGTGGTGCTCGCAGACCACACCAAGCTCGGGGTGGACACCATGGTGCAGACGGTCGCCGCGGAGGCGATCACGCACCTGGTCACCGACGACAAGGCCGACGCCGAGGTGCTGGACCAGCTCCGCGCCGTGGGGGTGCAGGTGCACGTCGCCCCGGTTCCCGACGCCGACTGACGGGCGCCGGTTCCGGCGCCTGGTTCGATCACCAAGCGACACCGGACGACACCGAGTGACAGATGTTGACCGAAGCCGGGTCGGGGGGATTAGATGACGCGCACCGGATACGTGACGCCCGACACTCCCCGTCCCAGCGCCGCGTCCACGCCGGGTCCAGCTCGCTCGCCTGTCCCTCGAAGGAGACCCCTCGGATGACCCCCAACCGCACCCGGCGCAGCCGGTTCATGGTGATCGGCGCCGCGGCCGTCGCCAGCTCCCTCCTCGTCGGCG
>Ga0210040_10010294_pt1 | contig 10747 bp, 14 predicted proteins | sample CryGeyCG12114_NA_FD_185462 | JGI IMG/M metagenome (GOLD analysis project Ga0210040, IMG submission 185462) | Groundwater microbial communities from aquifer - Crystal Geyser CG19_WC_8/21/14_NA (SPAdes) (version 2) | ecosystem: Environmental > Aquatic > Deep subsurface > Groundwater | place: USA... | reverse complement strand
GCAGGGGCGGGATGCACAGGGGGGGGGCTTGGCTCAAGCCTGCTGCTTCGCCTCCGCCTGGCAACTCCATCATGGCGGGGAACTCCGCTTCGTCGACAACACGGGCCAGGACACTGAGCCAGATGAACCTCTCGCCCGTTCTCCGCCCGCTAATTCGGGGGACTGGCACAATCTCACCCAAACTGAAGCTGCCTTTGCTCCAGACTCCTGGCTGCGCCCGGCTGATGCTGGATGGAACGAAGCAGACAGCTTCCTTCACAGCCCGCACAGTTATAAGCCCGGCGGTGATTTCTGACTTTCTTGGGGTTCCGTCGTGTCGCGTGAGGTGATTCGCTTTTCCTGCCGACAACGGTGGGAGGGCGACGTGGCTGGTGCGGTGGCGGTCACGCGGAGGATCTGGATGCGGCAGGGCTGCAGCGCGCGGCGGGACGCTCGCGCAATGGCTCGGCTGCACGTCGGATGTTGGCCTTGGCACGGATGCTGGAGAGGGCATCGCGCACGGAGGCGGCGCGGACCGCAGGCATGGACCGTCAGACGCTGCGGGACTGGGTGCATCGCTACGTCAAGGGGTTCGCCGGACAAAGCCGAAGGCCTTGCCGGGCTGTTGGGCCGGTCCGGCGAGCGTGGCCCCAAGCCACGCCTCTCGCCGGAGCAGGAGGCAGCGCTGGCCGGGCTGGTTCGGCAGGGTCCGGACCTGGCCGAGCATGGTGTGGTCCGCTGGAGGCGGACAGATCTGGCGCGCGTCATCGCGGCCCGCTTCGGTGTGGTGCTGGCCGAGCGCAGCGTCGGCGACGTGCTGCGCCGCCTGGGGTTCCGACGCCTGGTGACACGATCCCAGCACTCCGGCCACGACGCCCAGGCGCAGAGGTCTGGTGGCAGGACGAGGCCCGCGTGGGTCAGCAGGGCACGCTCACCCGCGTCTGGGCCGAACGCGGCTCACGTCCCCCGGCGCCGCGGGACCAGCGCTATACCTGGGCCTGTCTGTTCGGCGCCGTCTGTCCCGCCCGCGGCATTGGCGCAGGCCTCGTGCTGCCCGCCGCCAACGCCGCCATGATGAACCTGCATCTGGCCGAGATCAGCACCCAAGCGAGCCACGGCTCCCATGCGGTGCTCGTCCTGGACGGCGCGGGCTGGCACCAAACCGGCGGACAACTGCGTGTGCCCGAGAACATCACGCTTCCGCACCTGCCGCCCTATGCGCCCGAGTTGAACCCGGTCGAGAACGCCTGGGCCCTTCTACGCGCCAACAAGCTCAGCAACCGCGTCCTCGACACCTACAAGAGCATCGTCGACGCCTGCTGTGACGCGTGAAATTGGCTGATCCGTCAGCCCGAGCGCATCACCTCCATCGCAACCAGACCTTGGGCACAGGTCAGTCAATGACGCATGGCGTATCATACCCAATCTCGGAGCCATTCCCGACGACTGCCGCCAAGCCTGGCACCAGCTCACCGACGAGCCAGGCCGCATTGCCTCTCCAGACTGACCACCTTTTACCTGCGGACGGTCAGAACTTCATGAGGCGGATATGCCATGACAGACGGCATGAACAACAACACGAAGGGCAGTGATAACCGCGGCTTCGAGGTTCTGACAGGACCAGGCCGACACCGACTTGCCTTGCCGACGTACAAAGCGAAGATCCTTGTTGAGATTGTGTGGTGGGGTGCGGTGGGGAATAAGGTCGTGCAATGCCGGTAAAGGCCACCCCGGGCTGTCACCTCGGCGCATAGTGAGTGGATCCATGCAAGGCGGTGGTGGCACGCTTCAGGGTAACTGTGTCGGCAGAAAATCCGGCGCAGTCCTTTGAGGCCAATCACTCGGGGCAGCAGCGTCTTATTAGAAAACCTTGTCCTCGCTCTGAACGGAATCGTCCGCGCCCGCCTGATGCCAGAACGAGGCACATTTGGGCAGGACAGGCTTCGGCACCCGCGTCATGCCGCCCACAAACGGAGCACGGCGCGGCAGAGCTTCAGCCGAATGCCGGTATCCTGGCCTGAGTCCCCGGCATTCCATGTATCAAACCCGTCAGACCGTCACACGCGCCCGTCGGCGGAACGGATTGCGGATCTTGATCTTGCGGGTCTTCAAAACCCGTGTCGGAGTCCGCATGGCCAGCCGCGCGCCCTCGGGCCCGCGCTGCAGGTGCAGCGTGCGCTCGTGGAAGGCCTCCAGTCCCGGCCGGTGACCGATGGAGATCAAGGCGCTCCTGGGCAATTCGTCGAGCACCAGTTGCATCATGGCATCCTGATTCTCCTCATCGAGGGCCGCCGTCGCCTCGTCCATGAAGATCCAGCGCGGCTTCTGGATCAGCAGCCGTGCGAAGCCCAGCCGCTGCTGCTCGCCAAGCGACAGGATCTGATCCCATCGGCCGTCCTCGTCGAGCTTCTCCTCCAGATGCGCGAGCCCGACGCGCGACAGCGCCGGTCCTGCCACCTCGTTCGTCACCGTCTCCGGTGCGTGGGGATAGGACAGCGCGCCCCGTAGCGAGCCGAGCGGCAGATAGGGGCGTTGCGGCATGAACATGGTGGCGTCGCGCGGCGGCATGACGATCTCGCCGCTGCCCCAGGGCCAGATGCCGGCAAAAGCCCGGAACAGCGTGCTCTTGCCCGTGCCCGATTCGCCCTTGACCAGCACGCGCTCGCCCGCACGGATCTCGGCCGTCGCCTCCGCAATCACCACGGAGCCGTTGGAGAACGCCACCTGCACATCGCGGAACGCGACGCGCTCCTCCTCCCCCGCCGGCTCTTCCACGCGCACCAGGGTGGGCTGGTCCGGCTCGGCGACCATCTGCTCGATCACGCGGAGCGATTCACGGAAGCTGAGCAGCCGCTCCACGCTGGAGCGCCACTCGGCCAGGCGGGGGAAGTTGTCGACGAACCAGTTCAGGGAGGCCTGCACCGAGCCGAAGGCAGAGCCGATCTGCATGAGGCCGCCAAGCGTGATCGCACCCGAGAAATAAGAAGGCGCCGCGACCACGGTGGGAAACACGGAGGTGAGCATCCCATAGGCGCTGGTCAGCCACATCAGGTTGCGCTGGCTTCGCATGAGGTCGCGCACCGAGGTCGCGACGTGCACGAAGGTGGCCACCAGCCCGCGCCGCTCGTCGGCCTCGCCGCCGATGAGGGCAATGCCCTCGCTGCTTTCCCGTGCCCGCACCAGCGAGAAGCGGAAATCTGCCTCCTTCGCCATGCGCTCCGTGTTCAGCCGCACCATCGGCCGGCCCACGAAATAGGTCAGCACGGAACCGATCAGCGCATAGATCAGCGCGGCCCAGACCATGTAGCCGGGAATGGTGATGTCCTGTCCGGCGATGGTGAGGTTCAGCGCGCCCGAGATGGTCCAGAGGATGCCGATAAACGCGCAGAGCATGATGGCCGAGTTGAACAGGCCCGTCGCGAAGTCCACAGCCAGGTCCACGCTCAGCCGAGCGTCCTCCGCGATGCGCTGGTCCGGGTTGTTGCTCTCCCCCGCGCGCTCCAGCTGGTAATGCCGCGCGTTTGTCATCCAGAGATCGAGCAGGCGCTTGGTCAGCCACTCGCGCCAGCGCAGTTGCACGAGTTGCTTCACGTAGAGCTGATACACGGCCGTGACCATCGAGGACCCAGCCAGTCCCAGGAACAGCACCATCTGCCACAGGAAGGCGTCGCGGTCCCGGTTCTCGAGCGCGTTGAAGAAGTCGCGGTTCCAGAGATTGAAGCGGATCTGGATCAGGATCTGCAGCAGGGTCAGTGCCAGCAGCCCGCCGCCCAGCCAGCGCGCCTTTTTCTCGCGAAGGAAGAACCCCCCGGCCAGTTGCAGGAAGGCGCGCACGGCACCCGTCTGCACGGGGCCGCCGGCCGTCGCAGCCTCGCTTGTGGTCTGCTCACTCACGCCCAGCACCGCCCGCTTCCGCCCAAACCCGTTGCATAAACCGTTTCGTCACTGTGGGCGATCCTGTGGGGGTGGCAAGGCTTCAAGCTTGTCCGGAGCCTCGCCGATGCGCTCGGCGTCCAGGGCGCGGCCCCGGTCCGCCACGGCCGCGCCGCGGCCGGCGGCGGCCACCGTCCGGCCCACCGCCAGCCGGTCGCCCAGCGCTGCCGCCACGCCCGGCGGCACGCGAATCACCACGCCGTCGTCCAGGATGGCGCCGATCGAATCCCCCTGCGGCGTGAGCAACGGCGCCCGCACCGTGCCGGACACCTCCATCGCCTCGCCTGCCGCGTGGAAATCGGGAAAGGTCCAGGTCGGCCGGTCCACGAAATGCGCGGGGGAAGAGCCGTCCTTGGCCCAGGCCAGCAGCGTGATCACCGGCGCGCGCCTGGCGCGGATGCCATAAACCACGATGGAGCGCCCGCTGGGCACGGCCTCCATGATCTCGCTGCCCACCGTTTCGGGAAAGATCACCTGCGGCCCTTCGCGGAACAGCAGGCGGTCGGTCTTGCCATCCGGGTTGATCAGGTACCGGTCGACCACGCCCGTGAAGGAGGGAAGCTGCGTCGGATCGAACCAGAGGCGACCATTGGCAGCACGCGCATCCGCGCCCTGGGCCCGGACCCCCGAAGATGCGAACGGCCCCGCGGCAAGCGCCGCGAGGCCGGCCAGGCACGCCGCGCGGCGCTGCATGAACCGTGAAGCTCCGGCCGGGATCAGATCCAGCCCCGGCCCGCGACCAGCGACACCAGGAACAGGATGATGAAGATGATGAACAGGATCTTCGCAATCCCACTGGCGGCCGAGGAGACACCCCCGAAGCCCAGCACCCCGGCAACAAGCGCGATGATCAGGAAGATGACGGTCCAGTAGAGCATGTCAGGGGTCCTTCAAGGCCGATGCGTTGCCTGAACGTGGAACCCCTGGGCCGGTTGCTCCCTGGACACGGCACGTGACCCGCGCGCTACACCGTGCCGTTCTGCCCGCTGCTCTGGCCACCCTTGTTGCCGCTTCCGGCGTCGCCAGTGGAGACGGACTGGTTGGCGTTGCCGGGATCCTCCGCCGAACCCCATTCGGACAACTGCTTCTCCGCCTCGTCCGGGCCGAGGCCGTAGCGCTCGCGGATCCGTTCCAGCAGCAGGTCGCGCTTGCCGCCGGCCTGGCTGATGTCGTCTTCCGTCAGCTTGCCCCATTGCTGGCGGACCTTGCCGCTCATGCCCGACCAGTCGCCAGCCAGCTTGTCCCAGTCCATCGAAGCCTCCCCTGGTTCAGCCCGCGGAAGGCGGGCGGCGCGAAAGGGAAACGGAAGGGCGGGCCGGGCAGTTGCCCGACCCGCCCTCCCTGCGCCGGTGCCGCTCAGTCCAGCGTCACGCCGCCCGACACCGCCTGGTAGGTGGCGATCGCGAGGGCCATCGGTTCGAAGGGCTTGCTGATGATGAAGGCCGGCTCCAGCCGGTCCGCGGTCAGCAGCCGCTCCGGATAGGCGGTGACAAAGATCACCGGCGTGTTCTGCTCCTGCAGGATCCGCTGCACGGCGGAAATCCCATCGCCACCCGGCCCCAGGTTCACGTCCGCCAGGATCAGCCCGGGCCTGAGGTCCCGCGCCATCGCGACGGCCTCGGCCTCGCCGCTGGCAACGCCCACCACGTTGTGGCCGCAGGCTTCCACCAGCTGGCGGATGTCCATGGCAATGATCGGCTCGTCCTCGATCACCATGATGTCCGTGGCGGCCACCGCGCGCAGCGCCTCGCGCGCCGCCTCCAGCATCCGACGCGCCTCGGGCAGGGGCGTGCCGATGGCCAGGGCCGCGTCGGTCAGGGAAAGGTCCTCGAGCGCGGTCAGGAGAAGAAGCTGGCGCTGCTTGGCGCCGATGTGCTCGCCCGTGCTGTCCGGCACCAGGCGGCTCACCCCCGCGAAAAGGGCGATGGCCACCGGAACGTCCTGGGGCAGCCCGGTGCGCAGGGCCTGCGCGACCAGCGCGTCGCCGCGCGCCTGCCCGCCCGTCAGGGCGCGGGCATAGCGCCTTGCGAAGGGCAGGGTACGAAGCAACTCCCCCTGCGTGACCGCATTCATCCGTGATAGTCCTCCGCGAACCCGTCCGGGCCGCCATATGGCGGGCCGCAACGGTCTTTACATGGGTCCATGCGGCGCCACGTCGATGCGCGGTGCCGCTAATCCGATCAGCCAGCCTTTCAGCCGGGGTCATGTTGAAACCAGACGATCCCGCAGGCGAGAACTTCCGCCCTGCCCTGACGCGCCTGATCCCCGACCTCCGGGCTTTCGCCCGCTTTCTGTCCCGCGATCCGGCAGCAGCCGATGATCTCGTGCAAGACACATTGCTGCGTGCGCTTCGCTCGGAAGATCAATGGGAGCGCGGTACCAGCCTCAAGGCCTGGACCTTTTCCATCTTGCGGAACGCATGGTTCGAGAACCGGCGCCGCGCCGCCGCCCAGAAGCGCGCCATGGATCGCGTGCCCGTCGAAGAGGGGATGCCCGCCGGCCAGGAGCACCGCATGGAGGTGATGGGCCTGGCCCGCGCCATGGCCCATCTGCCGCGCGACCAGCAGGAGGCGCTGGTGCTGGTGGGTGCGCTCGGCTTCTCCGGGGAGGATGCGGCGCGCGTTGCCGGCGTTCAGGTGGGCACGCTGAAGACCCGCCTTTCCCGGGCACGAAAGGCGCTGGCGGCCCAGTATGGCGGGCCGGAAGGCACGGAAGGGCAGGGGAGGGAGCCTGGAGATCGTTGAAAACGTACCTGTCTTTTTCGTGAAAAGGAATGCCGTAACCTATTCAGGGGACGGCGCATTGGTCCGGCGAAGATCGAGCCGAGGGGAAGTTACCATGACCCAGACCATTGCTGCCGAGACCATCGCCGCCGAAGCCGTCCAGCCCGCTGTCCGCGCCACCCACACCGTCGCCGACTTCCACAAGCTGCTGGTGACCACCCTTCCCCGGCTCCGCGTGCAGGCCCTTGCGCTGACCCGCAACCGCTCGGACGCCGACGACCTCGTTCAGGCTGCCGTCACCTCGGCGCTGGCCGCCAAGGACAGCTTCACCCCCGGCACCAACTTCGGCGCCTGGATGTTCCGAATCCTGCGCAACCGCTTCATCTCCGACGTCCGCCGCAAGCGCGAGACGACCGACATCGACGACGTGCCGAGCAGCGCCTTCGCGCGCCCCGGCGCCCAGGAAGACAGCCTGGTGATGCGCGAGCTGCGCGGCCACCTGGGCCGCCTGCCGGCCGAGCAGCGCACGGCGCTGGTGATGGTGACGGTGCAGGGCCTGTCCTACGAGGAAGTGGCTGCCGCCATGGATTGCGCGGTGGGCACCGCCAAGTGCCGCGTCTTCCGTGCCCGCCAGACCCTGCAGCGCTGGCTGACCGGCGAGGAGCGTGGGGTCGATGCGCCCGTCGCCGCCCGCAAGGTTTCCTCTTCCCCTCGCGCCGCGCGCCGTCATACTGCCCGCGATGAGGATGGGATGGGGCGCGCGTCCCCTGTCTGAGGATGGACGAGGGTAAGCCAGGAAAAAAAGCGGGGGCCGCAGTGTCGAAGCCCGTTCAGTCCGGAGTGAACGGGCGCGGTCATGCCGCGCCCGAAGCCGCCTTTGACGTGTGGCTGCAACGCGGGCTGCATCAGATGTTCGATGACGTGATGCGGGAGCCGATTCCCGAAGAATTGCTGCGCCTGATCGAGCAGGATCGCGGGCAGGGCTGAGCAGAGTGCCGGACGATCGGCCGACGTCCGGCGTGCCCGATTCGGGAACGTCCCGGTCCAATGTCTCCGCGGCGTCGCCCCAGGCGGCGGCGCCACCTCTCGATTCTCCTCCGTCCGCACCGCGCGCCTTTCTCGGGTTGCGGGGGCCCGGCTGCCTGAAGCTATGGCTCGCGGCCGTGCTGGGCGGCATTCGCGGGCGGATGATCGTGCTTCTCATGGTGGCGGGCATTCCCGTCGCCTCGATCGCCATCACCAATGCCCTCCAGGACCATCGAGCCGCCCTCGCCGAGGGAAGGAGCGGGGTGGAAGGCTTCCGCACGCTGATGGCGGTGCGCTACGGGGCGGCGCTGGGCGCGGCCGAATCCCTCCTGTCGGCCCTCGCGCAGGAAGACCCGCGCTCGTCCGACGATCCGTCGACCTGCAATCCCGCCCTGCGCCGCGTGATCGACCTGCATCCGGGCGACATCGCCGAGATCGCCGTGATTTCCACCGGCATGAATCCGCTCTGCGGCAACGTCTCCGCCGGTTACGACCTTTCCCCCTTGCTGGCCGAGGCGCTGGCGGGTGGCACCCCGATCCATGGCGGCTTCCTGCCGGGCGGCACGGGGCGGGCCCCCGTGCTGCCCGTGGTTGTTCCGGGCGCCGGCCTTCCGGGAAGCAACACGCTCCCGCAGGGGGCACCCTCGCAGCCCTGGGGGGTCGCGGGTGCCGTGGTGCTGCGCGACTACGCGCCCCTGTCCGGCAGCGCGCGGGAAGCGGGCGGCCGGGTCTGGCTGGTGGACCGTGACGGCCGCGTGCTTTCCCCCGGGGGGCCTGGCGGCCCGGTGCTGGACATGGCGGTGCTCGACCGGCTGGAAGATGGTGGCCAGGTGGTGGAAAGCCCGGGCGGCAACATGGCCTATGCCGGCGCGAGGCTGAACCCCGGCCTGCGCCTGGTGGTTGGTCAGCCCGTCGGCATGGTGCGGGAAGCCGCGCGCACGGTGCTGATCCAGCGCATCATGGAACTGGCGACTTTCCTGGTGGCCTGCCTGGCCGCCATCGTGGTCGGTGCGGACCTCGCGATGGTCAGGCCGCTTCGCCTGCTTTCCGCCCGCGTGCGCGGCTGGCGGCCGGGCGCCGCCTTCCGCGTCAGCCCCGCCGGCACCGAGCCGCGCGAGGTGCGCGCCGTGGAGCAGGCCTTCAGCGAGGCCGCCGCCGCCCTGGCGAGGCGCGAGGGTGACCTGCGCGCCGCCCTGGAACAGCGCGACGCGCTGATGGGCGAGATCCATCACCGCGTGAAGAACAACCTCCAGATCGTCTCATCCCTGCTGAACCTGCAGGCCGGACGCATCGCCGACCCGGCGGCCACCGCGGAGTTCCTGGCCGCCCGCAACCGGGTCCGCGCGCTGGCGACCCTGCACCGCCACCTCTACATGCAGCACTCCTTCGAGGCGGTGTCGCTGGTCCCCTTTCTGACCGAACTGGCGAACCAGCAGTTTTCCTCCCACAACGAGGCTCCGGGGGAACGGATCGCCCTCAAGCTGGAGATCGCGGACATCGCCATCTCCACCGACCAGGCCGTCTCCCTTTCCCTTTTCGTGACGGAGGCGCTCGGCAACGCTGTGGAGCACGCCTTCCCCGACGACTCCCGCGGCACCGTCCGCCTTTCCCTTTCGGAGGAGAACGGCGAGGTGACGCTCCTGATCCGCGACGACGGCGCCGGCCTGCCTGACCGCAAGGAACGCCCGCGCGGCCTTGGCCTGCAGCTCATGGAAGGCTTTGCCAAGCAGTTGGGCGGGTCCCTTGCCGGCGGGTGCCTCCCGGCGGAGGAGGGCGGCGGCACCGGCTGGACCGTGCGCTTCCCCGTGCGGGAGAACTCCGCCCCCCGCACCATGGGGGGCTGAGGTGCGGCCGCTGCCACGGCCGCGCAACCGTCCCTGCGGGGCCGCGTTGCCCCCCCGACCCTACCAAGTCACCCCATCCACCGGATCAGGAGAAAACCCATGTCCGCGAACACCGAAACCGGCAAGGCCGTCGACCAGGCCGCGAGCGCCGTGAACGAGGCCGCGGGCAGCGTGGGCGACCAGATCGCGGCGCTGCGCAAGCAGGTCGAGGATCTCTACGCCGACCGCCAGAAGTACATGTCCCAGGCGGTGGACGCCGCCGAGGGCTATGCCGCCCGCGCGACGGACGCCACCCGGGTGCAGTACGAGGCCGTGACCGACCGTGTGCGCGAGCGCCCGGGCCAGTCCCTGCTGATCGCGGCCGGCGTCGGCTACATCCTCGCCCGTATCCTCGGCCGCTGAGAGGGGACGGCACCATGCGGACCTTCAGCCTTGTCGGGATGGCGGCACAGGCCGAAGGCCGCCGCCTGAAGGCGAAGGCAAGCGCCACCGCCACGCGGATGGCCTTCTACGCGGCGGCGGGCGTGATGGGGCTGGCAGCCTTCGCCATGCTGCACGTCCTGCTGTTCCACCTGGCCCTGCTCTACTTCGGCCCGATCGTCTCGGCGCTGGTGGTGCTGGTTCTGGACCTCGTGATCGCCGGCATCCTGGCCCTTCTCGCCTCTCGCAAAACAACCGTGCGGGAGGAAATGGAGGCCCAGGCCGTGCGCAACGTGGCCTTGCAGGGGGCCGCGCAATCCGCGGTCGCCGGCTTCACCACCCAGGCCGCGCCGCTGATGGCGCTTGCGGGGATTGCTGTGGCCGCGCTCTGGCCCAAGCTGCGCGGCAGCCGCCGGGCCTGAAGCCCCCACATGACCGGAACAGGGCGCCCCCCGCGAGGAGGGCGCCCTTTTTCATGCCCGCTCCCCGGGCGGCGCTGCTGTCGCTGATGCGCCAACAAACTGCAGCGCGGCCGTCGCCCGGCCTGTACCCGCGTTTCCGTGGTGGGCGGCATCATGCTCGGCCTCGGCCGCACGCTCGGCGAGACGATGGCGGTCACCTTCGTGATCGGCAACGCCAGCCGCATCACCGCCTCCGTCCTCGGCCCCGGCAACACCATCGCCTCCATCATGGCCTTCGAATTGGGGGAATGCGCGGCGGGAAGCCTCAAGCTCTTCTCCCCCACTGGCGCTCGGCTTCCTGCTCTTCGTCAGCCCCTTCGCGGTGCTGGCCCTGTCGCGCTGGCTGCTGCGCTCGCGGCTG
>Ga0210040_10010293_pt1 | contig 10747 bp, 11 predicted proteins | sample CryGeyCG12114_NA_FD_185462 | JGI IMG/M metagenome (GOLD analysis project Ga0210040, IMG submission 185462) | Groundwater microbial communities from aquifer - Crystal Geyser CG19_WC_8/21/14_NA (SPAdes) (version 2) | ecosystem: Environmental > Aquatic > Deep subsurface > Groundwater | place: USA... | reverse complement strand
AAGGCCATGGTATGGGAGGGATCAGTGCTTGACGCGAACGAGGGCATCCGCTTCCATGGCAAGACCATCAAGGACTGCCAGAAGGAGCTACCCAAGGGCACTTCTGGAACCGAGATGCTTCCCGAGGCCATGTTCTGGCTCCTCCTCACCGGCGAGGTCCCATCGGTATCACAGACCCGCGCGCTGTCGAGAGAACTTGCGGAGAAGGCTGGCATTCCAAAGTTCGTGGAGAAGATGCTGGACGACTTCCCCAAGGACCTCCACCCCATGACACAATTCGCATGCGCTGTCTCAGCCCTCAACTACGAGTCGAAATTTGCAAAGGCATATGAAAAGGGCATCAACAAGGCGGACTACTGGGAGCCGACTTTTGACGACAGCATCAGCCTGCTCGCAAAGCTTCCCACCATTGCCGCCAAGATCTACCAGAATGCATACCGTGGTGGAGGTGCCCTTCCGGCTGAGGTCGATCTGGAGCAGGATTGGGCATATAACTTTGCTGCTATGCTGGGCAAATCTGGTAAGGAGAATGAGGGCTTCCAAGATCTCCTCCGACTATACCTCGCGCTACACGGTGACCACGAGGGTGGAAACGTCTCCGCGCACGCCACTCACTTGGTTGGATCCGCACTCAGCGATCCTTTCCTCAGCTACAGCGCTGGTCTCCAGGGTCTGGCTGGACCTCTGCACGGCTTGGCTGCGCAAGAAGTGCTCCGCTTCATCCTCGATATGCAGAAGTCTGTTGGAACCAAGTTCAGTGAGAAGGACGTCAATGACTTCCTCTGGAAAGTCCTCAAGTCTGGACGTGTCATCCCCGGATACGGCCACGCCGTGCTGAGAAAGCCGGACCCGCGATTTGAAGCGCTCATGGACTTTGCCGACGCGCGACCAGAAATTGCAGCCGACCCTGTTTACCAGCTGGTCAAGAAGAACTCCGAGGTCGCTCCTGGTGTGCTCACCGAGCATGGAAAGGTACGTCAACTATTCCGCAAGTATCTGATCTAAGACTGACGTGCCATGCAGACCAAGAACCCCTACCCCAACGTCGACTCGTCCTCCGGCGTCCTCTTCCACCACTACGGCTTCACAGAAACACTCTACTACACTGCCACCTTCGGTGTGAGCCGTGGTCTCGGCCCGCTTGCACAACTCATCTGGGATAGGGCACTGGGTCTACCTATCGAACGTCCCAAGTCGATCAACTTGCAGGGCATCTTGGACCAGGTTGCTAAATAGATCATGTTAAAAAGAGAGAAGCTCAACATAAAAAGCGCACAAGCGTCAATCACAATGCACATCATTAACACAAATATAAGAGTATTCCTACACCATCAAAGACAGTAAATTGTGCGTTTCTGGAAATTAGCTCACGGGTTTCAAAACAGATACCAGGTTTGAGTAGATAGACCGCTAATGATCGGTGTCGTGGAGACTAACAAAGGGGCTTACTGTAGCGGCTACATTGCTGCTGTTATTGGGTTTGTGGTGCCGTGTGGGCATCAGCCATTAAAATGTCAGCGCCACGTGCAGCCTATCACACATCGCCCTAAGCCTAGAGGGTCAGATCGCTGCCAAGCCGTCAGGCTCCAATCGCGGACGAACACCACGATCACGATGCATTCTGCCGCCTGCACCAGCGCTGCACCTATCTCAATCGCTGCACCATAGTAACCCAGTCTGGGTGGAATTCTGGTAAGAAACATACATTTCAAAAATATTTACAAAAACCAATTTGTCCATGGAGTCCTGCTATCGAATGCCTTCTTCAAGAGTCTCTTGCGTACCTCGAACTCGGCCTTTGTTGCCGAACCACAAAATTCCGAGGCTGTCAATCCTGTACCGCGACCCTCCAACAAGCTCCGTTTTGCCTTGGCCTGGGCCAATTCTTTCATCCACTTGGTCAAGAATTCTTCAATATCATCCTTGGCTTTTGTCCATTTAGTTGTTAGGAAATCCTCCCACTGTTCCTTCAGGGTTCCTTCAGCCATGCGTTTAAATGTTTCCGTCACCGTCACAAACCCCGGCCCTTTCTTGGGATCTTTCGGTTGGTTTGCATCCCGGAATTTCTTCTCCAAGGGACCATTGTTTGGCCCCATCTTTTCGAGCCTGTCTTCAGCGTGTTCAAGGGCAGCGCCTATGCGGTCAGCTTGCGCCTTCATAATCTTCTTGATCAGCTTATTATCGTGGTATGTATAGACGCCTAGTACATCCCTCAGTATCCTCGCGAGGTCGCACAGACCTGGGTTCTCTTTCCCAGTTGAATCTATTTCTTTGCCCTGGGATGATTTGATGTTGAGCGCGTTCTTATCCAGATCTTTCGTGTTGGCGATCGCGTCGCCTGACCAAAGCTATTCGTTGTTAGAGTTGCTGGTGGTTATTCGTGATAAGGTGACCTCGGAAGGTTGGGACGTACATGCTCCTTCCTGTTGTTGACATCATCATGAAGAGAGACAAACTCGTGCTCGTAAGCGCTTTGAGTTGCAATTCCAGGGTACATCATCGTGATCCAATCAATAGCTTTCACGCGCAACTGAAAGGTTTTTTGCGTTGCTGCCCCATTGTCCGTTCCATCAATCTTCCACTTCTGCACCGGCATGGTCGTATCGACGTCAATGACTTCGTCGAACCACTTGGCCAAATGCAAGCAGCGTTCAGGGCTGGTATTGCAGTCGATGAATTGCAGGAAAGTGTTCCATTCCAAAATATGCTCAATCGATACTGCAAGATTACTGGTAGACTTGGTTGGGTCCTTTTTGTCTACTTTCTTTGGTCTGTCTTCTTGAAAATCGTCCTTTGCCGACAGCTTCCAGTAATTTTCATTGCTGGGTCGGTTATACGGGAAGAAATCGAAGACCACGGGTTTGCGCTGTTAGGTGTTAGCCAAGGACATTGGCTGTAGAACTCCATGATCGGGTTCACAACATGGAAGCCTCACCTTGCGCTGTTTCCCACGATAGTTTTTGTTAGCTGGATATGTCGGGCTGAGTAGGTCAAAGCCCCCGATGGTGAGACCTAAATACTCGGTCTGACAGGCGCGCAATTTTTGCTTCTGATTGCTGGGCTTCTTTCCCTTCGGGGCCCGGATCTCTAATGCCGATTCCAACTCGTCATCCGCCTGCTCTTCAATCTCAGCTAATTCTTCGGCGGTATAATCCCAGGGACTATATGTTGCGCAGTCGGTACACTCGTCTTCCTCATCGACAGCTCTCTTTGCTAGAGTATGTCCGCGCGGTTCCAGGTAGATAACATCTTCGTCGCCGATGATTTCAGTACGGAACACATCGTAGTTCCGGAGCAGTAGATCAGATGCAGCCGGAAAAGCATGACGGGGAAGAAGTACGCCATCAAGACCATCCGGAACTTCAGCAGAGCTAAAGCGCACGATTGAGAGAAAGAAAGGAAGAAGAAAGGTAGTGTACGCCATATTGGAAGGATTGTGCAACAAGAGGAGTGGACTTCTGCGGAATATTGTGCAACGAGAGGAGTGGACTTCTGGGGAATATATACGGACTCGATCGGAGGCACCAAACTCTCAAAGCAACACACAGAGGGCGTCAGACTAAGGCTATGACCAGCTACCAAAGCCATGATTAGTTGCTGATGCTATGGTTAGTTCCCAATGCCATGACTTATTTCCCAACGCCGTACTTAGTTTTCAACGCTATAGTTAGTTTCCAGCGCCATGATTAATTTCCAAAGAGGTCGCCCTAGGCTTTTCAGCCATATGTTATCTAAAATTGGTAGTTTAGACCGTAGATGCTTACGCGCGCAAAGTTCGGAGCCTTGGTCAGACCAGCAAAGGGGCCGGGGCTGTTGGGGTGAAGTCAGGTGATTGTTCAAGGCTTGTTACATCAGATAGTTAGTCAAGACCAAGTATAGAACAGTGACTTTGTTCACGTGTATCAGCTTTAGTCTATAAGCGCTAAGAACTCAGGATCTCCGATAGCTGGGATTGCCGACCAGTCTGAGCAAGCAAGGTTCTTACTAATAATGCTGAGACCATCAGCTATTTCAATCCTTGAGGTAATCTAATATAAACCTTTCCACGCCAGCTTACTGCTTTTAAAGAACGACGCACTTCTTAAGATATCTTCGATAAAGCTAACGCCGTATACCTATCACTTGGGGATATGTGCTACCGAACGAGGGCCATTTCCGAAATTTTGCATACTGGGCGTGGCCACCTCGCTTCGAAACCTAGCCAGCCTAGTGATTTGGTGTTTTCGCCTTCAATCTACTTCCGTTGCGATTCGTTTACTGCCCCCATCACTTAAAGTCCTTTCTCCGAGAACCGCGCATGAGACTCGATTGCATCAGACATATCGTAATCGTATCCGCAATCTTCGAGGTGAAGCAGACAGTTTGGCGCTCCACATCTTGCGACATTCACCTGACATACGCATAGTGCACCACGATCTCAGCTTGCAGCCATAACAACATGGACCGTTTCCCGCCCGAGATTCTGTCCCAGATTATCTGCGCGCTCTCGGAGGAGAGTCACTTGCAACTCGCCCCCTATGCGACTATCTCCCACCGCTTCCGCGCCGTTATTGAGCAGCAAACCTTTGCATGCCTCACTCTGAACACGCACGACTTGCCTCAGCTCCGTATAGCTTTCAAAGATTCGAACGCCTATCGCCGAAGTTTTCTTTCCTCCATACTATTCCGGTTTGTACTGCCAGACGAGGGTCCAGATCCGTGCTGTGAAGCTGGTCGCAAAATAGACCGAGAAGCAGATTCTTCCTCGTTTACAGAATCGGTGAAGACCTTATTTGATATTGTTCAAGACGCCAGCAAGTCCTGTCTAACAACTCCACCGCCCTTATATCTCCGTTTTGTGGATGCCACTCGAAACACTGATCCGCCTTATCGCAATTACGGTTGGTGTAACCGTACAAAAGAAAAGCATGATGAGGACGACGAGGTTCGCGCAAGGACTCAGCGCGGATTCTATGACTTTGCGCCTTTAGCGGTGGGCAAGCTGCCGATCCTAGACGATGTTACAGAGTTTGATTTCCGAGGCGGTTATGATCTGAAAGATGCAGGACGACGATGGATAGGACACGTCTTGGGACAGCTTCCTGCCTTGGAAACGTTGAGTATGGATCTGACAGATGGGATCGAGCGGGGGCTGGGAATTAGGAATTCTTTGGGAGAAGGTGAAGTGTTTCCCCGCATATCTCGCGAATGCAGGCAAACAAGTATTCGCAACAGTGCTAACAGGCAGAAGATTTTTCAAGCTCCCTTGTCCGCCTTCCTTTCGCCCATCTCAAGCACCTTACTCTGACCGTTCGTTCCACCCGCCTGACAGACGAAGCTATTACTCCTCCCAACCCCGTCCACAACAGCATCCTCCTCAAGCCACTCGCCACTATTGCGCACCTAACAAAGCTCCACCTAGATGGGCCCTATATCATAACGTCCGACTTCTTCAATTCGCTCCCACCAACAGCGTTTCCTGCGCTAAAGAATTTCCACCTCGACTTTGCACCTGAAAGTGCTGATGGCCAGTGGTTTTTCGAGCGAGATGAGCAATGGATTGCACAATTAAGCAAAGAGGACGAGGACTCAGAATCAGAATCTCCATCCTCAGGAAGCGACGATGATGAAGAGGACGATGACAGTCTTTCTGATACTGAAGGTCAGCCCGCAAAGTCCTTCATGCTACTTCAGCGTGCATTTTGATCAACCTTCGCGTCCTCACCATGCTGACAGATTGCGCTGACTGCTGAAACAGGACTCCTTCCCGTTATAGGAAGGAACCCCAGCTACAAAGGTCCGGTGTCCTGGTCACGAGGCCGCCTAAACTGTTTCCGCACCTTCCCCTCCACCACAACAATTACACCGCTTCTTCTTGCTGCGGCAGAAATTGCCAAGACGGCGCCTTGTCTACGCCAATTTATCATGCAAGTACGCAACGGTCTGAATCCAGAAACCGAGAAGCATGCCCGCTACATCCATCCACAGCTAAAGAGGATATTTCTACTTGTGCTCCTTCGACCGGGTGAAATATGCTCAAGCCTCGATCTCGAACTCGCGTTTGACGAGGAAAGATACACCGATCAACACCGAATGTGGTGGAGGGTTGGTGATCGATGGAGACCAGATGAGAAAATCTTGACTGCATGGAAAGAATCCGTTGGCGAGATGGGAGCGGTGGGCTTCTTGGCAGAGGAGAGCTTTGAGAAAGATGAAATGCCTGGTTGTTACAGGGAGTACTTCCGTGGCGAGCCTGAGATAGCTTGAGTGTACCTAGGTAGGATTTTTCGGGAAGTGATTTTTGGCCCGTGCGCAGAACTTCGAAACCTTGAATCAGTCTCTACAGCATGTAGTAGCATATATGTATAGCCACATAAATCAACAATCACATATCCAAAATCAACTCAAAATGCAGCCCAAAGGTGCGGCTGACATGCCGCTTTCAATTCGTGCGATAATCATCTCAATGCGATATTATTTCAATGTTTCGTGGGAAGAGATTGGTAACAAGCTGCACATGAGCCCGGACACCGCCAGGCAGTTCTATGCACGCACACAATAGCTCGCCGAAGGCCCAGACTTCTAGGATTCGCTCGCCCACCACGAGCCTCTCGATCGCTGGCATCCTGCGCGTATTATTGAACCAGCTACCAAAGCCTCTCATCAGATACGTCACGACGTCCTTCAACACCGCTCGTAGACCGCACCGACGCTGTCAACCACAAGCGCAAGCGTCGCGCGATCGCTTCTCTCGACGCGAACGTCGTACGCTAAGTTTGCTTAGATAAAGTTCACGTCGAGGGTGATCCGGAGCGCCCAAAGCCCATTAATCGACGACGACGCGTCCGCAAAACACAGCTCGACGACGACGATTGCGACCAGCGCAACAGATACACAGAAGTACTAGAGAAGCTGTCGGCATGTCGCTTGACGACGCGCAGGCTGCGGCTGACGAGGACCACGATATAGAGTCCGACACGGTGTATCGCCGTCGACGAGTACTCTCTCGGTTTCGGTGGCAGCGGCAACGAATTGATAAGCGCTTTGGCGGGCGAGGACACTTATGAGCATGCGCAACCAGAGCCAGTCTGTCGTTTCAAACTCATGCAATGGGGGGCCGCGTGCTCCCATCCGAAAAAAAATCCACGCCCGCAAGCGATATGGGAGGCTGAACACGACGAGCTCACCGTTGAGCTGGGCGACAAGCTCCGAAAGCAGGTAGAAAGCTCGCTGCGACGGTCGAGCAGCAGCGCAAGAACACCCTAATATCTGGGACAATCGAGGCGTAGCACCTGGCTCGCGTTCAACACCAGATCGATGAGCGCAACGCTCACCTCCTACCTCACCTTTGGCGCAACAAGGAGAAGCGCATAACAGCCGCACAGCTCTACAAACACCAGAAATTTCATATTAAGATCACATTACTAACAAATAGCTATAACAATCAATCTCCACAGCAGGTGGAGACGGTGGTGCTGATGCCAAGGGATATCAGCGTCATCAATCGGAGCTTTTATCTCATTCCGTCAGCTTCTTGCTGGTTTCTAGCTGGGTCACAACTGACAACCTAGAATAGATTCTAAAAAAGCACGAAGTGCTTGCGCGCTAGCTTGCACTCTTCCACTCAGCCACGAGAAGAAAGGTGAGACGTCATCACAATGCAAACTGGGCGGAGAAGATAATCAAGTGTTTGATGTTGTGACACCGCTTTTCATCGCTATCAGAGATGCAGCGTTCACAGGTGTACTGTGTGACATGAGTCGAACTCTCAACATATCTCTCCGCTAGTGAGTATATACACACTCGTGTTACAGCTGACATGAAACTTCTCCAGTCCGCAATACAGGACTGTGATCGAACTTATAGCTTACAAGCCACCCTTCGACAAATCCCCCAACCTCACTTTTAATCACTTGCACAGTTGATACTACCATCACATAAACGAGTGAAATAGGATAAGCTATCAATCACTAACAACAGAAGCTTCATCATTCTAGCTACAGAAGAGATACCTGGATAGCTGATATAATTACAAGCGCCAATGAAAAGATTTGCAGTCCGCCAGGTCGGGACAACCAAAGTTTGCTAGTTCAACTCAACTTATCCTTGGAGTAGCCATCAACGATGGTGACCGACTCAAGTTGTAGAAAATCGGTCCAGACGAGTCATATCGAGAGCCAGCGCTCAGCTTCCGGCGTCTAGCCCTAGACGCCGAAGATTCCATGTCCAGTGGCCTACTTGGTGTAGGAACTTTCTACGCAGCGGATGCAGTCGCGGTAGCTGTTTGAGCATCGGGATTTGGATTTTTACCGAAAGTACCGCCTCGAGGTGTATTATCCTCTGCTGAGGATGCAGTCGCTGTAGCTGTTTGAGCATCCGGATTTGGAATTTTACCGGAAGTACCGCCTTGAGGTGTATCATCCTCTGCTGAGGATGCAGTTGCGGTAGCTGTTTGAGCATCCGGATTTGGAATTTTACCGGAAGTACCGCCTTGAGGTGTATTATCCTCCGCTGAGGTATCAGTGTCCGTCTCGAGAACCTCAGCTAGTGCTTCGATCTCCGATGCAGGCGGCCCAACCCCAAAGTCGCACATCGGGTTATCCTCACACATATCCCAAACCTCGAAGCTATTCCAATCTGCCGCTCCAGCTTTGTTGCTACATCCAAAGTCTGTTTGACCAAGCATCTGCGCGGGGTCGCACTCCTCGTCCTTGAAAAATACCATGAGGTTCGATTGATCGCGGAGGTTGCTGTCTTCGAGCTGAAGGGTCAGGCCCTTTTCATCGGTTTCGCGCTTGTGACAACCATCTTGTGCGGAAATATTTCCAAAGCGCATGATCGCCCGATGATCAGGAACACAGTCGACGGTCCCCACTGTTGCGAAAGTTATTGCGCTGACGGTGCTTCTTAGCAGAGTAGAAAGCAGCACAGGGGCGAGGAGACGCATCGTGGTAAGTACCGAGTCGGGTTGGTTTTCGGGGTGTTGTCATGAACTTTGGGATCGCCTCTTGATACTGATGTCGAAATCGATACTATCCGCTGAGAAGATGGGAGGGCTAAGCGAAGGATCGATTTGAAGCTTTCGAGGGGCTTGTCTTAGGTTCAGGCAGAAGCAGGTCGCACGTTCGCCTCAGGATCGCAAAGTCGATTTTGAGAAGAGGAGATAGATAAGACTGAAATAACAGCGAAAAAGAGAGATGTTGGAAGTCTCCTATAATATCCCAAATGAGCAGTGTGGCTAGTCAGGTTGTCTGTTCCAATAATAGACGCGACCGTGCCAATGAGCATTGCCAGTCTTTCTAATACATGCGCCTCAATCTCAGCGAAGATTGTAGCTTATTTGTAAGTTATCTCTTGCAATGGATGCTGATGCTGCTAGAATAAGCTGTCCTTACAAATGAGGTACCGCCCGTATTGCGCTTGAAACCTAACTAACTTTCGAGCATCTAACTTTAGATAATGTTGATAATCTAGTTTAAGGCCGTAGCAAGATTGCTAATGGTGTCGATACTGAAACTACATAATGTCCAGAACTCTATTGAGTAGAGAAGCATCCTCTTTGTTTTTCCTTAGTTGAAGCATCGCAATTTCCTAAGAACGTTTCTCCTCGTTTATTCCCTTCCTTCTTCTCAATCTTAGCGTATTTTCATTGCCATTCTTATTATTCCTTCCAGCGAGTAATCGATATCGTAATATGGTTGTCATACGGCATTTTGTTTCTTGGGGCACATTGCTTCTATTCCAACCCGCCTTTGCCGCTCCTTCAATGTCTGGCAATCTTGATAGCATATATTCTGTTGGTGGGCAGCTTGGTCTTCCAAACTTGGATGCCCTTGACGGCCCAAATCTGGAGATCCGTGGTGTGGTCGGAGGTCGCAAGATGCGATACGTTCTCGCTCGTCAGGCCAAAACAAACACCAATGAAAACGACCTATGCTGCACGAACATGGCCAAGACAGAGTGTACGCAGAATAAGCCTCAGGGGTACTTGCGGCGAAGCGATTGTTCTTGTCAGGTCTGTCCTAAAGGTGTGTATCACTTCGGATCGCATTATCACGTCACTAAGAACTGCAGGTCAGAAACCAAACGCTAAGAAAACTGGCTGCGACGACGACAAAGATAATTGTCCAGCAGGTATAACATGACTGTCCTGAACTAGACACATGAAGACTGACGATATCGAAAAGGTCAAGCAAAGGACAAATCAGGGAAGTGCGCTGGTGATTCCAAGAGAGGCAAATGCCCCGAGGGAAAGGTCCTCGATGCGGCGACAGGTGGACAAACGCCATTCACGGACAACCCTTCCTGCGTCCCGGACGACAGATCCAAGTGCAAGGGCGGCGAAATTCCCGAGAGTCGTGCTGCTGGTGATAACGATGCCAATAAGCAGGTCCGGTGCGGGAAAGAACCTAAAGATAAGAAGAAGTGTGATCCTGCCACTCAACATGTGGTAACAGAAGTCTTTGACAATTTCGATGGAACTTTCGAGGCGGAGCAGTCTTGCAAGCAGACCAAGAAATTTAAAGATGCGAAGCAGAACAAGGTCAAAGAGGTACAGCCAAAGAAGAAGGCCGCTTGGGACACACCAGAGTCCAAAGACGCGCGACAGAAGAGGCGAGACGAGGAAGAGAGGGTTCGGAAAGATCGGGAAGAAGCGATCAAGAAAGGCGCGATGGAAAGCGAGGAGAAGCGCAGACGACCGATAAAGAAATCCCGCATGGGGTATTGTCTTCCTCTTGCAGCCTTCATGGAGGCTGGCATGTCCGAG
>Ga0210040_10010292_pt1 | contig 10748 bp, 10 predicted proteins | sample CryGeyCG12114_NA_FD_185462 | JGI IMG/M metagenome (GOLD analysis project Ga0210040, IMG submission 185462) | Groundwater microbial communities from aquifer - Crystal Geyser CG19_WC_8/21/14_NA (SPAdes) (version 2) | ecosystem: Environmental > Aquatic > Deep subsurface > Groundwater | place: USA... | reverse complement strand
CGCAGTTCGGCAGCGGTCTGGTGGTGCCCGGACTAGACCTCGTGCTGGGCAACCGAGCCGGCCGCGGGTTCACCTTCGAGCCGGGTCACCCCAACGCGCCGGCACCGGGCCGCCGGCCACGCACCACGCTGCACGCCTGGGGTCTCGCCGACCGCAGCGGCCGCGCCCGGCTGCTGGGTGCCACGCCCGGGGGAGAGCAGCAGGTGCCGTGGAACGCCCAGCTGGTCGGCCGGCTCCTCGCCGCAGGGGTGCCCGACGCCGGGGCGGTGGTGACCGACGCCGAGATCGGCGCCGGCCTCACCGCGAGGCGCTGGGCACTGGACGCCGCCGGGCGGGTCGCCGGCGAGGTCAGCGAGGCGACGGCGTGGAGCGCCCGCAGCTCACACGTGGTGGTCCGGACCGCAGGGGGGCCAGAGGAGGGCGAGCTGGCCGGCGTCGTCTCGGCCGCGGCCGATCCTCGCCTGGACGGCGCGGCGGTGGCCGCGTGACCCTGACCGTCGGACTCCTGGGCGCCGGCGCCCTCGGCGGCCGGCTGCAGGCGCTGCTGGCCGAGGGCGCGGTGGCCGGGTGCCGGCTCGGCGGGGTCCGCACCCGCGCCTCGTCGGCCGACCTGGGCGACGTCGGGGTCGTGGTGGAGAGCGCCGGTGTCGCCGCAGCGGTGGCCGAGGTGCCGGCCCTGCTCGCCGAGGGGCACGACGTCGTCCTCTGCTCCTGTGGCGCGCTCGCCGAGCCGGCGCTGGTCCGGGCGCTGGCGGAGCTCCCGTCCGGGACGGCGCGGCTCCTGGTGCCCGCCGGTGCGATCGGTGGGCTGGAGCTCTTCCGCGCCGCGGTCCGGGGCAGTGCGACCGCCCGGGTGCAGCTGCACACCACCAAGGCCGCCGGCGCCCTGGGGACGGCGGAAGCGGGCACCGTCTTCTCCGGCAGCGCGCGGGCGGCCGCGCTGGCCTTTCCCCGCACGGCCAACGTGGCCGTCGCGCTCGCCCTGGCCACCACCGGGCTGGACGACACGGAGGTCGTGGTCAGCGCCGACCCGACCGCCACTCGCACCCGGCACGTGGTCTCGGTCGACAGCGACCTCGGGAGCTACCGGCTCGAGGTGACCAACGTGCCGGCGCCCGGCTCGGGCGGGCGGACCAGCGCGGTGACCGCCTGGTCGGTGGTCACCCTGCTGGAGGCACTGGCCCAGGGGCACGCGGCCGGGCTGCACGTGCCGCTGGGATCGACGCAACTGTGATGGGAACGATCCCGCGCGTCATCTCCACGTAACGACGGACGACAACAAGCGCAACAGAAAGTGGATACAACATCCAAGACAGATGGCCGGACCTCGCCACCTGCTCGTACCGACGCAGGGCCTCGGCCCGGAACCGGGAGGCACTCTCCGTGTCCCAGGACCAGCTGCTCAGCCAGCCGACCGGCGCGCTGAGTCAGGACCTCGTACGACTGCGCGACGTGTGCATCGTGCACGGTCGCGGCGCACGGGCGACCGTCGCCGTCGAGGGGGTCGACCTCGACATCGGCCGCAAGGAGTTCATCTGCATCATCGGCCCGTCGGGCTGCGGCAAGTCCACGTTGCTCAAGGCGCTGGCCGGCCTGCTGCCTGCCGGGTCGGTGCAGGGCGAGGTGGCGATCGACGGCCGGACGCCGGAGGACGCCCGCAAGGCCAACTCCTTCGCCTACGTGTTCCAGGAGGCGGTGCTCGCCCCGTGGCGGACGGCGCTGGAGAACGTACGGCTGCCGCTGGAGGTCGCCCGCGGCCGCAGCGCCGCCGACCGGCGCAGCCCCGAAGAGCTGCTGGAGCTGGTGGGGCTCACCGGGTTCGCCGACAAGCTGCCCGGGCAGCTGTCCGGCGGGATGCGCCAGCGGGTCTCGATCGCCCGGGCGCTGACGCTGCACCCCTCGGTGCTGCTGATGGACGAGCCGTTCGGCGCCCTCGACGAGCTGACCCGGGACAAGATGCACACCGAGCTGCTCAACATCTGGAGCGCCACCGACGCCTCGGTCGTCATGGTCACCCACTCGCTCACCGAAGCGGTGTTCATGGCCGACCGGGTGCTGGTGATGTCGCCCCGGCCGGGGCGGCTGACCGCGACGCTGGAGATCGACTTCCCCCGCCCGCGGACCAACGAGCTGAAGACCAGCATGGCCTTCCACACGAAGGTCAACGAGCTGCGAGCCGCCCTGGAGGCAGCGTGACGACCAGCGTGACCCCCAGCGTGTCCGAGGGGGGCGTCCCGCAGTCGGCCGACCGCCCGGCTGCCCGGGCGGTCATCCCACCGGAGCTGCGTTCCTCGGTGCCGGTGCGCGCCTTGCGGGCAACCCGGGTGTGGCTGGTCCTGCTCGCAGCCGTCGGGCTGTGGCAGCTCGCGGTCGCTGCCCTCGACGTGCCGGAGTACATCTTCCCGGCGCCCACGGAGATCGTCGACGAGCTGCTGGCCAAACCCGACCTCTACCTGTCGGCGCTGTGGACCACCACCACGGAGGCGGTGCTCGGCTTCCTGGCCGCGGTCGTGGTCGGCGTCGTCCTCGGGGTGCTGTTCTCGCGGTTCCCCCTGGTGGAGGAACTGGTCTACCCGTTCCTCAACATCATCCGGGTCACCCCGACCGTGGCGATCGCCCCGCTGCTCACCATCTGGTTCGGTCGCGGGCTGGTGCCGGTGGTGATCGCGGCGTTCCTGATCGCGATCTTCCCGGTCCTGGTGCAGGTCGTGCTCGGTGTCTCCTCGGTCGACCGGCAGCTGGTCGACGTGCTGCGGATCGCCAACGCCAGCGAGCTGTCGATCCTGCGCAAGGTGCAGGTGCCCAGCACCATGCCGTACCTGTTCTCCTCCTTCCGTGTCGCGGCGCCCGGCGCCGTCGTGGGCGCACTGCTCGGGGAGTTCCTCGGCGCCTCCAGCGGGCTCGGCTACCTGATCACCGTGGCCAGCGGGCAGCTGAACACCGCAGCGGTCTTCCTGCTCGCGGCGCTGAGCTGCGTACTGGGGATCACGCTCTTCCAGATCTGCGTCTGGGCCGAGAAGCGCCTCATCCGGTGGCACCCCTCCGTTCGCCTCTGACCCCAGCGCACCAGCCACTCACCACCTCCCGCACCGCACCGCACCGCACCGGCCCTGGCCGGCGTGGCGGTGCCCCCTGCTCCGGCGACGCTGCCGGCCGACCCACCGGCTCCATCCGCACCGCCACCGCCCGTCCCGACGCCGTCGGAACGGCCCCGCCGGCCCCCGGGCCGGCCACTCCTCTGGAGGAACGATGACCACGACCCCCACCGGTGCCCGCCGGCGCCGGCCGGTGCGCGCCGGCGCGTGGCTGGCCGCGGCCGCCTCGGCCAGCCTCGTGCTGGCCGCCTGCGGCAGTGACGACGGCGAGTCCGCCGACGCCGCCGAGGGCGGGACGGCCCCCGTCTCGCTGTCCTTCGAGTGGACCTGCGAGGGCAACTGGGCGATCGCCTACCTCGGTCAGGACCAGGGGCTGTTCGCCGACCAGGGCATCGACCTGACCTTCGAGCGCGGTCAGGGCGGCAGCACCACCACGCCGCTGGTCGCCCAGGGCGAGTACGACCTCGCCATCCTCTCTGCGCCGCCGGTCATCCTCGGCGCCGGGCAGGGGCTGCCGATCACCGTCGTCGGCGTGGCGGCCAGCCAGTCGCCGGTCGCCATCCTGGCCGACACCTCGATCACGGAGCCGGCGGACCTGGCGGGCAAGACGGTCGCCGTGCAGACCGACCAGTTCGAGGGGTCGGTGTTCGAGTCGTTCCTCGCCGCCGAGGGGATGAGCGACTCCGACCTGACGATCGTGCCTTCTGACGACGCCGCATCGGCCCAGTTCCTGTCCGGCGACATCGACGCGATCGTCACCTTCTACCCGACCCCCTCCACCCTCGGCCTGATGGACCGGTCCGGCGGGGTCAGCACCATCATGCTGCAGGACTACGTGCCCACCTACGGCCACACGATCGTCGCCAGCAATGACTTCCTGGCCGACAACGGGGACGCCGTCACCGGCTTCACCACGGCCTGGGCGGAGGCGACCAAGTACGCCGAGGAGCACCCGGACGAGGCCCTCGAGACGCTCACCAGCAACTGCCCGGAGCTGGACGCCGATGCAGCCCAGTTCACCCTCGACGCCTACCTCGATGCCTACCAGAGCGACTACGCGACGGAGAACGGTTACCTGGCCTTCGACCCCGAGGGTCTGGACGAGACCGCGCAGGTCCTGGTCGACGGCGGCCTGATGGACGAGACCGACCTGTCGGAGTACTCGACCCAGGACTTCCTGCCCGACCCCGTCGTCACCCCGTGAGCACTCCCCGCGGCCGGCCCGCGATCCGGCCGGCCGCGGGGCCCCACCCATCCAGCTGAGGAGCACCCGTGTCCCACGCAGTCCCCGACGGCAGCGGCCGGCTCGCCGTCCTGGCCGGCACTCTCGTGCCCGGCGACGGCCGGGCCCCCATCCCTGACGCGCTCGTGCTCGCCCAGGGCACCCGGATCACCTGGGTGGGCCGGCGCAGCGAGGGCGTCGTCCCGGTCGACGCCGTCGTGGTCGACGCCTCCGACGGCTGGGTGGTCCCCGGGCTCATCGAGGGGCACGCGCACATCACCTCCTTCGCCTCGCCCGCTTACCACCCCGACGCCCCGCCGCCCTTCCACGACGCACCGCTGCTGCTGGACGCCTTCACGCGCTGGGGGGTGACCACGATCCGCGACACCGGCGGGCCGGAACTCGGCGCGCTGCGCACCCTGCAGACGCACACCGGGCCGTGGCCGCGGCTGTTCGGCTCCGGCCCCAACCTCGACGGCAATCCCGGGGGCCCGTGGAAGGGGATGTGGAAGTCCGACGACCCCGCCGAGGCGGTCGAGTTCGTCGCCCGGGAGGCCGAGGCCGGTGTCGACTTCGTCAAGGTCTACGCCTGGATGACCCCGGAGGTGCTGGCCGCCGTCGTGGAGGCCAGCCACCGCCGGGGCCTCAAGGTCGCCGGGCACGTCGGCCACCTGGTGTCCGCCCGGGAGGCGGTGCGGCTGGGCGTGGACGCTCTGGAACACGTCCGGGTCGGCCGGGAGCTCCTCGACGACGCCGGGCAGCAGGCCTGGGCCGCCCTGCCGAAGCGGCCCCGCGACGAGATGTCCGACACCCGGCCGTGGCGGTTCATCGACCCCGACGGCGCCGCGGTGGACCAGCTGCTGACCGAGCTCGTCGAGCACGGCACCTGGCTCACCCCGACCCTCGCCGTCCACGAGGCGATCGCCGGCGGGCACGGGCACGACCACGACACCTCCCCGGAGGTCACCGCCGCGATCCAGCTGCACCGGGACGCCACCTCGGCCAAGGCGGAGAAGTCGGCCGAGGACGTGCGGTGGGGAGCCGTGGAGTTCGAGCGGATCTGCCGGTTCGTCGCCCGGGCCCACGACGCCGGCGTCCGGATCTGTGCCGGCTCGGACACCCCCAGCGGATCGGTGCCGCCCGGCAGCGGCGTGCACCGGGAGCTGCAGCTGCTGGTGGCCGCGGGGATCTCCCCGGCCGAGGCGATCCGCTCGGCGACCAGCCGCACTGCCGAGCTCCTGGGGCAGACGCCGAACCTGGGCTCGGTCACCGCGGGCACCCTCGCCGACCTGCTGGTGCTCGACGCCGACCCGCTGGCCGACGTCTCTGCCACCCGGGCCATCCGCACCGTCCTGCTCGCCGGCCGGCAGGTGCACGCCGCCACCGTCCCGGCCTGACCCGCACCACCGACCAAGGAGAGACCATGTCCCGCCCCGCCCCCGATCCCCGGGTGCTCGACCACGCCCGTCAGGTGCTGGCCGACGTCGAGCACTGCACCGACCCGGTGGCCACCGCCCGGCTGCTGCCGAAGGAGGTCTACACCAGCGAGGAGTTCTGGGAGTTCGAGCGCACCGCCGTCTTCATGCGCGAGTGGCTCTGCGTCGGCCACGTCAACGAGGTGCCCGAGCCGGGCGACCAGCTCCCGCTCACCGTGCTCGGCGAGCCGGTCGTGCTGCTGCGCGACATGGCGGGCCAGGTGCGGGTCATGTCCTCGGTCTGCCAGCACCGCGGCCACCCGCTGTTCGGCGGGGTGGGCCCGGTGCAGGCCGACACGGGCTGCCTGGTCAAGGGTCACCGGATGGTCTGCCCCTATCACAACTGGCAGTACGACCTGGACGGCAAGCTGGTCGCTGCGCCGTCGATGACCGAGACGGTGCCGGTGCGACGGCTGCGGGAGACCGTGCGTCTGGGGCAGATCCGCACCGAGGTGTTCCACGGGCTCGTCTTCGTCAACTTCGACGATGACGCGCAGCCACTGGCGCCGACGCTGGGCAAGCTGGACGAGGAGCTGCAGACCTGGGGCATGGAAGAGCTCGTCCCGATGCCGTTCGACCTGCGCCGGGACCTCGCGTGGAACTGGAAGCTGCACCACGACAACGCCCTCGAGCCGTACCACACGGCCTACGTGCACCGCGGCGTGCACGAGGCGGCGCCGGCCAAGAACGCCCGCTTCGGCGAATGGCACGACGGCGACGGCCAGGTCATGCACCCGACCTACCTGACCAGCGAGGACGCCAGCCTGACCAGCGCCGACGGCGCCCGGGTGTCGATGATCATCCCGGGGCTGGGGGAGGAGCAGCGGAAGCGGGTCATGTTCGCCTCGGTGCCCCCGCTGCTGTTCGGCATCTGGCAGCCCACGATGATCTCGCTGTCCCTCCTGCTGCCCACCGGGCCGGCGTCCCTGGACCTGCGCCGGGTGAACCTCTACCCGAAGAACGCAGTGGAGAGCGAGGGCTTCGACGAGGTCTACCGGATCTACCAGGAGCGCAAGAAGGTCGCCATCGACCAGGACGCCGCCACCACGATCGCGCTGCAGCAGGGGATGAACAGCCGCTTCGCGCCGCGCGGGCCGCTGTCCTGGATGGAGGGCAACATCCCGCACCTCAACGCCTGGTTGCTGGCCCGGTACCAGCGAGCCCTGGCGGACGCCGCGTGACCGCCGCCGACCTGACCGACACCTCGGTCGACGTCCTCCGCCGCCGACTCGACGAACTGGAGACCCGGGTCGCCCAGCTGGACGGCAAGGCCGCCATCGAGCAGGTGATGGTCGCCTACATGGCCGCCGCCGACCGGCAGGCGGACAAGGGTGCGCACATGGCCGCGCTCTTCACCGAGGACGGCGCCTGGGAGAGCGTCGGCCCGCACGGCAACCCCGGCTGGCGGGCCGTCGGCCGGGCCGCCCTGGTCACCAAGTTCGACCGCAACGTCGACCGGATGCCCTTCGCCGCGCACTTCCTGACCAACGGCTCGGTCACCCTCGACCCCGCCGACCCCGATCGGGCCACCGGGACCTGGATGTACTTCCAGGCCTGCACCTACCGCGGGCAGCAGGCGCTGTGGATCGCCGGCGCCTACACCAACGACTTCCGCCGGGTGGACGGCCAGTGGCTGCTGTCCCACCTGCGGGTCCACAACTTCTTCACCACGCCCTTCGACAAGGGCTGGGTGGAGGTCGAGCACATGGAGACGCCCTGATGAGCACCCCCGTACCTACCCCCCTGACCTACCGGCACCAAGTGCTGCGCAACCTCGCCTTCGGGACGCTCCCACGGTTCACCCAGCTGCAGCGGGAGAAGAACGCGCTGCTGGTCGCCGCCGGGCTGACCCCGTACGCGATCTGGGCACCGGCCTTCGGTGGGCTGCACCACCTGGTCGTGGAGGCCTCGTTCGCGTCGATGGCCGCCTTCGAGGCCGAGCACCTGGCGACCAAGGAGCTGGCCGGTTTCGCGGCGCTCAACGCCGCGCAGCTGGAGTGCGTCCTCCCAGGCACCGCCGAGGACCGGCTCCAGCGGCTGGGCCTGCCGGTCTGACCTCGCCGGGTCCCGCTCGCCCCGGGACCCGGCTGGGCTGGGCTGGCTACGGTGCCGGGCGTGGACCGCTTCACCGCGCTGTACGACGCCTTCAACGCCCGCGACATCGACCGGGTGATGGCGCAGTTCGCGCCGGACGTCGACTGGCCCGACGTCATGCACGGGGGCCGGGTGACCGGACACGCCGCGGTGCGCGACTACTGGCTGGGGCAGTGGGAGGTGATCGACCCGCGAGTGCACCCGCGCCGGGTGCGCGAGCTGCCCGACGGCCGGGTGGAGGTGCTGGTCGAGCAGGTCGTGCGCGACCGGGACGGCGACCTGCTGGGCGGTGCCACCGTGCTGCACACCTACACCCTCAGCGGCGGCCTGGTCAGCCGGATGGACGTCGGCGACCCCGCCTGGTGAGCGTGCTCTTCCGGCCCCACTGCAGGGGCCCGCCGCGAGCTCGCGAGCGGTGGGGGCAGTGGGGTCCTTCCTCAGTCGGTGGGGCGGTCGCCGTCCTGCTCGGCCAGGAACTGCTCGATCTGCGCGCCCAGCTCGTCGCCGCTGGGCATCTGGCCGCCGAAGCCCAGCAGCCCGGTGTCGTCGCGGGCGGCGGTGAAGGAGTCGAACTGCTCCTCCAGTGCGGCCACGACGGCGGTGTTCTCGCTGGAGCGGCCGATCTGCTCGTCGACCTCGGTGCGGTTGGCCTCGGCGGCCTCCCGCAGCGTCTCGGTCGGCACGTGCAACCCGGTCAGCTGCGCCAGGTGCTCGAGCAGGGTGAGCGAGGCAGCCGGGTAGGTGGCCTGGGAGAGGTAGTGCGGCACGTGGGCGCCCACCCCGAGCGCGTCGACGCCGGCCTCACCCAGCCGCAGCTCCAGCAGGGCCCCGACACTGCCGGGGATCCGCATCTCGCCCCAGTACACCGGGTAGGCCCCGATCAGCTCTCGGCGGGTGGCGTGCGCGGTCACCGTCACCGGGCGGGTGTGCGGCACCGGCATGGGGATCGCGTGCAGGGCGATCACCGAGGTGACACCGAGCTGCTCGACCAGTTGCACCACCGCGGCGATGAACCGCTCCCAGGCGTAGTCGGGCTCCGCGCCGTGCAGCAGCAGGAACGGCGTCCCGGCGTCGTCCTCCAGGGCGTAGATGCCGATCTCGGGGGAGACGATCGACTCGTAGCGATCACCGGAGAACACCATCCGCGGCCGGTGGCCGCGGTAGTCGACCAGCGCGTCGACGTCGAACCGGGCGATCAGCGTCGACGGCAGCGCGTCGAGGAGGTGCGCGCCGGCCAGCGCGCCGGCGTGCGCGGCGTCGAACTCCCCGGCCAGTTCGTGGACGAGCACGAGCCCGCGGCGCTCCGCGGGGGAGCTCACCGCGGCCTCGCGGGCGAGCAGCTCCTCGGCCCCGGGGAGGAGCTCGACGAGGTCCTCCGGTCGCTGCGGCACGGGATCGTTCCTCCTGCTGGTCGGTGGTCGTCTCAGCGGTGAAGGCGCAACCGGTGCTTGACATTCCCGAGCCGGCTGACTCGTCCCTCGCCGGTGGTGACCGTCCCGGCCGGTTCGGCGTCCTCGGAGTCGGGGTTGACCGACGGTTCGGTCTCGGCGTGACGCCGGACGAGCTGGGCGCCGGAGGAGTCGCCGGTGAGCTGTTGGCTCGTGCCGTCGGCTGCCACCTCAGGTGCCATCCCGTCGAGCATGTCGCGGCCGTAGCGGTAGGCGACGGCGATCAGGGCAGCCACCGGGACGGCGAGGAAGGCGCCGATGATGCCGGCCAGGCTGCTGCCCGCGGTGACCGCGAGGATCACCACGGCGGCGTGCAGGTTGAGCCCGCGGCCCTGGATGATCGGCTGCAGGACGTTGCCCTCCAGCTGCTGCACGAGGACCACGATGAGCAGCACGATCAGCGCGGTGGTCACGCTGTTGCTCACCAGGGCGATGAGGACGGCGAAGGCCCCGGCGACGAACGCACCGATGATCGGGATGAACGCGCCGAAGAAGGTCAGCACCGCCAGCGGCAGGACCAGCGGCACGCCGAGGACCAGCAACCCCATCCCGATGAAGAAGGCGTCGACGAAGCCGACCAGGGCCTGCTGGCGGATGAACTCCGACAGCGTCGACCAGGTCTTCAGCGACAGGGCAGCGACGTGCGGCGCGGCGCGCGGGCCGGTCTGCGCGGCCAGCCAGGGCACCCACTTCGGGCCGTCCTTGAGGAAGAAGAAGGTCAGCACCAGCGCGAGCACCAGGTTGATCAGGACGTTGCCGATCGTGGTCGCGGTGGTCACCGCGTAGCCGGCGATGTTCTGTGCGTTCGACTGCACGGTGTTGATCACCGAGGCGACGGCGTTGCCGATCTGGTCGTCGTCCAGGTTGAACGGTGGGCCGGCCACCCACTCCTGCACTTGCTGCAGGCCCTCGGTCACCCCGTCGGCGACGTCCTCCACCTGGCCGACCACCTGCGGCACGATCACCGCGAGGATGCCGCCGATGGCACCGAGGAAGACCAGCAGCACGGTGGCGGCGGCCAGCGCCGGCGGCCAGGAGTGCTTGCGCAGGAACCGGGCCGCCGGCCACATGACGGTGGTGAACAGCAGCCCGAGGACGACGGGCAGCAGGACCACCCACAGCCGGCCGAGGACGTAGCCCAGGATGATCAGCGCGATCACGATGAGGATCAGCTCGGCGGAGGCGGTGGCCACCCGCCGGGTGGCCGCGTGCATCCGCTGGGTCCGCTCGGGGCCGGGTGCCGGGGCCCGGGTGGCGACCATGGCCGCGTCGGGCTCGGCGGCCGGCACGGCGGAGGAGCCGGTGTCCGCGGTGGTGCTCCGTGGACGGGTGTCGTCCTCGGTGGTGGCGGTCTCGGCGGAACGGTCGTCGGGCATGCGGTGATCCCAGCACACCGGCCCGCACCGCACCCATC
>Ga0210040_10010291_pt1 | contig 10749 bp, 8 predicted proteins | sample CryGeyCG12114_NA_FD_185462 | JGI IMG/M metagenome (GOLD analysis project Ga0210040, IMG submission 185462) | Groundwater microbial communities from aquifer - Crystal Geyser CG19_WC_8/21/14_NA (SPAdes) (version 2) | ecosystem: Environmental > Aquatic > Deep subsurface > Groundwater | place: USA... | reverse complement strand
AAAAAAAATATTTAATACACACATTAGGTTATGCGAGAAGTAGGAAATCCAACAATGGTATTCAACAATGCCGGCATAGCTCGTATGCAAAACTTATGTGATAGAAGTACTGCCAACATAGAGAAATTAGTGAACCTGACCAGCCATATGCACATAATAAAGAAATTCTTACCAAAAATGATCGAGGCTGACAAGGGTCATATAATTGCCACCAGTTCCATGAGTAGCTACTTGCCAATTGCTTTTGAAGTGCCGTATGTAGGCACAAAATTTGCTGTTCGGGGATACATGGAAGCGCTCCGAATGGAATTAGCGTACAAAACTGAAAACATTGTACTTTCTACAGTGTTCCCACTTTTCGTGGATACACCAATGCTACACCACGCTTCGGATGTGACGTAATTATAACTTTTTTCATCAATTGATTTGTAATTTAGTTTGTAGAAGCCAAAAAAGTATTCGGTAGAAGAAGCCAAGGTGGGCTAACATTTTACCCTTGACATGTTATTTGATTTAGGCCGAAATCCTTTTTGGGCAAACACGTGTGCCAAAAATACTCATCTACTGATGTGGCCAAAGATATAATTGATGGAGTCAGAAAAAATAAGGAACATACATATATTCACACCGTGGATTGGAAAACTTTATCCAATGATGACGGCGTAAGTTACTTCATTTTAAAGTCGAGAAACTAAACTATAAGATGTAAAAAAACTATAAGTGAGTAGATTCAATAATCTAAACTTTTGATTTCCAGATTTACACCAAATAAGATATTTCGTCGCCTTGCAGTTCATGATCTACCGTATCCCTTCAAGGATTAAATACAAACTGTGTGTAAAACCAATGCAAAACCGCAGGATATTTATTGCTCAAAAGAGAATTTATTTTTCGATTTTAATTAAAGCTGAAATCATTAAAAGAAAAAAATATGCCTACTAAAGCTTCGAAAGATGTAAACAAAACCTCTATCCTTGGAATCATATACTACCACAATATGAATCGTTAGTTTTGTATCCTCATAAATTGGAAGGCAAAGTCCCGTTTACCCAATTTGTTAGAAGATTGTGAGCCACAGCACCTTCAGGCGGAACCAAAAGAACATTTTCCTCATTATTTCTCAGTATTCCTGGATTCTCGTTAACTCTTTTCAGCGCTTCTTTCACTTCCATTTTGGTGAACCATTGGGCGTCCTCCAACTCTCCAGTGTCAATATCAAGCTGCAAATTAGCACGAAACGAGCAACAATACTATAGATTTGTAGACTAGAGCACACTAGACATACATACGAAGATAGTGCGACTCAGCAACTATATTCAAATTCATGCACAGGACTATACTTGAAATATGTTGGTTTTTTTTTCTTTTTGAAATCGTGGATAAGTCGTCGTAACGTGAATAAAATTTTAGCTTACTTTTTCAGAACCTGGCATAGCTACCGCCGAGACTCCTAGCATCAAAGAGTCTTGAGGGATTGGCCATGTTTGCGATTGAAAGTAGTCAATTTTACCAACTACAATTCCGGCTTCTTCTGCGATTTCTCGCCGCACAGAATCTTCCAAAGTTTCCCCTAAATATTTTTTGTTTTTTTAAAAGAATTGAAAAAAGTAAAGGAAAAGTCATGCCCAAACAGCTATAGTTAGAAAAAAAATAAAAATCGACATTCCGTAATGAAATTTCATTATTTACCTGACTCAATGAATCCAGCGATGCAAGAGTACATTCCTTTGGGATGTCTGGGTTGACGAACAAGCAGTGCCTTTTCTCCAGTCTGATCAACGACTCTTGATATAGCCACGGGATTTAATTGGGGATAAAAATTTGGGGTTTTTGGATCACACGCTTTTACACAAGACCGACTTGTACCGGATGCGTTCCTCTCCAATGGATTACCACATTTTGGGCAAAATTTCATACTATCGTTCCATTTCAGCAAGGAAAATGCCTGGATTTTATACGAGCACTCATAAATAATTTATCTAGCGTTTGAGGGAATCTTTATAGTTTCACCTCACCCTACAAACTAATTGAGCTTCCTTCACAGGCAAAGTGAAAATAGCCATTCGCATGTCAGTAAATCTTCCATTGAACTTCTCACCGATGCTGTCAGCATCTTCTGTCTTGATTCGGCATGCAAACAATGGAGTGCTTTCACTTTTTTCTTCAATTCCAAGAATAACTGAAGTTTTTCTTAGGTCCTCGCATAAAACTTTGGTATCTAGATAGATGATTCACTTAATTAAAATGAGGTGAATGATATATGAGGAAATACATGAACTATCCGTTTAGCGTGAAGAAATCATAAACTATTTTGAATCTATGGATTTATGTAAAAGCTTTCAATTAAACAGAGCCTGCTTTTCCATTTTTCCATGCTTTCTCCTAACATTAACTTATGTATTCCCAAAAATAACTGACGAAGTGACATAGACTTAAAGTAAGTAAGTTGGTAAGATAATAAAGTTTCCAAGACTAACCTCCATAGCTGGCCCAAACAGGGGTGGCGATAAAATTGTTGCTCACACTTGCAGCAGCAGTAAGAAGAGGGCGCTCTCTCGAGAATAACATGTACGAAGCCTTTTCAAAAGCTTGATTGCAAGTTTCATCCTTCTCTTTGATCTGCTGGTAGTATTTCGTGTGTCTAACGTATCTAGCCATTCTTGCAAGCGACCAAGACATTCGGAAATTTTTTTTAATCCAATCCGTTGGTCCTGCACCACGACTTAATTTTCTCGAAATACACTAGTTTAATCTGGAAGGAACGATAAATCGCGGATTACAGGCAATGCCACTCTTACGAAATCATGAAATCAAAGGAACTAAACAATAATATGAAAACCACTCTCTACCACATGATGCTTGTAAATTGGTCAAATATGCTTATAGAGAGCACTTATGGAAATTCAAAATGCTAGTGATGCTAGTGAGTAAATTTATATGCTGGAACCACGGTTTTCATTTTCATTGAGACGCATTTTATTTCACAGTATCATATTACATTATGTAATAGGATTGAATAATACAAAAGAATGACAAATGACAGTGCTTCAGTGAAAAGTAGCTGTGGCAGCATACAAGAACAATTAGTCCACCGTCCGTTATCGTTATACCATTGATTTCAAAAGCAGCGTAATTTCCAGTGAGCGAACATAAATAAAAATTATACAAACATATCTGTCGCTTGCGTTGATGGAGAATACGGCAATACATTCAAAGGTAGCAAAGTCCTTGCCAATCACTTAATCTATTTCTATCAAGTGATCAGTTGATTTTTAAACTGCGTACCGAGCATAATCTCACTGTATAAAGGTACAAGATTTTCCCGAAAAAAGGGGGAATCAGCACCATGACTTATTTGAAGCACATTTTTGGCATCCTCGATATACTCCTTGGCCTCTTTGTCATGCTCCATGAACCAGGACAATTTAGCCATCTTTAGCAATGACGTCCCCAGATTGGGATGGTACTTTGGCAGATATTTTCTACACAAAACATTTACTCATGTCATTCATAATCGTATCAAGTAGCGCTAAAAGCTCTCAATATCCATAAATAACAAACATATTACCTTTGAGATTGAATATCGGCCACACCGTGCTTATACGCCTTGGTCCAATTCTTAAGATCTATGCTGGCATCAAACGCAGCTGTAGTAAAACCTATGGACAGCCAATATGAAGAAGGGATATTACGAGATTCCATGATTCTGAGAAATGTCTCGCAAACATCCAAATCTATTTTTACAAACAAAACGCAATCATCATCATATCAAAAAAGGTGCACGAAACCAACCAGCTGTGTATACACAACGTATTCTCATTTCCAAACTTCTTACAAGCAACATCTGTCATCTTATTCAGTTCTTCCCGAGCCAACTCCATCGTATCATTAATATTGCGGATAAAAGTTTCCTGAAAAACATGGCCGCATTGTCTGCAACTTTTTTCCACATCTATATTCACCTATACAAGCACAAAGTAAGTAAATATATATAGCTAGTAGTGCATGGGCAAGGAATGCACCGCACAATAATAAGGACAACACACACGGCGAATCCGAAAAGACAACAAAAAATGCAAGAATTTACCTTAGCACTGCATTTGTCCTCATTGGGACACATGACTGCCGTCATTTCGTCATCATATAACTTTGTGAAACATCGCCTACAATTGCATTCGAAATAGTAATACTTGAGCAACTGCTGTTTCCTTATGGCTGATGGCATCATCACATCTTTATAGCAAATTGTAATTCTTGAGATCTAATCAACAAGAAAACTCTTGTTAGTCAGTTAGTACAAAAACTATAGGAAAACAAATATCATTACATACACCATGCGTACACACGCACTAAAGACGATCATATATGTAGGAAATGTTGTGCTAGCACGTACCGGCAGTTCTACGGGAATATCTTGAATGGTACGAATAGATATTTTTGTAGAGACGAAGCTAGCAATAGCCATGGGTTCACATGAATGGTCAAAAATAGATGCACCCAAGTACAGACCACATCCCAAAGTGTGGCCTTCGAAATCCAAAATACAGAATGTGTTCACAAATATCTGCGAAGGCAACCACACAAAAAGTTAAGCAAGTTAGTTAGTTAATAGCTAGACCTAACCACATAGACAGATCGAGTTTTCAACTTTCGGCTTGAGCAACAGACTGCATGTGTATTCCTAACAAATCACTCACTCTTTATTTTTTTAGAACTACCATAGTTTATTTTTGGAAAACTACTAACTCCATCCACACATAAATATCTATCGTATTTCCAAAGTAATGGTCGTAACTAACTAAATTACTCACTAGTTTGAAATGAGTTGTTAGCCAAAACCCATAGGAAAACAAAAACTATATATAAAAGTCTTGATTAGTTTTATGGTTTTACCCTGCCGCAGATTCCAATCAGCTCGACTTCATTAGGCATAGTTACGTCTTCATGATGAGATAATATTGATTCAACCGTCTTCCCCATAGTGTGCACTTGTTCAATTCTACTCTTGTCTTTGCGTACATCATTATAATCTAAAAATAAAGGAGCACATGTTTGAGCCCGTGTCTTTTATAGCTCTGAGAAAAGCAGTTAAACAAGCACTTTAAAACACGCAACCCACAAATTTAATCAAGACAATTTAAAGCCAGTACTAACGGGACATGAGATCCTTGAATCTGCGATGAGATTTATAAGTGATTTTGTCACAGTAATCAGACCCGCTCTGCAAAAGTATTTGGTACACATAAATGAAACTTTATGCAAGTATAGTTAGGCGAGCAAGTTGAAAAAAAAAATGTGTACCTTTAGCTTGACAATGATTCGAAGAAGAAGTCGAGTGAAAGGGCCAGGAATGTTTCCTGTGGCTTTAAACCCTTTACATTCCCATTTGTGACCATCATCCCAGCCTTTCTTCTGACAGTCCCGGTCGCAGTAAAAGACGAACCGACAACCCCCACATCGGGAGAGCGATTTTACTTCCCCGTTCTCTGTACTGTACACACACATACAACACACATTTAGTATGTGTGACTTCTTAATTTGTTTATCAATAATGACTGTGTCTTTAGGGTCATTATTCTGATGCAGTATGCGCATGATGAATCACATGGAAAATTTTATGCTCAAGTTCAATGTGGTCTTACTAAATAATTGCAGTAGTCTGGTGGTGGTCACATGTCACCAAACTATCCACAATAATGAATCAAAGATGGATTTTTTTAACTTTTCAAATGCTGAACATTTCATGAATGGATATTATGGCATCAATCAAAACATTTCATTTATGATTTCCAATAAAAAAGGAAGCTAAAAAAAAGTACAATAACCTTTTGAAACAAGTATCACAACGTGTAAGACGAAACTTTGTTTGCAAAGCATATGCAAATGGTTCACAAGTCAAGATAGTACTTCCAGCTTTCAAAATGCGTTCACCATTTTTTACACAGCTTTCATAGTCGTGCCGAGGTGTATAATGCATTCTTTTCCTGGATATTTTATCCCAAGGTTTATTGTTTCCCAATCAGCTGGGCTTATCAACCCAATACTATCACCTTCCTATCAAATCAACTGTCTCACGGCAACTGCACCAAAACACTGTCACCTTTGGTTGCCAAGTCTGATCAGCAGAATTTGCCAATATTACACAACAGAGCAATGATTCCCAATTGCTAGCATTGCATTTATTTGCATATATGCCAGCAGTTATCTTCTGTGCCAAATGCACCGTCCAGCCACTAACTTAACTGTTTTAGTCGGTACAGCGACACAGACTTAATATTATGAGCACACTAGGCCAAAGCTCAAAAATATTACGCAACAATTTCCTTCTATAGTCTAGGATAGTGAAAATGGCTTGTTGAACACATAAAATATATAACGATAATATGATAGTGATCTATGTTACAAGTTCCAATACAAAGTCCTTGAATACGAAATGGCAATGGTCCAGTCACTTCACGGTAACCGATGATTTATAAATTGCATTCCGTTGGGAATGAAATCTCATAGGTGATGTTTCGAAGATTTTAGAGAACTAAAAACTCATTGCCAGTAAATGTTGAAACACAGGAAGCCCACAGTATATCACGGTAATAGTTCTGCCTCTGGGTTATTGGGTTATGTTAGTTAATGGCTAATTTCAGCACTCCCTAACACTAAACCACTTACTCGCAGTGTCGGATAAATCGACTTGCCGAACGGATCACTATGTAGTGGATTTCAAAATTGATCAAGATTTTTCAGAAACTATGACACACTCCTAGAGTTGAACATAAAATCAACAACAACAAGAACACGTTTCACACAGATTCTCCAAGAAACAAAACTCATGAGATTCGAATGATCGTCCAACGCGGTACTTTTTTGAGCGAGTTGTAGTATGCTACATGCAATGTGCGAGTGTGCATGCGTTATGGAACGGTTAGCTAGGCTGCTAGGCTGAGCTAAGGCTCGATTTCTCTTCCCCGCAGCGTTATTTTCACATCTACATTGTTGGCTTTGTATTTGTATGACCATGGTCTTTAAATTCACGAACTAAAGCAAGCATGTCTTTTTTGCTAGATGTGGAATAACACGAGAATCGGATTTTTTTCTTGAAAACTTGACTGCAATCCGGATTTAATAATAAAGTATGTAAAAATTCAGTGTTGCAATAAACAAACCAGGATTAGGATTCACAAGGGTTCTTTTTCACAAGACTACAAAGATAAGAGGATTTTCGTATTTGTTATCTTTCTTCATATTTCAATCAGCCAGTGCTACTTTTGAGTCTGTCAAAAAATACCACGAGATACATTGTTACTGTATCACTGTATGAGAGAATGTGCGTATTCCCTGAATACTTAAGCTCATATCACAAATATGGCAGCAAATTTTGTCTTGCAATGAAATTAGATTATTTAAACTTATCTAAACAAATAGAATATAATTCTAACGAACACTACTGTAGTAATTTACTAAGCATGGTAAGTTTCAAGAATACTTAAGGCAGAAAGTAATTCAGAATTAAGCGGTAGTTAATTTCGTCTCTAAAATCACTATTACTGCTAACACGCTGCTGGCTACACATTATTTCTAGTTGAGAGTAACACAATGAAAAAATCAAATGCATTTTACTACTCCTCAAAGACTGCACATTGTGCGCGAAACCCTCTTCCAACCAAAATTTTAGTTCTCAGCTCGGTTCTGCAGCACTCAAGTGAGATACGCCTTTATTGTTTAACCACAATGACAAAAGCTGTTCTTTCTACTCTAATTTCTCCGTCCGCATTGCACAGCACATTACACTTGCGTTCCTTCCTATACGATACCATTGTACTTTTTCCCTCCAATCCTAAATCATCGTCAATAAAGTGGTATCCATTATTAAATTGAACTTTGTATTCCCGACAGTAGTGCAAACTGTAGAGTCGACATCCGTAGTAGCTCACACATACACACATTCCCTGGTCCAGTCGATTCAACTATTCTCTACTGTAAGCTAAAACAACATAAAGTTATCCAGTACACTCATATTCAGCTCTTTTCCCATTTTACTCATTTCCGACCACTATTGACTGACTGACGGCACAGTCCAAAGCTATGAAGACACATTCTCTCGTGTAGAGTAGAAATAAGGCAACTACTATTTCCGCTCGTCTTGCAAAAACTTTCTCTCTTCCAACAGGAGCTGCACACTTTTCTCCTACTCCCCTATTTTCCAAACCTTCAGTGTGCTTTCACATTTTGAAGCTTTCAGTACTGCTCTGTTGTGTGCTTGCTATCAAATCCATCTATATATTTCCTTTAACAAAAGGATACCGCTTTCACTGCAAAGTGGACAGAAAAGTAGAGCTGTAAGAGTGGAATCAACTTGCGGTCGATTGTGATCTCTCAGATCGTTACTTCAAACCGGTTTTTACTACACCAGCTACCCTTATGTCTGGAGACGACAAGGGAATTTCATCATAGTTACAGAAACGGAAATCTTTAGACTTGTTCTGTTGAACATATTCTATATTCCCGGCTAGACAACGGACAAATAGATTCGAGTGTTACTCGCTGACCCAGGGTCAAACTTTGCTCTTTTCTCCTCATTAGCCCAAGGATTTTAAAGATTGAATACAATTGCCCCAGGTGGACTTCTCTGTTGATTCAAATGTGAAAAACAGTCCTACAGTTGTTTTGTAAAACAGTTGTTAGTCAGATAATTACCAATTTAGTTAGTTACTAACTGCCACATGAAAATTCTGAAATTCATATCGTCGCAAGATTGGTTTAAAATTGTATGCAGACTGTTAAAAAAAGTGATACCTAGCGGGCTTTTTCAAGTCCCTCCGAAAGCATCCATGAAACTGCTACTTTTGACGGCCCAAAGACCACTTGAAGTTCTCAAGAATCTTTTGTTTATTCAAACAAACTAGAGAGTTTTCCAGAGAGGTGGATACCAGATTGTTTACAAAACTATCGTTTCAATTATTCCAGTGGCAGTGCATACAACTAAGCTACACAGTCAGTCGAGTTACAATAAATTTGCAATGGAAAGCTCATAAAAAAGCTTACAATCCATGTAACTATATACATATTCACTTATTCAATCCTCAGTGGAAACTTTGGACTAACCTGCATAAAATTTGCGTGAACTACTAACTGTGATAGCAAAGGACAACCCACTGGTTTTCTGTACCACATCAAACGAGAGCAAAAAGTTTTTCCTGCAACTCTAACAGCACACGGAATCTTACACATGTCACGGTAAGTTTCATATTCGTTATGCTGAGTGGCCTTCTTGCATCTGTTTACTCGCAACTTTTAGAGAAACTTTCCTTAAAAGTACTGATGCGGTGCTTCCCAATTTTTCCATAAACTAACGCAAACTGTCATACCATTTGAATCTGCCGAGTAAAGAGAAATTGATTACGCCATTTTCCTTTACAACTAACTAAATAACTACAACATAAACTTTCCTACCATTTGCCTTTAAAAAAATGAGCGCTCCAAAAGTTAGCAATGATCAAATTGGCCGATTCATGGTTTACTACTACTACCAAATAAAATTGAGTAATTGACTGAAACTGTGAAACATCATTTCCTTAAATTTGAAACGCCAAGACTCAGAAAATATTTATCGCCCTAATTTTTAAGTTTAATGTTTTTCCTGTCCTGTTGGTTATGAATTTCAAACAATTAATTGAAATCTTATTTATCTGATATCAATAATGCACCAAAAAGACTTGATTGAAAACAGAACTAAGTGCTTTCACCCCTTTCACCTATTTTTCCAGCACAATAATACACCACGAGTGCATTATTTGTAGTCATTCTACATTCCAAGCAGCTGTGGCACACAGAGAGTGAGCAAAAACAGTTTTGAGCAGACACCATAAGCAAAAGGCTATGTCTACTTACAAAGTTAAGTATAACCAGAAGAACCAGAGAAAACCCTACAGTTAGTATTAGAGTCAATGGATGGGAAGGCAGCATCTGCACATGCTGGCTACACTATACGAAGAGGATGCTTAAAATTGCTCTTCTATACTTAAGAACAAATATAGTCCTACTTTCTTCCCTGTACAAATAAATTTGAGTGCACTTGAACACATATGGTTGTATTAAGACCCGGACTTTTCTTTCATACAAATTCTCCCTTGTTGGCTAATTCTTTTGGCAGGTGTGAAGGAATAAATATAACTGTGGCCTTTCATCTCCTTATCTTCAAACAAATTCAATTAGGATTCATAATGGAGTAGTGCACTCGTCTTCAAAAGGCCAAACTTAACATACCGTACGAGATTTATGATTGAAAATTCTTGTTAATCTTCAAATGACTTTTATTTTCATAAATCCACGCATTCCTTTTGACTCTGTTGCATAACTAAAACTGAATATACGATTATCCGTGTTTTGTGCTCTTGTTTTACTATTCCGTGTCTGTAGGGAAACAAAAGAGAATTAATTACAGCACTGGGAATAGAACAACGATTACGAACATGTCGCTGGATATTGATAAAGGTTACAAGCATGATTCTTGGTTAGTTAGCTAGTATGGTTACACAGTAGAACGAACCAACACTGATTATCACACGTATCTTTCTCCCAGTAATTTGAACCTTCTACGTGTCTTACGTGCATTTGGGCTGTCAGGGACGAGACATGGACAGAGAAGAAGTAAAACGTAGATTAATTGGGAAAAGAAATAAATGCCACGTCGTTGTCTGCCTTGGCCGAGGACATATCATAAAGAACGTAATAAACTTCTAAAGTAGGTAGGTA
>Ga0210040_10010290_pt1 | contig 10750 bp, 1 predicted proteins | sample CryGeyCG12114_NA_FD_185462 | JGI IMG/M metagenome (GOLD analysis project Ga0210040, IMG submission 185462) | Groundwater microbial communities from aquifer - Crystal Geyser CG19_WC_8/21/14_NA (SPAdes) (version 2) | ecosystem: Environmental > Aquatic > Deep subsurface > Groundwater | place: USA... | reverse complement strand
ATAATAGTTATAAATTAAGCCTACTATATTTAGTTAAACCTATACTATAATTTATAAGCGCCTATATCTAAGTTTATAAGAAACTCTATATCCTACTAAAATCTCTAAAGTTATAGAAGAGTAAGAAGACTACGTATTAGTATCTTTATATAAATAGTTAAAAAATAGTAAAGTAAGGAGACTATATAGTACTATCTATGTATAATTATACTAGCGAAAGAGGAGTAAGGAGACTATAGAGTAATAGTAGATCTAAGTTATACTTAGATATAGTAGTATTATAATTATTATATAAAGAGGCTACGTAAAACTCTCTATGCGTAAGTATATATATAATAGAGTAGAGAAGAGACTATATAAGGATATATAAGCTAACCTAATTACTAGATATTATATAAGTTATCTATAATCTAAAGAGCTGTCTTAACCTCTTCTAAGCTATAGCGCTTAATACTTTTAGTACTAAAAATACTATATTTAAAGGACTTATTTAGTTTATACTATAGTAAGTTAATAGACTTAGGGTTATATAGTAACGTAGAGCGCAAAAAGTCCTAGAAGTAATCTAAGTAGTCTAGATCTATAGCGCTCTATATTAGTAGTTTTTATATACAGTACGTATAGGTAGCGTAAAACTTTAACGTTAAGTTAGGTAGTAAAGAATCTCTAAGCTATATAATAAATTATATAGTAGTTTTATAGTAAAATAATTCTTAATATAAGGTCGCATTTTTGTAAAACTACGCAACTTTTCCTTATAATACTAGTTTCTAAGATTATTATTAAGATAATCTTCTTAAAAGAGTTGCAATTTTAAGAGGTAATATAGTAGTTTTATTAAATTTATAATTTAAGACGTAGTAAGCCTTTTTACTCTCTTCTCTTATTAGGAATAAAATTATAGCTTAGATAATATATATTAATGTTTTATTAAGGCAGCTTCTAAAAGTCCTAGCTTTATACTAATACTAGCCTTAGATTCTTTTTATAACTTTCTTTTTATATCTTACGCTTAACTATTAAAACTACTTTTAGCTCTTTCCTTCTAAGGTCTACTTCTCTTACTCTTCTTATTAATAAAGTAAGCTCTTTTAAAGCCTTTCTAAAGCCTTAAGCTTATATAATAAAGTATACTACCTAAATTAGTTAAAGAGAGGTCCTCTATATCTCCTATGCACTATAAGTATATACTATTATTAATAGTAGTAGATATATTCTTTATACGCACTAAAATAATTGCTACTTCTACTACTTTTAACTCGTCTATTAGATACTTCTATATAATATAATATTATTAATATAAGTAAGTAGTTATATATACTAGAAATATTATATAGGTGTAAGAGGTATATAGAGGAGAACCTCTTCCTTAGGTAAAAGGCGTAGACTAACGTAAGTAGTGTCCTCTATATACTTAAGCATAATTAGTTCTAATAGATAAATAAGCTTACTATATGCCTACTCTATCTCTGTACTTATATATACGCCTAGTATCTAATCTCTACTTATACTAAAAATACTATAGCTACTAATAGTAGTAGATAAACTAGAACCTATTTTACTATTATACTAATTACCGTCTAGCGTAATATAGTCTAGAGTAATATCTACTATAATAATTACCTTAACCTAATATTACTACTTAAAGCTATAGCTAGTCTAAGAATAAAGTAGAAATATAACCTATAGTATCTTAGGTTAGAAGATATCTCTACCTTAATACTTATAGTATTCTTTTACCTTTAGAGTACTAAAAAGTATTTATAGTCTTTAGCTAATGCTATACGCGTCTTAGTTAAGCTATAAAACTAAACTAAAACTAGTAGGCTATTATATAAGAGACTAATAAACTATTAAAGAGTGCTTATAGCCTTTAGTAAGCGCCTTTAATACTATTATATAATGCTAAGATAGGGAGATAGTTACTAGGCTATTATATAAGATACTAAAGTACTACTAAGAGCGTAATATAGTGTTTAGGCTTTAATAACAATAGTTAAAGCGTTATTAAAAAGGTAATGTAGTCTCTAGGCCTCTATATAAGCTATTAGACTTCTACTAATAGTTAGATATAGTCTCTAGGCTCCTATATTAGCAGTTAAAGAACTACTAAAAAGGTAATATTACCTTTAGGCCTTAGTATAAGCTTTTAAATTACTACTAATAGTAGGATATAGTCTCTAGGCTTAATTATAACCTAATTTTTAGTAGTATCCTTTCTAAAGCGTTCGTATAGCTAAAGGATAGTAGGAACAGTATATTATAGGCTGCTTTAAGGACGTCCTCTAAGTTAGAGCGCTAGATAGGTACCTAACTATTAATACTAATAAGTATATTTATATACGTAATTAACTATCCTAGACTAAATACTCTAGCTATATATATCTTAATAATAGGGACTTTAGTAGTAAGTACTCTTTTACTTTAATAAAATACGTTCTATATACTAGAACTAGCTAGTTAGATAGTAGCTCTCCTAATTAAAGCTATAACTTCTAAATATAATAATATAGTATCCTAGCTTATGCTATATCTATTAAAGTTAGATATATAACTTACTAAATAAGTTCCTATAAGTATTTAGGCTTACTCCTAATTTTAGTAATACGCTTATTATAATTAAGTTAGTAAAAATATTTATAGTAGTTTATTTACTTAGCTACGCGTATAAAGTTCTAGAATATAAAGTGTAGAGGAAGTAGGATTTAAGATCTAGAGGTGCACCTTAATATTCTTAGAACTAGGTTTTTAGTTTTAAGCCTTAACTACTTTTATCTAGTTTTTAGAGAAGAGAAGTTACTACTTACTACGTAACTTGCGATAATGTATTATAACTATTATATAATAGGTAATAATATCTACCTACTTTAACTATAGTAACCTCCTTAAATAACGCTATTCTAAAACTTAAATTCTCTACTATAGTTAACTTAGTAAAGTATAATATTATTAGTAAAAGTAAGATATATATTAGTGTACTAATAATAAGAGTTAAGTAGTAGTAAAGCTATACTATATATAGAAGACTATACTTATACTCTAGCTATAAGTAAAGAGATTTTAGGTATAGGAGCTTAGTACTATACGTTCTTATAACTAGCGTAATATTTATATTAATCTAAGGTAGTCTCTTTAGAGAAATCCTACTTAAGTAGTAATATATTAGGCCTCTTTATTATATTATAGTATCTTAAAAACTTAAAGAAGATTATAGTAGAAATAGACTACGTATTATCTAGAAAGAGAGATTAAGTAGAATTTAGGTACTTAAGTACTTAATATATTAGTAAAAGATTAGCTATATCTATATAGAAAATATATAGTAAGTAAACTAGTACCTAAATATATAATAGTATTCTATCTAGTAGAGTTACGTTACTAAAGGCCTTTACGCTAAAGGCCTACACTAGTAGATCTAACTCTTTAACTATAGTAAGTACTAAGATTTAGTATGTATACTTCTCTCTATAGTATTTACTACTAAATACTAAAAGGTATAGTAGGCTAGAATAAGTAGAAGAGTTTTATACTATAGTTATTATATAATAGTAGTCTACTACCTTATTACTAATAATAGTAAACCTAAACTATAGCGTAAAATACTAGAGATAAGTATAGTACTATATAACCTCTATAAATACGTTATATAAGAACTTTCTACTTATTAAGTACTATAATTTAAGATACTTAAGAGCTAGAATTATAGACGTAAGTAGTCCTAATCTTATAAAATTTAGAGTAATTAATAGCTAGTAAGTACTAAATCTAGATAGATTTAATCTTTATACCCCTCCTCCTATAATAGTAGAAAGTATATATACTAGGTTATAATAGCTTATTCTTACTATCTATAGCTTTTTAAGAGTACTTACTATAATAGCCTAAGTAGAAAAGCTACTATATTCTTTTCTACTAAGTAAATAGCCTATAATATATAACTACTATATATTCTAAGTATATAGTATAATTATTATAATCTCTACTACTATAAGACTAGCTACTATACTCTATACTATAGTATTCTAATAACGCTTTAGCAGCTTCTTATAGAGTAGAAGCTCTATCTAGCGCTATATATCTATATATATACTTTTAAGAAATATAGTATAGTTAATATCTAGTATAATTCTAGTTAATATACTAATATAGCTATTAATTAAGAGTAAGTATATTTATATAGCGTAAGTAGGGAAGCGTAAAGTACGTTTAAGTTAGTTATAATATATCTTAGCGTTAAGGCGTATCTATTTATTATCCTAGTATATACCTTAACTAATTTTTAACGTTATATAATATATAAGTACTAGAGCTTTTATAGTAGCTTTTCTTTCTCTTTAATTAGAGATATATATAAAGATTAAGAGCTAGATTTCTAGAAAGTAGAGTTATAAAAGATATATAATTAAGTATAGGTATTAGTAAGTATTAAATACTAACTTATTAAGGTATAAGTAATAGTATATAGGTAATATAAGTAATAGAATAGAAGGTTATTAGTAATATGTATTTTACGCGTACTACTATATTAGTATAGTACTACTAGCTAATTAGAAGGTAAGTACCTCTATAAAGATAAGAAGAAAAGATAGTAATACTTTCTTAGCTTATAAAGAAGAACTCTACTAAGAAGCTTTACTATAATACTAATTATAGTAATAAAGAGTTATTTATATTTAGTAATATTAAAGAAGAGGAGCTAAGAGAGGAAGGTTATAAATTTAGCTTCTTAGTTTTCTACTACGTAACGCTTCTTAGTAAGACTTATTTAATATTCTTATTCTTATTAGAAGATAGTCTTATTATTAACTAAGTACTAAGTTATAAACTTATCTATATCTCTAGAAGAGATAAAAAATAAAATAGATTTTAGTCTTAGCTTAGTAGAGAAATCTAAGAAGCTTTCTATTTACTATAAATATAAATATAGTATAAAAGTACTAATACTATAGAAGAAAACTTAAGTAAAGATTATCTTTAAGGCTAAGGACTTATCCTTTCTAAAGTAACGTCTAGGTAGCTATACTATTATAGACGATACTTCTTTAGATATTACTAAACTTTTAATAGCTATAGAAGAATAGTTATCTAAAAGAAGCGTAAGGAAACTATATAGTACTATACGCGTATAATTATGTAGGCGAAAAAGAAGTAAAGAGACTATATTATACTAAATATATATAAATATATATATAAAAGAGGAGTAAGAGGACTATAAAGTATTATTTTTCTATAATTACGTAGGTAAAAGACTAATTTTAGCTACTTTAGTAAAAAGATAGAAGTAATTACTAAGCTTATTATAAGCTTCCTAAACTATAACTAAAGACTTATATTTATACCTAATAATAATACTATTAAAGTACTTAAAGATGTCTTTAATTATTATAGTATTATATTTTACTTACTCTAAGGATATAAGACCTTTATATAAGCTAAAACTATTAAAGACTTTAAGAATAGGAAGTAAAGAGACTATATAGTACTAAATATACGTAGTTATATAGGTAAAGGAAAAGTAAGAAGACTATACTATATAAAATGCGTATAATTATAAAGATAAAAAATAAGTAAAGAGACTAGATATAAGGTAGTAATAATAGTAATAAAGTAAAGTATAATATAAGAAATTAACTCCTTTTAAAAACTTCTTATAAATAATATAAACTCTCTCTCTTTATAAAATAAGCCCTAAAAAGTTATATCTAGTTATTATTAAAAATAGATAGTACTTAAAGTATATAAGCTATAGAATTTTAATTATATATAGTAAGCTAGAAGAGTTAAGCTCTTAGTAAGTTAAGAGTCTTTATAAAAGCTATAGTAAGCCCTAGTAAAGTACTAAGCTCTAGTATACTATTCTTAGTATATATATAAAAGATAAGTAAAGAGACTATATTATAGTATTTATAAGTAATTATATAGGTAAAAGAGAAGTATAGAAACTATACTATATTAAATATATATAATTACGTATATAAAAAAGGGGTAAAGAGACTATATAGTACTAAATATATAAAACTATATATATAAAAAAGAGATAGAGAGACTATATTATAGTCTCTATAGTCTTTATCTTCCTAATATTCTTTATTTTAACTTAATAGCTAGAGAAGAGAAAAGAGATAAAGAAGAAGAAGAAGAAGATAGTATAGAGAGATTAGATACTATAAAATTCCTATTTAGAAAATCTATAAAACCTACTAAAAGTAATATAAGAGCTTAGTATTTTATCTTAAATCTAAGAACGCTATTATTAACTAAAGTAATACTATTAAGTTATTATACTCTCTAACTAAGAGCTTCTCTTTCCTTTTAAGCTTCTATTATACCTATAAAAGAAGAGTAAAGAGACTATATAGCTCTAGACGTATACTATTATATATATTATACTAAATACGTATAATTATATACGTAAAATAGGAATAAAGAGACTATAAAGCACTATTTATACGTAGTTACACTAGTAAAAGAAGAGTAAAGAGACTATACTATACTAAACGCGTATAGTTATATATATAAAAAGTAGGTAGAGAGACTATAAAGTACTATCTATCTATAGATACGCACGTAAAATATAAGTAAAGAGACTATACTATACTAAATACGTATAGTTATATATATAAAAGAGGTATAAAAAGACTCTAAAGTACTATCTATATATAATTATACTAGTAAAAGAGTAGTAAGGAGGCTATACTATACTAAATACGTATATTAGTAAACTATCTTTAAAGCTAAGTACTTCTATAAGAATAAGCTATATCTTTACTAATAAATATAACTTAGTATAGGTATCTTAGATATAGTAAAGGTATTATATACGTTTTATACTAAAGTAAGACTTACTAGCTAGCTAAATCCTATTTCTTTATAACTATAGAAAAGCTAGTAATTTATAGACTATCTTAATAGGCTTTATAACTTTAGCTAAAAGATAGTATCTTATATACCTAGCTAGGCTTCTAGATTAATTCTATAAAAGCCTAGATTTATCTATACTAGCTAGCTAGAAATTAAAAAAGCTAAGTATATTTAGTAGTAGAAGTAGATTATATAGGTAAAAGACTAGTAAAAAGACTAAACTATACTAAAAGCGTATAGTTATAGAGGTAAAATAGAAGTAAAGAGAGTATAAAGTACTATATACGCCTAATTATATATATAAAAAAGGAGCGTAGAGACTATAAAGTACTATCTATACATAATTACGCTAGCGAAAGACTATTATAGAAACTATACTATACTAAATATACGTAATTATATATATAAAAGAGGAGTAAAAAGACTATAATAGACTATCTATATATAATTACGTAGGCTAAAGAGAAGTAAAAAGACTATATATTACTAAATATATATAATTATATAGGTAAAAGATAAGTAAAGAGCTTATATTATACTAGATATACGTAATTACGTATATAAAAGAGGAGTAAGAAGACTATAAAGCACTATCTATCTATAGATATATATATAAAAGAAAGTAAAGAGACTATACTATACTAAATATATATAGTTATATACGTAAAAGAGGTATAGAGAGACTATAGATACTATACCTTATACCTTCTTAAACTACTCTTTATTAGACTCTATACCTTATAGCTTACTATTTAAATAATACTTTTTAAGTAGTTCTTTATAGGTACTATTAATTAATTATACTAACGTATAATACTATAAGCTTATATAGTTATATATATAAAAGAAGTATAGAGAGACTATAAAGCGCTAAACGTATATAGATATATAAGTAAAAAAGGAGTAAGGAGATAATAGAGTACTAGAATAAGAGTATAAAGTTATAGAAGAAATTAGGGCGCGTTAAGCTTAAGCTACTAAAGTAGTCCTAAAAAAGTACTAGTAATCTCTAGTAGATATTCTAAATATATCTTAACTTTCTTATATAGGTAAAAGACTAGTAAAGAAACTAAACTATACTAAAAGTATATAGTTTAGAAGTAAAATAGAAGTAAGGAAAGTATAAAGTACTATATACACCTAATTATATATATAAAAGAGGAGCGTAGAGATAGTTTCTATAGAAGCCTCTTTTCTATTTTATTAGACTATCTTAGAACTTAAGGTTAATAGATTTACTATTCTTACTTTTCTTATCTATTATAGATATCTACTATCTAGCTAGCCTAAGAGACTAGTAGCTTATAGTAAAATACTTTAGTAAAGATAATATAGGAATACTCTAATAGATAGTATAAAATAGGTTTCTTTTACTTTATATATATAGTTATAAAACTATTACTTATATTTATAAAGTACTATCTATATATAATTACGTAGGTAAAAGATAAGTAAAGAGCCTATATTATACTAAATACGTATAATTACGTATATAAAAGAGGAGTAAGAAGACTATAAAATACTATCTATCTATAAATATATATATAGAAAGAAGTAAGTAGTCTACTATCTATATATTAAGTACTATCCTAATAGTAGGCTAGCTAGAGTATAGCTTAATAAAGAGAAATTTAAAAAAGTAAGCTAATACTAAGAAACCTCTTAGCTTAGAGCTTAAGACTAACGTTATAAGTTAGTATAGTATATAGTATTATTAGTAGTCCCTAGATAAGATAAAAATATAATATATAGTATCTATAGATTATTAGTAAGTAGAAGAGTTACTACGTAACTTTTATAGTATAGTAATAGAGATAAGAGATAAAGAGGTAAAACTAGGCTAATACTAGCCTTAGATTTTCTTTATAATATTCTTTTTACTTTTTATAATTAACTCTAACTTTATATTAGCTACTTTAAAATCTTTCTTCTTTTTAGCTTACTTTTCTTATTAAGGAGTTTAAGCTAAAATAACTAAAGATCTATATATACGCTTAATAATAACACTACTAAGGTACTTAAAAATATCTTTAATTATTATAGTATTACCTACTACTCTCTCTAAAGATATAGGGCTTCTATATTAGTAAAGATTATTAAAGACTTTAAGAATAATAAGAATCCTAACTTATAAAATAAAGTACTTATTCTTAACCTAGATAGTAAATTAGTAAGTAGTATAAGTATACCTTACTCTAAGTAGTATTACCTTAACTAAGGCCTAGTAAGAATCTTAATAATACTAATTATATTATCTTTATCTTACTACTACTATTAAAGATTTAGTATAATTTTAACTTTACTATAGTACTAGCTATTACTTAAAGTTAATAATATAGCTAGATAAAAAAGGTTTACATCTATTATATTATCCTATAATATATAATTAAAGACGCTTAGGTATTTACTAAAACTAAGTATAATAATCTTTAGTATTATCTAGCTGCTTAAGTGCAGTATTAGAAATATCTACTAGAGATTATTACTACTTCTTAAGTAGCTCTTTAGCTACTTAAGCGTAGTAAGTATAAGCTTCTTCTAGGACTTTAGCCTTTTATTTTATAGCTATATACTACTTTTCTATAAAGCGCACTTAATATTCTTTCTTAGTACTAAATATATATAGTTATATATATAAAAGAGGAGTAAAAAGGCTATAAAGCACTATCTATACGTAATTATATAGGTAAAAGAAGAGTAAAGAGACTATAAAGTACTAAATATATATAGTTATATATATAAAAGAGGCGCTTAAAAACTATACTATACTAAATATATATTATTAGTAAACTATCTCTAAAGTTAAGTACTCCTATAAGAATAAGCTTTTCTTCTTAAATAACTATAACTATATAGAGAGAGAGCTACTTTACACTAATATTACTTAGAAATATAAGGTTAAGTAGATACTATTAATAGTACTAACTTAGCGTCTTTTTACTTATATAATTACGTAGGTAAAAGAAGAGTAAGAAGACTATATAGTAGTAAATACGCGTAGTTATATATATAGAAGATAAGTAAGAGGACTATAAAATAGTATCTATATATAATTACGTATATAAAAAGAGAGCTTAGAGACTATATAGACGCCTAAACTAAATATATAGAAGCTAGTTTTATTAGTAAGGTAACTATATTATAATAAGATATACTACTACTACCTTTTAACCCTAATATAGATAATAGTTAATATACTTAGAATTTCTTAATAAATATCTATCTTTTACTATAAGATTTAAACTATTAGTAAGTAGAACTCTTTATCTCTTATCTAAGAATATAGTTTTATTTTAGTATAGCTAAAGTAACTACTAAGAAACTTAATATTAATCTTAAGAGAAAGAAAAAAGAAAAAAACTTTTAGTTAGGCTTAGTAGAGAAGTCTAAGAGACTCTCTATCTACTATAGATATAAAGAAAATATAAAGGTACTAGCTTTACGAAAGAGGCGTAGCTTAGAAACTATACTATACTAAATATACATAGTTACGTATATAAAAGAGGAGTAAGAAAACTATAATATAATAGTAGTAGAAGTATTAGTATTATAAAGAGATAAGTATAGAGATATATAAAGTAAAAGAAAATATTTTATACCTTATACTAGAGTATTCTTATATTATTTTTACTAAAGCATTTTACTATAAGCTACTAGTCCTATAAGCTAGTAGTATTTATACATAATTATATATATAGAAAAGGAGTAAGTAGACTATACTATACTAAAGGTATATAATTATATATATAAAAGTAAAGCGTAGAGACTATATAATACTAAATATATATACTTACGTATATAAAAGAGGAGTAAGGTAACTATACTATACTATCTATAAATATATATATTACTAAACTACTTTTAAAGCTAAGTACCTTTTTAAGAATAA
>Ga0210040_10010289_pt1 | contig 10751 bp, 3 predicted proteins | sample CryGeyCG12114_NA_FD_185462 | JGI IMG/M metagenome (GOLD analysis project Ga0210040, IMG submission 185462) | Groundwater microbial communities from aquifer - Crystal Geyser CG19_WC_8/21/14_NA (SPAdes) (version 2) | ecosystem: Environmental > Aquatic > Deep subsurface > Groundwater | place: USA... | reverse complement strand
TCTGATAAATCAATCGTTATTTTTACGCCAACTACGATCACCGCCATGACCCAGATCACAAATTGCATTTCAAGGAATTGAAAGATTTGAAGATATTTTCCTTATTTTTTCATTCCTAAGAAATTTTTCACTCTCATTCGCTACTCTCACTACAGTATACACTTTACCCCATCATTAAGGATGACGATCATAGTATACAGAAGCCAGCTAAAGCGTGTGAACGTGTTTACCAGACCATTTTTTACAGCCTGCCTTCCATTGCTTGCCGCCTCCATTTTCCATGCACACAGGATGATGGAACAAGAAGCGCAAATAGAGTATGAAGTGCCTATGAAAAGCTTTCCAACCATTACAGTCTAAGTGAAAGGAAATGCTTGGTGTTGCTGTTGCACTGCAAATGGAAAGCTCCCAATTCTCATTTGCAGTTAGTTGGCAAACATAGATGCATACTAATACAAATTCCATGTCCCAGTGCTACAGTCCAAAGTTCACACAGAAATAATTAAAATGACGGTAAAATGCGGGTCTCCTGCAGTGAAAACCAACTTTTCAAGAACCCTTATCGACTCACAATTGCGAAATTAAATAGTATGCAACTTTTTTCATACTTACTTTCCCTACCTACATTACTCACATACTGAAAATCCTTTTCCCACCAAGGTTTGTAAAGAAATCCACTTAATCACATGTAAAATATGAATACAAACTAAATATGCTTACCTAACAAACTAAAGACTAGTACTTGAATATTTACGCCCTCTCACATGCCTACAGTGTGCGTGTATTATGCGTGCATAACTAAATAATACTTCCACAGTCCATACATATACTCATTTGGGACTGACTATAGAGTGGGAGAAAGTGTTGTTAAGTAAATATAATTTAAGTAGGCAGTGTGAGCCTCCTTGAGGGTTAGAAATTCTAACTAACTAGCTCGCATATATTATCTTACTTAGTATCTGAGTAATCTGAGTCAACTTAACCCCAGTTGATAAATAAATGTCAGGCAAGTCAAAAGTCGTCAATTGCCAACGCTTTAATTCAACACCATTTAAGCATACACATAACACACGCATGCATTTGCATTACTAATGTTCCGTAGGAGTAGCTCTGAGTATTGAAATGGTGAGCACAAGTGGGCGTCTGTCATGTGAATTGCATGGGAACTAAATTCATGTGTGGGATTTTAGCAGTTCACTTAAGTACCCGACTAACTAGTTGGGTTGGGTCATTTTCTCCGAATGAGAACCTACATGCATTGTGCGCTTAACACAGTGCTATATAAGCTGATTATATGAGACTCATTGCTTAAGGCAATTGAACATATGCGAACTCACAAAGTTAATTACATGAGGCTGTTAGTTAGAGCCAAGCTTTGTAATGGCTAGTTCTTGTGTACATACGATATTTTTAATGGCATCTTCATTTTCGGTTAGTTGTATTAACAATGAAACGTGCAATTGTTTTCTGAAGCGTTTTTCAAAGCGGAATTAAATCATGGATTTAATAACATGATGGCGTAATTTGTGGCGAAAAAATCTAGTGTTTAAATGTTTAGCAGCGGATAACAATGTTTTAGCAGAGGACGCATGACACATGAAAGTGGTCAACAACATTTGAAAATAATAATTACACTCTTTTGTTACGTTATGGACTGGCCGGACGGAACAGTACTTTTGTGTTACTGAAAATCAATACAGCTTGTGTTGAATGGATTACGCAAGTTTTTGCGTCCAGCCAGAGAAGGACATAGCTAGTTACCAGGCACAATTTGAGTGCATCGATATTCAGCAATCCGTATAAGCTATGCTTTTAATATCCTCTGATATACAGTCACCACTAGGATCATAAAAAATCATTTCATCGTTTATGTATCTACTACATTGAAAACGTAAAAGCGTATTGTAAAGCCATTGGTAGCAATTTGAAGAATAATTTAGGCATACAAAATCCATTTTCGGCTATATAGGGGAAAACGTTTGCACTTTTGTAGAATACTCGTAAGCTTTTTGTTGACGTTTAGTTACAACTTGGACATGAAAAGTTTGGAACATAACTGGAAATGTCTTTCTCATCCATACAAAAACATTGGATGTGATCACTGAAATGTGACTATTGAGGATATTATGATGATGACATTCTTAAGAAAATAAAATGAGTCGACAATAGTTCCTAATGGCGGCTATTGTAGTAGAACTGTTTGCACATTCAGTCAGTAATACATGTTTTCCCAGAGATTCTTCCAGGAACAATCTTGTTTCATTGTAGGGGGACTGCTATAGAAGAGGGTAGTGTGTAACTTTTACTGTGCTTATCATTATTAGAAAACTGGATTAAGGGAAAAAGGAATCCCACTGTTGCCACTATGTGGGATAGTGGTTGCAACGAAAGAGAAATTATTTCCTGTATTGTAGTGCTGGATAAAAAAATAGACTAGATTATATGATGCTTCTTTATTTTATCACCCTTGTATTTTATCTATGTATGTATCTTATTTATTTGGCTTTAAAGAAAACCGGATTCTGGGATTTCTAAACGGGTATATTTTGAAAAATATTTTTCACAAATTGGATACTGACCAAGTGGATGAAAAATTACTAGCAGAGTCGCACAATTTCAACAGACAAATATATTGAATAGCAAGCCAAAGTTTATCCACCGACTTTTGATTCCGACTTTTTCCCCCTTTGAGAAAAAAAGTGTCTCCATTTTATTTTATGATTCGCTGGCAACTGACTTACAGCTTTAGTAGTTTGACTGTATTTTTTTCATTTATGCTATTTTGGATTCATGCGCCAATACAAAAACACAAGCAAAAAAAACCATAAAATTTTTTCATATTTGTAGTGAAATTGCAGAAATGATTTTTTTAAACTATAACTTTCTCTGTCAGCGACAATCAGCCGTCAAGTTTGCTCAATCAGTTTGCAAACAAGGCAGATGAATTTTTGTTTTTATTTTCTACAGCTTTTCCTTTTTCTCTCCATGTAGAGGATCGTAAAAAATGACATTTTCCAATTTTCATACTCAGTTTTAAACAATTGGGACCACTAAAGTTATTTGTTTTTATTGTCCATAAAAAATTAGCCGTCACCATCTATCATTTGGATATAAAAGATAATCCATTGTGCGTTCTTGGGTTCAGTCAACTGTGCATCTAACCTACCACCCATTATTACAGCTATTAGCCACTTGAGCTCGCAAAATGAATGCTACTCTCATTGTACCAACAACATGGGGTCATGTCCATTTTCTATAAAGTATTGTCCTATTGAGAATAGAGAAATTGTTTCCATTGTGGTCATTCGATGACCAATGAGCCAACAAATTGAACGAGCAGAGCGCCTTAAATAATACTTTTACCTAGCTACTTTAAAAAGTCTAGTGAGTTCTGCTCAAACTTTCGCCTCTATTCAAGTGAAAAAAGTAACTCCAACTCTTTACTTTGAGCACGGAACGCAAACCTTTTCATTAATGGGATTGTCCACTACTGCAAGTTAAAGTATACTGGTTGCATTTGCACCCACCAAAAAGCCAGCCAGATGAGCAAATACTGGACTCATAGAGTCAGTGGAAGTAATTGTAACGGAAGTTCAAACAAAAAATAAACCTGTATATATGATCAATCCCCCTTATATTTGTAAGACTCTGCTTTTAGTGACCAAATAAAAGCAAAATATCAGCCACTCTGTTGTTGCCCACTCAAGTATTGTTCTCTGGACACAAAACTAGCTGTAATTCTGCCGTGAGTGAAAGTGCTTACTTACAACAAACGAACACATCCAATTTGTTTCACATCTAATGGAGTCCATTTGGTCCTCATCAGTTCTTTCGTATAGAAAAGATAACTCTTTTTCTCTGTGCTTCAACATTTCCGTTGAGTGATTTTCATTAACTTGCTTTTGTCATCTGTCCATTCATTCCCTACATGTTTAGTATATCATACGGACTGTAGACAAACATTTCTATTAGTGTGTATACAAGTGTCCCTTGTATATTTGATTCCACAGAAAGATTTGTGAACCTCAAGAGCTTTTCATCCTGTCAAAATCTGACCACAATGCATGAATAATAAATATATTCCACTTTATCCCACTGGATGCAAAAAGCTTACGTCTACATCCATCATGGAAACGGATATGTCCATTTTCGCCTTCATGCATTAACTATAGCTGATTCCTAGCTCAACACTCACTCACTCACTCGCTATGCAAAAAATGTAATCATGATTCACAAGTTGCATAGTGAGTCTCTATTAAATTGGGGGTATGAAATAGTAAATCCAGACCACTTTGATCCCACTTTGGATACAGACTCTCATGTATGCGAAAAGAGTTTTACAAACCAGTTAGTCAATGTCAAATACGCTCCGTTTTCCTTTCCACCTCTTTTACTCTCCTATACAGTGTGGCAAACTCTCTCGTTCAACATTTTCTTTGCATATGAGTCGAATTGGATTTCCAAAGTATTTGTATCTCTGAAAAAGGATGAAAATGACAGACGAGGGAAAGGACCAAGCTCCCTGTCTATATCTACTACAGAGCCGTACCCATATAATTTTTGAGATAGAAAGAACCAGTAGTATATTGCTTCTGCCTCAAAGGATTTCCTTTTTCACCACTTTCCCTTTTCCGTGCTACTATGAGTGACTGACTACTGTATGAGCAGATGGAAAGCAAATCATCCCATGCATCATGAAAGTACGAGTCTCTGTGTTTGCTCCTTATTGGTGTAAAATATATGCCAGTGTTCAGCAAGATACGAACCATGCTTTCTACTTCATTTTTAAAGTGGTAAAATTGATTTGAAACCACAGGGAATGTACGAGTATATGTAAATATCCCAATCAGCGCCTACAGGTTTTCTTTTTGTTCCCCCTAAATCCTGTCTAACTACACATCTTTTCTGTAGGATTGTAGCAGTGTTCCTAAAGTATTTAATTTGAGGAATACGGCCTCAGTGAAAGCATCTATGTTTGTCTCACTCACTACCAATGACGCTCTATTCTTGCTATTGCCGCACAGAACAGGAGCACACCCACAAATGCATTACTCCTGTGTGTTGTGGTCGCTACAAACATTATTTCCCTGAACACAAGGGAAATTTCACATTCTCAACATGTTCTTCCATCCAAGTTTGTAGTTTGTATGTTCTAGCTCATGCATAGTGAAAGGCCGTGCCAAATTTTTTCCTTTGTAGCTTTGGAAATCAAACGATCTTTTTGCTCTTTAGAAGACTTTTTTTTGTACATGTCTGAGTGCAAAGCCAGCTCTAATTTCAATGGAAAGAAACAGTCAGGGTAAAAAACTTGACTGACTACATACATCATATTTGTGAGCTGGTACTACGCATCAAGAGGCTTGGTTGAATGAAAGGCAATTGTTATTCTTTGAAGCGTGCTAGATTATTATATTACAATTTATTGACTGACTCCTCTGGAACAAACAACCATGGGCTTCAGACTTTGAATTGAAATCATTACTATGATTGCACTAATTTTTAGCAAAAGCTTCCATAAATAGTGTTCAAAATGGAATGCTGACTGAGCTCAAGTTCAACATAGGCAATATTTATAGTTACTAGCTAGACAGAAATTAGACAGAAATTCTTTATCTTTCATATTTGATCCTTTAAAACAACTTGGGTACACTGACGACCCATGTGAATAGCATAATACTGCACATACTTTTTCATGTGTTGTTCTTCACGAGAAAAGGTTCAGTACGTTGACATTCATAATGCAAATAAATGTCACGAGTGACGCGAGCCATGTGCCGCCGTCCTTTTCTCCCTTGTAATATAATCGGTACACAACAAAATTAAATATACTAGCAACTTGCTGGCATAGTGGTCCACCAATGATTGACGCACCATAAAAAGAGCTATTTTTTGTAGAAATTCAACCCTCTTTCCCCTATCCCTAAACTTTCTGGCCAACAAACCTGGTTGATTAGAAAAAAGTAGCAAGTTTTTTCCTCACAGCAAAAAAAATCGAGCAGACCCCGAGAAAGTTACTGGAGCAGTAAATGATTCCATTTTATGGTAAAAACGTGACGAAACAACAACTCAAGTATGTGGCACGAAATTTATCACCAATGAAAATAAAGGCTAATGGATTCTGTGTGAGTGAAACCCGTCTTCACATCCTTTAGAATTGTAAAAGATAAACTGATAGGAGGGAAAGTAAGAGACAAAGGTTAATGTGATTCTGTAGAGAATAGTTTTGTACAGCTCTTAGGATAGGACCTAAAAATCTCACTAAATGATGTACACGGGTGCGAACAAATCACCTCTGCTAACATGTGAAAGACTTTGGGTCCCACTACTTTCTTACGTAAACACAGTTAGTACTACTTCTTAAATAAATAACGTTTTTTTTGCGGAAAGGTTAGATTTCAAAGAAATCGATTGAACTGTCTTTGTTTTCTTCCTGGTACGTGCACTTTTTGTAGACATTTGATATTCACCTAGTTTCTGTAAGTCAATGAAAGGGCTTTTTTTCTTTTCGAGACACGTCCCATATAAAATGCGGACAACAAACTTAGTATATAGGGAAGAGGAGGTAGAGTTTTGGTGAAATTTTTCAAGGGAAAATTCTACATGCTTATATATTTTTGAGCAAGACAAATTTAAACTGACATTCAATACTTTTAAAAGGAATGAGGGGGCCTGGAAGATAAAAGAGATGAATTGAAATGTACTTTATGCGCTCTAAAGCCAGGGTTGAAAATAAAAGCATTGTTGTCTCAAGGGACCAAAGCAACTCCTCTTTTTCTTCACGTCTGGTTTGCATGAAGTGCATAGTAACCAGCCCTTTTGCCATTATAGACTACAATTCCATCAGAATTGACTAACTGTACTGTAGTTGCCAGTATGCGTATTGGGAGTTTCAAGTTGTGGTAAAAATATATTAGCAATGCTGGCTGTGGTAACAGAGAAACTTTTGTAAATACAAATGTAAGCTCTTAAATCAAGTCTCAAGAAGTTGGGGTACGCCTTTTAATGTTTCAGTATGCAGTAAGTAGCAGCAGCCACATGCAATTAGAATTAGTTTGATGCTCCATTTAATAACATTACATAGCGCATTTCAATTTATAAGCTATGGGATAGTGAACTAAGCATATGTAAACAGTACAATATTTCTCTTTTTATCAAATAGGGATTGCATGTGTTTTCCAAAGCATATCAGTCCATGAAAAGTTTTGTTATTAGTTTAGTTTTTAATCATTTCCTGCTTGCATTCAAATAAACGTTGGGATATACAAAGCAAATGATTAATTGCGCAGTTTGAGTGTGCACATAAATAAATACAATCGTATCTGTATGCAATGGGGAATGTTTGTAAATTAAAATGCAAACAAAAGATTGTATCAAACTGTTTTCCAACTATCTACGTAATTTATTATGTTCATGTGAAATTTCAGACATTTTTCTACTGATTGCATGTAGTGTAAGTTTTCTTTCATGAATTATGAGCTCCCTTGATTTTGTCCTGAAATGCTGAATATTTGATTCTAAATGGACTAATTTAAAACATCAAGCTGTGTGGAAAATCAAAGCAACAGCTAATTGGATCCTTTCTACTATAGGGTATTTTAGATTGTGCGAGTAATTTCTAAAAGCATTGAAAATAGAGTTCTAGCTTGTTTTCATTCAATACGTCATGTTGCGGTTGTGGTATGAATATCATGCGGCTCATTTTATGTTTGTGTGCTAAGAAAAAAGTTCAATAATCTCAAATTTTGCTGCAAACTAAATTTAGTTAGTTAACTGATTGTCATATGGAAATGAAATTTTTATCCATCTTATATGAGAGCAACCTTATTTTTCAGTGTTTTCAATAAAACATTATGTAGTGCAGAAAATACACTGGACCTTGTAAAAGGATTGCTCGATTGCTGGATGGTATATGTTGACGGTAGAAAGAAAGTTCTTTGATTGACATGTTATTTCATTTCCAAGTTAATTAAATCCTAGTCTATGTATTTTAGGCGAAAACCGCATCGCCTGATGTATAAATGTTCCGCGCTCAAACCTCACGTCAGCTTTGATATTTGACGATTTAACATGGCAAGGCGAAACTTAAAGTGAATTTTGTGGTAACGATAAAAATCTCAGAGCTCCAGAAAATTTGATTTGAGCTCTTTATTTACGTGTTACTCCTGAATAAGTACAATGACTGGCTGTTCTTCAGTAACACAAACATTAGCTCATCTAGAGAAGAGACTGTAGGTCTTACACTGACCCACTGTTAGCACGAGGCGGATTGTGACGCCTCATAGAGTTTCAGAATTCTCTATATCACTAGAGAACTTACTATGGCACTTACTTATACCTAGCCATTGGTAGGATTAGTCGCCAACAATAACAATTGATAGACTGTCCTAAATTTGTCCAAAATCAAGGTTGCTTAGTATCAGTGCCCCCGCCTAAAACATTTTATGTGACGAAACGGTGACATAATGTTGTGAAGTGTTGGCAATAAAAAATATAACTTTTTTATTTGAAAAAGTAACCCACATTTTTTCAATAAGACCTGCTGATATTTACTGTATTTTATTGAAGAAAACTTTGGAGGTATAACTTTCCACAATGAGCCCTGCCTTAGTTTAAATAGAAACTGATAAATTACGCAGCTATATACAACACACTACCTATGTAAATGAATTTTATTTCCACGATCCTCTTAGACTGCAATACAAATGCAGATGCAACATTTGTTCAAACTTATTTAACACTACTCCCACTCAAAGATAGTTAGACGTTTTGAACCCCCAAATACTGCAGTCGGTCTCAACTTAACCCTTTATTCAGTCAAAAAATTCCACAAATCTCAATAATTTACTTCCGCTAAGTTTTCCACCCTTATGTTGCTCCGTGCAAGTTTTGCTTCACGTTTGACCTACAGTTAATTTAATCGTAGTAGCATTTTCTTTAAAAGTTTTTTTTCAATTTTCTTGTATTTTATTCACAATTTGTTTTTTATTACACTTTTTTTTACACTTTTTAGCATTGTCGGCTCATCTTAAATTCTTTACATTTAGAATATATTAAATTAAATTTAGTTACTGCGGTTTATAATCTCTCTGACTAAAGTAACATGAAACTTTGTTTTCGGTTCTCATTCACAACTTTTATTGAACTACTATCGATTCCGTATCATTATAGCAACCCACGGTAAAATGTTCATTCATCATAGTAAAAAACAATAGTAACTCCACGAAATAGTAACAACAAAAAGTAGTCTTGTTTATTTCAGTAACTATAGTCAATCAAATCAAAACTGTGAAAACTGTACAAATTAACAAATACCGATTTTCATGAAAGTTTGCTTGAATGTGTGCTTGCTGCATTATGATAATCCCTATTGTTTTTGCTACTAAACAGATGAGAGCTGAGGGTATTTCATTCCAATCAACCGTAGTTATGGCTACGGATTTAGGTTCAAAATTCCTGATTTCCCTCAAAATATACTAAAACATTCTCTCAATATAGTCCATTTCGATGAAAAAAAAATTTCGGTAGGTTATCTGGCGTTTTTTGTTGTTGTTGCCACAACATTTTACAGACAATTTGTATAAATCCACCATTTATCGGGGATAGCCGAATAACATGGGGAAACTTTTTTTTTTACTTTTAAATGAACGGTAGTTGTGGACATATATGCAAAAGCTAAGTGCCAGCTAAGCGTATGGCATTCAATAAACCAGTAGATATGGCTAAATACTCTAAAACTTTCTTTTAATAGTTCTAAATATACCTGCAAAATTTCAGAACTTTTGATTAACATAACAACTGGCTTCCAAATCAATACTGACTACTTGTTACTTAATTTTCCAAAAGCATTGCATTATAATTAATTTACATTTTTGGGAAAAAATTATGATAATTTAAAATTAAAGTATAGTAAGTAAGTAGTTACTGAAATAAACCATTGACTGCTTTTTGTTGTTACTATTTCGTCGAGTTACTATTGTTTTTTACTATAATGAACGAACATTTTAACGTGGGTTATGTCACGTTCATTTTCTTGACGTGATTCTTCGGCGGGTTTCTTCTTCCTCCACCTGAAATCCTGGAATTTCGGCGTACCTGAAAAGAAAAATACACAGCAAAGTAGTCCCTATTGCATGCATATAAAGTAATAGGACTACTGCTCACCTTTTGTCTTTCCTCGGTGGTCTTTCTTTGGGTCCTCTTCTTCTTCTGTGTTGATCCGGCGTTCCTGATCCTGATGATGGGCTTTCCGTGGACGTGTATCCTTCTTCCTTCCGAGCCCGTGGACCGAATCCTGACGTCCAAGATGTCCCTGAAGTCGTCGTCTCCTCCTGGATATGATGAATCTGCAATAAACAACGAATATCAATTAGTTAAACATATTTAAAGTTAATCGTGATTAATTAAGTATAAACTACGCGTTCTTACCTTATGTTATGTGTTTTCAGTTCCTCTGGTCCTGGAGAATCCATTGGTACCTGTAAAAATAAGATAAGAGTTAGGGCATTAAATTAATTAGCAATTAAAGTAAAATTATCTAGTTACTATATTTTTAGAGTAGAAAAATACTTACCGTTATGCTAATGAATAGCAAGTTTTCCCCTTGTTGCTACTTTACATAGCCAAGTCCTGGCTAATCCGGATTTTCCTGCATATTAAAAAGCGTAAGAAAAATTATTTAACATTGCAAAGATACAATGTAACTTTTCGTGACCACCAAACGGTGGCCACTTTTGGAGAATATTTCTCCATAT
>Ga0210040_10010288_pt1 | contig 10753 bp, 6 predicted proteins | sample CryGeyCG12114_NA_FD_185462 | JGI IMG/M metagenome (GOLD analysis project Ga0210040, IMG submission 185462) | Groundwater microbial communities from aquifer - Crystal Geyser CG19_WC_8/21/14_NA (SPAdes) (version 2) | ecosystem: Environmental > Aquatic > Deep subsurface > Groundwater | place: USA... | reverse complement strand
ATGTCGCGGAAAAGCTGCCCCTGCTCCTTTCCTGGAGCCCATATGGCAAGCACGCCAAGTCGAACCACGTGTTCTGGCCCGCATCCGGTGTCGACCCGGACTGGCTGAGCCCGGAGACGCCGTTCGAAGGTCCTGATCCTGTGTCCTGGGGTGCGGCCGGCTATGCCGTCGCCATTGTCGATCCGCGGGGCGCCTGGCTCTCGGGTGGAGACCTGCACCATAATGGCCTGACGGAGGCCGAGGATTGCTTCGATACTATCGAGCATCTGGCTGGGCTCGATTGGGCGAGCGGCGCGGTGGGGATGACAGGCGTGTCCTACCTCGCCTGCATACAATACCTCGTCGCGCCCTTACGGCCGCCCGCCCTGAAAGCGATCAATCCGTGGGAGGGCTTCTCCGACTGGTATCGGGAGTTTGCCCGGCATGGCGGCATCCCCGAGACGGGCTTCGCGCCGCGCGCCTCGGACAACATCCAGTACAGCCTGCACCGCACGGAGGACACCTGGGCGAACATTCAGGCGCACCCGCTCTACGATGCATACTGGGCCAGCAAGGAGATCGACCTCGAGGCCATCGACCTGCCCGCTTACGTGGTCGCCAGCTGGTCAGACCAAGGGCTGCACACGCGCGGCACGCTCGAGGCGTTCCGCCGCATGAAGAGCGGGCAGAAATGGCTCGAAGTGCACGGGCAAAAGAAGTGGGCGCATTATTACCTGGCCCAAAGCCGCCAACGGCGTCGCGCGTTCTTCGACCATTTCCTGAAGCAGCCGGGCCAGATCGTGCCAGCCTGGCCCAGAGTGCGGCTCGAAGTCCGCGACCGCTTCGGCGATGCCCGTGAGCGGATCGCGGCGGATTGGCCGGTGCCCGGGACCGATTACCGCCAGCTGTACCTCTCGCCTGATGGAATGCTTGCTCCGAGCCAGGATAAAGCGGGCGAGGTCGAGTACGAAGCGACCTCCGGCCGCGCAGCGTTCGAGCACACCTTTACAGAGACGACCGAGCTCACCGGCTACGCCAAGCTCCATCTGAACGTGGAGGCGCGCGGAGCTGACGACATGGACCTGTTCGTCGCGCTGGAGAAGGTCGACCGCAGCGGCGAGAAGGTCGGCTTCGGCTTCTACGCCTTCTACGATAACGGACCGGTTGCGCTCGGCTGGCTGCGCGCCAGCCACCGCGCACTTGACGAAGCGCGCTCGACCGAGTTCCAGCCGGTCCTCCAGCATACGCAGGAGGAGATGCTGAAGCCGGGCCGGATGGTGCCGGTCGACATCGAGATCTGGCCGTCCTCCACGCTGTTCAAAGCCGGCGAAACGCTGCGCCTCGTCGTGCAGGGCCGCGATATCTACGACGAAGGTCTGCCGAACCTGCCCTTCTCGAGGCACGAGGACCTGCGCAATGCCGGCACTCACGTGATCCAGTGCGAGGGCTCGTACCTGCTCGTGCCGGTCATGCCGGAGCCCGTGGATCGGATCGGCCAGCAACCCGTTTTGCCTCCGACAATCACCGGAGATCTCGCATGACCCGCCTCGGCCAGAACGGCCCGCAGACCTCGCGCATCGGCCTTGGCTGCATGGGCATGTCCGACTTCTACGGGCCCGCGGACGAAGATCGCTCGATCCGCACTATTCATCACGCGGCCGAGCGGGGGATTACCCTGCTCGACACCGGCGACTTCTACGGCATGGGGCACAATGAGATGCTCATCGGCCGCGCCATGCGCGAGCTGCCTCGAGAGAAGCTGGTGATCAGCGTCAAGTTCGGGGCGTTGCGTACGGCGGAAGGCGGGTTCATCGGCTACGATGCGCGCCCGGCGGCGGTGAAGAATTTCCTCGCCTATTCGCTCAAGCGCCTGGGCACCGATTACATCGACATTTACCGCCCGGCGCGGCTCGATCCGAACGTGCCCATCGAGGACACTGCCGGCGCCATTGCCGAACTCATCGAGGAGGGCCATGTGCGTCATCTCGGCTTATCCGAGGTCGGGCCGGAGACGATCCGCCGCGCTAACGCGGTGACGCCGGTCGCCGACCTGCAGATCGAATACTCGCTGATGAGCCGCAGCGTGGAACAGGCGATCCTGCCCACCTTACGCGAGCTCGGCATCGGCATGACGGCCTATGGCGTACTTTCGCGGGGCCTCATCGCCGATCAGCGACGCGAGGCGCCCGAGGGCCTTCGCGCCCGCATGCCGCGCTTTGCGGGCGAGGCGTTCGAACACAACCGGCGGCTGGTGGAGCAGTTTTCAGGGATGGCGAGCGAGCGCAGCGTGTCGACCAGCCAGCTCGCCCTTGCATGGGTAGCGGCGCAGGGGGAGGACATCGTGCCGCTGATCGGCACCACCAAGCCCGAGCGGGTGGACGAGGCGCTCGCCGCGATCGAGATCGAGCTCTCGCAAGCCGATCTGGCCGCCATCGCCGAGGCGCTGCCCGCGCACGAGGTCGCGGGCACACGCTACGATGCCCACCAGATGGAAATGCTCGACTCAGAGCGCTGAGCCGAAGAGCTACAGCGCGACCGACACCGCCTTCAGCTCGGTATAGGCCTCCACGCCCGCCTGCCCGTTCTCACGGCCCCAGCCGCTCGCCTTGTAGCCGCCAAGCGGCAGCGCAGGGTCGACGCCCGCTGAGCCATTGATCCGGAGCGTACCCGTCCTGAGTCGCCGGGCCAGCCGATGCGCCTTCGAGATATCGCGCGTGTAGATGCTTCCCGAGAGACCGAACTGCGTCTCATTGCCGAGCGCCGCCAGCCGATCGATATCGTCATCGTCGTTGAAGCGCATGGCGCACAGGACGGGACCGAAGATCTCCTCCTGCCGCACGCGGGCGTCGGGCTTGGTGTCGAGCAGCACGGTCGGCTCGACGAAATTGCCGCTTTCGCCGATCCGGTTGCCGCCGACGAGCACTTGCCCCTCCTGCCGGCCGATCTCGATGTAGTTGGTCACGCGCTCCAATTGCTCGGGCGAGACCAGCGGGCCGATCACCGTTTCGGGATCGAGCGTGCCGCCCACCTTGAGCATCTTCGCCATGCCGGTGACGCCTTCCAGTACCTGGTCCGCCACCTTCTCGTGCACGAACAGCCGCGAGCCCGCCGCGCAAACCTGCCCGGCGTTGAAGAAGATGCTCATCGCCGCGGCGGGGATCGCCTTGGCGAGATCCGCATCGTCGAACACGAAGGTCGGCGACTTGCCACCCAGCTCCAGCTGCACGCGCTTGAAATTGCCCTTTGCCGCATCGATGATCGCCCGGCCGGTCTGCGTCGAGCCGGTGAAGGCCACTTTGTCCACATCGGGATGCGAGGCGAGCGCCGCACCGGCCGTGCGTCCGAAGCCGGTGATGATGTTCACCACGCCATCGGGGATGCCTGCCTCGGCGATCAGCTCGCCCAGGCGGATGGTGGTGAGCGGCGTCTGCTCAGCCGGCTTGAGCACCACGGTGCACCCCGCCGCCAGCGCCGGGGCGATCTTGCCCATCGCCATCGCCAGCGGGAAGTTCCACGGGACGATCTGCCCGCACACGCCCACCGGCTCACGCAGCGTGTAGTTGAGCCACTCGCCCGGCGCGGAGATGTCGGTCGTCTGGCCGTAGAGCTTGGTCGCCCAGCCTGCATGATAGCGTGCCTGGCTGATCGCCCCCCCCACATCCGCCATTCGCGAAAAAGCGATCGGCCGACCCACGTCCAGAGTCTCCATCAGCGCCAGTTCGGCGCCATTGGCCTCGATGAGGTCTGCAAGCTTCAGCAGCATGTGCGTGCGCTGGTCTGGCTTGGTGTCGCGCCACACGCCCTCGAACGCGCGCCGAGCCGCGGCCACCGCGCGATCGACATCCGCAGCGTCGCCGCTCGCTACCTGGGCCAGCACGTCGCCCGTGGCGGGATCGCGAGTCTCGAAGGTCTCGCCCGAGGCAGCGGCGACCCAGCTGCCGTCGATCAGCATCTTCATGGGCTCGCGGGCAAGCCGGGTGCGCAGACGGTCGAGCTGGTCGGGGTTGAATGGCGCGTTCATGGCGGGGATCCTCTCTCTCGTTGCCTAAGGCTCCGCTCCTTCCTATCCTGCCCCAAATCGCGGGGCTACCCCGCACGGCTGAACAAAGGGACAGGATGGCCGAGAAGCGGGCTGATTACGTCATTGTGGGCGCTGGTTCGGCAGGCGCCGTGCTCGCCGCGCGCCTGACTGAGGACCCGGCCACGCGGGTCCTCCTGCTAGAGGCTGGGGGCGGGGCAGAGCATTGGCTGCTCAAGATGCCGCTCGGTTTCCTCAAGGCGTTGTTCAAGCCGGGCTTCACCTGGCCTTACCGCACGGAGCCCGAGCCGCATCTTGGTGGCCGCCAGCTCTTCCTTCCACGTGGCAAACTGCTCGGCGGCTCCTCCTCCATCAACGGCATGTTCTACATGCGTGGTCACAGCCAGGACTTTGACCGCTGGGCACAAAAGGGCGCGCTAGGCTGGAGTTATGCCGATGTGCTGCCGTACTTCCTAAAGATGGAGCGGCACTGGGCGGGCGATGACGGCGCGCATGGGAGCTCTGGCCCGCTGGCCGTGAAGCGCAACGCAACGCGCCACTTGCTGCACGATGAAGTGATGGCTGCGGCGAGGAATGCCGGACTGCCGATCAGCGAGGACATCCATGTCACCGAAGAGGGCGTCTCGCGTGGCGAACTGACCATCGATGAAAAGGGCAACCGGGCCTCTACTTACCAGGCATACCTCAAGCCGGCCATGGCGCGACCCAATCTGGAGGTCGTGACCGAAGCACTGGTCGAACGCGTGCTTGTGGAGAATGGGCGGGCGACAGGCGTCGCCTTCACGCGCGAAGGCCAGCAACATGTTGCGCAAGCCACGCGCGAGGTGATCCTGAGCGGAGGCAGCTACAATTCGCCGCAATTGCTCCTGCTTTCCGGCATTGGCCCGGTTGAAGAGCTGCGCGCCCACGGCATCAAGGTTGTGCACGATCTGCCAGGAGTTGGACGAAACCTTTCCGAGCATCCGCGCGTGCCGGTCGAGTTCGCGGCCAAAGGGGCGGTCACATTCGTCAATCAGCTGCGGTTCGACCGGGCCGTACGTCACGTGCTCGCCTGGAAACTGCTGGGTAAGGGACCGTTCACCGCGCAGGTGAACAGCGCAAATCCGATCCTGCGCACCGATCCGCGGCTTGCCCAGCCTGATATCCAGCTCTGGTGCAATCCGGTGAAGGTAGGGGCACATCTATGGTTTCCCGGTATCAAGGCGCCGCCATTGCACGAGATGACGACGGACGTGATCCTGCTTCATCCGCAGGCGCGCGGTCGGCTATCCCTGCGCAGCGCCGATCCGCGGGATCATCCAAAGATCGCGCTTAACCTGTTTGATAATCCCGCGGATTTTTCCACCGCTCGTGCCGGAATAGCGATCGCGCGCAAACTTTACGGCACGCAGCCGCTGGCCGACCTGGTGGAACGCGAGACCTTGCCGGGAGCAAAGGTCACGTCTGACGAGGCGCTCGATGAGCACATCCGCCAGTATGCGCAGGTCACCCAGCACCCGGTCGGCACCTGCGCCATGGGCACGGGGTCGCAGGCGGTGGTCGACCATGAATTGCGGGTGCATGGCATCGCTGGTCTGCGGGTGATCGATGCCTCGATCATGCCTGACGTGCCCGGCGGCAACACCAACGCGCCAACGATCATGATTGCCGAGAAGGCGGCAGACCTGATCCGCGGGCGAAGTTTGCCGCGCATGCAGCCGGCAGAGAACAAAGCAGGAGAGGCAGCATGACCCAAGATGAGTTCAGAGCCTATATCGAGGCCTTCAACCGGGACGATTTCGACGGCTTCTCCAGCTATTATGCAGAGGACGTCGAGTTCAATCTTGGCGACCGCAAGCAGATCATAGGGCGCCAGAGCATTATCGATTTCTATCGCCAGGTTAAGCAGCATTTCCGCGAGGAACTCACGATCATCGATCTGGTAATCACGCCCAATCGCATAGCGCTCCACAACGGCACCGTGTTCACCACCATCAAGGACTGGCCCGATTTCGAACTGTGGCCCACGATGAAGGGCGATGTCCGGCGGATCGAAAGTATCAACCTCTACACGATTGAAAACGACAAGTTCACCACCATAAAATCAGCCCGGTACAAGCAATTATGAATGATACCTCAGATTATGTCATTGTCGGTGCCGGCTCTGCGGGCGCGGTTCTCGCTGCGCGTTTGTCCGAAGATCCCGATGTCACCGTCACCTTGATCGAAGCGGGCCGGCGTGAGCGCAGTCCGCTGCTGGCCATGCCCATCGCCTTCCCAATGATCATGATGCGCGGTCGCTATAACTGGCACTATATGGGGGAGCCCGAGCCCCACGCCGACAACCGCCGCATCCGCCAGCCGCGCGGAAAGGCGCTGGGCGGCTCATCCATGATCAACGGCATGCTTTATGCCCGAGGCCATCCACGCGATTATGATGAATGGCGCCAGCTCGGCTTCGAGGGTTGGAGTTGGGACGATGTGTTGCCCTATTTCAGGCGCTCCGAAAACCACTGGGGCGACGCTAATGAATATCACGGCAAGGGCGGGCCGCTGTCCATCACCAAGCACATTCCAGATACCCGCCTGTTCCCGCGCTTCATGGAGGCGGTGACGAAGTTGGGCTACAAGATGCAGGCCGATCATCACGGCGAAGACCAGGAAGGCTGGGGATCGCCGGACATTTCCATTCACCAGGGGAAGCGCGGAAGCACTGCGGCGCGGTTCCTCTATCCGGCGATGAAACGACCCAATCTCAAGGTGATACAAGGCGCACATGCGACGCGTGTGGAAGTTCAGAACGGCCGCGCCGTGGCGCTGCATTACCACCGGAGCGGGAAATCTCACGTGGTGCGAGCCGAGCGGGAAATCATTCTGTCGGGCGGAGCCTACAACACGCCGCAACTCATGCTGTTGTCAGGCATCGGCCCGGCCGACGAGTTGCGCGCGCTTGGGATCGATGTGCTGCACGATCTGCCCGGCGTGGGGCGCAATCTGCAGGATCACCCATCGGTGGCGATCATCTCCGGCGCTCGGCGCGATGTTACGCTGACCGATGAGCTGCGTTTTGATCGGCTGACTTTGTCCGTGCTGCAATGGGCCGCCACCGGCAAGGGCCGCATCGCGAACATGCCAGTGACGGCGAATGGCTGGTTGAAGACGCGGCCGGACCTCGAACGGCCGGATGCGCAATGCCTGTTCCAGCCTACCAGCATCATGGCGCGGCCGTGGTTCCCTGGAGTCCGCAAGCCCGCGCCCGATGTGGTGGCGATGGCGAGCGTGCTGTTGCGCCCCGAGAGCCGGGGATGGGTCAAGCTCGCGAGTGCGGATGCTGCGCAGGCGCCGCGCATCCTTTCCAACGTTCTCGCCACCGAGGCGGATCGCGCTTTTTTCCGCCGCATCATCCCGCAGATACGCGAGATCTTCGCGACCAGCCCGCTGGCCGACGTGCTCACCACCGAGATGATGCCGGGCCCCGATGTACGGACCGATTCCGAGATCGACGCCTGGGTTCGCTCGGCCGTCAATACCGCTCTCCATCCGGTTGGCTCCTGCGCGATGGGGACCGGGCGGGAGGCGGTGTGCGACGCGCAATTGCGCGTACGCGGCATCGACGGCCTGAGGATCGCCGATGCCTCTGTCATGCCGCGCATCGTCGGCGGCAACACCAATGCGGCGAGCATCATGATCGGCGAAAAGGCTGCCGACCTGATCCTTGGCGTCGAGCCACAGCGCGCGCAGGAGCCAAGCACCCGCGCTGCGTGACGACACCTCCCCGGCAAGGTCGGGCGGAACCTTGCCAGCCTCATCCGCTTTGAACGGGTATCCCTTCATAAATCTAAGGAACATCAAAGATGGCCCGCATCCTTGTGCTCTATTATTCGTCTTACGGCCATATCGCGCAAATGGCCGAAGCAATTGCCCGGGGGGTGACCGAGGCTGGGCACGACTGCGACATTCGCCATGTTCCAGAAACGGCGCCGCCCGAAGTGGCCGAGCGATCCGGGTTCGTGAAGATGGAAGGACATCAGTGCATCGAGGGTCCCGATCACCTGGCGAAGTATGATGGCATCGTGGTCGGGACGCCTACGCGCTACGGGCGCATGGCAAGCCAGATGGCAAGCTTCTGGGACCAGACCGGGGGATTGTGGATGAAAGGCGCGCTGGTGGGTAAGGTCGGCGCTGCCTTCACTTCGACTGCCTCGCAGCATGGAGGCCAGGAGACCACCCTGTTTTCCGTGCTGACCAACCTGCTCCATATGGGCTGCACCATCGTGGGGCTCGACTATGGCTTCACCGGGCAGAACGGGGTGAGTGAGGTCATGGGTGGCACGCCTTACGGCGCAAGCACGATCGCCGACAACGACGGTTCGCGCCAGCCGAGCCAGGTGGAGCTCGACGGTGCTGCCTATCTGGGCCGGCGGGTCGCTGAAACCGCCGCCAAGCTTCACGGCTAGATTTCACGCAGGGCGCGGGCCGAGCGCGCCCATCCGGCAGGTGGATCAGAACTCCCGACTCACGCCCAGCTTGGCGGTGAAGCCCAATGCATGAGCCGTAAACGGGTCGAAGTTCTGGTCCAGCCGCGCAAATGGTGCCTGTTCATCGAGAATGTTGGACAGCGTCAGGCTCACATTTGTCGCGCCTCCGGGCGTCCACCGCCACACGGCGTCGAGCGTGGTGAAGGCATCGATCACTTCTCCACGGCTCACCGTCGCCCCGGCAAGCGCGGAATTGTCGGGTGCGAACAGACTTGCACGCTGATCCCGATACGAACCGACATGGTTCACTTGCAGCCGCACCGAATGGTCACCGCTTGCGCCTTCGAGCCATGCCTGCCCTTTGATTTGCGGCAGCGGGTAAGCGGTTGTCTGGTAGTTGAGCTGGCCTGCCGCGTCGAAAGCGGGCTGGACCACCACGCCTTCCACCATAGTGTCGTCGATCGCATACTCGATGACGTAGCTGGCCGACACGCCGGCCTGCAGCTTGACGTCGTCGCCTGCAGACCAGTCGTAGCTTGTCTGCAGATCCACGCCGCTGGTGGAGATCTGGGCCGAGTTGAACGCGAATGTCGCCAATCGCTGGACATTCCCCGCCGAGCAGCTGCCCCCTGAAAAGGTGAAGCGAGCCTCGAGCCCGGCAAAGGCAGGATTGCCGCAATTGGCGGTACCACTGGCTCCGAAGAGGGCCGAGACGATGCCGCTCACAGGCTCGCTCTCAATGGCGCCATCAAGATCATAGCGCCAGAAATCCGCGCTTGCGCGCAGGCCGCCACGATCGACCAGGATACCGGCGTTGTAGGTCGTGGCGCGCTCAGGCTCCAGATCGGGATTGGCGAACACATCTACCGCGCGAAACGCGCCGCCGATGAAGGTGAGGATGACGAGATCGGCCGCAGTGTTCTCGGGCGAGGGGCCGCGGAAGGTCGTGCCGATGCCGCCGCGCAGCGAGAGCCAGTCATTCACGTCCACGCGCAGCCGCGCCTGCGGATCGAAGGTCGAGCCTACACGGCCGCCATAATCCTCGTACCGGGCTGAAAGCTGCGCGGTGATGCGTTGCGTCAAAGGCAGCAGGACCTCGCCGAACGCACTCCATACGTCCGAAGCGACCGCGACGTTGCGTCCGGCGCCGATGAAGCCGAGCGCGCCGGTCTCTGGAGCGCAGGTGGCACGCTGGTCGAGTACCGAGCCGGGGCAGGGGAACAGGGCGAGATTGTTGCCGCCTTGATAGGTCCGCGCATAGCTGGAGCGCCGATATTGCCCCCCAAGGGCGATTGCTGCCTCTCCGCCAGGAAGCTGCACGCCGCTCCCGCCCGCCAGCACCAGATCGGCATCGAATTGCCTCGTGTGCGCTGTGCGTTCCCATACATTATAGAAATCGCCAATCGTGGCATTTGCGTTCACGAGGCCTGCGCCGGGCCGGGTATCGAGGCCCACCGGGCTGCCATTGCCGGCATATTGGGGGTTGGCCTCGCCGGTCACCCGATTGCTCGCGATGCCTGTCGAAAAAGGATTGAACCAGGTGCATCCCCCGGTGCCGGCAAGCGCGGCAAGTTCGTCCGTGCCGAGCCCCGCGCGCGCGCCGGGGCTTGCATAGGCGCAATCGGGGCCGCCAAAGCCCGCAAGCGCGTTCTGCAGCAGGTCCACGAATACGTCGCCGACTTCGAACCACCGGTAATATTGCGCCCAGTTCAGACCCGCAGTGAGTTCCAGACCGGCGCCGATCTCGGTGGTGAGATCGGCTGTCATCTGCGCCGATTCCGAATAGCGGTCTAGCGCCGCCACGCCGCGATCATTGTCGAACAGCGGATTGCCGCCGGAAAGCAGCGGACGAAAGCGGACCGGATAGGCAAGGGCGGGCTCCTGTGGAACGCCTGCCGCATTTACGGCGCAGCCCGCCGCGGCGCCGAAACGGGCACAATAGTCCGCCAGCGCGGGCGCATAGGCGGGAATGGTGAACAGACCCATTCCGCCGAGCGCGGCATTGGCAGAGGGCGCAATGGTCGGCAGGAAACTGGGCGAGGTGTTGAGAACCGTGTCCGTGCGCCCGAACAGGCCGGTCAGGCGCAACGTCGTGCGGTCGTCGATCTCTGCTTCGAAGTCGCCGAACAGCTGGAAGCGGTCTTCCGGCTCTATGAGGTTGGTGAAGCCGAGATAGGAGGAATAGCACAGATCGGCGGCCGATCCTGGCAGCGAGCGGAAGGCGCCGAGCCCTTCGCACCCTTCGTCTGCGGTGAAGGCGATGCCCCCGCGCGTCGCA
>Ga0210040_10010287_pt1 | contig 10754 bp, 9 predicted proteins | sample CryGeyCG12114_NA_FD_185462 | JGI IMG/M metagenome (GOLD analysis project Ga0210040, IMG submission 185462) | Groundwater microbial communities from aquifer - Crystal Geyser CG19_WC_8/21/14_NA (SPAdes) (version 2) | ecosystem: Environmental > Aquatic > Deep subsurface > Groundwater | place: USA... | reverse complement strand
CGGGGGCGCCCTGCGCGGCGAGCCCCGCCCAGGCGTCCCCGCCGGCGGCGCCCGACCCGGTCCCGCCCGCGCTCCCCGACGGTCCTGCGGTCTGCGAGGAGGCGCTGCCCGAGCCCGCGCGCTCCCCGGTGCAGGCGGCCAGCACCAGCAGGGCCAGGACCGCGGCCGTCCCGGCCCGCGCCCGGCGCGGCGCGGCGCTCACGGCCCGTTCTCCGTGCGGTGCCGCAGGTCCTCCAGCAGCTCGTGCACCTCGCGCGCCACCGCCAGCGCGGCCGGGTCGACGTCCAGCGCGGGCGGGTGGGTCGACCGGGGCTCGACGTGGCCCCACAGGGCCGGTCGCGGCTCCACGCCCGCGTGCCGGCACAGCCGCGCCACCTCGACCGCCGGGTCCGCGACCACGGCGTCGTAGGACACCAGGGCGACGTCGTCGCGGCGCTCGAGGCCGAGGTCGACGACGAGCCGGTTGCGCACGGCCCAGAAGAGGACGGCGGCGCTGGCCGGCGTCATGGCGGCGAGGTCGAAGGAGCGCACCAGCTCGACCGACGCCTCCGGGAGCCTCTCGCCCTGCCAGGTGCCCGCGCCCCGGCCGTCCGCGACCGCGCGCAGCGCGAGCAGGTTCGAGGCGCCGAACTTCGCGACCTCCGAGCGCGCCCGCGCCAGCGGCTCCCGGTAGACCCACAGCGCGCGCCCGCCGGGCAGCCGGGGCGAGTCGAGGAGCCGGTCCACGTGCTGGGAGTCGCACAGCGGCTTCAGCAGGACGACGCGGTGGCGGCTGCGCTCCACGGCCCGCACGAGCGGCTCCTCGCCCGCGAGCCGGTAGCGGTGCATCACGCGGCGGTCGCCCTCGCCGAGCACCTCAACCTCGGGCGCGGCGTCCACCCCGCGCAGCAGCATGTTCGTGCCCGAGCGCTGCAGGCCGACGACGTAGACCGGCCGCGCGGCGCCGCGAGGTCCGCCCGAGTCGGCGCGCCAGCGCGCCTTCCGCCAGGCCGTGGCGGCGCGCTCGCGGGGGTCGAGCCGGTCCTCCTCGACGAGGCGGCCCAGGCCCTCGGTGCGCGCCCAGCGCACGTGGCGGGCGACCTTGCGCGCCGCGTGGCGCACGGCGCCGGGGGCGCCGTCGCGGGCGTCGGGGTGCGGTGCGCGGGCCATCGTCCTCCTCGCCGGTCGGCGGGCCTGCGCCCGTCCGCGGCATGGTGGCACGGCTCCCGCCGCCCGGGGCCCCGCGCCGGTGCCGCCTCGGGCGACGGCCCGAGGTCGTCGTCGACGCGGACCGCCCCGCGCCCGGAGCAGTCGACGACGTCGCCTCCTCGGCGAAGTCGGCGCCTGCTTCGCCTCCTGAGGTGCGTCCTGGGGGAAGTCGGCGCCTGCTTCGCCTCCTGAGGTGCGTCCTGGGGGAAGTCGGCGCCTGCTTCGCCTCCTGAGGTGCGTCCTGGGGGAAGTCGGCGCCTGCTTCGCGCTCCCGGGGGCGCCCTCCCGAGCTGACGCCGCTCGGGACGGTGGCCCCGCGGCGCGGCGCGGGTCGCCCCCGAGGGCCGCGGGTGTGGTGGGGTGGGCGCCGTCCGCGCGGGGGCGGGCTCGCCGAACAGCGCCAGGAGGTGTCCGCGCACGTGCGCGTCCTGCACGTCAACAAGTTCCTGCACCGCCGCGGGGGTGCCGAGGCGCACGTCCTCGACCTCGCGGCCGCGCAGCGCGACTGCGGTCACGACGTCGAGCTCTGGGGCATGGCCTCTCCCGAGGACCCCCCGGACCTGCCGCTCGCCGGGGTCATGGCTCCCCACGTCCAGCTGGAGCCCCCGCCGCCGGGGACGGCTGCGCGGCTGCGCGCCGCGGCGGGCACGGTCTGGTCGGTGCGCGCCCAGCGTGCGATGACCGCTGCGCTGCACCGGTTCCCGGCGGACGTCGTGCACTGCCACAACATCTACCACCAGCTGTCGCCCTCGGTCCTGCGCCCCGTGCAGCGCTCGGGCGCCCGCTGCGTCATGACGCTGCACGACTACAAGCTCGTCTGCCCGAGCTACCAGATGCTCGCGGGCGGGCGCCCCTGCCAGGGGTGCGTGCGCCCCGGCGTCGCCGGCCCGCTGCAGGCGCTGCGCCACCGCTGCAAGGGCGGCTCGCTCGGGGCCAGCGCGGTCGTGGCGCTCGAGAGCGCGCTCCACCGGGGGCTGGGCGCCTACGACGCCGTGGACGCGTTCGTCAGCCCCAGCCGCTTCCTCGCGGGCGTGCTCGCCCGCGCCGGTGTCGGCCGCGGGCGCGTCCACGTGGTGCGCAACCCGGCGCCGGTCGTCCCGCCGGACGTCCTCGTGCCGGCCGGGCGACGCCGCGACGTCGTCGTCGCGTGCCGGCTCAGCGCGGAGAAGGGGGTCGACGTGCTGCTGCGGGCGGTGGCCGGCGTCCCCGGGCCGCACCGGCTGCACGTGGCGGGGGAGGGGCCCGCCCGCGCCGACCTCGAGGCCCTGGCCGCCCGGGTGGCCCCGGGCCGCGTCGTCTTCCACGGGCGGCTGCCGGGCGAGGACGTGCGGGCGCTGGTCGCGGGCGCCGTGGCCGCCGTGGTCCCGTCGCGCTGGTACGAGAACGCCCCGCTGAGCGTCACCGAGGCGCTCGCGGCCGGGGTGCCCGCCGTCGTCACCGACCTCGGCGGCGCGCCCGAGCTGGTGCGCGACGGCGTCGACGGGCTCGTCGTGCCGCCCGAGCGGCCCGACGCGCTGGCCGGCGCGCTCTCGCGCCTGCTCGCCGACCCGGCCCGGGCCGCCCGCATGGGCGCGCGCGGGCGCGAGCGGGTGCTGGTCGAGCACGACCCGGCGCGCCACGTGCGCCTCCTGGACGCCGTGTACGCCGGTTCGGCTGCGCCCGAGCCCGTCCCCCCGGTCGGGAGCGCTCGTGGCTGACGCGCGGGCGACCCCGGTCGTCGTGGACGGGGACGCCGGGGCCGACGCGAGGGCGCGGTCGGACGAGCGCGTGGTGGTGCTGCTGGTGGCGGGCAGCGGCCGCAGCGGCAGCACCCTGCTGGCGTCCGCGCTCGGCCAGCTGCCGGGCGCCTTCTGCGCGGGCGAGCTGCGCTACCTGTGGCAGCGCGGCGCCGTGGAGGACCACCGCTGCGGCTGCGGCGAGCCGTTCTCGCGGTGCCCGGTGTGGACGGTCGTGCTCGAGGACGTCCGGCGCGCGCACCCGGACCTCGACCCGGCCGACCTGGCCGTGAGGCTGCGGGAGCGCCTGCGCGCGCGGCGCCTGCCGCAGATGCTCGGGCGCCGGGCCCTCGGCCGCCCGCCCGTGCCGCCGTCACCGGACGACGCCGTCCTGGCGCGCCTGTACGCCGCGACCGCCCGCGCGAGCGGCTGCCGGGTCGTCGTCGACCCCTCCAAGCTGCCCCCGTACGGCCTGCTCCTGCAGCACCTCCCGGGGGTCGACCTGCGGGTGGTGCACCTCGTGCGCGACCCCCGCGCGACGGCGTGGTCCTGGCGCCGCCGCAAGCCGACGGGGGACCGGGCGCCGGGGGACCGGGCGCCGGGGGACGGGGCGCCGGGGGACGGGCCTCGAGGGGACGGGCGTCGGGGGGACGGGGCGGCGGGCGCGCTCATGCCCCGCCCCGGGCTCCTGCGGAGCTCCGTCCTGTGGACCCTCTGGAACGTCGTGGCTGCGGCCTCGTGGCCGCCCGCGCCGGGGCGGGCGGTGCGCGTGCGCTACGAGGACCTCGTGGCCGACCCGGCGCGCGTCCTGCGCGCGGTCGCGGGGGTCGCCGACCTGCCCGCCGGCGACCTGCCGCTGCGCGGCGGGGGTGACGCACCGGTCGAGGCCGTCCTCGCCCCCACCCACACCGTGGCCGGGAACCCCGACCGCCACCGGTCGGGGCCGGTGGTCCTGCGCGAGGACGACGAGTGGCGCCGCAGGATGCCGCGCCGCGCGCGCCTGCTGGTCGGGGCGGTCACCGCGCCCGGCCGGCTCGTGCTGCGCGCCCGCGCAGGCGACCCCGCCGCCGCGCGGCCCGCCGTGCGGGCGGACGGGACGACGTCGTGAGCGAGCCCTCCCCGCCGGCACGGCTGCCCGACGTGCTCCCCTCGGACGTGGCCCCTCCCGACGCGCCCCGCTCCGCCGCCCCCTCCTCCGCGGCGCCCTCCTCCGAGGCGCCCCCGCGCGCTGCGCCGCTGCCCGGCGTCCCGCGCCTGGCCGTCGTCACGGGCACCGGTCGCAGCGGCACGACGCTCGTCACCGAGGTGCTGGCCCGCCACCCCGCCACGGGGTTCGTCTCCGGCGTGGACGACAAGCTCTGGCGCCTGGGCTCGCGCGGGCGCTGGAACGGTCGGCTGTACCGCGCCGGCGGGGCCCGCCCGTCGTCGCTGCGCGCGCTGTCGGAGGCCACCGCCCTGCTGGAGCGCGGTCGCCTGCGCGTGGCGCCGTCGGAGGCGTACGCGCTGCTCGACCGGCACGTCCTGCCCGGGTTCAGCCGGCCGTGCCGCGACCTCCTCGCCGAGGACCTGACCCCGCCCGTGCGCCGCCGCCTCGTGGCCTTCGTCGAGGAGCGCCGGCGAGCGCAGGGCGCCGAGGTCCTGCTCCAGCACCTGACCGGCTGGCCCCGCACGGGCCTGCTGCGCGAGGCGGTGCCCGACCTGCGCACGGTCAACGTCGTCCGCGACGGCCGCGCCGTGGCGAGCTCGTGGCTGCAGATGGGCTGGTGGGACGGCTGGCGCGGGCCCGGCCAGTGGCTGTACGGGCCGCTGCCCCCGGAGCTGCACGAGGCGTGGGAGCGGTCGGGCCGCTCCTTCGCCGTCCTGGCGGCTCTCGGCTGGCGGGTGCTCGTCGACGCCGCCGAGCGGGCCCGTGCGCTGACGCCGCCGGGGCAGTGGCTGGACGTCCGCTACGAGGACCTGCTGGCCGACCCCCGCGGCGTGCTCGACGAGGCGCTGGCCTTCCTCGGTCTGCCGTGGACCCCGGCCTTCGAGGCCGGCCTGCGCCGGCACCGCCTCGAGGGCGGGCGCCGCGAGGCCTTCCGGGACGAGCTGACCGCCGCCCAGCTCGCGGCCGTGGAGGAGGTCCTCGCCGAGCCGCTGGCGCGCTGGGGCTACGAGCCCGGGTGAGCGGCGCCGTCGCCGTCCTGCAGCCGCACCGCAGACTTCGTGCGCTCTCGTCGTCCCCAGGTGCCTCCCGGGCCGACTTCGTGCGCTCTCGTCGTCCCCAGGTGCCTCCCGGGCCGACTTCGTGCGCTCTCGTCGTCCCCAGGCGCCTCCCGGGCCGACTTCGTGCGCTCTCGTCGTCCTGAGGGGGCCCCGGGCCGACGTCGTGGTCCTTCGTCGTCCGGCCCCGCCCCCGGCGGAGCGGGCCTCACCAGGCGCGCGACCACCCCGTGACGGCGAGCAGGCGCGGGGTGTCGTCGTCGAACGCCCCGGCGAGCAGCTCGCGGGCGCGCGGCAGCGGGTCCGGTCCGGGCTCGGGGGGACGTCGCGTGTGCCGCGCCGGCGAGACCAGCGGCGCGGGGTCGAGCCCGAGGAAGCCGAGCAGCGCGGCGTGGTGGCGGGCGGGGTCGGCGTGCAGGTCCTCGCTGCGGACGACGTGCAGGCGCTCGCGGCCCACGGCCGCTCCCCAGCGCTCGAGCTGCTCGCCGTAGCGGCCGCGTCCCGCGTAGGAGTGCTGGCGCAGCAGGCGGTGCCCGCGGGAGCTGCCCGGGCCGAGCCGCTGCGCCCGCGCCGTGCGCGCGGGCTCCGCGGCCAGCGCCTCGGCCAGGGGCAGGCGCTCGGCCCCGGTGCGCACCGAGTGCCGGTGGTGGGAGACGGCGCGCGCCACGGGGTCGCGCAGCAGCACCACGACCCTCGCGTCGGGGAGCGCCGCGGCAAGGCGCCCCGGTGCCGCCGGGTCGAAGAGGTAGTACGGCGAGGCCTCGAGGGTGTGCTGGCCGGGGCCTAGGCGCGGGAAGCAGCCGCGGTACCAGTCCAGCCCGCGCGCGTGGTGCAGCGTGAAGTACTGCAGCTCCTTGCCCGACGGCGCCAGCACCTGGGGGTGGCGGCACAGGTCCAGGAACAGCGACGTCGTCCCGCACCGCTGAGCGCCCGCGATGACGAAGGACGGCAGGTCGCCGGCCGTGCCCGTGGCCGCTCGCACGGAGGCGCGCGCCGAGCGCACCCCGCGGCGGAGGACGTCGCGCGCCCGGTGCCGCCCGACGTCGAGGGCGCCGGGTGCGCCCGCGACGACGCGGTCCGACTGCCCCAGCACGCAGCGGAGTCTAGGAGCGCCGGCACCGGGGCGCGGCGCTGCGCCGAGCGCCCCGCGCGCCGCCCTGCCACCGTCGTGGCGTGCTGCCCCACCGCCGCAGGTCCCGCCGAGACCCAGCTCCCCGAGACCCAGCTCCCCGCGACCCAGCCCGCCGAGACCCAGCTCCCCGAGACCGGTCTCGCCGCCCGCGCGAGGTCCCGGCACCCAGCGCGCGCCGGCGCGCTTGGTGGGTGGCGCGGGCCTACCTCAACCTCGTGCCGAGCGCGGCCGCGCTCGCGTGGGGCCTCGCGCACGGCGGGCGGCCGGTCGTCGGGCGCGACCTCGTCGTCGAGTGCGGCGGCATGCGCGGCGGGTTCGCCCGGGGCGGGACGACGGTCGGCAGCGTCTGGCTGCACGGCGGGCTCGGCGGCGAGCGGCGTCGCCGGCACGAGGCCCGGCACGCCGACCAGTGGGCCCTGCTGGGGCCGGTCCTCATGCCGCTCCTCTACGGCCTCGAGGCCGCGGCGACGCGGGGCGACCCGCGGCGCAGCCGGTTCGAGCGGCACGCCGGGCTGCTCGACGGCGGTTACGTGGCGCCGCCGTCGGCGGGCGCCGGGACGACGTCGTGCCCGGACGGGCGCGCGGTGGACGAGCGGCGACCACGACGGCCGCGGTCGCGCCCCACGCCGGGTGATGTCCGTGGCGGTCGGGCCGGGCGCCGATAGGCTCCGGGCGACGGGACGACCGTGGTCGCCCCGGCCCCGAGGGCGCTCGCCCGGAGGGCGCCCGCCCGACCCCCGAGCCCCAAGGAGACCGTCGTGGCCAGCATCGAGGCCGTCGGAGCCCGCGAGATCCTCGACTCCCGAGGCAACCCCACCGTCGAGGTGGAGGTCGCCCTCGACGACGGCGTCCTCGCCCGTGCCGCTGTCCCCTCGGGAGCGTCCACCGGCGCCTTCGAGGCCACCGAGCGCCGCGACGGCGACGACGCCCGCTACGGCGGCAAGGGCGTCCAGGGCGCCGTCGACGCCGTCCTGGACACCATCGGCCCCGAGCTCGTCGGCCTCGACGCGTCCGAGCAGCGCCTCGTCGACGCCGCGATGCTCGAGCTCGACGGCACGCCGAACAAGTCCTCCCTGGGCGCCAACGCGATCCTCGGGGTCTCCCTCGCGGTGGCCCGCGCGGCGGCGGAGTCGGCCTCGCTGCCGCTGTTCCGCTACGTCGGCGGCCCCAACGCCCACGTGCTGCCCGTGCCGATGATGAACATCGTCAACGGCGGCGCCCACGCCGACTCGGGCGTCGACGTCCAGGAGTTCATGATCGCGCCGATCGGCGCGCCCACGTTCCGCGAGGCGGTGCGCTGGGGCGCGGAGGTGTACCACTCGCTGAAGTCGGTGCTGAAGGCCCGCGGGCTCGCCACCGGGCTCGGGGACGAGGGCGGCTTCGCCCCGGACCTGCCGAGCAACCGCGAGGCGCTCGACCTCATCGCCACGGCCGTCGAGAAGGCCGGGCTGTCGCTGGGCTCGGACATCGCCCTGGCGCTCGACGTGGCGGCCACCGAGTTCCACTCCGGCGGCGTCTACCGCTTCGAGGGCCAGGACCGCACCGCCGAGCAGATGGCGGCCTACTACGCCGAGCTGGTGGACGCCTACCCGCTCGTGAGCCTCGAGGACCCGCTGGACGAGGACGACTGGGAGGGCTGGGCCTCGCTCACCTCCTCCCTCGGCCAGCGCGTGCAGATCGTGGGCGACGACCTGTTCGTCACCAACCCCGAGCGCCTGCAGCGCGGCATCGACGGCGGCGCGGCCAACGCTCTGCTGGTCAAGGTCAACCAGATCGGCACGCTCACCGAGACGCTCGACGCCGTGGCGCTGGCCCACCGCAGCGGCTACCGCGCGATGATGAGCCACCGCTCGGGGGAGACCGAGGACACGACGATCGCCGACCTCGCCGTCGCGACCGACTGCGGGCAGATCAAGACCGGCGCCCCGGCCCGCTCGGAGCGCGTCGCCAAGTACAACCAGCTCCTGCGCATCGAGGAGGAGCTCGACGAGGCCGCGCGCTACGCCGGCCGCGCCGCCTTCCCCCGGTGGAAGGGCTGACCGACGCTCCAGGAGCCGGGGCCGCGCGTCGCGGCCCCGGTCCGGCAGAGCGGTCCGGCAGAGCGGTCCGGCAGCCCCGGTCCAGCAGCAGGGGCTCGAGCGGCAGGCCCTCGAGCGGTGAGCGACCGGCAGCGGGGGCTCGCTGCACGAGGGCGCAGGTGGCAGGAGCTCCCGCAGCGGGGCACGGCGACGAGCGAGGAGCAGCATGACGGCAGGACGGCGCCCGGTGACGCCCCGGGCGGGCCGCTCGAGCGGCGCCCAGGACGCCGGCGCGGCAGCGACGGCACGGGGCGGTGAGCCGGCTGCGCGGGCTCCCCGCGCCGCGGACCAGGGTCCGCACCTGCCGGCGCGCGCCCCGCGGGAGGACGCGGCGTCCGCGCGGCGCGTGCGCGACGGGGCCTCCCCGGTGCCGCCCGCGGACAGCACCGCACGGCGCCGGGCCCGCCGGGGTGCGGCGGCGTCGCTGCCCGCCCCCCGGGGCCTGACGCGACGGGCCGCCGCGCTCGCCGTCCTGCTCCTCGTGGTCGTCGCCGCGCTCGCGCCGTACCTGCACGCCACCATCAGCCAGCGCGCCGAGATCGCCGGGGCTCGCGCGGAGCTGGTCTCGACCCAGGACGACGTGGCCGACCTCGAGCTGCAGCTCTCGCGCTGGGAGGATCCCGCGTTCGTCCGGCGCCAGGCCCGCGAGCGGCTCGCCCTCGTGATGCCCGGGGACGAGCTGTACTCGGTCGTCGGGGTCTCGCCGAGCCAACAGGCGGCCGTCGACCCGCGCGCCGCAGCGGCCGACGAGGTGCGCAGCGTCGAGGAGCGGCCCTGGTTCGGGGTGCTGTGGGACTCGGTGGGCTCGGCCGGCCAGGAGGCGTCGGGCCGGTGAGCGACGGCACCGACCCGGAGCCTCGCGCGGACGTCGGGCTCTCGCCCGCGGACGAGGCGGCGGTCACGGCCCAGCTCGGGCGGCACCCGCGGGGCGCCGTCGGCGTGGCGCACCGCTGCCGCTGCGGGCAGCCCGACGTCGTGCAGACGGCGCCGCGGCTGCCCGACGGCACACCGTTCCCGACCACGTTCTACCTGACCTGCCCGCGGGCGGCCTCGGCCATCGGCACGCTCGAGGCGCAGGGGGTCATGCGGGAGATGACGGAGCGGCTGGCCGAGGACGCCGAGCTCGCCGCCGGCCACACGCGCGCCCACCAGGACTACCTGAGCCGCCGGGCCGCCCTGGGCGACGTCCCGGAGATCGCCGGCACGTCCGCCGGAGGCATGCCCACCCGGGTGAAGTGCCTGCACGTGCTCGTCGCGCACGCGCTGGCAGCCGGTCCGGGCACGACGCCGCTCGGCGACGAGGCCCTGGCGATGCTCGCGCCGTGGGGAGCGCGCGGGCCCTGCACCGACGTGGAGCCCGGCGCCTCCTAGCTCGAGACCACCTCGGCGCCGGCGCGACGCACCTCGCGGCCGCGGTGGCTCAGGCGGCGTCCCGGACGACGTCCAGCGGGTCGACCTTCCGACCGAAGCGCTGGCGCAGCACGCGCCCGGCGGCGTGCACGCCGCCCATGCCGTGGACGGCCGGGCCCGGGGGCACCGACGCGGAGGCGAGGTAGACCCCGTTCAGCGGGGTGCGGTACGGGTCCCACCGCGGGACGGGACGCATCACGAGCTGCCACGGCGTGACCGCACCGGTGGCGATGTCCCCGCCCACGTTGTTCGGCTCGCGCTCCTGCTGAACGGAGGCCGGGAGGACGTCCGTGGCCAGGACGAGGTCGCGGAAGCCGGGGGCGAAGCGCTCGATCTGCGCCGTGATCTGGTCGCTGATGTCGCGGGGCGAGTCGTTGGGCACGTGCGCGTACGTCCACAGCGTGTGCTTGCCCGCCGGGGCGCGGCTGTCGTCGACGACGCCGGGCTGGGAGACCAGCACGACGGGTCGCTCGGCGTGGCGCCCGGCGACGACGGCGCGCTCGGCGGCCTGCATCTCGGCGCGCGAGCCGCCCAGGTGCACGGTCCCCGCGCGGTCGAGGTGCTCGGCCTCCCACGGCACGGGGCCGGAGAGCGCGTAGTCGACCTTGCACACGCCGCCGCCGTAGCGCCAGCGCTCGAGCCAGCGGCGGTAGCCGGGCGGCAGCTGGTCGCCGGCGATGTCCATCAGGCCCTGGGGGGCGACGTCCAGGAGCACGGCGCGCGCTCGCGGCAGCTGGCCCAGCGACTCGACCTTCTCGCCGGTGCGGATGACCCCGCCGCGTGCCCGCACGTCGTCGGCGAGCGCGTCCATCATCGTCTGCGAGCCGCCGCGGGGGATCGGCCAGCCCCGGGCGTGCGCGAGGCTCGCGAGCCACAGCCCGCCGGCGGCGGGCGCCAGGCGCCGCGGCGGGGCGATCGCGTGGCTGCACACCCCCGTGAGCAGGGCCGGGGCGACGTCCTCGCGCCAGCGCAGGTCCCACGCCGGCGTGCCCTGCTCGAACACCCCCGCGGCGAAGGACGCCGCCTGGA
>Ga0210040_10010286_pt1 | contig 10755 bp, 6 predicted proteins | sample CryGeyCG12114_NA_FD_185462 | JGI IMG/M metagenome (GOLD analysis project Ga0210040, IMG submission 185462) | Groundwater microbial communities from aquifer - Crystal Geyser CG19_WC_8/21/14_NA (SPAdes) (version 2) | ecosystem: Environmental > Aquatic > Deep subsurface > Groundwater | place: USA... | reverse complement strand
AGTTGCGGGCATTTGCTTCGGAAGTAACGCGTGTGGCACGTGAAGTAGGTTCGGAAGGAAAATTAGGTGGACAGGCGTTTGTACCCGGCGTTGCGGGAACCTGGAAAGACCTCACCGACTCCGTGAATCAAATGACAGGAAACTTAACCGCACAGGTACGGAACATTGCGGAAGTAACGAAAGCTGTGGCCTCGGGTGACCTTTCCAAAAAGGTAACCATTGATGTAAAAGGGGAAATCTTTGATTTAAAGAATACCATCAATACGATGGTGGATCAGCTGAACTCCTTTGCCTACGAGGTAACGCGTGTGGCACGTGAAGTAGGAACCGAAGGAAAGCTGGGTGGTCAGGCGGAAGTGCAGGGCGTTGCCGGTACCTGGAAAGATTTGACCGACTCCGTAAACATGATGGCCTCGAACCTGACGAACCAGGTGCGGAGCATTGCGAAAGTGGTAACTGCCGTAGCTACCGGGAACCTGAAGCAAAAACTTTCGATTGTGTCGCGCGGCGAAGTAGCGCAGTTAACGGACACCATCAACGAAATGATTGATACACTGGCCGTGTTTGCCGACCAGGTAACGTCTGTGGCTCGCGAAGTGGGAGTAGACGGCCGTTTAGGTGGCCAGGCTTCGGTGCCAGGCGCTTCAGGTACGTGGAAAGATTTGACCGAAAACGTAAACCGGTTGGCGCAAAACCTTACCACGCAAGTCCGTGCCATCTCCGATGTGGCTTCGGCCGTAACCAAAGGCGACCTGACGCAGATGATCCGTGTGGAAGCAAAAGGAGAGGTGGAAGAATTGAAAGATACCATCAACCAGATGATTGCCAACCTGAAGGAAACCACGTTGCGCAACCAGGAGCAGGACTGGCTGAAATCGAACCTGGCGAAGTTCACGCAAATGCTGCAGGGGCAAAAGGATTTGAACACGGTGACGCGTCGCATTTTATCCGAACTGGCGCAGGTAGTAAACGCGCAGCAAGGCATGTTTTACATTCTGGAGCAAGATGAAAATGCGCAACATGGGAAATTGAAATTGTTTGCCGGTTATGCGTATCATGAGGAATTGAAATTGTCAAAAGAAATCGCGCTAGGCGAAGGCCTGGTAGGACAAGTTGCGTTGCAGAAAGAACGCATTCTGTTAACCAATATTCCGAAAAGCTATATTAAAATAAAATCCGGTTTAGGCGAAGCCACACCTAAAAATGTGATCGTGTTGCCGGTACTGTTTGAAACGGAAATCAAGGCGGTGATTGAACTGGCATCGTTTGAACCTTTTTCAGAAACCCACCTTGACTTTTTAAGCCAGTTGACGGAGTCGCTTGGTATTGTATTGAACACGATCGAGACAAACACCCGTACAGAAGAACTGCTTGAACAATCACAATCGCTCACCGATGAACTGCGCCGCACCAACGAAGAATTGCAGGATAAAGCGCACCTCCTGGTGAAACAAAAAGAAGAAGTGGAAGCCAAGAATAAAGAGGTAGAAGAAGCGCGTAAATCCCTGGAAGAAAAAGCGGAACAATTACAGCTCACATCAAAATACAAATCAGAGTTTCTGGCAAACATGTCGCACGAATTGCGGACACCGTTGAACTCGCTGCTGATCCTGGCCCAGCAACTTTACGAAAATCACGAAGGTAACCTCAGCGAAAAGCAAGTACGTTACGCCAAAACAATTCACAGCTGCGGCGATGATTTGATTCAGTTAATTAATGACATTCTCGATTTGTCAAAAATTGAATCGGGATATATTTCAACAGACTTTATCAATGTCCGTTTTAGTGAAATCACATCTTTTGTAGAAACAACGTTCAAGCACATATCGGAAAGCAAAAACCTGCGCTTTACCATTGAAATGGAGCGGGGCGTACCGGAATCGTTGGAAACCGATGTGCAGCGTCTGAACCAGATTTTAAAAAACCTGCTTTCCAATGCCTTTAAGTTTACCGAAAGGGGCGAAGTGAAACTGCGGATTTATGAAGCGGCACACAACTGGAAAGGTTACATTTCAAATCTGGAAAGAGCAACGAAAGTGGTTGCTTTTGAAATTCGGGATACCGGCATTGGTATTTCCAAAGACAAGCAGAACATCATCTTTGAAGCGTTTCAACAGGCTGAAGGTTCTACCTCGCGCAAATACGGCGGTACTGGTTTAGGGCTTTCTATCAGCCGTGGCCTGGCCGATCTGCTGGGCGGCACTATCGAACTGGATAGCGAACCCGGACGTGGCAGTGCGTTTACTCTTTTCTTGCCAGTAACGTACAACCCGGCTCTTGTAAAAAAAGAAAAAGGAAGCAGCCTCACCGTAAGTGAATACAAATTGTCGGAAGCTACGGATGAAGTAGCCATACAATCGGTACCAACGGTAAAAGTGGCCGAATCCAAAGAGCTGGACGTGCTGAACGAAATCATCAACGAAAGCGGGGATGATCGCAACGCCATTTTTGCAAATGACCGCGTGGTGCTGGTGGTGGAAGATGATATGCGCTTTGCAAAAATCATGGTGGACAAAGCGCACGAATCGGGTGTAAAAGTAGTGGTTGCTACGTCGTTTGGCGATGTATTTGAGCTTGCCAATAAACACAATCCGGTTGCCGTTACCCTTGATGTAAAATTGCCCGATGCCAGCGGTTGGCGCATTCTCGATCTTTTTAAAAACGACATAAACTTCCGGCATATTCCGGTACATCTGATTTCGGGTGAAGAAAACCGCCTGCTGGCCATGCAGCGCGGCGCACGCAGCTTTCACCTGAAGCCGTTGAAAAATGAAGCGCTCACTGTTTTGTTTAACGATATTGTAGACTACCATAACCGGAAGCCAAAACGCATATTAGTGGTCGAAGACAATGAACTGGAGTCATCGCAGATTGCTAAAATGCTCGATATCGGCGATCTGGTGCTGATTGAAATTGCAAGCACCGGGCAACAGGCGCTGGAGTTAATAAAAGAAAATATATATGACTGCATTACCATCGATTATATGTTGCCCGATATTGGCGGAATGGATTTTGTAACCGAAATCAATGCGCTGAAAAAGCTAAACATGACGCCTTTGCTTGTTTATTCGGCTAAAGATTTTACGCCAAAAGAGCGTACGCAGTTAAAGCAATATGCCAACCGTATTTTGCTAAAAGATGTAACCTCGTTGGAATTGTTGCTGGAAGAAGCCGTGCTGCATTTGCATATTAATCACAAAGACCTGCAACCTGAGAAGCGGCGCATTATTGAAAACCTGCGCTCGAAAGAAGATGTGCTGGTTGGTAAAAAAGTGCTGGTGGTAGATGACGATGTGCGAAACCTGTTTGCACTAACAACGGCTTTTGAGCGTTATGACATAAATACGATCACGGCAGAAAGCGGCCACGAAGCAATAAATATTTTAAGTGAAAACAAAGACATTGATATTGTGCTGATGGACATTATGATGCCGGAAATGGATGGTTATGAAACCACGCAAAAAATCCGGCGGGAGCATAAGAACAGTCATCTTCCCATTATTGCCGTTACGGCAAAAGCCATGAAAGGCGACCGGGAAAAATGCATTGAAGCCGGTGCATCGGATTACATAACGAAGCCCGTTAAAATTGATCAATTATTATCACTCATGCGGGTATGGCTGTACAAGTAAGAAGCAAAATGGAGAAAACAACGAACGCGGTTGAAAAATCAGAAATAAAGATACTGGCAGTTGATGACCGGGCGGATAACCTGTTTTCTATAGAAACCATCCTGGAGCGTGAAGGCTATGTTATTCATAAGGCGCTTTCCGGCCGGGCTGCCTTGAAGTTGTTGCTGACCCAGCACGATTATACGCTCATTCTTATGGATGTGCAAATGCCCGACATGAATGGGTTTGAAACCGCTTCGCTTATTTATGAACGTGACAAGCTGAAACATATTCCTATCATCTTTATTACCGCACACAACCAGGATGAAGAGTATATGTTTAAGGGATATGAAACCGGCGGCGTGGACTTTATTTATAAACCCATAAACCCGGAGCTGTTGCGGTTTAAGGTAAGCGTCTTTGCCGAACTCTATCGCAAAAATCATCAATTGCTGCTGCACGAGCGGGAATTGAAAGAAGTAAACCAAAACCTGCAACGCGAGATTGAAGAACGGCGCGCTTCAGAAGAAAAGGCAAAGCGGTTGAACGAGCAATTGATTGAAAACAATACCGAGCTTAAAACCATTAACGAGGAACTGGATCGCTTTGCTTATGTAGCTTCGCACGATTTGCAGGAACCGCTGCGTAAAATTATGCTGTTCAGTGATAAGCTTTCCGCAAAGCTGAAAGAAAGCAACGACCCCGAATTGCAAAATTCACTGCACCGCATCGTACGCGCTTCGGAACGCATGCAAACGCTTATTAACGATCTGTTGAAACTATCCCGCAACACGCATCATGAAAATGATTTTCAATTAACCGATCTGAATGCTGTAGTGGCCGAAGTGCTGGCCGAACTGGATAGTGAAATTCAAAGTAAAGGAGCCATTATTACGTACAATAACCTGCCAACCTTATGGGCCATTCCGGGCCAGGTGTACCAACTTTTTCAAAACCTCATTACCAACTCCCTGAAGTTTTCCAAAGCAGGTGTCGCGCCAATGATTGCCATCGAAGCAGAAGCCTTAAAAGGAAACCAGGTACAAGGCACACAGGACGAGCGATCCGGCAATACATTTTACCGCATTCGGGTGCGCGACAATGGCATTGGGTTCGATCCGAAATTTGCTGAAGATATATTTGTTGTTTTCAAGCGCCTGCACAGTTATCATGAATTTAAGGGTACGGGCATCGGCCTTTCTATTTGTAAAAAAATAGTAGAAAAGCATAAAGGCATGATTACCGCAGAAAGTACGCCGGCAAAGGGTTCTACATTTATCATTACACTTCCGGAGCAGGATGGCGTGCCTGCATAAATACGTTGAAATCGTTTGAGTATTGATACATGGGTTTTTGAAAAAGTTACCTGCTATTGAAAGGCTTCTTTCGTTGTTGCCAACTTTTTCAAAAGGTCATATTGTATTTTCAATCATCTGGCTGTTTGCTATCGCTATTGTCTCTTTGCTTTGTCATGCCGACGAAGGAAGCATCTCAGAAACTTGCACTATTAAACTTTCTCAAATGTCCACGTTGTTGTTACATTCTTTACGATAGTTTATTTTCCACCTTTTGTCTTGATACAAAAGGTGGAGCCAAAAAATCACGGCAAACCCAAACGCTCCGCGTGTTTTGCCTTGCCTACGCACAGCAGCACTCCGCTTCTTTCTGCATCTTTCTTTAGTTCACTTTAAGCAGCATTTATTCTTCAATTACAACTTTTTCAAAAGCCCACATCATGTAGAAACCGTTACTTCTAACAAAGGATAAACGCTGTATCCTGCTTTACTTCATTTTATACAATACCATTTCCCACCGGCATTAGCCAAACTGTAACACAAACGAGGTGCCTTCGCCTTCTTTTGATTGCACCTGTATCGTGCCGCGGTGCAGCATCACAATTTGTTTGCACAAGCTTAATCCAATGCCGCTGCCGCTCTTTTTGGTGCTGAAAAAAGGAATAAAAATCTTATCCAGCACTTCTTCCGGCATGCCCGTTCCATTATCGGAAATTTTCAGGACCACTTTTTTAGTTGTTGTTATGCCGGCCGATAAACTGATTCTTGGTTGTTCCTTTTCTTTCACGGCCTCAATGCTGTTTACCAGTAAATTAATGAGCACCTGCTCCATCAGGTTGGCATCTGCCTGAAGCGAAACATCGCCATCACGTAATATAATTTCCAGCTCAATTCTTTTTTGTGTTAACGTGGGTTGCATTAATTGGTGCAGGTGTGCAAACAATTCACTTACATAAATCTTTTTCAGGTTCAGCGTAGTGATCTTATTTAAGTTTCGGTACGTTTCTGCAAAACGCAACAAGCCTTCGCTGCGGCGCTTGATGGTATCAATACCAACGGCAATATCTTCCAGCGCACTGTCGTCATCCATCCGGGGCATTGTTTGTTGCAGTCGTGTTTTAATCGTGTTTGCCAATGAAGAAATCGGGGCAATGGAATTCATGATCTCATGCGTCATCACACTTAATAATTTTTGCCAGGCTTTTGATTCCGTTTCGTCAAGCGCTTCATTCACGTTTTGAAACGCCACCAGTTTGTACCGCTTGCCATCGGTTTGGAAGGCTGTAGCCGCCAGCAAAACTTTAAATGTCGATTTATCAATATGCACGGCGGCAATTTTCCCCGATCCGGGTTGCAGGGCTTCAATCTCGCCATGCAACGTAGCATCCCGCTTTTGAAGTGAATGAATGGTTTTCAGATACGGGAGGTTTAATAAACGTTTCAGCGATTCGTTCATCCAAACCACATCTCCGCTTTCCATTTCGTAGGAAAGAATGCCGGTATCTACTAACTCAAGGATTTTTTGCAGGTAATGATATTGCGTTTCTTTTTCCTTGCTGATTACTTTAAAGGTCGAATTGATTTCGTTGAAGCCTTTACGGAGCGGCTGCAATTCAGCAGGCGCGTGCTTTACATCAAAATAGCGGCTGAAATCGCGGTATTGAATCGACTCGACAAACTGGGCCACTTCTTCCTGCGCTTTGTATTGAAACCGGATAAATTCCACCACCTGGTAAAATAAAACCGGGCTTAAAAGAGCCAAATACAGGAACAGTTTTGATACCAGGAAAAAGGCGGCAAGCGTGAGTACTATAAAAAGCAGCAGCACGCGGATGATAATGCGCCACTCAAATTTTTTAAAAGTCATGATCGGGTATGAAGTATGAGCTGTGAGGTATGAGGTTTTGAAAAAGGTTCTTTTATATTTATTAAAAAATGCGCGATTTTAAGCAACTTTCCATCTGGCAGCGAAGCCATGCGTTAACATTAAAAATTTATAAGCACACACAAACATATCCGAAAAACGAGCTGTTTGGGCTTACTTCCCAAATGCGTAGGTCAGCTTCTTCTATTCCTACTAATATTGCAGAGGGATCAGGCCGGCATTCGGAAGCAGAGATGAAACATTTTCTTGTGATCGCCAGAGGCTCCGCATCCGAACTGGAATACCAACTAATCCTTTCTCATGATTTAGGCTATTTAAATGAAACTGTTTTCAACGGCCTGACTATTGAACTGAATGAAGTTCAGAAAATGATATACACTTTTATACGGAACGTAAAATGAACCTTTTTCAAAACCTCATACCTCACAGCTCATACCTCATAGCTAAATATCATATTTGCTTAACCGGCGGTACAGTGCCGTTCGCGTGATGCCCAGTTCTTTCGCGGCTTTTGAAATATTGCCATTGTTTTTTTCAATTACTTTCAGGATGGTTGCTTTTTCCAAAGAACCTAAGTTGGTGTCTTGTTCTACTTCCGCTACCGTAGCTGTTTCAAGCGGCGAAAAAATAATGTCTTCCGGTTCCAATACATTGCTTTCAGCCATAATAACGGCGCGTTCTACCGCGTATTGCAACTCGCGCACATTGCCCGGAAACGGATAGTGCAGCAGTTTTTCGGTTGCTTTAGAACTTAGTTCCAGAGCCGGTTTCAGGTATTTGTTGCTGTAGTAGCGCATGTAATGTTGGGCAAGCAGGATAATATCATCTTTTCGTTTGCGCAGCGGCGGCACCACAATTTCAACGGTATTGATGCGGTAAATCAAATCCTTTCGAAAGCGGCTTTCGTTTGCAAGTTCCGAAAGCGGCAGATTGGTTGCGCACACAAGACGGATGTTAATGGGTTTGGGTTCGTTGCTGCCTAAGCGGATAACCTGCCGGTTTTGCAATACACTCAAAAGTTTAGATTGTTGTTGCAAGGTGATATTACCAATCTCGTCCAGAAAAAGCGTGCCGCCGCCGGCACTTTCAAACCGGCCGATCCGGTCTTCACGTGCATCGGTAAACGCACCTTTTTTATGCCCGAACAATTCGCTTTCAAAAAGCGATTCGGTGAGGGCGCCCACATCTACTTTTACAAAAGGCGCATTGGCGCGCATGGAATGTTGATGGATGGCTTTTGCAATCAGTTCTTTGCCTGTACCGTTTTCACCAAGTATCAGGATATTGGCTTCCGTAGGCGCAATCTTTTTTATTTTATAAAAGATGCCCTGCATCACGTCCGATTCGCCAAGCAGTTCGGTTCCGATGGTTGTTTGTTGCGTGGGCAGCGCTATTTTAGAGCCGTTATCTTTACGGTTTACGGCTTCTTTCAGCGTGACAAGCAACTTTTCATTGTGCCAGGGTTTTACCACAAAATCGAACGCACCTTCTTTTAAAGAACGGATGGCCAGATCAATAGCGCCGTATGCCGTTATCATAATCACTGCCGCATCAGACTTTAGCTCTTTAATTTTTCGCAGCCAGTACAAACCTTCATTGCCGGTATTGATTGACGATGTAAAATTCATGTCCAGCAGAATGGCATCAAACGATTGCCTGGCTAAATGCGTGCGCAGGTTTTCCGGATTTTTTTCGGTTACAATTTCCTTTACTTCCTGTTTCAGTAACAACCGCACGGCGGTAAGCACGTCGGTATCATCATCAATAATTAAGACAGAAGCGTTTTTTAATAACATAGATCGTGTAAGTGCGTAAGGCGAAACTACAATTATGCCATCAATACAAGCCTTTGAAAATGAACTTTCAATCAAGGTTCGGTGCCGGTAGCCTGTATCAAAACCGGACAGGTTTTGTCCGGTAACGAACATTTTCGTAGATTGGTGAAAACCTAACTGGCTGAAAACCATCCTTCCATGTAATTGGCATATTTATGAAAGCATTGTTGCAACCCGGTATGGGGTTTTGAAAAAGTTTGCATACGGCCTTTTATTACATATAAAAATCAACCTAAGAACTGTGGATCGCGTAATTGTAAAAAAGAAGTGGAATCAAAAACGGATACTTACCCTTGTAGGCGTTTCGCTGTTAGTGCTTTTAATAACAAGCGCGTTCCTGTTTACATCCGGTAAAAGCCGCCTGAATGTAGATACGGAACGCATTACCATATCCCAAATCAGCAAAGGCAATTTCCAGGAATTTATTCCGGTAAACGGTGTGGTGCAACCAATCACCACCATTTACCTCGATGCCATTGAAGGCGGCCGGGTAGAGGAGCGCCTTGCAGAAGATGGCGCGGTGGTAAAACGCGGGCAGCCCATTTTGCGCCTGTCCAATACCGATCTCGAACTAAGCCTTGCGAACCAGGAAACGGGCGTATTTGACGTATTGACGCAAATGCAAAACACCAAGAACAACGCCGTGCAAAACACCATTCAGCAGTTGAACCAAAAAGCAGAAGTGGAAAATGCATTGGCAGAAGCGGAACGCGTGTATAAGCTGAATAAACATTTGTATGATGAAAAGGTGATTGGCAAACAGGAATTTCTGGAATCGGAAAATATGTACACCTATCAGCAGGCCCGTAAAAAGCTAAACGACCAAACGTTGAACCAGGATGCCCTTTCTAACAAGCAGCAAATTGGCCAAATGGGTGCTTCGTATGAGCGGATGCAAAATGCCCTTTCACTAATGCGCCGCAAAGTTGGCGACCTCGTCGTGCGTGCGCCGGTTGACGGACAACTAACCTCGCTGGATGCAGAAATCGGCCAATCGAAAAACAAAGGCGAACGCCTGGGCCAGATTGATGTATTAAGCGGTTATAAAGTGCGCGTGGATATTGATGAACATTATATTTCACGCATCATGATCGGGCAAATGGGTGAAACATCGTTTGCCGGAAAAGACTATCAACTGAAAATCCGCAAAATCTATACACAGGTTACCAACGGCCGCTTTCAGGTGGATATGGAATTTGTAACGACGCCGCCGGAAAGCATTCGTCGCGGCCAAACGTTGCAGATACGGCTGGCTTTGAGCGATGAAACGCAAGCCTTGCTGTTGCCGAAAGGCGGCTTTTACCAGCAAACCGGCGGCAACTGGATTTTTAAAGTAGCGGATAATGGCAGCACCGCGTATAAAGTAGATGTGCAGTTGGGACGCCAGAACCCGGATTATTACGAAGTGTTATCGGGGTTGAAGCCGGGTGATAAAGTGGTGACGTCGTCGTATGAAAACTATGGACAAATGCAGGAACTGGTGTTGAAAAAATAAAACGTTTTAAAACCTTGTGTATGATACATTGGCTAACCACGGATCTGATGCAACTGATTTTTGCCGGCTTTTTTTTATTGAATGCTACAGAGCCCAATCAAAGCCATCAAACTTTTTCAAAACCCCATGCGCCGGCTGTAACAGAAAAGGCCCTGGAACGTTTAACCGATTTTGATGTGTCGCATCCGCTGTTCATTTTCAGGTAAACGCAACCTTTTTTAAAACTCCATATAAAAATTCTGAAACGAAACTGTTATGATAAAGATCTCCAATCTCGAAAAAATTTACCGCACCGAAGACGTGGAAACCGTTGCGCTCAATAAACTTTCATTTGAAGTAAAAGATGGCGAGTTTGTAGCCGTAATGGGGCCATCGGGTTGCGGCAAATCTACCTTGCTCAATATCTTAGGATTGCTCGATGATCCCGATTCCGGGTCCTTTCTTTTCAACAACATTGAAGTGGCGCATTTTAACGAGCGCAAGCGCGCCGACCTGCGCAAGCGCAATATTGGTTTTGTGTTTCAAAGCTTTAACCTGATAGACGAACTGACAGTTTTTGAAAATGTGGAATTGCCCTTAATTTACTTAGGCCTGAAAGCGCCGGATCGCAAGCAAAAAGTAGAAGAAGTGCTGG
>Ga0210040_10010285_pt1 | contig 10755 bp, 9 predicted proteins | sample CryGeyCG12114_NA_FD_185462 | JGI IMG/M metagenome (GOLD analysis project Ga0210040, IMG submission 185462) | Groundwater microbial communities from aquifer - Crystal Geyser CG19_WC_8/21/14_NA (SPAdes) (version 2) | ecosystem: Environmental > Aquatic > Deep subsurface > Groundwater | place: USA... | reverse complement strand
ACACGGTCGCACTGTTCTCTGCCAGCGGCACCGTCATCACCTTCCGCGGCTTCCTGCAGGCCTACGAGGAGGGCCGCGACGAGGAGCGCAACACCGAGGGTGACGCCGCCGAGGCGAAGCTGCCCCCGCTGACGGCGGGCCAGGCGCTCGATGTCCGGGAGGCGGAGGCCAAGGGCCACGAGACCTCGCCGCCCCCGCGCTACACCGAGGCGAGCCTCGTCAAAAAGCTCGAGGAGCTCGGGGTCGGCCGTCCCTCCACCTACGCGTCCATCATCTCGACCATCGTCGACCGCGGGTATGTGACCCCGCGCGGGACGGCGCTCGTCCCCAGCTGGACCGCCTTCTCGGTCGTCCGGCTGCTCGAGGACTTCTTCGGCGATCTCGTGGAGTACGACTTCACGGCCGGCATGGAGAGCGACCTCGACCGCATCGCCGACGGCGAAGAGGACCGCGTCGACTGGCTGAAGGGGTTCTACTTCGGCAACGAGGGCCACCGCGGACTCCGGAACGTCGTCGACAATCTGGGCGAGATCGATGCCAAGAGCATCAACTCGGTGCAGATCACCGACGACATCACGTTGCGGATCGGCAAGTACGGCCCCTACCTCGAAGTCCACGAGGAGGGGGAGGACCCGGAGGCGACCCCGCGTCGCGTCAACCTGCCTCAGGACCTCGCACCCGATGAGCTCACCGCGGCGAAGGCCCGCGAGCTCATCGACGCCCCGGTCCAGACGGATCGCGTGATCGGCGTCAATCCTGAGAACGGCAAGGAGGTCGTCGCAAAGGACGGCCGTTTCGGTCCCTACGTGACCGAGGTCGACCCCGAGCCGGACGAGGAGGCCGCCCCCGCGAAGAAGAAGGCGGCGCCCAAGCCGCGGACCGCATCGCTCTTCAAGAGCATGGACCTCGCCGAAATCGACCTGCCGACTGCGCTCAAGCTGCTCGAGCTGCCGCGCGTCGTGGGGCTCGACCCGGAGTCGGGCGAGGAGATCACCGCGCAGAACGGCCGCTACGGGCCGTACTTGAAGAAGGGCACCGACACCCGGACGCTGCCGAGCGAGGACGCCATCTTCGAGGTGGACCTCGAGGGGGCGCTCGAGATCTTCGCGCAGCCGAAGTACGGCGCCCGTCGCGCGTCGTCGGCGCTCAAGGAGTTCGAGGCCGACCCCGAGAGCGGCAAGCCGATCCGCATCAAAGACGGCCGATTCGGCGCCTACGTGACGGACGGCGTGACGAACGCCACCATCCCGCGCGGCGAGACCGTCGAAGAGGTCGACTTCGAGCGCGCGGTGCAGCTGCTCGCCGACAAGCGCGCCAAGGGACCGGCCGCGCCGAAGGCGAAGGCGGGCCCGGCCAGGAAGCCCGCGGCGACCAAGACGGCGGCGAAGGCCACGGCGACGAAGACCGCGACCAAGGCCACGGCGACGAAGACCGCGACCAAGACGACCACCACGAAGGCGGCGGCGAAGGGCGCGGCACCGAAGCGTGCCACGACCCGCAAGTCTGGCGCGACGCCCGCGTCGTGACCTCGCTCTTCCTCACCCTCGAGGGGGGCGACGGCTCGGGCAAGTCGACCCAGGCGGCGCTTCTGACCGAGTGGCTCGAGCGCGACGGCGAGACCGTGCTGCGCACGCGCGAGCCGGGCGGGAGCGACCTCGGCAACGAGCTGCGCGACATCATCCTGCACCGCACCGGTCATATCGCACCGCGCGCGGAGGCCCTGCTCTACGCAGCGGACCGTGCCCACCACATCGCGACAGTGGTCCGGCCGGCGCTCGCCCGCGGCGAGATCGTCGTGCAGGACCGGTACCTGGACTCGTCGGTCGCGTATCAGGGCGCCGGACGGACCCTCGACGGCATGGAGGTCCGCAACCTGTCGCTCTGGGCGGCCGAGGGCCTGCTTCCCGACCTGACCATCCTGCTCGACATCGATCCCGGGCTGGCCCGCGAGCGACTCGACGCGTCCCGAACCCGATACGACCGCCTCGAGGCGGAGCGCCTCGAGTTCCACGAGCGCGTCCGTGCGGCCTATCTCGGTCTGGCCGAGGCGGAGCCGGAGCGGATCCTCGTCCTCGACGCGACCGCGGCCGTCGACGAGCTCGCCGCTCGGATCCGCGAGCGGGTGACCGCATCGCTGCTGCCGTGACCGCCTCCATCTGGGACGGCGTCGTCGGTCAGGACGAGGCCATCGACACGATGAGGGCGGCGGCCCAAGCGGCGCAGAGCGGTGAGGGCGGGCCGAGCGCGATGACGCACTCGTGGCTCATCACCGGACCTCCCGGCTCGGGCCGCTCCAACCTCGCCTATGCGTTCGCGACCGCACTGCTCGGCGATGGCTCCCCGGATGGCGATGCGACGACGCGGCGGCAGGTCGACGCCCGCACCCACCCGGATCTCGCGGTGCTGAGCACCGACCGGGTCATCATCTCCATCGACGAGGTCCGCTCGCTCCTCTCGTCGTCGCAGTACTCGCCCTCGGTCTCCCGTTACCGCGTGATGGTCATCGAGGACGCCGACCGCATGACGGAGCGGACCTCCAACCTGCTGCTGAAGGCGCTGGAGGAACCGCCGCCCCGGACGGTGTGGATCCTCTGCGCACCGAGCGAGGCGGACCTGCTGCCGACGATCCGCTCGCGGGTCCGGGTGGTGCGGTTGCGGGTCCCGTCCACCGCCGATGTCGCGCGGCTGATCCAGCAGCGCGACGGCGTCCCGGCGGACCTCGCGCTGCGAGCGGCGCAGGAGGCGCAGAGCCACATCGGCATGGCGCATCGACTCGCCACCGACTCGGAGGCGCGCTCGCGCCGCGAGGAGACGCTCGGAATCGTCCTCGGACTCACGAGCCTGCGGAGCGCGGTGCTCGGCGCCGCCCGCCTCGTCGAGATCGCGGGCGAGGACGCCAGGGCGATCAGCGAGCAGCGCGACGCGGAGGAGAGAGCATCGACCCTCCGCTCGCTCGGCATCGAGCCGGGTGCGCCCATCCCCGCCGGTCTCCGGAGCCAGATCAAGGCGCTCGAGGACGATCAGAAGCGCCGCGCCACCCGCAGCCTCCGGGATGGCATCGACCGGATCCTCGTCGACCTCCTGTCGTTGTTCCGCGATGTCCTCCTCCGCCAGCTCGACGCGGGCCTCGAACCGGTCAACGTCGCGGCGTCGACCGCGGTGGACGACGTGGCGCGCACGACCGATCCGGCCTGGACGCTGGCCGTGATGGATGCGGCGGCCGCCGCCCGTCGCCGCATCGACTCGAACGTGCCCCCGACCCTCGCCCTGGAGGCGATGCTCGTCGCCGCCATCCGCAGGAGTGAACAGTGAGCGTCCGCTACCGAACCGCCGTGGCGCTCGTCCTCACGGCGGTCGTCGCCTCACTGAGCGGGTGCGTCTTCGCACCCTCGCCGTCGCCGACCTCGACGCCCACGGGGGAGAAGGTGTCCGCCGCGCTCGAGCCGTACTACTCCCAGGTGTTGACCTGGTCGGATTGCGACGACGGGATGGAGTGCGCGACCGCGACGGCGCCGCTGGACTGGGCGAACCCGGTTGCCGCGGACGACATCGAACTCGCGCTGGTGCGGCACCGAGCCTCGGGCTCGCGCGAGGGCTCGCTGTTCGTCAACCCGGGTGGGCCCGGCGCATCGGGCTTCGACTTCATCCACGACAACCTGGACTACGCCGTGAGCGGCGATCTGCAGGCCCGGTTCGACGTCGTCGGCTGGGATCCGCGGGGGGTCGGCAAGTCTTCGCACGTCGACTGCTACGACGGTCCGCAGCTCGACGAATTCCTCTTCGGCACCCCGACCGCACCGATCGACTCGCCGGAGTACGTCGCAGAGGTGACAGCCAGCGCCAAGGACTTCGCCGATGCATGTGCGGAACGCACCGGAAAGCTGCTCGGCTTCGTCGACACCGAGAGCACCGTCTCCGATCTCGACATGCTGCGCGCGATCGTCGGCGACCGGAAGCTCAACTACTTCGGCTACTCGTACGGCAGCGACATCGGCAGCCACTACGCCGATCGTTACCCGGAGAAGGTCGGCCGCCTGGTGCTCGACGGGGCGACGTCGTCGACGCTCACCTCCTTCGACGTGTCGCTCGCGCAGACAGCGGCGTTCGGGAACGCCTTGAAGGACTATCTGAAGGCGTGCCTCGCCGGTTCCGACTGCCCTTTCACGGGCACGGTCGACGACGCCTTGGCGCAGATCCGGGGCCTGTTCGACAGGCTCGACGCGTCGCCGATCCGCGCGAAGGACGGCCGCGAGTTGACGAGCTCGTACCTCGACACCGCCATCCAGTTCTCCCTCTACGACGAGGGCAACTGGCAGTACCTCTCGCAGGCGTTCACCGAGGTGGAAGCGGGGCGGAGCGAGACGGCTTTCCTGCTCGCAGACTCCTATGTGGGCCGCGACGAGAACGGCGACTACTCGGACGAGTTCGAGGCGTTCTTCGCGATCAACTGCCTCGACTACCCGGCGGAGCGCGACCCGGCGGTGCTCGCGCAGCAGCGCGATGCGATCGCCGCTGCAGACCCGTTAGCCGAGCCGGAAGACTACGACAGCGTCGGAGATGTCGTCTGCCAGCAGTGGCCGTATCCGCCGCGCGCAACGCTGGACGCGGTGACAGGCGCGGGGGCGGCCCCGATCGTCGTGGTGGGAACGACGGGTGATCCGGCCACGCCGTACCAGTGGGCGGAGGCGCTATCCGACCAGCTGCAGAGCGGCGTGCTGCTGACGTATGTGGGGGAGGGGCATATCGCCTACGACGAGGGTGACCCGTGCATCGTGGACGCGGTGGACGCCTACTTCATCGACGGCACCCCGCCGAAGGACGGCCTCGTCTGCACGCCGTGATGTGCCGCGCCGCCTCGCCCATGGTGGGGAGCGTCCGCGCTTTCGGCTACGATTGGTTGCCGTCGGTGCGTGCACCGACCCGCCGCCCTAGCTCAGTCGGCAGAGCGATTCACTCGTAATGAATAGGTCAAGGGTTCGATTCCCTTGGGCGGCTCCGCAGGAAGGCCCGGTTCGCCGGGCCTTTCTTTTTGCCGCCGCTACTCGCTCGCTCTCAGCGGATGCGCGACCCCGGCTCGGACTTCGCCTCGTTGCTGGGCGGCAGGGCTCAGCGGACCGGGTCTCTGAGTATGGTGCGCAGGGTGTGCTGCGGGGTGGTCCGCGTGAATGCATCCAGGTGAATCTCGTGGTGTGGGCCGGCTCGCCGGAGGTTTCGACCTCGTGCGTAGTCTCCTAGGCGTTCAAGGGATCCGAACTCTTCCGCGAACGGCCCGTGATGCAGAACCTGAACGACGTCTTGCCGGGGGATGGAGAACGACGTCACGTCGTCTGAGGCGGTATCCGCGACACTCGCGGCGCGGGCGCGTGCGTCAGCGAGCTCCGCTTCGGTCGTGCTTTCCGGGATCTGAGCGAGTACCCGGTAGAGCAGGGACGGGACCGGGTTCACGCTGTAGAAGTCGGCGATCTCCACCGGCGTGGAGTTCTCCGGGTACCAGAACTGGATTTCCACGACCGGCGTCGCGTCGCTGTGGTTGAGGATTCGGGCGATGTCGGAAACCAGAACCTTCTTGCGGTAGAACTCGTCGCTGCCGGGCGCGCCGTCGCCGAGGACGGCGACGTAGTTCACGGGAGGTGTCTCTACGTGCTCGGGCGCATCGGACGCGTGCAGGTGCTCGGTCAGCTGGGTGGTGGTCATCAGTGCTCCTGGGGTGTCGTTTTCGTCGGTCCGGGCGGGGACCGCAGGTCTACTTCGACCCGGTGGGTTCAGAGTCGGCGGATCGATGAACGGCGCGGTCCGGAGAGGCTGGGAATGGGGGAAAGCTGGCCATCGTGCGCCGCGCCATGGTCAACAGAAGCTCGCGAGGTGCTCCGTCGGCTGCGCTGATGGCGAACCCGCTGGTGACGGTGATCAGGAACGCTGCGAGCCCGTCCGGGTCTTCGTCCGAGGGGAGGTCGCCCTCGCCGATGGCTCGGCGGAAGCGGTCGGCGAAGAGGGCTTGGATTGCCACTCGGTTCTTCGTGAGCGAAGCCAGCTGGGTGGATCCCTCTGGCGCCACTGCAGCCTGCACCGAGAGGCAACCCGCTGGGTGCCCGGGCAGAGTCACCGCGATGGCGTTGCCGGTGAGGAAGGCCGCCGCCACCTCCTGGGCGGTCGGTCGGGCGAGGGCGTCGGCGACGTAGCCCATGTTGCGTTCGACGTATCGATGAAGCGCCGTCTGGAACAGCCCCGCCTTGCTACCGAATGCCGCGTAGAGGCTTGGCGGGTTGATCCCCATCGCCGCCGTCAGCTCGGACAGGCTCGCGCCGTCGTAGCCACGTCGCCAGAAGACATCGACTGCGGCGTCCAGAGCCAGCTCGGCGTCGAAGCCGCGAGGTCGTCCAGGAACACCCACGGCCCACCCTCTTCTGGTTTAGTAGTGATCGTTACAGAAAGTGATGTGCCACGCAAGTTTTTCTGGTTCCGGACTCTCACGGCGCAGTCGTGAGAGCCGAATGCGACCCCGCATCCGAGGAGCTATCGGCGAACGACGCTCCGGTCGTTGTCGAGCCGGCCGGCGGGCAGGAGCCGGCGCATCCGCAATCCGATCGGGTTGTCCTGGTGCGGCGCTGCGGTGCCCGAGGCGGCGAACTCGGCGACGCAGCGCCGGAACTCCGCGCCGAGCCGGATCAGATCCGGCAGGGTCGCACCGCCGAGCATCGGCGCACCGACCCACGCCGGTCCGGGGAACAGGAGCGGGAGGTCGACGGTATGGGCGGCACCCATCCGGCTCGGCGACCACCCGAGCTCGAACCGGGTGACGCGCCCGCCGGCGCCCGCGAGGAGGCGCGCGAAGCGGAACCCGGGCCGGCGGTAGATGAGGTCGGTGGTCGTGGTGATCATCCGGCGTCGGATGGCGCGGCCGCCACCGGGGAGTTCGAAGACCCTGCGCAGTGGCGCGATGAACTCTGCGAAGAGCGCGGTCTCCTCGTCCGCCCACCCGATGAGGACGTCGACGCGCTCGGCGGCCCGTCGCCACTCGGCGCGCACGCGGTCCTCGGAGGGGAGTGGCGCCCGCCCGTACTGCGTCCCGAACGGCATTCCGCCGGGCAGCCCGAACCGGAGCGCCGCCCGTTCCGCCCGGACTTGGGCCGCGAGCAGGTCCGGAAGGGGTGTGGTGCGCTCGAGCGTCCCGGTCGCGCGGGCCATGGCGGCGGTCATCCTGGCGCGGTGTCGCCGCAGCCCGAACGGCGCACTGGAGATGATCGCGCGCCGGAACAGGCCCTCCGCTCCGTCACTGATGAGGAGGTGCGCGATCGCGTCGCCGCCGGCGGACTGACCCGCGAGGGTCACGAGGTCCGGGTCGCCGCCGAAGGCCGCGACCTCTCCCCGCACCCACCGCAGCGCTGCGATCAGGTCGAGCAAGCCGAGGTTCGCGGGGCGATCGGGGCCGTCGCCGAGGAAGCCGAGCACGCCGAGCCGGAACGTGACGGTCACCACCACCATGCGGTGCTCGCGGACGAGGACCGTCGGATCGTAGATGGGAAGGTCGCCGCCACCCGAGACGTAGGAGCCGCCGTGGATCCACACCAGCACGGGGAGACGTTCGCCCGGCCGCACATCGCCCGGCAGCGTGAGCGAAAGCCGCTGGCAGTCCTCGTCGAAGCCGGTCTCCGAGTAGAGATTGCCGAGCACCGCGTCGACGGGGGAGGGGGGCTGCGGGCAGGCGGGCGCGGGAGAAGTCGCGTCGACGAGGCGGTCGGTCGGCGTGACGGGTTCCGGCGGACGGAATCGACGAGCGGTTGCGTAGCGCACGCCGCGCACGTGGATCACGCCATCTCCGCGGGAACCGCGGTAGCGTCCGGTCGTCGCGGTGAAGTGCGGGTGGCCTTCCGGGCTGTCGGACACGTCGGCGGGAGAGGGCACCGGGCGATCGTAGGGCAGCGACGCTCCGAAGCCCCGGGTCGGAACCCGACGTGGCGGAGCGGAGCCGCACCAGGGCGATGCCGAGGGGCGCACGGCGAGAGACGTCATCGATTGCGAGACCGCCCCGGCGGTGGATCCTCGGCGATACTGGCAGGAGGAGGTCGGACATGACGCGAACCGCACTGGTCGTCCGGGGCGGCTGGGAGGGGCATTCGCCCCGGGAGGCGACCGACCTCGTGATCCCGTTCCTCGAAGAGGAGGGATTCGCGGTCCGGGTCGAGGACGGCCCCGCCGTCTACTCGGACGAGGCGGTCATGCGCGGTACCGACCTCATCGTCCAATCGGTCACCATGTCGACGATCGCCGACGACGAGGTGCGCGGCCTGCGGGCCGCCGTCGAGCGCGGCACCGGCTTCGCGGGGTGGCACGGCGGGATCGCGGACTCGTTCCGGCAGTCCTCCGACTACCTCCACCTCGTGGGCGGGCAGTTCGCGACCCACCCGCCGAAGCCGGATCCCGGGCCGGGGGACGAGGGCGACCGACGGAACTTCGTCCGGTACTCCGTCGAGTTCACCCCCGCTGCCGCCGACCATCCCATCACCGCGGGACTCACCGACTTCGAGCTCGTCACCGAGCAGTACTGGGTGCTGACCGACGACTACGTCGACGTTCTCGCGACCACCACGCTCCCGTCCCGCCCTGGCGACCCCTGGCATCGGCCCGTCCGGTGCCCCGCCGTGTGGACGAGGGAGTGGGGTGCGGGCCGGATCTTCGTGGCCACGCCAGGCCACAGCGTCGACATCCTCACCGAACCCACGGTCGCGACCCTGATCCGTCGCGGACTTCTCTGGGCCGCCCGGGCTTCCTGAGGGGAGCGCCACGCCCCCAGTACGCGGCTGATCTGGGGTGGGATCGTTGTCAGATACCGACGATCGGCGGAATATAGGGGTACGCCGGTGCTCACCGGTGGCCGGAGATCCGGCCGTACCGGTGAGCTCCCGCAATGTCTTGGGGGACAACGATCATGGCCAGATGGGCGAGCGGTGCCATCGTCAGCGCAGCGCTGACCATCGCGCTCGCGGCCGCCGCGCCGTCGTTCGTCTCCGACATCCTGCCGTCCGCGATGGCCTACCTCGGGGCGCCGTCGGCGTCGTCCGCTGAGGCCCTCTCGCCGGCCGAGTGCAGCGGCGACACCCCGACCGTGCTCGCCACGGCGCCCGGCCGCCTGCTCGACGACGGCGCGGTGCAGGGCACGACCTCACGCGACCTCGGCGAGTTCGCGGCGCGCTTCAACGAGATCAGGATCGAGCACTGCCTCGAGCCGATCCCCGCAGACAACTTCCACTACGACGCCTGCCTCGAGGATCGTCTCGGGTGGATCGCCGGCGACCCGAGCGAAGACCCCGCGAGCGCCTGGGGTCACGAGGGCAGCGTCCGGAGCGACGGGGTGCCGAGCGTCGGCTGCGATGGGAATCTCGCGGGCGGTACGGGCAACTCGGGCGCCACGGTCGCGGCCAAGTGGTGGGATTCCCTCGCGCACCGCGAGTCCCTCTACCGTCCGGACAGCGACGCCGACGTGGCGCACGTCTGCATCGCCTTCGCCATGACACATGGCGGGGTCCCGGATGAGGAACCGACCCTCACTCGCGCGTCCGCCCGCTGGCTCGACTGCTGAAGCCCGACGTATCCGCTCGCTAGGCTGACTCCCGGCACAACGACGCAAGGGAGCGATGCGATGTCGGACACGATCGGTTGGGGCATTCTCGCGGCAGGCGGCATCGCCAAGGCGTTCGCGAAGGACCTGTTGGTCGCGGGGCTCGACCCCGTGGCGATCGGCAGCCGCTCGCAGGAGTCGGCCGACCGTTTCGGCGACGAGCTGGGCATCCCGCACCGCCACGGCAGCTACGAGGCGCTCGTCGCGGACCCGGACGTCGACATCGTGTACGTCGCCACCCCGCATCCCTTCCACGCCGAGGCGGCCATCCTGGCCCTCAAGGCCGGCAAGCACGTCCTCGTCGAGAAGCCGTTCACGCTGAACGCGGCGGAGGCGAGAACCGTCGTCGCGCTCGCCGAGGAGAAGAACCTCCTCGTGCTCGAGGCGATGTGGACGCGGTTCCTGCCGCACATGGTGCGCATCCACGAGATCGTGGATGCCGGCACGATCGGCGAGGTCCGGACCGTGCTGGCCGACCACAACCAGGACCTGCCCAAGGACCCGCAGAACCGGCTCTACAACCCCGACCTCGGCGGCGGCGCGCTCCTCGACCTCGGGATCTACCCGATCTCGTTCGCCGTGGACATCCTCGGGACACCCACCGACGTCGCCGCGATCGCCGCCTTCACCGAGACGGGCGTCGACCGGCAGACCGCGGTGCTCCTCACGCACGAGGGTGGCCGCCAGTCCGTGCTGCAGACCGCCCTCGATACCCGCGGCCCGAACCGAGCCGAGCTCCTCGGCACCCAGGGACGGATTTCGATCGATGAGGTCTGGTACACCCCGACCTCGTTCACGGTCTACGACGTCACCGGCGCGGTGGCCGAACGGTACGAGTCGACCGTCGAGGGGCGCGGGATGCAGTTCCAGGCGCTCGAGGCCGAGCGGCTCATCCGAGCGGGCGAGACGGCCAGCCCGCGGCTCGCGCCCGCGGAGACCGTCGCCATCATGGACGTCCTCGATGCCGTCCGTTCCCGGATCGGCCTCCGCTACCCCGGCGAGGACCCTGCCTAGACTGACGGCGTGCAGCGACCCCGTCCCCGCCGCCTGAAGCTGCTCCTCGGCGGAGCTGCCGTGGCCTACGTCGTCCTGCTCGGCGGCTCGGTCGCCGCGGGAGCGGCGGTCGGCCGCCCCGCCCC
>Ga0210040_10010284_pt1 | contig 10756 bp, 7 predicted proteins | sample CryGeyCG12114_NA_FD_185462 | JGI IMG/M metagenome (GOLD analysis project Ga0210040, IMG submission 185462) | Groundwater microbial communities from aquifer - Crystal Geyser CG19_WC_8/21/14_NA (SPAdes) (version 2) | ecosystem: Environmental > Aquatic > Deep subsurface > Groundwater | place: USA... | reverse complement strand
TACCCGCGGTTTTATTTTTCAATGGCTTTGTAATCTCCAATCAATTATTGAATGGAAATATTTTATTCTCCAACTGGCATTGATGAATATACTACACATTTTGCCAATGCCAAAGAGTTAAGTTGCTGGTATTCTTTCTTGTCAATTATTTGTGAGCAATAAAAATGTAATCAACAAATCTACTGTTTTCTAACTCTCATTGTGTTGACGGAGTGTATGGAATGAAATGAGGGCCGCATTTAACGCTGTTTAGCATGCAATTTAATTGTCAAGTGCCGTTTATTAGTTGAATACTTATTCTGCGTAATCCCAGCTGTGAAAAACCGCTGATCAACGTTGAAGAGATTCAAGAGATGCAGATTATGAAGATGAGGTTAAATTGACAGCAGTTGAACAAAGTCTTAATAAGAGTATTTTTCTCCAACGTTTTCGCTGTCGGACCGTCCAGAGTGCTGAGCAATAAACGTGTTAGGAATAGGTAGACGAGGTAGACTCAGAAATTTTACTTAAGCCAAATAAACGTACCAGTCAAATGTATTAAGAATATGAGAATGCATTCACACGGAAAATGTACTCCCAACATTGCCATTGGGGCATTGTTAATATTTTCCTTCATCGTCTTATACAACAATTGGAAGGTCTCCACCGTCAATCATGACTTGACCTTAAGGATTCATTCATTAGAGCAGCAGATCATTTCTATGTAAGTTGAGCATTATCATTGAATATAAGCCCCACTTTAGTCAATCATATAGTCTTTAAAAAGTGCACATTCTTTTTTTAATTTTTTCAGATCTAAATCTAGCGACGCGTTGAGATCAAATTTGGAGAAAATTGAGGGCGAAAAAGAAAAGGTTGAAGTCCTTCTTCATAAAGAAGAAGAAGCTGAGCAGCAGGAAAAAGCTTTGGTCTCAGAGAAAGAGAGTTCCATAAATTCTCTCAAGATTGATTTAGAAAGTAGTAGACAGGAATCAAAGCACTGTCAACAAGAGCTTGTAAGTTTCTTTGTATATGGTTTTTGAAATTTTTAAATGATTGTTGATTTGATTAACAATTTTGTATGTGTTTTTAGCTGACCGCACAAGAAAAAGGCAAAAAACAAGAGAAGGACATCACTAATCTAAAATCTAGAATTGTAAACTTCGAAGCACAACTTGTAGATAAAACTAGCACAATTGAGAAACTCACCAAGGATTTGTCAGCTGCTATTGCATCTTCCAAAAAGAAGGACAAATCGCCCCCAAAGTCTGAGGTAGTCGTGAAAAACGATGAAAATCAAGAACCTGTGTTGATCAATGACCCAGCTGGTAAGTCATTTTACTCAACAACTCAACTAGAAACGCATGGGCTTGTTTTAGCTGTAGGTCTAGTAGATGCTCTGTTAACGTTAACGGCAAAGCGTTACGGCAGCTCATTTGTGTCATTATTGTGTCTATCTATGGGCAATTTAATTAATTTCGTAGAAAATTTCTGCTTTAACTGTAACAAATTTGTACAAAACATGCACCGATATCCTATTCTTACATTCTAAGTTCTATAAAAGCTCGTTTGTGTAACTGTTTCATCTGAATGCAAATCGATTTTTTTCTCTTTTTTACCAGAATTCGTATGCTTATTTGCTGTTGTAGAATTGTCTTCGTTCGTCTTGTGCTGTTTTAACTCATAATTTTCATTAATTGCATGTGATTGTCAAAAATCAAGTTCCCTATCCAGATGGATGGATGAGTTCACGTATTAGAGCTAGAAAACCCAAAATCACTGTAAAAGATGCTTCCATGATTGGATTTAGTCGCCGTGGACCCTCTGTCATTCTGTTTGATGATCCTAGTCTTCCTCGAGCGAAAGCTCGGTTCAGTGTTGTTAGTCCTCCTAAGAATCCTCGCTTCAAAAAATCCCCTGGTACATATCATTTTATAGTGAAGGTTTCGCTTCTAAGGACCGTATCACAAAAATTCATAATTACCTTTCTTATTTACGCCCTCATCACATCTAGGCGGTTTGGTTTTCAGTTCTGATTGCTTAATTTTTTGTGGTGCTGGATGTTTGTTTTGTTTATTTAATTTTTGTGAGTGAAGAGTGAATAGTACTTTTCAATACTTACAATAAAGTGTAGTAACTAGGTGGCGGAGTTTTCGAATGAGAAATAGCTTTTAAATATTTAAATAGATTTCGAGAGTGCCTACAACAATTCATGAATATTTATGTTCCCAACATCCCAACACTCAAGTCTGCATGTACCACCATGTGCGAAACATCGAAAATCAATCAATTTAAATGCATGTAAACATTTTTTTTATTCTGTTAAACTGATAGTTAGCGGCCGTGTGAGGATCTAATATTTTTTGGGATTCTTGTTAAACTTTTCAAATCTCAAGCTTCTTTTGAGTCATATTACAAAGAAAAACTTGGCCACCCAATTTCGTTACTTTATTGTAGAGTTTCACATTGCTTGACGGTTGCTGAATGTAAATATGTGAAACAGAACATCAAACTACGTGTACTTTTTTTGTTTCAGAAGGAGAAATGAATCCTAATGCCAATATCAAGCAGTCAGCACCAATTCAAAAGCCCGGTCAAAATGACCAAAATAAAGCAGACGATGAAGATCATGGTGGTGAACAGATCGGAGAGATGGGCGTATTGTCACCTCCACATCATGAGAAGGCTTATCAGCATCATCCTGCCAACAATTTGGACGCTTTAGAAGATGATAATGATGGTCGTTTGCAAGTGGACAATGGTGCTCAAGATGATCAGGCCCCGGATGGGACACTTCCTAGAAAAAATAATGGTGCAATAGTCCCTCCTCCTGTGGCAAAGGGGCAAGAAAATAATGAGGATAACCCAAGCATACAGGATGGTAGAGAAGCTGCGCACTTGCCTAGAAATGATGTAGAAAATCAAGATTTTAATGATGCATAACCTTTGCCACTTGTTTTATATTATTATGTGTTGTATTGTAATTGTATGTAATACAGAATAATATCTGGTTGTGTGTTTTAAATATTTAACTATGGGGAAGGATGTGTTTATAATCTGTCCTGTTCTTTGATAAGGCTTTTAATGTAGTTAGTTAGGTTGGTAAGTGTTTTAAAATTATTATTCGGAGCAATCAATTTGCATCGCGATTGGATATGGAATAATTTTTAGCATTGCGTATGGTACAAATTTTTAGCTGGAGAATAAACTACCAAATGAACTGAATCCATTCCATGAAAGTCTTATCATGGAAACTCAAAATGTCTGAATCTGTAAACTTTTGTTTGGTTCTAGGGCTTTTGGTGGGTAAGCGGCTATCTCTACTCAATTTATACTTGCTCCTGTTTATGCGCTTGTTATTATTATAATTATGTATTCAATTTAATGTTTTCGACTCAACCTTATGATTAATTAATAAGTAGCAGTTGCAAAAGTAGTAAATATACCAAAAATTGAAATTACTTCGTAAGGTTCTAAAAATGGTGAAAGCACTATGAAATGCAATATTTGTTGTCATTAATATGTTGTGATTTCAAGACTGTATTGTTTGAGTATGCTTAAGGAACGAAATAAATAGATTTAGAACGAGTCAAGTGTTTGATATTAGCTAGTTTAACTCTTTTCCATGTCCTATTTATTACATTGTGCATAAATATATGCTCATACTGATATCTGTAAATTAAATTTACAAGCGCATAAAATGTAAACTAAAAGAAATTTGGTGCATTATGAGTTGTGAGAATTTATTGTGCATGTTTTTTTTCGTTGAGCTGTGAATGTGCAAATAGACGAATCTTTACCCTTTTGTTGGTAACAAGTTATTGTAGTACTTTTCTTGATGATAATTCAGTCAGGATATTCTTGACAAGCATTCAAACTAATTAGCTAGCCAACTTAGACTAACAAAAGTCATTGTTTTGGTTTAGTTCTGTCAAAATAACATTTCTACTTTATACATATGAGTGAAATAAAACAATTAAACCTTTTAAAGACCAACTGCATGTAGCTAGACTGCATACACCAAACAAAAATGTTGTCTAAAGTTTCATGTCAGAAAAGAGTCATTGTATTATTTCTAAGTCTTGATCGTATATCTTTTAAATGGGCTTCTGTTCAGTTTGGAAAGGCACGCATGTAGTAACTATCGCAAAAATGTGAATTTCCGTTCTCACGAAACTCATGAGAAAAACTGTTGTAAAAGTTTTGTCTTGTTTTTCCGGGTAGTCATACCTGTTTATGCTCGATAGTAATAAAAAGATTTTCATCACTCACTCATTAGTAAAATGCATTCTCAAGCTATATACGTTGACTGTGCGCTGCATTAATACAGAGTTTCATGGTACTGCTGAGTGAGCTTAAAATAATGTATTCTATTCAAGCAGATATTTAATGCAGATGCAAAGTATTTTTTTCACAAGCTAATAATAAAGTGCAAGCAAATCATTTTTCTTAGCAGACAATAATATATAATAGAAATATCTGCATTTAGTTAGTATTCCGATTCCCTAAGCCTATATATTTTCTATTCCCATTGTGTTTTTATGGATGTGTATGAATACAGCACACAACAAGGGTTGAATAATGACAACACTTAAAATTTTACTCATTCTCTGTATCGGATGTGAGAGAAAAAAAGGTGAACGAGTTTTTGTCAGTCAGAAGAAATAATTATGAAAGTTTCATCAACCGACATGAAATCATCGCCCTGACCTTATACTGCTTTTGCCTACACTAACAAACCAAAGTCCCATATTTAATCTCGTTTCATACTAACTTATTTGTAGATAATGGAGAGAAAAAAGTTTCAGAGGAAGTGCTCCCCAATGTAGTGAGTACAATGGAAGCGCATACATAATAAGAAAGTCATTTTAGTATCTGTATGCATATAATAACACCGTATAGTGGAGCATTATTTACTCATCTGCCCCCCATCCATCTCTTAATATAAAAAAAACAATGTACACTAAAAGCTAACAAACTAACTTATCACTATTTAAAACTAGCCAAAACATTTGTTGAAATTTCACACATTACTAAAACTTGAGTCCACAACAGTCCCACAAAAGCTAAAGCTACACAAAATCTTAAAAAGCTCTTTTTTGATAAACAGAAATGTTTTGGATTTCAGTTTAAGTAGCCAAAACACATGCACAAAGGGCAACTTGATCGGAATCAGAATATGCACACTAAACAAGCCAAAGAGCCCATAATAATGATAATAACAAGAAATAGTACTAACTAAGAAGGTTAAAAGGAGAAAAAATTCTCAGGGAACACGTATTAAGATGGGTACCTGTGATAAAAGAGCTATCATGAGTTGCACCATGCATTGTATACAAGTGAGTAGCAGCGACGAAACCAGTGTGTGTGTATTACACCAGATTGAGCACACCTGTTATTGTTCCGCTCTTATTGCATATATATAAGATGTACATGTTAGTTAGCCAGAGGATGTGTGTATATTAAGATTAACTAACTCAAAACGTAGACCCAGGGAATAAAAAGTCTGTCCAGGTTCTGACTTTCCTGTGGGAACCCTCATGATATTAATTAGAGCTTCCGGTGCAACATTACTAGACTATAAGTACCAGTGCGGGCTTCCTTACTCAATTCATTCTCTTTGCCTTTCTCAGCATAGTCTGTCATTATAGTAGCAAGTAATATTTACTTAAGCGGAAATTTCCTTAAGAATGGGATTCTTGAATTTGTGAGTTTTTGAGGATTTTGCATCAAACTTGGATGGAACACATAGCAGCATTTTTGGAAACGTGGAGGGTGCATTGCAGTTGCATTGCACGTGCACTATACTGTGCAATGTGACAGCAACGCAGCGCTTAAGCGTTTTAATAGCATCAGTCAAGATTCGTGTGTCCGGTATAGCGGCACTTTCACGGAGCAGCTATCAAAAGAGGTGGCAATTAACAACTTGTATAATAATGAAGATTAATAACATGTGAATTGGTATGGGATCTGGGGAGAGTTTGTATGCTTTACGAGTGTCATTTAAATGACTAATTATCACCGTATGGGTTTGATTCTGGCCATGATTTGAGTATGCAGTACACTAATAAAACATTTTAATAAATCAGTATGCAGTCAATGATGCGTTTTTTATCAATAGGTTGAAGTAATGCGCCGGGAATATAAACTTTTCATGGTGAATGTACATGCTAAATGAGGTATTTACTAATTTTCATGGAGGATTAACTTGCAATAAAAACTTCAGTAAAAGGAAATTGAAATCACCTTTCATTTCACAGTACATTTTCACTACGTAGGTGATTGGTGAGATTTTAATCTTTTGTTTTACTTACTTAGTTTTATTTATGTAGGCTTGTAGTATGGAATGATTTACGAGCCAGGAATAATTTTTGCACGCCTTAGTGAAAGTTAAAAGTTTTAGTGCCATGCAGGCAATGTGAGTCGCAAATCTTTAGTGCATGGTATTTCACTTTTTAAAATAAACTGCAGCAAGCTATAGTTTACCGAGAGATCGTTCAAAATAGATTTTTCATGTTCTGCAAATTGCATTTTATAGTAAAATGATGTAAAAATGAATGATTTAGTAAAAGTGTCAATAACGATACAAAATTTAATTTCTTGTACTTTCTTCGTGGTTTTAAATTTTGTGCCTTCTCAGGAAAAATATTAATACTGATATTAATTTAGCATTTTCTTGTGGTGCAACATCTACTAGATTTTTTGGCTACAATACATACCTGTACCTTTAATAATGCTCCAAACTAACTGCATACAATTCTTATTTCGTTGGTAGCCAATTATAGTTAGAAAAATAAACATTTCTTAAATGCCCAAATTCTAAGTGAATTTAGCTATAACGGCATCTCATTTGTCTTACACATTTATGACTGAATGCATGCATGCACACACTTGTAATAAGTAAACCAAAAGCAATGACCCATTGAACGCATGGTATACTATACTAATATTTCAATCCCACCCGAAAAATTAACTGGCTAAGTTTCGATTCGTTTACTTATAAGGAAAAGCAGTAGAGCCGTGCTAATGCAAAACAAAATTCAATTAACCATGCTTGACACCTATGCAAACTGTCTCCTAGCCTTGTTTGACAAATGACAAACTTGACAACTGTCCGAAAAGTATTACATACTGTTCTTGCAGATATTTTTCATCTGCGATGACAGAATGGTGTTACTATATACCACTGGTCCAACAAAATATGTTCATTAAAACACATCCCGTATTTTGTCTAATGGAGCTATTTTTTAATGAGCAGTATATTTGTGAATAAAGCCCTACATGTAGAATTAAACTTGAAGCAATAAAATTTAAAGAGCTTTTCAGTCGATCGATATTCCTTATGATAAGTTGATGAAAACAAAATAAATTTCTATAAATCGTGCTAAAAATGTTTAGTCAGAGTATGTGACATTTGCAATTCTAAATCCACAGGCAAAGCTGAAGTACATATTACATGAATGAATGCATCTTATGTGTGTACAAGAGCATGGTAGAAGACACAAGATGCCCGTTGTAATTTCACAGAGTCCAACAAGACAAAGCAATTAACCGTATCTAATTAATTTGCGTAGGGTTTAAGTAAGTCCAAATTAAGCGTACTTTATCAACCGCCTCGTAAATTATGTGTCATACTGGGGCACGTATAAAGCCAAAAGTAAGGCGTCCCACTGGGTCAGTTCTGTAATTCAAGTTTGAAGGGTAGGTTGAAAGGAATTATAGTCAACATGATTGCAATTATTTGAGTTTTTGAAAATTTTAATTTGAAATACACGTTGAGTCATGAAGCAGTCTTGTAAAGCGTTCCTTTCTTGTCTAATTTTTATTACGTTTGTATCCCATGTACACTGTGAACTGTTCTACAACCAAACAAACTCATTTTTCCCATTAAGTCGGTTCCGAAATGGAAGAATGCAAGAAAAAATCCCCCTGAGTTCAAGGGAGTCAAAATGTAAGTGCTTTTACTAAATCAGTGCAAATTTTATCTTCATGTAATTTACATGATATCATTTTTTGCAGTTTTTCCTTTGTTCACGCTCATAAGATTTTCAAACGAAGTTTGCACAACCTCGTCTGAAGAAACTGGATTATGCTTTACACGGTAATTTTATGGAAAGCGTTAAGAAAAGATTTCCAACAGTACCACTAAAATATTTCATGGAAATTTCACATTCAATTTCCAATAAAAACTTGTGAATTTCATTTTAGCACCCAATGTTTAGCATTAGGAGGATTGGATGAAGGGTCCTGCGCCAAGGGTTTAGGAGTTTGCTGCAAATGTACATTTTTTCCACTCAATTTTTTCTGCTCTAAAAAAATGTTCATGTAAAAACTTTGCATCTTCTCTCCCCTATAGTCATAGCCACTTGTGGAAGCATTATAACACAAAATGGGACTCGATTCCGTAATCCAGACTATCCAGATAGATACAGTCCAACAGGGGGGAGCGATGTATGTCAAATTCGAATTCGACGACCTCGAAAAACGCACAGACCAGTTTGTCAGCTTCGGCTGAATTTTAAAGAATTTGATATCGGAGAGCCATCTCAAGGCGCACCAGCTGCCGGTGGAGCCGGTAATACTGCCGTAGAATCAGGGTTTTGTAAAACGGACTCTTTTTCGGTTACCTCTTCCGGCGCTATTGTGCCCAATGTGTGTGGCAAAATGAATGGACAGCATAGTAAGAATTTAAGAGGAAATAACTAATATCACTACAATTGCAAGCGTATTGTCATTGTCACAAACAGTCCCTCATTTCTTCGTATTTTAAAATAGTGATTGTAGATTTTGGATCAAGCGACGTCATCACAATAAATCTCCTTATGAGTGCAAATGTAATGAAGGACCGCATTTGGGACATTGAAGTCATAATGACACCATGTCGAAGCGTTTTAAAAGGTAAATTCGCATTGCTTAAAACACAAAGACAAACTTTGGATTCTTTGGCTCATACAAACTGTCATCAACACATTGCCGAACTTGTCATCAGTTTTTATTTACAATATGCTGTACCTCCTTTCTCAACTAGCCCCAAGTGGTTGCTTACAGTACTTCACAGGAGTAGCTGGCCGAGTGGAATCATTTAATTTCCAAGGTGGAACACATTTGGCAAATATGGACTATTCATCATGTGTTCGAGTGGAAGAAGGAATGCGACGAATAGACGTAAGCTATATCTCATTTATCAACTACAACTTGTAGGACAGTGAACAAAAAGAAACAATACGTGCATTCCTTTTAATGACCAACCATTTTTGTGCAGTGGACACCATGCGAGCCGGGGAGCGTCCGAATTTCTGGGTCGGCATTCATTTCCTTATTATTATTAAATAACTATAACTAATCACAGTTAAATACGGTTTGGATAATGTATTGACGTTTGAATTACATGACTTCAGATTGGGTCAACAGAATCCAACAGCACCAGCAGCTTGTGAGGGTGTACTAACACCTAACACGGGCGCAAATGACTACATAACAATTGTGGGAGGTTCAAGTTTTCCTCCAGTCGCAGGAGGAGTGCAAGCTAATCCCACAGGAATTTCAGTTACTGATCGCTTCTGTGACAGAACTTTTCCTGCTTCAGTAATGAATGCCATTGTTCGCTGTAAGTTTATGTTTAGTATGTACAATAATAAGTATTACATAGTCTTGAATTTGAAACTATTTGTGCATTTGTAGCATCGGCTCGGCCATTCGGTTTGCATTTCCATACGGATTCAACAGAGATTCCTCAAACAGCAGGAAATCAAGCCACGACTGATGCAAGTGTTGGATTCTGCCTCAGATGGCAGCAGAGCCCACAATGATAACATTTTGCTGCTGTTCATTCCATATTTATATTTTGTTTTAAAGTTTGCAACGTTACTAATGCATGTTGTTATATTTTTTTACATGTTAATAAAATATTATGCAAAGAATTTTGCTGATAACAGTTTTTAATGGATTTAAAACCAGAGAGATCAACAAGAAAGGATATACAGTAAAAGGACTGTATCAGGTTAACATTGAAAAAAAAAGTTTCAAACTGAGACGGCCATTTTGTAGCCCTTGAAAAGCTGTATCGGAATCCGCTTTGAATTTCTCAAAAGTTTTTACCGCGGTGCGCGTAGCCGCCATTTATTAAAAATCAGTATATGGGGCCTTATGGGAGTTTGCATTTTTTCAAAACGCGATTTCGGCACTTGCGCCCTGGGCTAGGAAGAATTTAGCGGTATCATTGAATAGCCAATTGCTTTCTAATGTTTTTGATTAAAAAATCAAAGTTGTGCGACCCCGGGTTTCGGAGATACGGGCGTTCAAAAATTGGTCAAAAATAGGGCATATTTAGATATGCCCGCCGCAAAAAATTTTTTGATTATTTTTTGAACGCCCGTATCTCCGAGATCCGGGGTTGCACAACTTTCAATTTTTGATTAAAAACACTAAAAAACAATTGGCTATCCAATGATATCACCCACTTTTTACAAGCCCAAGGCGCAAGTGCCAAAATCGCGTTTTAAAAAATATGGTCAAAAATTTTTTGCGGCGGGCATGCCTAAAAATGCCCTGTTTTTGACCATTTTTTGAACACCCGTAACTCCGAAACCCGGGATTGCACAACTTTGATTTTTTATTCAAAAACATTAGAAAGCAATTAGCTATTCAATAATACCACTAAATTCTTCCTAGCCCAGGGCGCAAGTGCCGAAATCGCGTTTTGAAAAAATGCAAACTCCCATAAGGCCCCATATACTGATTTTTAATAAATGGCGGCTACGCGCACCGCGGTAAAGAC
>Ga0210040_10010283_pt1 | contig 10757 bp, 7 predicted proteins | sample CryGeyCG12114_NA_FD_185462 | JGI IMG/M metagenome (GOLD analysis project Ga0210040, IMG submission 185462) | Groundwater microbial communities from aquifer - Crystal Geyser CG19_WC_8/21/14_NA (SPAdes) (version 2) | ecosystem: Environmental > Aquatic > Deep subsurface > Groundwater | place: USA... | reverse complement strand
CGCGCAGGTGCTGCAGGGCCTCGGGGCGGGGCGAGGCGCCCGGCCGTCCACCGAACTCCATCCCGCCGGTGACGCGCACCGCGTCGCCGAAGGGGCTGATGACGACGTGGTCGTCGAGGTCCATGAGGGCGCGCTGCACCACGCCACCGCCGGCGAGCGTGAGGCTCCAGCCGTAGCCGGGCTCGACCGGCGCGCGGACCCCGAACATCCGACCCACCGCGCGGGTCGAGGCGCCCGTCGCGAGCACGACGTGGTCCACCTCGAGCCGGCCCTGCCCGGTGAGCACCGACCGCACCCGGCCTTCGCGGCGGTCGACCTCGAGCACCGACGTGGCACGCACGACGGCGCCCCCCTCGACCGCGGCCCCCAGCAGGGCGGCGCAGGCCCGCGACGGGTCGACGACGGACTCGTCCGGGAACCAGAGGCCTGCGCGCGCTGGTCCGCCGACCGCTGGCTCGAGCGCACGGACCCCGTCGGCGTCGACCACGTCGCACGTCGCCCCCGCCGCCCGCAGACGGGCGGCGTCCGCCGCCAGCCTCCCGGCCGAGCCGCGCGTGGTGACCCAGAGCCAGCCCGCACGCCGGAGGCGGAGGTCCAGGCCCTCGGACTGCAGGCGGTAGTAGGCCTCGTGGCTCTCCTGGGCGAGGCGGTGGAGGCGAACCGTGTCGCGCCTTACCCGCCCGGGTCGGCAGGCGAGGGCGAACCGCACGAGCCACGACGCGGTCGCCGGGCCGAGCGGCAGCGCCAGCGCCGGTCCGCCACCTCCTCCGCCGAGCGCGCGCAGACCCGCACCGAGGTTGGCCGGCGTGGACATCGGCGTGGCGTAGCTCGGCACTACGAGCCCGGCGTTGCCGGCTGATGCGCCCGCTCCCGGCGCCGGGTCGACGACGGTCGTCTGGTAGCCGGCTCTCGCGAGCGCTAGGGCCGTGGCGGATCCCACGATCCCGCCCCCGACGACGAGCACCCGTCCGCCCTCGCTGGCCACGCTGCACTCCCGGTCGTCGACGGCTGGGGAGGGCGGTCACCGCTCCCGCACCTGACGCGGTCGCACGGTTGGCGCCAGGTGATTGGTCACTGGTCAGCTGCTGCCGGTTAGCATCGAGCGACGTGGGTCGAGGTGTCAACGGCCGAGGGGGACGACGTGGTGGTGACGCCCGTGAGCAGGCACAGCCTGCGGGACCAGGCGCTGGCGGTGATCCGGCAGGCGATGGTGGCTGGTGAACTGCGTCCCGGCGAGATCCGGTCAGCCGCTGCGCTGGCGCAAGAGCTCGGGATCTCCAGCGGCCCTGTGCGCGAGGCCATGCTGACCCTGGTCAACCAGGGGCTGCTCGAGATGGTGCCCAACCGCGGTTTCCGCGTCCCGCCGATGTCCGAGCGCGACCTGGACGAGGTGCACGAGCTGCGCCTCCTCGTGGAGGTGCCGGCGATCGAGGACGTGGCCCGCGCTTCTCCGAGCGACGCGGGCGGCGTGGTCAGGGCGCACGCGGAGCGGTGCGCCGCCGCCGCGGCCGCCGGTGACGTCAGCGCCTTCCTCACCGCCGACCGCGACTTCCACCTCAGCCTGCTGGCCCACCACCCCAACGGGCGCCTGCTCGCCGTCGTGGAGAATCTGCGCGACCAGACCCGCCTCTACGGGCTGCAGCGGCTCGCCGAGGAGGACGCCCTGCCCGCCTCGGCCCAGGAGCACCTCGACCTGCTCGACGCCGTCACGAGCGGGTCGCCGGGGCGAGCCCGTCAGGTGATGGTGCTCCACCTCTCCCACACGCGCGGCGACTGGTCCGGACCGACGGTCGACGCGGCGGAGGCCGGCACGGTCGCCTGATCGCGCCGGACGAGACGGGTTACGCCGACTTCTTGCGCGTGCGGCGCACCGGCTTCGGCGCCTCCTCGGCGGCGGGCTCGCCGGCCTTCGACCGGCCCCGCGACGAGGACGTCCCCGCCGACGCGCTGCTCGACGCGGACCTCGTGCGCGCCCCGCTCTTCGCTCGGCCACCCGTCGAGCGCGGCGCCGGAGCCTCGTCGTCGCCGTCGGTGGACGGCTCCGGGTCCCCGGCGGCCTTCGCGCGCGCCGGCCCCGACGTCGACCGGCGACGGCGCGGCACCTCCTGCTCGTCGCCGGCCGGCTCCTCGGCGGGCTTCGCGGGCGCCTCCTCGGCGGGCTCCTCGTCGGACCTCGCGGCCCGGCGGCGGGAGCGCTTCGGCGCGGGCGCCGGAGCCTCCTCGACGTCCTCGCCGCGGTCGCGCCTCGCCCGGTCGACGCTGCGCTGCAGCGCCGAGAGCAGGTCCACCACCTGGGCCCCCTCGCCGTCGCCCTCGGCTCCGCCCTCGCTGGGCGGACGGCGCACCTCGCCCGCGGTAATCTTGGCCTCGACGAGCTCGGTGACCGCGGCCGCGTAGCCGTCGGTGAAGGCGTCCGGGTCGAAGTCCCCCGCGAGGGACTCGACCAGCGAGGCCGCCATCTTCGTCTCCTGGGGCCGCAGCTCGACGTCGGCGGACAGGACGTCGAAGGAGGCCTCGCGCACCTCGTCGGGCCACAGCAGCGTCTGCAGGCAGATGACGTCGTCGCGCACCCTCAGCAGGGCGAGCGACTCCCGCTGCCGCAGCGCGACCTTCACCACCGCGACCCGGTCGGTCGCCGCGAGCGCCTCGCGCAGCAGCGTGTAGGGCTTCAGCGCCGTCCGCTCGGGCTCGAGGTAGTACGCCTTGTTGAACAGGACGGTGTCGACCTGGTCGCTGGGCACGAACTCGACGACGTCGATCTCACGGCTGGTCGAGAGCGGCAGCTCGGAGAGGTCCTCGTCGGTGAGGACGACCTGCTCGCCGTCCGCGGTCTCGTAGGCCTTGGCGATCTCGGGGTAGGAGACCTCCTCGCCGTCGACGCTGCAGACGCGCTTGTAGCGGATGCGCCCGCCGTCGGACTCGTGCACCTGGTGGAACTTGACGTCGTTCGTGCCGGTGGCGGCGTAGACCTTGACCGGCACCGAGACGAGCCCGAAGGACACGGCGCCCTTCCAGATGGCCCTCACGACCGACCCCTCCCCGGCGGGGCCGGCGCCGGGCGGCTCGCCCGGCGCTCGTCCGCCTGTGCCGCCATGATCGTCCGGTGCGCCCCATGCTCGCCACCCCCACGCGGACGCCGGGGTCGCTCCCGGGGGACGGGCGCACCTGGGCCTACGAGGTCAAGTGGGACGGCATGCGCCTGCTCGCCGACTGCAGCGGCGGTGCCACCCGCCTCGCCAGCCGCACCGAGCGCGACGTGACGGGCGCCTTCCCCGACCTCGCGGGCCTGGCTGCGACGGCGGACGGCACCGGCGACGACCTGCTCCTGGACGGCGAGGTCGTGGCCCTCGACGCCGAGGGACGCCCGTCGTTCGGCGTCCTCGCCCCGCGGCTGGGGCTCTCCGGCGCGCGCGCGGCGGCCGCCGCACGGGCGGTGCCGCTGGTCTACGTGCTCTTCGACGTCCTGCGCGCCGACGGCGACAGCCTGCTCGAGGAGCCCCTGCGCGCGCGCCGCGCCGTGCTGGAGCCCCTCGTCGAGGGCTGGGCGGGCCTCGACGTCGGCGGTGCGGCGCTGCAGCTCTCGCCCGTCTTCGACGACGGCGCCGACGTCCTCGCGGCCACGCGCGCCCAGGGGCTCGAGGGGGGCGTCGCCAAGCGGTGGGACTCGCGCTACCGGCCCGGCGAGCGCAGCCCCGCGTGGGTGAAGGCGGCCCACCGCGCCGCGAGGACCGTCGTCGTCGGCGGCTGGCGGCCGCAGGAGGGCACGCGTGACCGGGTCGGCGCGCTGCTGGTCGGAGCCCCGGACGCCGACGGGCGCCTGGTCTACCTGGGGCGGGTCGGCAGCGGCATCGGCCCGCGGGCGGGCACGGCCCTCGCGCCCCAGCTGGCGCCCCTGCGGTGCGACTCCTCCCCCTTCGCGACGGACGTGCCCGCCGTCGACGCCCGGGGCGCCGTCTGGGTGGAGCCGTCCCTGCGCGCCGAGGTGCGCTCGCTCGGCTCGACCACGGGCGGGCGCCTGCGGCAGCCGGCGTTCGTCGGCCTGCGCCAGGACGCGGAGCCGGACGTCGTGGACGCCGCGGTGGCCGCCGCCGGCTCCGAGCCGCGCGGGCCCGGCGGGTGGCGCCGGTGACCCCGGAGCACGTCGCCACGGAGCAGCTCGTGGACGTCGGCGGGCGCAGGCTGCGGCTGACCTCGCTGGAGAAGGTGCTCTACCCGGCCACGGGCACGACGAAGGCCGAGGTCATCGACTACGTCGCCCGCGCCGCCGGGCCGCTCCTGCGCCAGCTCCGGGACCGCCCGGTCACCCGCGTCCGGTGGCCCCACGGCGTCGGCGACGAGTCCTTCTTCGAGAAGAACGCGCCCGCCGGCGCCCCGTCGTGGGTGCGGACCGCCCGCGTGCCCCTGCGTTCTTCCGACCGGCACCGGGGCTCCTCCGACCGGTACCGGGGCTCCGACCGGCGCGGCGAGGACGAGGGCCCGCCCGAGGTCGTCGCCTTCCCGCTCCTCGACGACGTGGCGGGGCTGGTGTGGGCCGCCAACCTGTCGGCGATCGAGCTGCACACGCCCCAGTGGCGGGTCCTCCCCGACGAGGACGCGGAGGGCACCGGCGGCCGGCGCACGGCGCGGACCGCGCACCCCGACCGGCTGGTCATCGACCTCGACCCCGGACCGGGCACGGGGCTCGCCGAGTGCGCGGCGCTGGCGCACGTCGTCGCCGACCGGCTCGAGGCGGACGGCCTCGACCCCCGGCCGGTCACGAGCGGGAGCAAGGGGCTGCAGCTGTACGCGGCCGTCTCGGGCGAGCAGGACGCCGACGTCGTCCGCGACTACGTGCGCCGCCTGGCCGAGGGGCTGGCCCGTGACCGCCCGCGCGAGGTGGTGGCGACCATGACGAAGGCGCGACGGCAGGGGAAGGTCCTGCTCGACTGGTCGCAGAACACGTGGTCCAAGACGACGGTGACGCCGTACTCGCTGCGCGGCCGCGAGCAGCCCCGCGTGGCGGCGCCGCGCACCTGGGACGAGCTGGACGACGACCTCGCCCAGCTCTCCCCCGCCGAGGTGCTCGAGCGGCTCGAGGTCGACGGCGACCTGCTCGACGACGTCACCGGGCCCGGCCCGCGCCTGCCCGAGCGCTGACCCCCTCGAGCACCCGGCGCGCAGCACCCGACCGCTGGCGCTGCGACCTGCAGCAGTCCGGGGGCCGCCACGGCGCAGGCTCCTGACGAGCGCGGACGTCCTGTGACCGGAATCTCTGCAGGTCGCTCGGGGGAGATCGCCGGCGGCTACGCCACCTCGGCGGCGGGCAGGTAGTCCGACCACCCCGGCCGGCTCTCCACGCCCGTGAGGACCCACGCGGGCCCGGCGGGCGCGACGGGCCGGGTCCGCAGCGGCCAGCCCATCTCGTCCGGGGTCCGGTCACCCTTCAGCCCGTTGCAGCGCAGGCAGCAGGCCACGAGGTTCTCCCAGGTGTCCCGCCCGCCGCGGCTGCGCGGGAGGACGTGGTCCACGGTGGTCGCCGCCCGGCGGCAGTACGCGCACCGGCCGCCGTCGCGGCGCAGCACGCCGCGCCGCGAGACGGCGACGCGGCGCAGGTGCGGCACCCGCACGTAGCGCGTGAGGAGGATGACCGACGGCCTGGGCAGGCTCAGGGTCGCCGCGACCACGGGGACGTCGTCGGCGGCCAGCACGACCGCCTTCCCCCCCAGGACGAGCACCAGCGCCCGCTTGAAGGAGACGACCCCGAGCGGCTCGTAGCCGGCGTTGAGGACGAGAGTGCGCATGACGACCCCGATCTGCCCGTGCCCGGCGCCGCGCCGGGGGGACGAGCGCTCGCACCGCGGCTGGAGTGCGCGCGGAGGGGAGGGAACGCACGACGGCGCCGACCAGCAGTGGTCGACGCCGTGGGGTGCGGGGAGGGCGGGACTGGCGCGCAGCCGGGTGGCCACGGGCAGCGAGGCGCTCCCGTCGAGCACCTGGCGGGGGCACCGCAGCACGACCCGGCCCTGGAGCGGGCTGGACGCGCCGGTGCTGCCGCCACGAGACCTCCTCGACGGGGTCGGCGGTGGAGGTCCGCCGCCGACGCGATCACGGTACGACGCCGGAGCCGCCGCGTCACCGGGGTTGCGGAGGCGGAGGGGGTCCCGTCGTCCGTCCGTCACCGCCGCGCCACCGCTCGGTCGCCCGTCACCGCCGCGCCACGCTCGGTCGCCCGTCCGCACCGCGCCTTCCCGAGGGAGGGCGCCCCGGGGACGACGACGGCCCGCCACCCCGGTGCGGGGAGGCGGGCCGTCGGAGCGCCGCGGAGGGCGGGGGGATCAGTAGCGCACGAAGTAGACGTCCGAGGTCCAGATGGCGCGCAGCGACACGGACTTGCCCGGGCGGGGCGAGTCGTACCACTGGTTGTCGCCGGCGTAGATGCCGACGTGCGAGCCGTCGGAGACCACCGCGAGGTCGCCGGGGCGGGCCTCCGAGCGCGAGACGCGCGTGCCCCCGGCGCCCTGGGAGGCGGCGGTGCGGGGCAGCGAGATGCCCGCCTGCGCGAAGACGTACTGGGTGAACCCCGAGCAGTCGAAGCCCGACGGCGACGTGCCGCCGTAGGAGTACGGCGTCCCGACGTACTGCGCCGCGATGTCGAGGACCGAGGACCCGGCGCTCGAGGGGGCCGAGCCGCCCGAGTCGCCGGTGGAGCTCTCCTCCGACGACTCGCCGGAGGCGTCCTCGGACGAGGAGTCGTCCGAGACCGCCTCCGGGGCGGGCTCCTCCTCCGGCGCGGACTCCTGCGACGAGTCCTCCGCGACCTCCTCGTCCGAGGTCTCCTCCTCCGAGGCCTCCTCGTCGGAGTCCTCCGACGCGGAGCCGCGCTCGGAGGAGCGGGAGACCGTCTCCACGTCCTCGCGCTCGGAGGTGGCCGTCTCGTCGGTGGCGTCGTCGGCGTCGGCGGGCGCCTCCTCCACGACCGGCGCGGGGGGCGGCGGCGGGGGCGGGGGCGCGATGACGCCGGGCGCCGCGCTGCGCGTGAAGGTCACGGGCACGTCGGCCGCGACGGTGAGCGCCTCGGTCACCGCGGGCTCTGCGACCTCGGCGCGCTCGGCGGGCGCGGTGAGGGCGGGCTGGGGGCGCGGCTCCTCGACGAGGGGCGCGGCGCTCGACGCCGTGACGCCCATGGTCATCACGAGGCCGGTGGACGCGGCGACGACGGCGCTGCGGCGCGCGACCCCCCCGGCGCGGGCGGCGACGGCCTCGACGAGGCCGGTGAGGGGCGTGCTGGCCGGCCCGGGGGCGGCGTGACGGGCGCGGTGGCGCCCGGAGACGTGCAGGGGCACGGGTGGTGACCTCTCCCAGTCGCCTACGAGGTGAGCTGTCGGGTTCGGGTGGGAGCCACCCGGCCGTCTCTCCACGGGAGAGACCGGCTTCACCCCGAGGACCCGCGCGACCGCCCGACGTCGTGGTCGGGCCGACCTCGCGGGACCGGAAGTGGGTCCCCCGCCCCTGCCTCGTCGTGCTCGGTGGGACCTGCGACCCGGCGGCAGGGCTCGGCGCTCCGGGACAGGGCCGACCCGGGACCCCGGGCAGCGGCGGGAACGTACCCCAGCCGGCGGGGCCGCGTCACATCCCGGTAACGGGCCGGCGTGTCGGCCGTGACACGCCGTCATCGGAGGTCTACGGACAGTCAGAAACCTTCTCGTCGACACCGTCCGTCTGCCCGGTGGACGGCCAGGGCGCCCGCCGCCGGCGCACCAGTACGGTCCCCCGGCGACTGGTTCCCCGGCCGCCGGTCCCGCCGGCGGCTGCGGGAGGAGAGAGGGAACCCGGTGGGAGACCGGGACTGCCCCGCAGCGGTGTCCGGGAACGACCGCCGTCATCGAGCACTGGACCTCCGGGTCTGGGAAGCGACGGCCAGTAGGAGGACCGAGAGGTCCGCGCCCGGGAGTCCGAAGACCTGCCAGTCGCCTGCCCGGGCGACCGCCCGGGCAGCGGATGACGACCGCTCGGGACGGTCGCAGCCCGCCCGCGCCGGCACCCCGGGGCGCCCGCACGTCGGGCGCGCCCGGGCGGTCGACCGCGTCCGCGCGCCCGCCGCCCCCGAGCGCTGTTCGTGGACTCGCGCAGGGAGAGATCCATGACCACGACCACCACCGACGCCGCTGCCACCGACGGGCACCGCCCCGCCGCGACGGCGCACGGCTACCCCCGGCAGGGCCGGGACCGCGAGCTGAAGCGGGCGCTGGAGGCGCACTGGGCCGGGCGGCTCGACGCCGACGGCCTGCTGGCCGTCGTCGAGCAGGTGCAGGACCAGCGCTTCGCCGCCCTCGCCGGGGCGGGCCTGCGGGAGGTGCCCGTCGGCGACTTCTCGCTCTACGACCACGTGCTCGACGCGGCGGTCCTGCTCGGGCTGCTGCCCGAGCGCTGCACGCGCCCGGGCCTCGACACCTCCACCGCCGCAGGCCGGCTCGAGCGCCTGTTCACGGCCGCGCGGGGCAGCGACGACGTGCCGGCGCTGGAGATGACGAAGTGGTTCGACACGAACTACCACCACCTCGTGCCCGAGCTCGGGCCGTCGTCGGCGCCCTCGCTCGACCCCGAGGACCTCCTCGCCCAGGTCCGGGGGGCCCGGCGCCGGGGCCTCGAGCCGCGCCCCGTCGTCGTCGGGCCGCTCACCCTGCTCCGGCTGTCCAAGCCCGCCGACGACGCCCCCGCCGGCTGGAGCCCCGACGCGCTCCTGCCCCGGCTGCTCCCGGTCTACGCCGAGCTGCTGGGCCGGCTCGCCGACGAGGGGGTCGCCTGGGTGCAGCTGGACGAGCCGGTGCTCGTGACCGACCTCGACGAGGAGCTGGCCGGGCTCGCCCGCGAGGCCGTCCGCCACCTGACGGCGCTGTCGCACCGCCCGCGCCTGCTGGTGGCGGGGTTCTTCGAGCGCCTCGCCGAGGCCACCCCTCTCCTGCTGGACGCCGGCGTCGACGGACTCGCCGTGGACCTGGCGGGCGCGAGCCGGGCGGAGGTCGCCCGGCTGGCGTCGCTCGAGGGCCTCGCCGGGCGGCGGCTGGTCGCCGGCGTCGTCGACGGGCGCGGGGTGTGGCGCCGCGACCTCGCCGAGGCGCTCGACCACCTCGAGATGCTGGCCGCGTCGGGGGCGCACGTCGACGTCGCGCCGTCGTGCTCGCTGCTGCACGTGCCGCACGACGCCGCGCGCGAGGACCACCTCGACCCGCAGGTGCGCTCGTGGCTGGCCTTCGCCGACCAGAAGCTCCAGGAGGTGGCCGTGCTCGCCCGCGGCCTCGCCGAGGGGCGCGACGCCGTCCGGGCGGAGCTGGAGGGGTCGGCGCGGGTGCTGGCCTCGCGGCGGGAGTCCCCGGTGACCCGCTCGGCCGCCGTCCGCGAGCGCTGCGCCGCCGTGCAGCCCGGCGACCTCGAGCGCGGCGCACCGGCGGCCGAGCGGCGCGCGCTGCAGGCCGCCGAGCTGGGCCTGCCGCTCCTGCCCACGACGACGATCGGCTCCTTCCCGCAGACGACGGAGATCCGGCGGGCCCGGGCCGCCCACCGGGCGGGCTCCCTGGACGACGCCGGGTACGAGGCCGCGATGGAGGCCGAGGTGCGGGCCGTCGTCGCCGCGCAGGAGGCCGCGGGCGTCGACGTCCTGGTCCACGGCGAGCCCGAGCGCGACGACATGGTGCGGTACTTCGCCGACCGGCTCGACGGCTTCGTGACGCCGCGGCACGGCTGGGTCCAGTCCTACGGCAGCCGCTGCGTGCGTCCGCCGGTCGTCGTGGGCGACGTCTCGCGCCCGGCGCCGATGACGGTGCGCTGGACCGGCTTCGCGCAGTCGCTCACCGCGTCCCCGGTCAAGGGCATGCTCACCGGACCCGTGACGATCCTGGCCTGGTCCTTCCCCAGGGACGACGAGCCCCGTGCCGTCACGGCACGCCAGCTGGCCCTCGCGCTGCGGGACGAGGTCGCCGACCTCGAGGCCGCCGGGACGCGCGTCGTGCAGGTCGACGAGCCCGGCCTGCGCGAGCTGCTGCCCCTGCGCGCCGCCGGGCGCGCGGAGTACCTCGCCTGGGCCGTGGACGCCTTCCGCCTGGCCACCGGAGGGGCGTCGCCGCAGGCGCAGGTGCACACCCACATGTGCTACGCCGAGTTCGGCGACGTCATGGCCGCGATCGACGCCCTGGACGCCGACGTCATCAGCCTCGAGGCGGCGCGCTCGCGCATGGAGGTCCTCGACGAGCTGGCCGAGGAGGGCTACGACCGCGCCGTCGGCCCGGGGGTGTGGGACATCCACTCCCCGCGCATGCCGTCGGCCGACGAGGTCGCGCAGCACCTGCAGCAGGGGCTGCAGCGCCTGCCCGCCGACCGGCTGTGGGTCAACCCCGACTGCGGCCTCAAGACCCGCACGGTCGAGGAGGTGGCTCGGGGCCTGGAGTCGCTCGTCGTCGCCGCCGCGCGCGTGCGGGCGGGGCTGGCGGGGGAGCCCTCCGCCGGCTGATCCGGCGGGCCTGCTCCGCGGACGGGACCGCGCGCGGTCCCGTCCGGGGAGCGGCTCGTCCCCGGCACTTCGGCGCCCCTCCGCCGCCCCGAGGCGCCTCCCGCGGCACTTCGGCGCCCCCCTGCCGCCCGGGGGCGCCTCCCGCGGCACTTCGGCGCCCCCCTGCCGCCCGGGGGCGCCTCCCCCGGCACTTCGGCGCCCCCCTGCCGCCACAGGGCGCGCCTCCCCCGGCACTTCGGCGCCCCCCTGCCGCCACAGGGCGCGCCTCCCCCGG
>Ga0210040_10010282_pt1 | contig 10757 bp, 6 predicted proteins | sample CryGeyCG12114_NA_FD_185462 | JGI IMG/M metagenome (GOLD analysis project Ga0210040, IMG submission 185462) | Groundwater microbial communities from aquifer - Crystal Geyser CG19_WC_8/21/14_NA (SPAdes) (version 2) | ecosystem: Environmental > Aquatic > Deep subsurface > Groundwater | place: USA... | reverse complement strand
GACCACCACACACCGCGCCGCCGCCGGAGCCCCCGTCATCGCGCAAGCCCCCGCACTCGCCAGCACCACCCCCGCAGCGCCCACCAGCCCAGCCCATCCCTCACGCATGAACCCTCCTCGTCACCCACCCACCATGCCGCATTGCGTCGCCCCCTTCCACCGCCCGCTTCAACCTGCCACTCTCCACTGCGATGTCACCACATGAGTTTGTCGCGAAATGGCGCGGCGTCGAACTAAAGGAGCGCTCGGCCTCCCAAAGTCACTTCAACGATCTCTGCGCCCTCCTCGGGGTCGCCGATCCGATCACTGCCGACAAGGCGGGCGAGTGGTTCGCATTCGAGAAAGGCGCGTCCAAGACCAGCGGCGGCGAGGGCTGGGCCGACGTCTGGCGGCGCGGCTGTTTCGCCTGGGAGTACAAGGGTCCGCGCAAGGACCTGAAAAAGGCGTTCGATCAGCTCCTCCAGTACAGCGTCGCGCTGGAGAACCCGCCGCTGCTGATCGTGTCCGACATGGACCGCATCCGCATTCACACCAACTGGACCAACACGGTGCAGGAGGTCCACGAGCTTACCGTCGACGACCTGCTGGACGGCGCCAACCGCGCCCGCCTCAAGCAGGCTTTCCTCGAACCGGAAGCGTTCAGGCCGACCAAGACTCGCCAGGCCCTCACCGAGGAAACCGCCCGCGAGTTCGCCGCCATCGCCCAGCGCCTGCGCGACCGCGGCAACGAGGCCCATCGGGTTGCCCACTTCGTCAACCGGCTGGTGTTCTGCATGTTCGCCGAGGACGTCGGCCTGCTGCCCGACAATCTGTTCACCCGCATGCTTGAACGCAGCCGGACCAAGCCGGAGACCTTCGTCGCCAATGCCACCATGCTGTTCGGCGCGATGGCCACCGGCGGCGCTGTCGGCTTCGAGGGCGTCGACTGGTTCAACGGCGGCCTGTTCGACGATGACCATGCTCTTGCGCTGACTGCCGAGGACATCGAAGACCTGATCGCCGCCGCCCGTCGCGACTGGTCGCAGATCGACCCCTCCATCCTCGGCACCCTGTTCGAGCGCGGCTTGGACCCGGCCAAGCGCAGCCAACTCGGCGCCCACTACACCGACCGCGCCAAGATCATGATGATCGTCCAGCCGGTCATCATCGACCCGCTCGAAGTTGAATGGGCGGAGGCGCTGGCGAAGATAACCGCGCTGGTCGACAGTGCGCCCAAGCGGACCGAGACCAAACTGCTCAGCCCGGCCGAGCGCGCCAAGCGCACCCGCCTGCTCGCCGACGCCGAGGCCATCCACCGTGCCTTCGTCGAGCGTCTGGCCAACTTCCGCGTGCTCGATCCCGCCTGCGGTTCGGGCAACTTCCTCTATGTCGCCCTGCGCTCACTCAAGGACATCGAGCACCGCGCCAACCTCGACGCCGAAGCGCTCGGGCTGGAACGCGGCTTCCCCCGCGTCGGACCGGAGAACGTGCTCGGCATCGAGCTCAACCCCTACGCCGCCGAACTCGCCCGCGTGTCGGTGTGGATCGGCGAAATCCAATGGATGCGCCGCAACGGCTTCGACGCCGCCCGCAATCCAATCCTGCGGAAGCTCGACACGATCGAGTGCCGGGATGCAGTATTGTCCGCGGAGGGCACGCGGGCGGAGTGGCCCGAAGCCGACGTGGTAATCGGTAACCCGCCCTTCCTCGGCAACAAGAAGATGATAGCCGAGCTTGGCGAGGATTATACCCGCGCCCTGCGCAAGGCCTGGCGGGAGGTGCCCAATGGCGTCGATCTTGTCTGCTACTGGTTTGCCAAGGCTTGGGCCATGATGGTCGCCGGCAAGCTCAAGCGAGCTGGCCTAGTCGCCACCAACAGCATTCGGGGCGGCGCTAATCGCGAGGTGCTTAAGCCGCTCGCAGAACACGGCCGCATTTTCAACGCTTGGAGTGACGAAAGCTGGACGGTGAATGGCGCAGCAGTGCGGGTGTCCATAGCTTGCTTCTCTCCGACCTTCGAGGAGCCATCGAAGCTGAACGGCGAAACAGTTGAGCACGTTCGGGCTGACCTGACTGCTGCGCAGAAGGTGGAAAACCATCAGCCCGCACGGTTGCCGACGAACGCGGGCGTTTCTTTCCAAGGTCCGGTTCTGGTCGGCGACTTCGATGTTGGTGAGGCGGAAGCTCGAGACTGGTTGATCGCACCTATCAACCCGCATGGAAGGGCAAACTCTGAGATCCTACGGCCGCTTAGGAATGGCAAAGATCTTACGACACGTCCCAGGCGCGCGTGGGTGATCAACTTCGGCACCTTATCCATGGACGACAGCAGTCTTTTCGAAGGACCGTTCCAGCATGTGCAAGCAACGGTCCGGCCGCTGCGCGAGCGCTCCAACGATCGCCAAAGGCGCGAGAACTGGTGGCTTCTTGGCCGAAGCGGCGCAGCGTTCTTCACCAGAGCAGGCAGACTTACGCGCTACCTCGCCACCTCACAGGTTTCCAAGCACCGGTTCTTTGTTTGGCTAAGGCCAGTCGTCCAGCCACATCAGACTGTTATCGCAATCACTCGCGACGATGACACCACCTTCGGCATCCTCCACTCGCGCTTTCACGAACTCTGGTCGCTGCGCATGGGCACTTCGCTCGAAGATCGCCCGCGCTACACGCCTTCGACCACGTTCGAGACCTTCCCCTTCCCCGAAGGCCTCACCCCCGACATCCCCGCCGCCGACTATGCCGACGACCCGCGCGCCCAGGCAATCGGTGCCGCTGCCGCGCGCCTGAACGAGCTTCGGGAGAACTGGCTCAACCCGCCCGACCTCGTCGTCCGCGAACCCGAGGTCGTGCCCGGCTACCCCGACCGCATCCTCCCCAAGGACGAGGCTGCGGCCAAGGAGCTGAAAAAGCGCACCCTGACCAACCTCTACAACGCCCGCCCGCAGTGGCTCGCCAACGCCCACGCCACGCTCGACCAGGCGGTGGCGGAGGCTTACGGCTGGGGCGACGACTGCCGCGCCGGCCTGCTCACCGACGACGAGATCCTTGCCCGCCTGTTCCGCCTCAATCAGGAACGCGCCGCCAAGCCCTGACAAGCGGCCGTTCCGTTCCTATCTGAAGGCAACTTGCGCCCCAGTGCGCTTGCCTCCGGAACGAATTGGGAACAAACTCACTCCATGCTGACTCATATCTCGGTTCGCGGGGCTAAAGAGCACAACCTCAAGAACGTCTCGGTCGACATCCCGCGCGACGCACTGACGGTGATCACCGGCCTGTCCGGCTCCGGCAAATCGAGCCTCGCGTTCGACACCATCTATGCCGAAGGGCAGCGCCGCTACGTCGAGTCCCTCTCGGCCTACGCTCGCCAGTTCCTGGAGATGATGCAGAAGCCGGACGTCGAGCATATCGACGGCCTCTCGCCCGCCATCTCGATCGAGCAGAAGACCACCTCGCGCAACCCGCGCTCGACGGTCGCCACCGTTACCGAGATCTACGACTACATGCGCCTGCTGTGGGCGCGCGTCGGCGTGCCCTACTCGCCCGCCACCGGCCTCCCGATCGAGGCGCAGCAGGTCAGCCAGATGGTCGACCGCGTGATGGGCCTGCCCGAAGGCACCCGCCACTACCTGCTCGCCCCCGTCGTCCGCGGCCGCAAGGGCGAATATCGCAAGGAGCTGCTCGAATGGCAGAAGGCCGGCTTCACCCGCGTCCGCATCGACGGCACCTTTTACGAGATCGACGAAGCTCCCGCCCTCGACAAGAAGTACAAGCATGACATCGAGGTGGTGGTCGACCGCATCGTGGTGCGCGACGGCATCCAGACCCGCCTCGCCGACAGCTTCGAGACCGCGCTGAAGCTCGCTGACGGCCTCGCCTACCTCGACCCCGCCGACCCGCCGGTCGAACCCGCCGGCACCGAGCGCACCGGCGTCGCCGAAGCCCTCGAAAAGGCCAAGGACCGCGCCGTCCTCGCCACCAACGCGCCCCCGGGCCGCATCTGCTTCTCCGAGAAGTTCGCCTGCCCGGTGAGCGGCTTCACCATCGCCGCGATCGAACCCCGCCTGTTCTCCTTCAACGCCCCGCAAGGCGCTTGCCCCGGCTGCGACGGCCTCGGCGAGAAGATGGAGTTCGACGAAGACCTGGTCGTTCCCAACCATGCCCTCAGCCTCGCCAAGGGCGCGGTCGTCCCCTGGGCCAAGTCGCAGCCACCCTCACCCTATTACATGCAAGTGCTGGCCAGCCTCGCCCGCGCCTACGACTTCACCCTCCAGACCCCGTGGGGCGAACTCGCCCCCGAACACCGACAAGTCATCCTCCACGGCACCGGCGGCCAGCCCGTCACCCTCCGCTTCATCGACGGCAAGAAGAGCTACGAGGTCAAGAAGCCGTTCGAAGGGGTGATCGGCAACTTGAACCGCCGCCTGCTCCAGACCGAATCCGCCTGGATGAAGGAGGAGCTGTCCCGCTACCAGGCCGCCCACCCGTGCGAGGTCTGCTCCGGCGCCCGCCTCAAGCCCGAAGCGCTCTCCGTCAAGATCGCCGGCGAGGACATCTCCAACGCCGTCCGCCGCTCGGTTGCCGACGCCCACGCCTGGTTCGGCGCCCTCGAGCCGCAGCTCACGCCCCAGCACCAGGAAATCGCCCGCGCCATCCTCAAGGAGATCAACGAGCGCCTCGGCTTCCTCCACAACGTCGGCCTCGACTACCTCCACCTCGACCGCACCTCCGGCACCCTCAGCGGCGGCGAGAGCCAGCGTATCCGCCTCGCCTCGCAGATCGGCTCCGGCCTGTCCGGCGTGCTCTACGTCCTCGACGAGCCCTCGATCGGCCTCCACCAGAAGGACAACGACCGCCTGCTCGAAACCCTCCGCCGCCTCAAATCGCTCGGCAACACGGTCCTCGTCGTCGAACATGACGAGGACGCCATCCGCACCGCCGACCACGTCATCGACATGGGGCCGGGGGCAGGGGTCCACGGCGGCGACGTCATCTTCTCCGGCACCCTCGACGGCCTCCTCGCCACCGAAGGCTCCCTCACCGCCGACTACCTCTCCGGCCGCCGCGCCATCCCGCTCCCCGCCAAGCGCCGCCGCGGTTCGAACAAGAAGCTCACCGTCCACAACGCGCGCGAGAACAACTTGCGCGGAGTCACCGCCTCGATCCCGCTGGGCACATTCACCTGCGTCACCGGCGTCTCCGGCTCGGGCAAGTCGAGCTTCACCATCGACACCCTCTACGCCGCCGCCGCCCGCCACCTGAACGGCGCCCGCATCCCCGTCGGCAAGCACGACAAGGTCACCGGCCTCGACGCCCTCGACAAGGTCATCGACATCGACCAGTCGCCGATCGGCCGCACCCCGCGCTCCAACCCGGCCACCTACACCGGCGCCTTTACCCAGATCCGCGACTGGTTCGCCGGCCTGCCCGAAAGCCAGGAACGCGGCTACAAGCCCGGCCGCTTCTCCTTCAACGTCAAGGGCGGCCGCTGCGAGGCCTGCACCGGCGACGGCCTGCTGAAGATCGAGATGCACTTCCTCCCCGACGTCTACGTCACCTGCGACGTCTGCGCGGGCAAGCGCTACAACCGGGAAACGCTGGAGGTCCTGCACAAGGGCAAGAGCATCGCCGACGTGCTCGACATGACGGTGGAGGACGCGGTGGAGTTCTTCCGCGCCGTCCCCGGCATTCGCGACAAGATGGCGATGCTGGCCGAGGTCGGCCTGGGCTACGTCAAGGTCGGGCAGCAGGCGACCACCCTCTCCGGCGGCGAGGCCCAGCGGGTCAAGCTCGCCAAGGAGCTCAGCCGCCGCGCCACCGGCAACACCCTATACATCCTCGACGAGCCCACCACCGGCCTCCACTTCGAGGACGTCCGCAAGCTCCTCGAAGTCCTCCACGCCCTGGTCGAGCAGGGCAACACGGTGGTCGTGATCGAACACAACCTCGACGTCATCAAGACCGCCGACTGGGTGCTGGACCTGGGGCCCGACGGCGGCGTGAATGGCGGTGAGATCGTGGCCCAAGGCACGCCCGAGGAGGTGGTGAAGGAGCCGCGGAGCTTCACCGGGCGGTATCTGGCGCCGTTGTTGGAGCGGGGCAGCGCCCCAGTCGCCGCCACCCCGCTCGTCCCGAGCGCAGTCGAGGGGCGTCCTAGTGAGGCGTCAGACCCGGACAAGGGTGCGGCGGCGCCCAAGCGTGTGCGGCGACGGAAGAGCGAGACGGTGGCGGCGGCGGCGGAGTGACTTTTGCCATCGCATAAATTTGTTTACCTCAACGCAGCTCGGCTTCGTTCAGGTGAGATTTCCACATGTGGAAGAATAGCGTACAGATTGGCCAAGAACTTGCTGACGAGCTGAGCGATGCTCAGCTAGACCGAGCAGCTTCGCTCTTTGCGGCTCATATGATCCTGAGAGGATCGGTTCTGACAGAGGGCTTCGAGCCGGAAAGCATCGCTCCTTACATAGCGTTATCGTCATACGGGCGAGACGTCATGGCTCCTTTAGCTGACATTACCTCAGCTGATGAGGAAAGGGATGCCCTCCTGTGTGCCTTATACTCCTTTTATCATCGTGATTTCTTGTTGAATGTCGAGGGATGCGACACGTCTGGGCTGATCGAAGCGCTGAGCCAAGAGATACGGCGTGGTAATCTCCTACTCCCAGCTAGATTTGGACGAGAACTATACGATAAGTTCAATGATCGATTCGTTGGCCGTGCAAAGGGGCGGGCGTCACATTTAGATCACGAGGACTCGGTCGACCTCTTCTTCGGTTCCCCACAAGGTAACTATCAGATCGGCACGTACGTTCTTGGCCCCTTAGGCATTCACAAGGTACCCCATCGCAGGTTGATTGCACCCGATCGTAGAGTGCCGCTTTGGCATTGCTCGGATACTGGCTGCAATGCCTTGCATCGTGTCGAACTTGGCTCTTTTCCTCACAGCTTCACTCAGCTCGCTTCCTTGCTTGAAGCGACCCTTAGCGACTCTGTAGGACCCGCGTCCGAGTGGTTTTACCCGTTCTTGCGCCTAAGCGCGGAGCCTGGTTCGACGCACGAGGGTCGCAAGTATTTCGATGTTATAGCCCTGCTTGCCGATGGACTCGGGGATGACGAGGTAAAGCAGGTTTTACGCGACGCACTCTCTTCTTCTGACCGCGCTGTCTTAGTTGAGACTTTAGCGCAGACTAAGAGCAGTGATAATTGGAAGGGTATGGGCCCAGACATCATCAGTGATCGTGTGGACCGGAATGAAGCAATTCAGCTAATCATGATTCTCAATGACGCCAGAGTTGTTGAGTTGATCGACCGGTCAATAGCATCGGACCAGTTGCGCATCCCCGTAGGTGAAACGCGCGCGAGCAAAGCAGGGCTGCTTCGGCTCAGCACTGTTGATCCTAGGTCCACGATGTCCAATCTTGGAGTGCGCTCAGACCGCAAACAACCGGTCGCTTACATGGCCGCTACGATCTGGAAAGCTTACGCGGAGACGGGTTCGTTAAGTGATCTAGAATGGCGCTGCCGTAAGGGAGCGGGTCCTGCAAGCCCGGGCAGTCCAATTGACTTTATGAGAGCACACGAGCCCGACTCTGTGATTAAAGAACTCGTTTTACCCAGCCGAGAGATAACTCACTGGTTGGCCGAACAGCTTAACTTACAAATCGCTGCGTTTGATGACGAAGAAACAATCGTAAGTCGCTTTCTTTGGAAGTTAGGCTTCAATCTACCTCGCTTTGATGATAGGTTTGCGCGCTTTCACCGTCAGAGCGCAGCGTTTAGAGAAGAACTCCTTAAAGCAACGGCTAGGTTAAACGACGATGATAGAGACAGGTTACGTAGCAAAGGTGTAAACGTCTTTGTCTCGCTAGAAGCGATTCTCGAAGACCTGATTACGTACAACACTTGGCTATTTTTCTCGGACCATTTCACGCAAACGAGGTTTGAATACGAGAGAAAGAGTGCGTTACACATGGTCACCAAAGTGCTGGGAAGCCAGCTATCAAGTGGTGGTGCGACGTCTTTCTGGAGCACTAGCGGTCATAACACTCTCGGTCCTCTGCTGGTATACCTCAGGGCACTAGTTAAAGAACTCAACAAGCGAGTTCTGGCGGATAGGACAGAAACTCTTAGACCGACTGAAGAGCTACCGCACTTTGACGACAAAGACCGTTTCGCGTTTCGCCACGTCGAACTTTGGGCAGACACTTCAGCCATCGATATGAAGTCATATGTAGACGAACTGAATGGCATTACTGCTCGCTTAGAAAAGGCATCTTTGGCGGAAGTCAGAAACGGGCTCGATCATTTCCGGGAGGAGAGTCGATTTCCGAAGGTCGAGACGATGACGAACTGCGAACTCTTTGTGTCTGATGCTGTTCGGCTTGCTGAAGAGCGGCGCTTACTGCCTGTGCCTGTCTGGTTGAGATCACGATCAAATGACAATGTAGGTCGCATCAAGTACGAGCTGGAGGATCATGCTGGTCGGCGATCCATTTTGTATGGGCCTGCAGCTATCCTTGGCCTGCGGCCATTAGAGTTTGGCTGCCCATTCTTGATTCCTACAAGCAACCTCTTGGGGCACACGAATGCCGATTTGGTTTTTAGGATTGTAGAAGAAAGTTCGTACAGTGCGCTTTGGTCGAACTATCCACGGCGACCATCGGCGAACGTTCCCCCCGCAGAGGTGGACACTTCTGGGGCGAATGATCCCATTGCAGTTCCGGCCTAGCGGAAGAGAGCCGTCACGGGAGTAAATCCCGTGACGTCAGTCCTGTCGCCCTCGCCGCTTGCGCGGCTCGCCCGCAGGCTGGCCGGCCTTCCGCGTCTCTCGCGGAAGCTCGACCTTGCTTCGCAAGCTCTCCCTTCCGCTCGGCGCTTCAGGCGTTAACGCACTCTTTGCAGTCGGGTCCTACACGCCCGGCCATGGTCAGGTTCAACCCCGTCATCTTCGCCATCGTCGCGCTCGCGTCCTGTCAGGCCAGCAATGCCGAGCAATCCGGTCCCGCGTCGCAGGAACTGGAGCAGCTCCAGCAGGTCGTCCGCCAGATCAAGGCCGACGATCCCGACACCGCCCGCCTGCTCGTGCGCGAATGCGCGTCGGCCGGCTCTTTCGCCTCGGACGAAGGCAAGCTGGAGGCCCTGCGCTGCATGAAGCGCAAGTATGACGAGGGCGTGCGCGCGTAGTTGAGGCGGGCCGTCACGGGAGTGCATTCCGGGACGTCAGCCCTGTCTTCCGCGCCGCTTGCGCGGCTCACCGCACAGAATGGCTTGCTCGGCTCCGGCAGGCGGCCGCGCGCTTGACCGCATCGTTCCTGTTCTGTTCTCATGTGCAGATGGATGCCGAACGACTCGCTGCGATTCTCCTGAACGCTCCCGCCTTGGCTCGCCTGGGCCTCACGGTTCCCGATCCGCGCCTGCGCGCTCGGGCGGCGGATAAGCTTGCGGCGGCGATCGTCCGCAAGCTGGAAGAGCCTGTCCCCATTGTGGATGAAAATCAGCTGCCCCTGCCTCTTTGACGCTCTCCTCCGTGGCGGCCAACACCCGGCTCGACAGCCTGTCGGACCTTTGTCGGCACAAGGCGAATCTGCGGGTGACCTGCCGGACCTGCGACAAGGTCAGCGTCATCGATGCAGAGCGGTTCAACCGCTATTGCCTGCTTCGCTGCTGGAACACGCAGCTGGGGCAGCTTGGGTCGCGGCTGGTTTGCAGCCGGTGCGGAGCGCGCCGCTCTCACCTCGGACCCACCCGGGAGCGGGCCGGGTCGGACCCCTTCCCGGACGATGAGCGGGGGTGGAAGCTGCTGTACCGGCGGCTGCGGGATTGATGCTCGGTCGCGCCCAAGAGCCGTCACGGAGCGGATCCGTGACGTTCGTCAGGCCGCGCTCACACTCACGATGCGCAGCTGGTCGGCGGCGTCGGGCGCCCTTGAGCCGCCCGGCTCATGGATGCGGCGCCAGCCGAAACGGCGCCCCCGGTTCCGCTTCCTTGATGGCTTGAGAACTTCGCCCAGCACCACGGCAGCTACCATGCCAATGGCGAGCAGAATGAGCATGCCTGAGTTGGCCGACACGACCTTGCTCAACATGTCTTGAAAGGGATCATGCATCTGCCGAGGCTTGCACGCGCGGACTTACCAGCGGGTTAGCGGCACCCGCTCGAACCGGTGCGGCCTGGTCGCTGCGCAAGCCGCTTGCCGGCCGCCGTTTCCGGCCTGCACAAGACGCTTGCAATGTAGGAAGCCGATTGCTCAACCTGTCAGGTGACCGACGCCGCGCGCCCTCTGCCAGCACCCTCGCCAGCTCCGCCCATGCGCGCGCGGACAGGCGGGGCACACACCCTTGTTTAGGTGTCTCCTTTGTCGCCTTCCGCCGACGACCGGGCTGCGGCAGCCGCTGGCCGGACGCGCGACTCGGATCAGCCGAGGTGGCGCTTGAAAAAGGCGAGGGTGCGCTGCCAGGCGAGGTCGGCGGCGGCCTTGTTGTAGCGTTCGGCCGACGTGTCGTTGTTGAAGGCGTGGTTGACGCCCGGGTAGGTGTAGCTGTCGACCGTCTTTCCGGCGGCCTTTAGCGCGGCGACCCACGGCTTGCCCGTCGCGTTCACCCGGTCGTCCAGCCCGGCATAATGGAGCAGGAGCGGGGCCTGCACCCGGGCCGCCTCCGCCGGGTTCGGCGCCGGCCCATAATAGGCCACGCCCGCATCCAGCTTGCCGCCCGCCGCCACCGCCAGCCGATTGACGAACCCGCCGCCCCAGCAGAACCCGACCGCCCCGACCTTGCCATTGCCCC
>Ga0210040_10010280_pt1 | contig 10761 bp, 7 predicted proteins | sample CryGeyCG12114_NA_FD_185462 | JGI IMG/M metagenome (GOLD analysis project Ga0210040, IMG submission 185462) | Groundwater microbial communities from aquifer - Crystal Geyser CG19_WC_8/21/14_NA (SPAdes) (version 2) | ecosystem: Environmental > Aquatic > Deep subsurface > Groundwater | place: USA... | reverse complement strand
CGATTGGGTATAAGCCAGGTAATATAAATTATTAAGGGTATTAAACAAAAAGTGCGGATTAATCTGGGCCTTCAGGAAATTAAGTTCGGCAAATAATTTTTCGTTTTCAATGGCTTTGGTGCGGGCTTCAAATTCAAACCAATCTACGGCAAAGCGCAGCATGCCCACAAATACCACTATAAAAAGCGAAATGAGCACCAATTGTATGGTAAAGGGCGCAGAGTTAAGAAAACGGAATTGATTTGTGTTGCTATCTAAAAGGTAGCGCAACAAATTAATACGCAGCATAGTAAGTAAGGCAAAAGGAACTGAAAACTCCAGAAAATATCGGCCTAATTGCTTGCGGGCTAACCACCGGGGCAATAAAATAAAATAATTGAGGTAAGCCAGCAAGATATTAAATACAATCTGGATGGTAAAAAAAATTAGAGATTTGCTCCAATCAGGGTTTTCGCTCCGCTGGTTAAACATGCTTATCTGGTAAAGCGAAAAAGAAATGTATACTCCCCAAAAAGAAAGATGGAGTAAAAGTACCCGGTTCCGGTTGATAAAAGATTGCATAAGCAACGATGGCCTTATTTCAGTTCTTCAAAGTTAAGCAGAAGATAGAAAAGCAGACGGTTACCCGAACGGCTATTCGCCCGATACTGGTTTTTAATCGACGTTTGCCGCTGCTGTATGCAGAACCGCTTTGGTCGAAAATAAAGCCGGATCATCGATATAAAAAGCGCTTTTATCTAATAATGCTAACATAAACCGGTTTTAGTTGTTTCCTTTGTATCCGGCTATATTTTAAAGATATAGTTGAGTTGTCCTGTAATTTGCCCCTGCCTTTTAAGGGGAGTAAGTTGGCCGCTGAATAGCTTCTATGATATTACCAATACTTATTAAATCTTTTCATGAATAATCTGAAAAAAGTAATCCCAATGATGGCTTTGGCGCTGGTCAGTCATTTAACGTTTGCCCAGGGTACGGTGCCCGGACAGGGGAGCGCGGGCGTAACTGCGCCGCGTGGAAACGGCAGTATAGCCGGCACCGTGATAGATGCTGCCAGCCAGCAGCCGGTGGGTTTTGCTACCATAACCTTAGCCGATCCGAATTCCGGTAAACCTATAGATGGGGCGCTTTGCGACGAAAAAGGAAAATTTAAAATAAATAATATCGGCGCGGGTAATTACCGGGTGGTGGTTTCTTTTATAGGTTACGAAACCAGAAATATTGATAATGTACGCCTGGCTGCTAATAACTCCGATGTAAACCTGGGTTCTATTAAAGTAAATATCAGCTCTACGGTATTAAAAGAAGTGGAAGTGCAGGGACAACGGGCCCTCATTGAAGAAAAAGTAGACCGGACCGTTTATAATGCGGAGAACGATGCAACTAACCGGGGCGGCGACGCCACCGATGTGCTGCGGAAAGTGCCTTCTCTTTCGGTAGACTTAGATGGTAATGTAACTTTACGGGGCAGCCAGAATATCCGGGTATTAATCAATAATCGTCCGTCTACCATTGCGGCCGGTAGCGTGGCCGATGCTTTAAAGCAAATTCCTTCCGATATGATTAAATCGGTGGAAGTAATTACTTCGCCCTCGGCTAAATACGATGCCGAAGGATCGGGGGGCATTATTAATATTATCACGAAGAAAAATAATTTACAGGGTTTTTCTTTAAACATTGATGGCAGCGCCGGTTTACGGGGTTCTAACCTGGGTTTAAACGGCAGTTACCGGGTAGGCAAAATGGGCTTTTCGTTAGGCGGGCACGGCCGCGGCAATTATAATACGCCCGGTATTTATAACAACCGCCAGGTAACTACCAATAATGGCGAACAAACGTTAAACATCCAGGATTCCGAATCGCAGAACAAAGGTTTATTTGGCCGGTACCAGTTTGGTTGGGATTACGATATAGACAAGTATAATTTCTTGAGTGCATCGGTGCAATACGGCGTGCGTAATGGCAATAACTTCCTGGATAATTTGCACCGGCTGCAATACCGCAATGATACCTTACGAAGCGAAACTTTGCAGGATCAGGAAACCACCGATAATTCGGGCAACGTGGATGTAAACTTAAATTATACCCGCACCTTTGCTAAACCGCAACAAGAATTTAGTATTCTTACCCAGTTTAGCCGGAATAACCGCACCAATGATATTTTAATTAATAATTTCGACTTACTGGATTATTCGATTGATAGCCGCCGGCAAAACTTAAACGAAAGCTCTAATCAGGAAATAACCTTACAGGCCGATTATCAAACGCCCATTGGGGAAACGCAATTCCTGGAGTTTGGTGCGAAAGATATAATCCGGCAGGTAAACAGCGATTATGCTACTTTTACCGCCGACGGGGCCACCGGAGCTTTTATTCGCAATACTAATTCTGTGGCTTCTAATGTTTTTGATTATACCCAAAACATTACGGCCGGTTATGTTTCCTACACTTTAAATATCGCCAAAGAATACACCATTAAAGCCGGAACCCGGTACGAATACACCACGATTAATGCCGACTTTGCAAATGGCAGTGCTTTATCTATTCCTTCGTACGGTGCTTTGGTACCCAGTTTAAATTTATCGCGGAAGTTAGCTAACGGCAATTTAATAAAGGTGGCGTATAACCGACGCATTCAACGGCCTTCATTACAATTCTTAAATCCGAACCGGTTAATAAACGGTATAAATGTAACCGAAGGCAATCCCGAACTGGATCCGGAATACACCAACAATTTTGAAGTAGGATATAATACTTACGTAAATACCACCTCGCTTAACTTTTCGGCTTTTGCTCGCAATACTAATAATTCTATTCAAAGCATCCGCGATATTTTGGCGTATACCTTGCCCGATGGCTCCATAAACTCCGACACCATCCGGACTACTTATAATAACATTGGTAAAGAAGATGCCTACGGAATTAGTTTGTTCGCCAACGTTAATATATCGGGCAAACTTTCGCTTAACGGGGGTACCGATATGTATTATGCGGTGTTAAATAACAATGTGGCGGATGCCCGCTATGCCGCTAGTAACCAAGGCTTGGTTTACAACGTCCGGGCTTTTGGAAATTACAACATCGGAAAAGGCTGGGGCTTGCAAATGTTTGGATTTTATCGTGGTTCGCAGATACAGTTACAAGGTTCGCAAAGCGGTTTTGGTATTTACAGCTTAAGCCTGCGCAAAGAGTTATTCGATAAAAAAGGCAGTATTGGCTTTGGGGCCGAAAACTTTTTAACTAATTCTATTACCATGCGCAACCGTTTCGATTCACCTATCCTGAACCAGGTGAGTACGAACGAAATGTTTAATCGCAACTTTAAAGTGAACTTCAGCTACCGTATTGGTAAATTAAACATGAACGATACCCGGAGAAGAAGAAAATCGGTGAATAACGATGATTTGAAAGGTGGCGGCGAAGGCGGCGGTCAGGATGCCGGTACCCAACAAAGTGGTTCAGCTCCAACCGGAGGTGCAGCCCCAGCCGGTGGTGCTTCGGGTGGTGGCGCCCGGTCTAACGTTGGTGGCGCGCCGGGCCAAGGTCAGCGTCCAACCAGTGATACACCAGCTACAACAGCACCTGTAACTGTCCCGGATTCGGCGGCAACCGGCATAGCTCCGGATTCAACGCAATCTATTCCGGGCCAGGCTGGTAATATAAACGGGCGCTGGACCGGCAAATTAGGTCAGTTTGATATGACTTTAAACCTGCAAGCCAATACCGGTCAGTTAACTGGTACCGTGGAGACTCCCCGGGGTACCAATGCTATTACTGACGGCAAAGTAGACGGCAATGACTTTTCTTTCACTCTTTCTTTTAACGGCAATACGATTCCTTACCGGGGCAAACTGGACGGGAATACCATGACCTTAACCGTTAATTTCCAGGGGCAGGATGTAACCGGAACCTTAAACCGGGTAGAGTAACAGGAAACTTACTTTTTTATTGAGCCGGTAATAGAAAAGCAGGACTTACAAGTCCTGCTTTTCTATTACCGGCTTTTGGTTTTATGCACAATCGGTATTAAGATATACTGCTTACGCCTGGTACAAGAAATTTTTTCAGGCTTTCTGTTTTATTATCCTGCCCCGAACAAAAGTAACCCGTGATAATGACCTGAATTAATTGTAGATTGACTCTTTCAACTCACAAACAGAACATGAATAAAATTTGTCTTACTTTTTTATTACTGCTGGTTATGGTTGCCGTTTCAATGGTACAAGCACAGCAGCTTTCGGGTGCTTTCCAAACAAACGATAAAAATGCGATTGCGGCTACCGTAGTTAAATTATTTGCGGGTATGCGGGCCGGCGATAGTGCTTTGGTGCGTTCGGTTATGGCGCCGGTGGCGCGTTTTGTTTCGGTTAGTGTGGGCCCGGATGGGGTAGTTAAAACCCAGGAAACACTGCTTTCTAACTTTTTAAAAGCCATTGGTACCCCGCATGCAGAGGTGTGGGACGAACGGATTAGCAACGGGAAAGCCGAAGCAGAAGGAAATCTGGGCACGTATTGGTGCCAGTACACTTTTTACATCGGCAATAAATTCAGCCATTGCGGGGTAGATGCTTTTCAGTTAATCCGTACCGAAAAAGGCTGGAAAATATTTCAGGTAGCCGATACCCGCCGGAAAGATAATTGTAACCTATCGGCCGGGCCAACCAAGTAACCGAAAGCCATTAATTAATTTAAAATAAAAGCGATAAGTATTGATATAAAGTAATTTATGGTTTATCTTAAGAGGTCGTTTGGGGTATTGCTCAAACGGGCCAAAGAATTGTCAGCCAGATAATTTTACGCGTTTATTGGTGATTTATCCGGAATATCAAATCCCATTTTCAAGTGTAGTTTTTTAGAAAAGGTACTTTCTCTACTGGATTAACTTTATATATGGAAAAAACATTTACGCGCTTAACTTTCATCCTGGTCTTGTTGATCTCTGGTTGCTCAGTTAAAGAAGTCTACCGGTTCGGCCATTACCCGACTGATCAGAACAAACATAGAAAAATATTATCACCAATTGCTGCAATGCCGGGGGCAGATACTGTTTTTTCGGCTTCTAAATTAATGCTGGAAATAGACACGGTTAATATCCTGAACTTAACTGCTTCTATCACAACTCAGCCGCAACCTACCGCTGCGACGTTTCCCTCAAAAAAAATAGCAGCTGATTTTAAGGCGGCTAATCCGAGCAGGAGACCTGTAAGTAAGCTAATTAAACGTTCGTCTAAATTATTAAAGCAACAAAAAAATTACCAGCAAAAAATCAAGTCCGGGCCGGATGATAAAAAGAAACCAGTTAACAGATGGGCCCTGATTGGATTTATATTGGCTTTGAGTGGCATAGCTTTAATTATTTTAACGGCGGCTACCGATTTAGGAGCTATTGCTATCATCTCTTTGCTAGCTACCGTTGGCGGTTTAATTTCCAGTATAATTGGCTTAAATAAAATCAACCAGAATCCGGATAAGTATGCCGGGCGCGGTAAAGCAAGAGCTGGAATTGCGATAAGTATAGGAACCTTAGTATTTTATGTAATTACTATCTTACTAATGTTACTTATTACTGCTTTTATAAATGCGATGTTTAGTGGCTGGATTTAAATCTATAATATAATCCGGTATGCGCTATTAAATTCAGGTCGAAATAAACATAGTGGTTTTTATATTAATTGTAAAATTATATTAGTATAATTGCTATAGACCATGTCTTAACTTGTAGAAAATAAAAAATAAAAACCACCCCCAAACCCCTTCCGGAAAGCAAGCTTTCTGGAAAATAAGGAGGGGAACTAGGCCATCGTTTTCTCAATCGCTTTCCAAAAAAAAATGTCGCTGTCTATATATACGCTTTGTGGAAGCACCTTTATCTCTAAATCAATAATGCTAATAGACAACTGAAATTTCCGGAAGCCAATATTCTTTGTTCAAGGGTGTTTATCTCTTCGAAAAATAATAGTATCAAACCAAACTTATACATGAAGCAAACATTTACCCTTTTATCTTTTTTCCTGGCCTTTTTATTTACTAATTGTGCCCCCAAAGAAACTTTTCTGTTTTCTAATATACCGGCCGGGCAGGGAGTGCCGCATCAGAGCCGGCCAGAAGTTAATGCCAAGCCGGTTGTACCTATCTTATCGATAGCCAATATTCCAGAAAGAAAACAAAGCTTTTCTGATTCTATGATTCTAACTGCTTCCACGGTGCCCTTGCAAATTTCGCAGGCAGCAGTTTTCTCTAAAAAAGTGTTGCTTAACAGTTTTAAAACTACTGTGCCCGCCAAAACACCAGTAAGAAAGGTGAAAATAAGCCCAGCTAGGATTTTAAAAATGCAAAAAATTGTCCGTAAGCAATTAAGATTACAACCGGCAGATGGCGTTAAACCGGTAAATAAATTAGCTAAAGTTGCGTTTATTTTGGGTTTAGGAGCAATTGGTTTGCTTCTGTTGGCGGCAATTGGCCAAGCAACCGCCATTGCATCTGTATTTTCTTTACTGGCGGTATTAGCTTCTATCGGCAGTTTAATTACCGGTATAATCGGATTGAAAGAGATAAGCAAAAATCCGGATCAATATGCCGGCAAAGGAAAAGCACTGACTGGCATTATCATAGGCGGTGGTTTCCTGCTGATTTATTTAGTTTCTATTTTGTTAATATTAGCCCTGTTAAGTGCGTTGTAGCAAAAACGCATTATTCATACCCCCAAAAAAGGCCAGTTATTGCTGGCCTTTTAGTTTTATTGCAAATCGGTTGGGTTTAAAAACTGATTGGGTAATCCGATGCAGTTTTATTTACTTATGTTACACAAAAAATCTTTCATCAAATGTGTGTAGTTGTTTTAAGCGTTTATCTTTTGAAAGATTGCATCTTTCAAGGTGCTGGTGCTAACAGGCTCTTTCTACTTAAGTTGCCTCAAGGCTGACGGGCCTGCCTCACCGCCCTCTCCTCGCAGGAGAGGGCGGTGAGGGCTGCTGTTATTTCTTTTCCTCCTATCATCGGAATGCCAGAAAACCCGGCACCGGAAAATTAGCAGATACTTTGGTCAGCAGGCCCTCTGCCCAGAAACTAGCATTATTTCTTTAGGATACTGCTTTTCTGAACTAATGCATTACTAAACTATTTTCTGATTAAAGAGGATATCAAATCAATAGGAATTTAAATCTCTGATCTAAAAGCTTAAGTAAATGCTGTTATTTTAGTCTGTGATAAGTAGTATCAGTTATTTACAAGGCACCAGCAATAATTTCCTCTACAACTTTCGGATCCAGTAAGGTAGAAGTATCACCTAAATTCGAAATGTCGCCTTCGGCCACTTTACGCAGTATGCGCCGCATAATTTTACCGGAGCGGGTTTTGGGCAGGCCACTTACAATCTGAATTTTATCGGGTTTGGCAATTCTACCAATGTGGGCTACTACACTTTCAATAATTTCATCACGTAGGTATTGATCATTTTCCGGTTCTCCGCCGGCACAGATTACATAAGCATAAATGCCCTGACCTTTAATGTCGTGCGGATAACCTACCACGGCACTTTCTATCACGTGCTTGTTTTGGTTAATGGCGTTTTCAATTTCGGCGGTGCCGAAACGGTGCCCCGATACGTTAATGACATCATCTACGCGGCCAATAATGCGGTACATGCCTTGGGCATCGCGCCGGGCGCCGTCGCCGGTAAAATATAAGCCTGGGTAACTGGCGAAATAACTTTGGCGACAGCGTTCGTGGTCGCCGTAAGTAGTCCGGATAATGCCGGGCCACGGAAACTTGAGGCACAAATAGCCTTCTACTTCGTTTTCTTTTATTTCGGTTCCGCTTTGGTCTACCAATATGGGCTGTACGCCCGGTAACGGATAACCGGCATAGCTGGGTTTTAAAGGACTGATATGAGCCAGGGCGGAAAGCATAATACCGCCGGTTTCGGTTTGCCACCATGTATCTACTACCGGGCAGCGTTCTTTGCCCACGTGTATGTGGTACCAATGCCAGGCTTCTTCGTTGATGGGTTCGCCTACCGAACCTAATACTTTTAAAGAGTCGAGGCTATACGACAGCACGTGGTCCAGGCCGGCCGCCATCAGCGAACGGATAGCGGTAGGGGCCGTGTAGAATATATTAACGCCGTGCTTGTCTATTACCTGCCAGAAACGGCCGGCATCCGGAAAGGTAGGAATACCTTCGAACATAAGCGTAGTAGCGCCCGATAACAAAGGCCCGTACAGCAAATAGGAGTGACCCGTAATCCAGCCAATATCGGCAGTACACCAATAAACATCGCTTTCTTCGTACTGAAACACGTTCCGGAACGTATAATCGGCATAGACCATGTAGCCGCCGCAGGTATGTACCACTCCTTTTGGTTTACCGGTAGAGCCGGAAGTATATAATATAAAGAGCAGGTCTTCGGCATCCATGGGTTCGGCCGGACATTCCTTATCTACCTTTTGGAGTTCATCGTGTAACCAGACATCACGGCCGGCTACCATTTTTACCGCCCAGCCTAAGCGTTCGGTTACAATTACCCGTTGCACGCTGGGGCAATCCGCAATGGCTTCGTCTACTACACGTTTTACGGGAATTTGCTTCGTGCCGCGGTTCAGGCCATCAGAGGTTAATACCACGGTGGCCTGCGCATTGTTAATGCGGTCGGCCATGGCCGAGGCGGAGAAGCCGGCAAAAATAACCGAATGCACCGCCCCAATACGGGCACAAGCCAGTACGCTCACGGCCAGTTCCGGAATCATAGGCATGTAAATACAAACCCGGTCGCCTTTTTTTACGCCGTTGTTTTTTAACACATTGGCCATCTGGCATACTTTTTCGTGGAGTTCGCGATACGTAAATCGTACGTAGCGTTCTTTGGGGTCGTTGGGTTCCCAGATTAAGGCTAATTTATTACCCCGGGTTTTTAAATGGCGGTCCAGGCAGTTTTCGGTAATATTAAGTTTGCCGTTCAAAAACCATTTTACGTTGGGTTCCTCAAAATTCCATTCTAACACTTTATCCCATTTTTGTTTCCAGGTAAATTGTTCGGCTACATTGGCCCAGAAAGTTTCCGGATTTTTTACACTGGCTTCATAGTCTTGCTGGTACTGCTCAAAAGATTTTATGGTGTAATTCATGGTGTTATGCTATTAGAATCGCGGATGTACGCGGATCTTTAGATTACGCGGATTCACGATATATTTTTAATCTATGATGTTTAAATATAAATACAGGTCTTATTTTTTAAATATACGATAAATGAAATAAAGGATTAGGTTTCTACTTTTGAATATTAAATTTGATTTTTCAGTTATATTCTGCAAACCTATTGCTTAACCCACATCTTGTTTTATCCGGATAGGTATCATATTACAATTAGTGAATGCGTGAATTAGTAATTGAGTGAATAAATTAATGCGTATATAAATGGTTAATTATAAACTACTTATGATATTGCTTAATTAAAGTTGATTTTATCCAAATACTCTTTCGAAAAAAATAACACAGAAAATCCGCGCCATCCCATAATCCGCGAAAATCCGCGATGCTACTCGGCACCTACCCCTAAGTAAGTACGCAGTTTTTCGCTTTCAAATTTAGCCGCAGCTTCGGCTTCCGGTTGCAGCAACGAAACCAGAATGCCCATAACAAATGCGCTGGTCATGGATACTAAAGCCGGATTTTTCAGCGGGAAAATGGCGGTGTCGTGGTGCAAAATATCTACCCAGATGGTCGGGCTCAGCACAATTAAAACCAGCGAAAGCACCGCGCCGGTGGCAATGCTCCAAACGGCTCCCCGGGTGGTAAAGCGTTTCCAGATAATGGACATTAACAAAGCCGGGAAATTGGCACTGGCGGCAATAGAAAAAGCTAAGCCTACCATAAACGCTACGTTCTGGCCTTTAAAAACCAAACCCAGCAAAATAGATAAAATGCCTAAGCCGATAGTAGCCCTTTTGGCAACGCGCATTTCGCCTTTTTCGTCGGATTGGCCGTTTTTAAATACGTGCACGTATAAATCGTGGGAAATGCTGGAGGCTCCGGATAAAGTTAAACCGGCTACCACCGCCAAAATAGTAGCAAAAGCCACCGCCGCAATAAAACCCAGGAAAGCCGTGCCGCCGGTTTGTTCGGCTAATAAAAGCGCCGCCATGTTGCCGCCTTTGTCAATGCTCTCGATAGCCGGTTTGCCCACCAGCGCCATCGCCGAAAAACCAATAAAAAATGTAAGCAAGTAAAAATATCCGATAAAACCGGTAGCGACAAAAACCGATTTTCGGGCAGCTTTGGCATCGGGCACGGTATAAAAACGCATAAGAATGTGCGGCAAACCAGCTGTGCCCAGCATTAAGGCCAAGCCCAAAGATAATGCATCGAACGGATTGGTGATAAATCCACCGGGCGCCAACATGCTGTCGCCGTATTGGGTTGTTACCGATTGAAACAAATTGCCGGGACTAAAACCAAACTTAGCCAAAGATAAGAAAACCAGGATGGTAGCGCCGCTGAGTAACAAACCCGCCTTAATAATCTGTACCCAGGTAGTAGCCAGCATACCGCCAAACAATACGTACATCGTCATGACGCAGCCTACCACTACTACCGCAATTTCGTAATCTAAGCCAAACAAAGTTTTAATTAAACCACCGGCTCCTACCATCTGGGCAATCAGATAAAAAGCAATGGTCAGCAAAGAACCTACCGACGAAACAATGCGGATGGGCCGTTGCCGCAGGCGGTATGCCACCACATCGGCAAACGTATATTTACCTAAATTGC
>Ga0210040_10010279_pt1 | contig 10762 bp, 9 predicted proteins | sample CryGeyCG12114_NA_FD_185462 | JGI IMG/M metagenome (GOLD analysis project Ga0210040, IMG submission 185462) | Groundwater microbial communities from aquifer - Crystal Geyser CG19_WC_8/21/14_NA (SPAdes) (version 2) | ecosystem: Environmental > Aquatic > Deep subsurface > Groundwater | place: USA... | reverse complement strand
ACCGCGAGCGCGCCCGCGGCGATCGCCAGGGCCGGCGCGGTCACCAGGGCGGCCCGGAGGCGGCGGGAGGGGGCGCGCTCGGAGGCGCGGGACGGGGCGGGGGCCAGGAGGTCGGGAGCCAGGGGCTCCGGGGCCACTGGCTCCGGGGCCAGGGGCTCCGGGGCCACTGGCTCCGGGGCCACGGGCTCGGGCGTCAGGTCGTCGTCGTTCACGGGGTCTCCCGGCGGGGGGCGGGCACGGGGACGGCCAGCAGGGCGGTGAGCAGCAGGACGAGCCCCTGCAGGCCCGTCCACGCCGAGGCCTCGGGGTCGCTGCGGGTGATCTCCAGGCGGCCGCCGGAGGCGGGCACCTCGAACGCCACGGCCCAGCCGGCGTGCTGCACCTGGCGCAGCGAGCGGCCGTCGAGCTCGGCGCGCCAGCCCGCGTCCGAGCGCTCGGCGAGGACGGCGGTGCGGGCCGGGGCGCCGTCCGCGGCGGTGGTGTCGACCGCGGGCGGGACGTCGGCGACGACGTCGGTGCCGGAGGAGGGGAGCACCGCGACCGGCGTCCCGTCGGCGGCCAGCAGGCGCGCGCGGGCGGGCCGGTCGGGGGCGTCGGCGCCCCCCCCGCTGGGCGGCACCACGCGGTAGAGCACGCCGGCGTCGGTGGTGGCCGCGCGGGCGAGGCCCGGGACGGCGTCCAGCGCGCCAGGAACCCCGGTGCCCCCGGCGCCCGGGGCGCCCGCGAGCAGGACGTTCCCCACGCCCAGGTCGGCGAGCAGGGGGCGCGGGTCGGTGGCACCGGCGGCCAGCACGGCCGCGGCCGCGGCGACGGCCCGCCCGGCGGCGTCCGGTTCCGCGGGCACGGCGCCGGTGAGGGGGCCGCGCAGCAGCGCGGCCTGGCGGACCACCGAGGTGGCGGCGAGGGTGCGCTCCCCGCGCGCGAGGTCGGCGCTCGCGGCGTCGTCGGCGCCGTCTCGGGACAGGTCCAGGTAGAGGGTGCGGACGGCGTCCGGGGACCCTGCGGCGTCGGCGGCCACGCGCGGCAGCTCCGGCGCCGAGCGCACCAGCGGGCCCGCGCCGCGCAGCTGGCTCCACGTCCACCCGGCCAGCAGCGGCAGCGGGGCGAGGAGCAGCAGGACGGCTCCGGCGGCCACCGCGACGGCCAGCGGGGAGCGACGGGGGGCAGCGGCCCGGCGGGTGCGCAGCGCCTCGGCGCCCGCGAGCGCCCCGACGCCGGCGCCGAGCAGCACCAGGCTGGTCCCGGCCCCGGCCCAGCCGGTGACCCCGAGCGGGGCGGCGCCGTCCACGAGCGTGACCAGGGCGCCGCCGGTGGCGACCGCGGCCGCGAGCCCGGCGCCCAGCACGACCCAGCCGGTGCGCGCGGTGCGGGCGGCCGAGCCGCCCAGGGCCAGCGCGGCCAGGGACAGGGCGAGCACGCCGGCGCCGGGCAGCAGCGCGAGGAGCGCCTGCGGCCACGTCCACGCGGCGTCGGCGGCGGGCAGGGCGAGGAGGAGCTGCCAGGCGGGAGCCGCGGGAGCGACCACGGGCAGCCCGCGCTCGGCCAGCAGGACGCGCGCGTCGAGCGCGGCCGGCACGAGCAGCGGGCCGGCGACCACGAGCGGGGCCAGGGCCACCCAGGCCAGGCCGGTGCGCCAGCGGCGCGCGGTCAGCCCCACGGCCACCAGGCCGACGAGCAGGGCGGGCAGCAGCACGGGAGCGCCGGAGACGGCCACGGCGGCGGCCAGGCCCGCCGCGGCGCTGCCGCTGAGCGCGCGGCGGCGGTGCGGGGCCGTGACGGCGCGGCTCACGCCGAGGGCCACCCAGGGCAGGGCCAGGTGCGCGGTGAGCGCGCCGAGGCGGCCGGACTGCACGGCCAGCAGCAGCGGGGCGGCCCCGGCCCAGACCAGCGCGGCGGCCGAGCGCAGCACCAGGGAGCGGGTGGCGGTCCCGGCCGCGGCCCAGCCGCCGAGGCCGGCCATCGGCACGGCCAGCACGAGCAGGGCGACGACCGCCGCGCCCGGGGAGCCCCCGGCGAGCACCGACAGGGCCGACAGCGTGGCGAGCCACGGGTCGGCGGGGACGGCGGCGCCCAGCCCGGCCTCGTGCCAGGGCGCGCGGGCGGCCGCCCACAGGGCGGTCAGGTCGGGTGCGGGCGCGAGCGCACCGCCGGTGACCTCACCGGGGCCGAGCACCCGGTGCAGGGCGGCGGCGCCGGCGGCGGTGAGCGCCAGGGCCAGCGCGGCCGGCACGAGGACGTCGCGGCGCCGGCGCGCGGGGCGCTCGGCGGGCAGCCCGCCGACGGTGTCAGCACCAGGGCGCGCCGGGGTGCGCTGCGGTTCTGACAGCACGGGGTCGGCGGCGGGGTCGGCGGCGGGGTCGGCGGCGGGGTCGGCGGCGGGCACCGACAGCACCGGCATGCCGGTGTCGTCGGCGGCGAAGGGCGCCCAGCCGTGGCGGTTCCAGCGGTCGCGGTGCCAGCGCAGGACGTCGCGGCGCGGCACCAGCAGCGGCGTCAGGGCGCGTCGCGGCACCCGGGCGGTGAGGGCGGCGGCGCGGCGGGCCAGCCACAGGCGCCGCGGCTGCAGCAGCGCGGCGAGCACCGCCGTCACCTCGGCAGCGGCGCGGTCGGGCTGCTTGACGGCCACGCGGGCCAGGGCTCGCCCCAGCGCACCGGCGAGCACCGAGGCCACCACCAGCGGCAGCAGGGCCAGCGGCGCCCCGACCAGGCGGGCGTGGGTCTGGTGGCGGCGGCCGGTCCAGCGGACGGCGGCCGCGGCCGGGGTGTCGCGCTGCCCGCGGCGGGTCGCGTCGGCGTGGTGGACGACGGCCGTGGGCACCACGACCACGCGCGAGCCGGCCAGGTGGGCGCGCCGGCACAGGTCCAGGTCCTCCCCCAGCACCGGGACGGCCGCGTCGCCGCCGAGGAGGTCGACCAGGTCGGCCCGCACGAGCATGCCGGCGGTGCTCACGGCGAGGACGTCCTCGCGGTCGTCGCCCTGCCCCTGGTCGGCGTCCCCGGGGTCGACGCCGGTCAGGCGGCGCCCGTGCGGGCTGGTGCTCAGGCCGGTGTGCTGCAGCAGCGCCGGGTCGTGCCAGTCGCGGGCCTTGCAGCCGGCGACGCCGACGGAGGGGGCCACCTCGACGGCGGCCAGCAGGCGCTCCAGGGCGTCCGGCGCGGGGGCGGAGTCGTCGTGCAGCAGCCACAGCCACCGGGTGCCGGGCGAGGACGCGGCCGGCTCGGCGGACCCGTCGGCGGCGACGGCGCGGGCGGACAGCGCGGTCGCGGCGGACAGGGTCAGCGCGGCCCGGACGGCGTCCAGGAACCCGGCGCCCCGCCGCACCCGCAGGGGCTCGTGCCCGGCGGCGGCGAGGAGCTCGGCGCTGTCGTCGCGCGACCCGGCGTCCACCGCGACGACCTGCTCGGGCGCGCGGGTCTGGGCGGCCAGCGCCGCCAGGGTCTGGGGCAGCCACGGCTGCCCGTCGCAGGCGACCAGCACGACCAGCACGGTGGGGCCGACGGCGGCGGCCCGGCGGGCGGAGGGGCGGCGGGCGCCCGGCGCGATCGGCGCGCGCGGGGACGGCAGGACCGCGAGCGGCCCGTGAGCGGCGCGCCTGCGCACCGCTCCGCCCGTGGCGGTGCTCAGACCGCCTCCTTCTTCACCCGACGGCGCTCGCGCTCGCTCAGGCCGCCCCAGATGCCGAAGCGCTCGTCGTTCTCCAGCGCGTACTCCAGGCACTCGGCGCGGACGTCGCAGCCCAGGCAGACCTTCTTGGCCTCGCGGGTGCTGCCGCCCTTCTCGGGGAAGAACGCCTCGGGGTCGGTCTCGGCGCACAGGGCGCGCTCCTGCCAGCCCGCCTCGTCCAGGGCCGTCACGGTCCCGGGAGCGGACCCGACGATGCTGACGACGCCGGTGGCGCTGCTGGTGCTGCTGGTGCGCTGCTTCGGCAGCCCCAGCGACACCACGGTGACCTGGCTCATGACGACCCCTCTCGATGTTTCCCCCGTGCCACGAAGGGGTACAGCACCCTCTTGCGGCGGTCACCGAATTACAGGGGTGCGACTACAGCGCGTCAACCGAAACGGAAGAACTGGCGAGGGTGGTTCTTCGGCCTAGTCATCCGCCACGCGGGAGGAACCGGACACCTTCGGCGAGCCGCGCGGACGCGGTGGGCGAGGATGGTCGTCGTGATGATCACCGCACTCGCCGGCGGGGTGGGCGGGGCCCGCTTCCTGCGCGGGCTGAAGGCCCACCTGGCCGCCTCCGACGACCCGGAGCTGCAGGCCGCGGAGGTGGTGGCCGTGGTGAACACCGGCGACGACGCCACCTTCAACGGGCTGCGGGTCTGCCCCGACCTGGACACCGTCATGTACACCCTGGGCGACGCCGTCCACGAGGCCCAGGGGTGGGGGCGCCGCGACGAGCGGACGACGGTCAGCGAGGAGCTGCGCGCCTACGGCGTCGGCCCCGACTGGTTCACGCTGGGTGACCGCGACCTCGCCACCCACGTGCTCCGCACCGACCTGCTGCGCCAGGGCGTGCCGCTCAGCGCGGTGGTCGCCCGCCTGTGCGAGCGGTGGCGGCCCGGCGTCCGGGTGCTGCCGATGACCGACGACCCCGCCGAGACCCACGTGGACCTGGTCGACGGGCGCACGGTCCACTTCCAGGAGTGGTGGGTGCGCCTGCGCGCCGGGGTGCCGGCGCGCTCGTTCACGTCGGTGGGGGTGGCCGACGCCGTCCCGGCCCCCGGGGTGCTGGAGGCGATCACCGGCGCGGACGTCGTCCTGCTCCCCCCGAGCAACCCGGTCGTCTCGATCGGGACGGTCCTCGGTGTGCCCGGCATCCGCGAGGCCGTGCGCGCGACCGCGGCGCCCGTCGTCGGCGTCAGCCCGGTGCTGGGCGGGCGGGTCGTGCGCGGCATGGCCGACGCGTGCCTGAGCGCGATCGGCGTCCCGACCACCGCCGCGGCCGTGGGCGGCCTGTACGCCGACCTGCTCGACGCCTGGCTCGTGGACGACGCCGCCGACGGCGACCTGGCCGGCACCACCGTCCCCGGTGGCACCGCCCCGGTGCTCACCCGGCCCCTCCTCATGACCGACGCCGACGCGGCCGCGGACCTCGCCGGCGCCGCGCTGGCCACGGCCCTGGGGCTGCGCGCGTGAACCGGGTCGCACCGGGACGACTCGTGGCAGGTCTCACCCTCAGGTGCAGCGCCGCGATCGGCGCCTTCGCCCGTTTCGTCGCCCGCCGCGACGGCGCGACCTGCGAGCGCCGGGCGGTGCCCGAGGGCGTCCTGTGGGTGTGCGCGGGGGCGCGGGGCCGGTCCTTCGCGCGCGGCGGCACGACCTACGGCGACACCTACGTCACCGGCTCCTCCCCCGCCGCGACGGCGCCCGAGCGGCTGCGCCACGAGCTGGTGCACGTCGCGCAGTGGCGCCGGTGGGGACCGGTCTTCCCGCTGCTGTACGCCCTGGCCGAGCTGCGCGCCGGTGGCGACCCGCGGCGCAACCGGTTCGAGGCCGCGGCCGGGCTGCGCGACGGCGGCTACGCGTGAGCCGCCCCTCCCTCCCCGCCCTCCCCACCCTCCCCGTGGTCAGCGCGGTCGCCGTGCCCGGGCTGCCCGAGGTCGCCGACGGCGACGACCTGGGCGCGCTGCTCGTCGCCGCGTGCGCGGCCGCCGGGCTGGCGCTCGCCGACGACGACGTGCTGGTCGTCGCCAGCAAGGTCGTGGCCAAGGCCGAGGGCCGCTCGCTGCCCGCGACCGACCGCGCCGAGGCCGTGCGCTCCCAGACCGTGCGGGTGGTGGCCGAGCGGACCCTGCCCGACGGGCGGATCACCCAGGTCGTGCAGTCGCGCTCGGGGCCGGTGATGGCCGCGGCCGGCGTCGACGCCTCCGACGTCGCGGAGGGCACCGTGCTGCTGCTGCCCGCCGACCCCGACGCCTCCGCCCGCGCCCTGCGCGCCCGGGTGGCCGCGCTGGCCGGCGTCCGGCCCGCCGTGCTCGTCAGCGACACCGGCGGGCGGCCCTGGCGCGACGGCGTCGTCGACTTCGCGCTCGGCGCCGCCGGGCTCGCGGTGCTCGACGACGCCCGCGGGCGCACCGACCGCTTCGGGCGGGTGCTGGAGGTGACGGTGCGGGCCGTCGGCGACCAGGTCGCGGCGCTGGGCGACCTGGTCAAGGGCAAGGCCGCCGGGACGCCGGTCGCGCTGGTCCGCGGGCTCGGCGCCGCCGTCACGGTCGAGGACGGTCCCGGCGCCGCGGCGCTGGTGCGGGTCGGCCCGGGCGACTGGTTCGCCCACGGGCACGTGGAGGCCGTGCGGGCCGCGCTGGGCCTCGTGGCCGGCGAGGTCCCGCCCGCGCCGGTCGTGCCCGGCGGGCCGGTGGCCGACCGCGCGGCCCGGGCCCTGGCGGTCGCCCGCGCCGGCCGCGCACCGGACGGCGTGCAGGTGGGCCACGACGGCGACCGGCTGGAGCTGGCCGGCGAGCCCTACGCCGTGGGCGCGATGGCCGAGCGGCTGCGCGCCGCGCTGTGGGCCGAGCGCCTGGACGCCGTCGTGGAGCGCACCGCCACCGGCGCCGTCCTCACCGCGACCGAGCGCCCCTGAGCCCCCTCATCGCACTTTCCCGGGAGAGTGCGATGAGGGGAGCCTCTGGAACAGCGCTTCCTCAGGAACGTGGGGGGACGTCAGGGTCAGGAGCGCATCCCGGTCGCGGACGGCGTGTGGCGCGGCAGGGGCATCCGGGCGCCCCGGCGGGGGCGCGAGTGCCCGGCCAGGGCCAGCAGGCGCTGCACCCGGTAGCGGTGGCCGCGGTAGCACTCGATGACCTCGGCGCACCCGGCGTCGTCGAGGACCTCCCCGGTCAGCGCCCAGGAGACGTCCCTGGCCACGTGGTAGTCGGCGAAGCTGAACGCGTCGGGGTCGCCGTGCGCGCGGTGGCGCACCTCCGCCGCCGTCCACACGCCCACCCCCGGCAGCGAGCGCAGGGCCGGCTCGACGCGGTGCGGCTCCAGGCCCGTGGTGCGCTCCAGGCCGGACGCCGACCGCGCCGCCACCTGCACCACGCGGCGCCGCCGCTCCTCCACGCCGGCCCGCAGCCACTCCCAGCTCGGGATCGCCGCCCACGCGGCCGGCGAGGGCGGCACGCGCATCCCGGCCGCGGGGCCCCCGGGCGCGGCAGCGGGACCCGGCGCGGGCTCGCCGAAGCGCAGGAGCAGGTCGCGCCAGGAGCGGTGGGCCTCCAGGCCGGTCACCACCTGCTCGACCGCCGCTCCGGCCAGGGCCTCGAACACCGCTCGGGTGCGCAGCACGCGCACGCCCGGTCGCGAGCGCCAGGCCGCGACCAGCCGGGGGTGCTGCGGCAGCGGCCGGAAGCCCGCGTCGTCCTGGTCCTCCCCCAGCAGCTCGGGCACGCCGTCCAGCACCCACGCGGCCCCGGCCCCCCAGGCCCGGGCGAGGACGGCGCCCTCGGCCGGCACCGCCCGCAGCGACAGCAGCGCCGGGCCCTGCGGGGTGCCGGTGGCCCACCACCAGGTGCCGTCGGCGTCGCGGCGCACGGCCGGGTCGCCGGGCCCGCGGCGCAGCACCGCGACCGTGGCCGCCAGGTCGAGCTCGCGACCGGGGCGCCAGCACCGCTGCGCGCCCGACGCGGGGACGCCGGTCGCGGGGACGCCGGTCGCGGGGGCGCGCGGTGCGCCCCGCCGCGGGAGGGTCTGTGACACGCGTCCCAGTGTCGCTGCTGCGGCGCTGGTCGGGGACCCCCTGGCGCCGGTGACCGGCTCCCGGGGCCCCGGCGGTTCCGTAGAGTCGGGCGCGACGCGGGGACGGGCCCCGGCGGAGAGAGGCGGACGTGGCCAAGGGCACCTCCAAGGGCGCATCCCCGGCGCAGGGACGCGGCACGGGCAGCGGCACGGGCGGCGGGCGCGGCACCGAGGCCGAGCGCAAGGCCCGCGTGGAGGCGCTGCGCCGCACGCAGAAGGCGGGCGAGCGGCGTCGCACGATGCTCGTCGTCGGCGCGGCGGCCGCGCTGGTCGTCATCCTCATCGCCGTGGTGGCGGTGGCCGTCGTGCGCCAGCAGCGCGCCCAGGACCCCCGCCGGATGGGCGTCGCGGCCGCGGCGGCCGACTGCTCCGCGCCGACCACCGAGGAGGCCTCCGGCGTCAGCGAGCACGTCGGCCCGGGCACGCCCACCCCCGACACCACGCACGTGGACTACTCCACCGTCCCGGCGGTCTTCGGCGCCCACTACGCCAGCCCCGCCTACCCGGCCGCCCCCTTCTACACGGCCGAGGACCGGCCGGCCATCGAGACGCTCGTGCACAACCTCGAGCACGGCTACACCATCGCCTGGTACTCCAGCGACCTGCCGGCGGCGCAGCGCGAGCAGCTCGAGCAGATCGCCGAGAGCGTCCGCACGCTGTCGGAGACCCGCGGCAAGTTCATCGCCGCCCCCTGGGACGAGGAGCGCGGGCTGATGCCCGAGGGCGCGACCATCGGCCTGGCCCACTGGGGCGCGCAGGAGGGGACCCTGCAGCTGTGCGGCGCGGTCTCCGGCGAGGCGATCGCCGACTTCGTCGAGGCCCACCCCGCCGCCGACTCCCCGGAGCCGAACGCCGCATGACGGCACCGGGGACGCCGGGAGCGCCGGCCAGCACCGTCGCGCAGCTGCTGGCCCGCGCCCGCGCCAGCGACCCCGGCCGCCCCCGCCTGACCTGGTACGGCGCGGGCGGCGAGCGGGTGGAGCTGTCGGCGCGCGTGCTGGAGAACTGGGTGGCCAAGACGGCGAACCTCCTCGTGGAGGAGCTGGACGCCGTGCCCGGGACCGCGGTGCACCTGGGGCTGCCCGCGCACTGGCGCTCGGGGGTGTGGTCGCTGGCGCTGCTCGCCGTGGGCGCCGTCCCGGGCGCCCTCGAGACGGCCGAGGTCGTCGTCACCGACCGCCCGGACGCCGTCCACGCGCCGCCCGGGGCGCTGCTCGTCGTCGTGGCGCTGCCGGCGCTGGCCCTGACCGCCGGCCCCGGGCTGCCCCCGCGCGCCCTGGACGCCAACGCCGAGGTCGCCGGGTACGGCGACCAGCTGCCGCCCGTGGCCGGGGCCCCCGTGGTCGCGGTCACCCGGTCCCTCGCGCCCCAGGAGCGGCTGCTGCTGCGCGCCGAGGGCACCGACCCGGCGGGGCTCGCCGCCGCCCTGCTCGACGCCCTGGCCGCGGACGGCTCGCTCGTGCTGCTCGGGCCGGGGGCGCCGGACGCCGACCGGGTGGCCGCCCAGGAGCAGGTCACCGCGCGGGCGTGAGCGCGCCGCGCCGCTCACCACGGCCGCTCAGGCGGTGCGCGACCTCGTCGTGGCCCGGACGAGGAGCCCGTCGCCGCGCAGCTCGACCGGCCCGTCGTCCGCGGTGACCAGGGCGGCCTCCCCGGCCGCCAGGGCCAGCACCTCACCGCTGCGCGAGGAGACCACCTCGGCCCGCCCGCTCACGCACAGGACCACCTGCAGGCCGGAGTGGTCGACGCGCCCGGCCACCGCCGGCAGGTCGTGCACCGCCAGCTCGAACTCCTCCGCGGCGCTGCGCAGCACGCTCTCGCCGATCGGTCCCGCCACCGCCCGCACCAGCGGCGGGGGCAGCACGACGCAGTCGGCGACGTCGAGGAACTCAGCGACGTCGACGTGCTTGTTGGTCAGGCCGCCGCGGACGACGTTGTCGGAGCTGGCCATGACCTCCACGCCGGTGCCGCGCAGGTAGGCGTGCACGTTGCCGGCCGGCAGGTGCACGGCCTCGCCGGGGGCCAGGACCAGGTGGCGCAGCAGGAGCGCGGCGAGGACGCCGCGGTCGCCGGGCCACGTGGTGGCCAGGCGCAGGAGGAGGGCGTCGTCGGCGGTGGCCGTCCCGGCGGCGGTGCGGGCGCGCGCGGCCTCGGTGGCGCCGACGACGACCGCCGAGCCCTGCTCCAGCTCCAGCACCCAGCGCAGCGCACCGGCCAGCGCCGCCCGGTCGGCCTCCGCCGCGGCGAGCAGCGCGGTCAGCGGGGCGAGCTCGGCCACCGCGAGCGCCTCGAGGGCCGCCCGGCTGGCCGCGGGCTCGCGGAAGCCGCAGAGCACCTCGAACGGCGTGAGGGCCAGCAGCGTCTCGGGCTTGTGCTCGGCGTCGCGGTAGGTGCGCTGGGGGTGGGTGCTGGGCAGGCCGCCGGCCTCCTCCTCCACGAAGCGCCGCTTCGCCTGCTCGCGCGTGGGGTGCACCTGGATGGAGAGGGGGCGCTCGGCCGCGAGGACCTTGAGGAGGAAGGGCAGGGTGCGCCCGAAGCGGGGCAGGTCGTCGCCCAGCGCCGAGGGCGGGCACTCCTGCAGCCAGCGGTCCAGCGACAGGTCGGTGCCGTCGTGGACGTCCGAGGGGGCGTGCGGGTGGGCGCCGACCCACACCTCCGCGACGGGTCGGCCCGTCACCGGCCAGCCCCACATCAGCGGGACGGCTTCGGTGGACCCCCAGTCGTAGTCCCTGACGCTGGTGCCGATCCGGCGCACGCGCCACCCCCTCCGTGAGCGCCCCAGGCTAGGGGCGGCGCAGCATCCCCGACGGTCCTGAGGGGCCATCTGGGCGCAAGACCCCCCGAAGGGGCTGATGCCGGCCAGCGGGAGGTGCCGCTCCCGGCCCCCGCCCGCAGCGCCGCTACCGTGGCGGGCGTGGAGATCTCCCCCCTGAGCATCGCCGGCGCCTGGGCGATCACCCCCCGACAGTTCCCCGACGGCCGCGGGGTCTTCCTGGAGGCCTACAAGGCCGACGCCCTCGCC
>Ga0210040_10010278_pt1 | contig 10763 bp, 13 predicted proteins | sample CryGeyCG12114_NA_FD_185462 | JGI IMG/M metagenome (GOLD analysis project Ga0210040, IMG submission 185462) | Groundwater microbial communities from aquifer - Crystal Geyser CG19_WC_8/21/14_NA (SPAdes) (version 2) | ecosystem: Environmental > Aquatic > Deep subsurface > Groundwater | place: USA... | reverse complement strand
ATAAGATGAGATGAAGTTGAGAACTGCTACATGCATGCTTGGTTCCTGTTTTAAATTGGAAAAGGTTTTTCATTTTTTTTATTAGTTTATCTTAGTTGGTCAAGGTTTCTTTTCAAAAGTTCTGAGCTGTTTAAGCTAATCATGAGACCACCATAATCAAATCTCAAATGTAAACAAAAAAGAATAAGCTCAATTATTTTTTTTTCATACAATTTGTTTGACTTCTTCCTTATCAAGAACTTTTTGAGTTGCTAATAGGTTGACAAGACCCTCTGCATTTTGAGTAAGCTGAATGAGTTTTCTCATATTGTCAAGAATGTATTGTTGGTGAGCTGTGATATTCATTATGTGATTTGTGATTATAATACAACAGAAATATATAACACTTGAGCTTGAGTATTCAATTAGTTGATTAATCTGATGTGACGGAGTACACAAACTTTACTTGCTCACACCAGTTCATTTTCTGTAAAACTAACACACACGCAAAATGGAGAACATTCAAGTTTTGGTTAAATTTAATAGCAGGAAATGATAATACAATCCGTGGTTGTAGTTATAATCCAATTTAAAAATCTCAACAGATTAGTTTTCGGTTGTAAAACACGCAGTAAACAGTATAAAATAATATTCGTATGCAATGACCAACTGTGAGTTTTGAGTTAAGACTGCGTAGTTATCAAAAATATCAAATCTGGGTTGATTCCTTGTTTTGCGGTGAAAATTTCAAATTTTATTGCCCTCTAAATGTATTCAGCATATAACGCAAAGCAAAGATTAAAATAATAATGATACCAATAAGATAAATAAATGAAAGTGCAATCATCATCATTATTATTTGCGATCATAAAGCCTCTTACCAAATCCTTATATTTGCAGCGAAAAATGAAGTTTATTATGTGGCAAGAAGCATTTAACAAAATTTGTTCACGCAGGATCAGACATTACTAACTAATGGTCAGTAAGAATACAGAATAACCGTTTGGAAACCAAATCATATTATTAAATACAAACAGGATGATGATAATGTTGCAGTGATGAAAGTAAATTAACCATAGCACTAACTAATCAACTTTGCGGTCTTTCAAGCTTTGCCCATAACAAAGCATATGGTCTCCGTAAGGACCAATGCAATATTCGCAGAGGTGAGCATACTTTTCTGTCCTGCATTGGTCCAGAGGAACCCACATACCAGCTACTAAGAAATTTCCAGCCAGATAGCTAATGTACACAATAGCAAATCCAAAAAAGATGAGATGAAACCATTTGGAGACCATGTTTGCCTTTCGTTGAGACCTTATATTCATCTCCATTTGTTGCATTTTCTCAATGAACTCTCCTTCGTCCATTTCTTCTGATCCTTCGCCCAGTTGTGCTTTCACTTTGTCGTCTAATTCTTTTTCAAACTTTTTCCATTCATCATCGCTATCGCTGAATAAAAAAAAATCTAGTTTTTCAGTGCTCCTGATGATAATAAAAAAGCGTGGTCAGGAAGAATGTGGGTGAAAAAGGCATACCAATCTTTGTCGTCAAATTTTGGTATCCCAGAAAGCCAACGAAACATCTTAAAGAAAACAGTGAAGTTAGAACTTGCAGAGAGGATCCAACAACAACACGAAATCAACAAAAAATAGTTTTTTTAATTCTGAAGAATTAAATTTAAATATTTTCAATAATTTTTTTTACTTCTCTCTCGCATTGACTTCTATTGTTTTTCATCAAACAAATTAAGATACCAGAATATACCCATGGAAACAAAACCGACTTTCACTTCCAAAAAGTCTTTGCTGATTAATGCTGATTACCCGTTTGCATAAAGTAGACAAAAAAAATTATGTCAACTATAATCCTGGAAATGCATTCAATTTTTCTCAACGCAAGGCTTATCTTATCCTCACCTTTAGCAACATTATGTATGTATTATGCCTAAAGTGAATCCCTGTCGGTTAGAAACAAGGATTTCTCCTTTACATGACCCTGACACCATGCTTTTGCGCGCAAACACATAATGTTATAAACACACGCTAATCATTCACACATAATCAGATATGATACATGATGCACAGTCCAATTGGTAAAAGATATTTTTTACACCAAATGGCTGAGATAACATTGACTTATTTGGTGAGGTAGAGTACATTTTTTAGCCCTCGATGACCAGTTAATGACGCATTCAACAAAAGAATGGATTCCTATTAAACGTGAATCGATCATGAGCTTTAGTTCCTGAGCTGCCTTTCGAAAAGCGACAGTGCACGGCAAACTAATTTTTTTAAAGAGTTTTTGTCATACCAATTGGTTAAAATGACTTTCCTCAGGAATTTGACCTGTTTGGTTGTCACAATAGGATTAGTTTTAGGAAGTTTTTCAAATGCAATTAAAATTGACGAGGATGGGGGCTACACAGTACATGTCGGAATTGACGAAATTATTGACAACAGTTTAGTTAATGAGCAAGAGTATTTAGGCAATCTGAAGGTACACATAAAGCAATTAAAAATCATTTTACAGCTAAAATTATAAAAGCTAAAGTCGAGTCGTGTCATATGCGACTGTGATAGACCCATTGTCTGACTGGCTAATCTTTGCTTTTTAGAATACTCTGCAATCATTTTCAAACGGATTGTACCGAGCAACACAGGGACACTTTTTCTTGAAAAAAGTGGAAATTTCTGTCCCAACATTTTGGAATGTACCAAGCGATTCGACTGGCAGGTAAGTAGTTTTTAATTGACCTTGTTTGCAGCTACTGGTTAGGTAATCAGTCTGCACGATTTGCACCTTATCATCCCACGTTAATCCCACAGTAAACTTTTATTTAACTTGTGGGGTATTTTTTCCAGTTACCTAGTTAACTTTAAATACCGTTTATGCTCGCCATAAAGATAAATGAGTGTAGACCTAATCACATTTTGTACTACCGTTCAGAGTATACGAAGATGCTGATATCAAAATTGTATCCGCTGCTGAAGGCGTGATTGCGCCTTACGTAAACAATCCCAATTTGGTCTGTGGTTTACCTGGAAATGATGTAGTCATTCCATATAATTTCTTCAAATCAGCTCAAAGCTCTTCATATGGACCACATTGTAAGCCAAAGCACATATTTATCATCATTACCGAATTATCTATTTTACTGTAGCCTTTTTTATTTAATCTTTGTTGCATAATAATGCTTATTTAGCTACTTAACACTCATAGTAATCCCTTTATTACCGATGCATTTTTATTGTATGCAGCGAAGACATTGCTTCCTTTATGGGCTAGATACAGGTACGGAGTATGGGAAGAGCATGGAGCCAAAGGGGATACGAGATTCCCGTATGCAAGCATCAGGTACGACTCTGAGACTGACGAACCCATGTACGTTCCAACAAGTTGCACAGATGTAAAACTAGAGGGCGAATACAAATTGCCGTAAGTTGTGTACCAATTCAACATGGCTTCCTTTAATTGCTACTTAGCCAGTCAAAAAAATTAAATGCAAATTCTAATCTATAGAAACGGAGAATCTTGCCAAGGGTCCGAGGACGACTGCTTATTCATTCCCCATGCTACTCAAACGGCCAAAACCTCTTTGATGCATTTGCATTTCATTGAATCGGTCGTTGAATTCTGTGATGAGGCCACGCATAACAAAGAATCCCTGAATCGTCAAAATGCTTACTGTGGGCACAAGTCTACAATGGAAGTGATTCGATCGACTTCAGATTGGGAGGCCGTGAAAGAGCCTAAGGACGAAATTCCTACCATCGAATTCAGCACATCAAAGGGAACTCCTTACTTTTACCTTTTGCTCGATAGAGGTTCATTCAAACCTGAGGTGCTGAGATTTTCATTCCATTTTTTGTGCATCCATAAGCAATGAATTGACTCTAAATTTTTGGTTCCGTCATGGTTTATTTTAGAATGTGGACAAAGTAAACAAAGCCATCATTTCACTTATTCCTTTGTTCTCGGAAAATCCATTTGTCCCACTGGGCACTAACTGCAAAATTTCCGCTTTTCCTGGTGAATCTGAAAATTTTAAACCATTGGTACCATGGACTAAATTTACTGGCGATAATTCTAAAGTATTCCTTGAGTACGTAAATCTATTTTAGTTTACAATAATTAAAAAAACCATTCAACAAATTTATACATTTTATGCTCCTACGTGGTTTTATAGGGCGATCGGTAAAGTTTCCACTAACGGAAAGGATGAACGAGATTTCGGTGTAGCAATTCAATCAGCAATTGACGAAATTAAAGAAAATAATCATCCATCAGGAGGTGTGATCATGATAGTGCAGGTTGGAGAACCCTCAGGTTTGCACTACAAACAACTTTACATACTATCTACATGATTTTTGACTTACCAATTAACCAATGAGTCACATATTATGTATATAATCATGTGCAAAATAACAAAAACTGATTAGCCCAACTTATTGTACAGGTAACGGAGCATTCGAGCAAAGTCTTATAATGCAGTTGAAGAAGGAGCGTATCTCTTTGCACTCCTTTGTAGTGGACAACACCGCTGCTGCCAATGTAATCACCATGAGCAAGGAGAGTAGCGGCGGGTATGCCTTTGTGACTGGAACTGGAGATGATGACCTTGGAGTGAGATATGTGCTCTTCAATGTGAGAGATCGGCTTGTATCGGGAGATTTCAATCGCCATTATGAAATCGTATGGGAAAAACGTCAATTATTATTGTTACTGATAGCATTAGTACATAAGTTAGTTTGTTGGTTACAACAACAACCCTGATGTATTGAATGAACTTTCCGTTTTAGCTTGCTGATCAAGAAGTGACTGGCGGCACTCCTACCCAGGCTGTACTCACCCGTACGGGAATGCGAGCCCTTCATGTCCATTTCACCACGGAAGATGAAATTGAAACAATCACATTCGGAGAATGGGATATAAATGATTTTACTGCTACGTCAGAATATGGTTCTGGTGCACGAAAGACATATTCCATTACTACAGACATTAGAAACGTTAGTTTGTCTGTTTATTTATCATGATTATACGATCATCATATATGAATTTTAACTTCCGTTCTCTCATCATTTAGAGCGCAGACCAACGTACTTTTGAGTTCACATGTGGCGATAAGAAATCAGACTGCACAGGACATTTAGTATCGTATGCCGATATCTCTACTGATCAAGTGATCAATGTTCGTGTCAGTACCAATGCCATCGATAGTACTTTGACTATTTCTGCTGAAAACAATGTACCATTGGCAATCCATGCTACTGTAAGTTGGACCAACTTTTACTAACTTACTTCGCTCACGCCACCTAGTTTTGCCAACTGGAAACACATTTGGCTTTATGATCAGTAGCTAGGTTAGGTTATTAAAGAACTGAGAATGATTTTTATAGTTGGAAAAAGGAGGGCAACTTTTGACAGGGGATGACATCCATGTGAAGGCAGAAGTTACACCCTTGGGGGGACAATCACAAGAAGTGGATTTGAAAGATGATGGACTCGGAATTCCCGATGAAGTTGGTGGCGATGGCGTCTTTTCTGGATTCTTCGTTCCATCTCAAGATGTAGAACATACTATTAAAGTGTCAGTAGAAGCTACCAAAGCAAGTGGAGTGTCTTCATCTCGTCTATTGCCAATTGACCAAAAGTTGCCTCCAAGTGTATCACTGGATGGGTGGCTTCAACGAGAGACAGCTCCCATTACAAATGTTATCTCGGGAGCAGATTCGTTTACTGTAAGTTTTTACACAGCTCCGAATACTTTGCCCTAAATTCGTTGGTTTTATTTCTATTTTGTGAAATTGCAGGGTTATATAAGCAAAGTGGTGGACTTGACAGCATTTACAGTTGAGCAACAATCCGTAAATGTGCGATTTTCTGCTCCTAAATTCGTGAACCCAACATCCTCATCTGTTAAGAATATTGAATGTAAGTGCAAATTTATATCTTATGTGTATTGCATGCATATATTCTGCTATGGGTTTAAACATGTTTCATTGATTCTTATAGTGGTTAAATGGGAATTAAGAAGGGGCGCCTCATGGGAGAACATGTTTAATGATTTTGAGAGCCAGGAATTGGAATTGTTCGGAGAATTTAAGGCAGATGAGATTGAGGAGAAATTGGATTCACGGGAAGATAAGACAGAATTTTTCGCTGTTGGTGTTTATTACAAACGGGGTGATACTGATGAGGTAATTTTATTGGAGTTTGTTACTATAAACAATTAAGGAAATCCAAATCGTATGGCAGTTTTCTTGCAAGGAATGCATGCCGGCTGCATTAGTCAGGGAAAGCATTATGCTAGTTATCAGATAGCAAATAATTAATCATTTTTGAAAACGTTTTTTTGTAGTTCATGATGTCTAACATCATTGAAATCAGCTCAAAGAGTACACCGACAGAACCGACTACCGTTTCTCCACCAGGCACAACCGATGGAGGAGAAACAACCCCAACGTCCCAGGATCCAGGAGTAACAACTCCTTCCACCACTACTGAGTCTTCTGCAGCCAATAAAGATTCAGTTATTGCTTTCATTGCCACATTCATGATCATGTTGGGTTTGAATTATTTGTAAGTTAGAAAAGTTAGGAATTAAAAAATTTTTCAAATACTTGTCCAAATAATAATTGCCTTTAAAGAATAATAATAAAGCTTTCAATATGCCAATATTACTGCGTAGACTCATGAATGCATTCGAAGAAATTGCTATAGTCACCAAACTGCTAGCATGCATTGCATCGATGAAACAAAATTTGCAGCGTTTTACAAAATTCGACAAAAATATTTTTTGGGGAAATTGCATTTGCGACTGGTAATAGTTTTGAGCAAAATTTTTAGTTTTCCTATTATTGTCAGGGATTGAGATAAATAGTGCGACAAGATAATGAAATATGAATAGCAAGCCATGTAATTCTAAAGAATCTGGGAAAAGTTTAGCCCCTTTGAATAAAAGTAATGCTTCCAAATTCTGTGCATATCAGCGACCTGCAGTAAGTTAATTTTCTCTGTCCACTCCAAAAATGACACCGAAGTTAGACATTAACCCTACATTAATCATTATAGAAATGTACAAATGAGGAGATCCGTGGAATTTTAAAAAATCCAAAATCAACTGGATTTTTGTACCCATCGACATCTGTGAATTCCGATAATTGCCCTATTAATTCAGCAGGAGCTGGTCCAAGCTATGGTGGAAAAAATAAGCTAAAAAAATTAGAACAAACTAATCCGGAGACTTTACAGGCTAGGTATAATGAAACCGTGAGGAGGAAAAAAGTGAGCCTTTATATCACAAAACTGAAATCTGGAACAAAACGAGGGAAAAAAATAAACTGATTTAAATTTGCATTATTTGAAATCTATACGATGAATCAAGTGTAGAAAGCAGAAGCGATGGAAAAACAATTTGATACGAGTATAACCAAAGGCTCAACTCTAGAAGAACGACTGTTGCAAGTTGAATACGAAAATATAACTTTGTTTGAACGCCTTCAAAATGTCGTAAGATCATAATAATAACAAATCAAACGGTTTTTGCTTATGCTTTTAGGATAGTAAGTGAAATATCTTCCAAACGATCTTAGAAAGCTCAAATTTCCAGACAAGAGCAATTGGACTGGTACAGAGAACAAGAAAAACAAATGGCGGAAAAAGCAACTTTCCCCCTATTTTGGAAGTATGAGACTTTGCAACCAAATGAAGCGAGACTAATGAATCTTGCTCAAAAAACGCCACGACCTTTAGCGTACGTTACATTGGAAATTGATGACAGATATTGTGGGAATTTGATATTCGAATGCCATGCGGATGCGTGCCCATGGACCACGGCTCATTTTTTGTCCACTTGCGACAAAATGAAAGGTTTTAAGTCAAAGAAAAGATGTTTTAATTCTCTCATGGGCACGTCTGAGCCCAAAATTATGCGTGATAAAGAAAATTCACCCCTTTGGTGCAGTTTGGGTGGTGGAGCTAGGGGCTTTTATTTTACACAGAAGGCTAAAGAGACATCAGCGTAAGTCTTTCCTTATAATTTTAGCAGAAATCCGTGTTTAGGCTTATTGGCGTGTTTAAAATATAGTTGGACAGGATTAATTTGTCACAACTTTTATTAAAAAATGCCAGCGTCATTTGTCATTAGCATGCATGTTCGTTTGATAAATTAAATAACAACATAAAAGTCACTGTACTTACTACTTGACGCAAAAATCCCCACTTGTCAGAAATCCTTTCCAATTGCTTAATACTACGCAGCATAAACACAAAGTTATTGTTCATGATTACAATCATTACATTTAGCTTATCACAGATTGTGCAACATCCCAACGCAGTCGTATCGAATCTTATTGATGAACATACTATTATTTTTTAATTTAATTTTGCATCAATCCTGATAATCCAATGAGTAGTTCTGGAAAATGTTTGAATTTAAATACTTCTTTCTGTACACGCTTTACAAATGCAGACTGCTGTTTGATGCTCCAGGAGTAGTGGGCATGTCAACCCATTCTCAAGGAGAAATTCTCATTGCTTTTAGAGAACTAAAGGCTTTAGACGATGATCCAAATATGGTGTCATTTGGTACACTGGTCAGTGGGATGGATGTTTTACAAACGGTACGTTTAGATTTGAAGCATAAATATAAAGAGCATTGAACAGTGGAGTAGTAAATCATGATCATCAGGCGACAAACACATGTTGCAGGGTCAAAGACTGAAAATGTAAGAGCCAGTATTTTCACTGTAAATGAACGAAATACTTTGATTTCAGGCACGCATTATCAAACCATGATTATTTGCGACAATATCAGTTCCCATAATGTTATCCATAGTTAGTCGTCAGATGAGTTATGCAAATAGTTCGGGCTTAATGAATGTGGATAAATTTTGAAACTACAAGAGAAATCTATTAATTTGTATGCCATCAAGTGGAAGCATGGCTCTCATATTGCCGTGGGATAAAAGTTTTGTAACTTATGTTGGGGCTCATTGACTCTCATTAATCGATTGTTTCTTATTGAAATTGGTACTCAGATTGCAAGAGAGCAAAATACAGGATCAGGATTGCCAAAAGATCAAGTAATAGTGACTGATTGTGACGTAGTCCAGTCTCAAAGCGATGTTCCTTCACCTAAGTTGATTAGAGATAGACTGAAACGCGGGCGAAAAAAAAGAGAACTTCCCCAGTCGCCTGTGGTGAAAATGGCAACTTTTGCAGACACAGATGGAAAATAAATGGGCTTATGTGGCGACAATAATACGTGGCCATTATACTTTCAATCTGTCTTATCTCAAATATGCAATAGTTATGAATAAAAAATATCCAATTAAGTGTTACTATCATGTTTTTATTTTGTATTAAGTTTTGAGAGCACACAGCCAAGTGGCTCATCAAATTAGATATAACTAATGATGAGTGCATTCAGTCTATTTACTGAATATAATTGAAAAACCGACAAAAATGTAATTTGGAGCAATAAAATGTGATATTGGTACTCAGTCACTCAAGCAGACATTATTTGATGCCACTCATCTTTGGTATTACCGCATATGTGTCAACTTGATTGATTGATCTGTTGAAAGTTCTGGAATCTTCAATGCAGCATTTTTGCGCGGGCCTACTCTACTATTTATCTGTATGACTGACTGACCTACGAAAAGAGTTAACAAGAATTCAATGAATGTCAATTCATTTATAGAACATCCGGAAAAAGGAGGTAAATTTTTCCTGTCCTGTGTGTGATAAATTTGTGTAGTAGGATAGGATAAAATTTACCTCCTTTTTGCGGACAAGGTATAGGCATACCTCTAATCTGGATTGCATAAAATACCCTTAGTATGTCAAAACTGGCATTCAAATTCAAATTAGTTTTATGATAGTAAGTTTCAAGTCAAATCAACAAATATAATTTCCTGTGATTTCCCTACTTTGAAATTTAAAGGTAGAGATAAAGGCCCGGATTGGTAGCTTGTATTTTGCTCACACTTTGCATAAACATTGCAGTCTGTTTCAAATCAAAATGGAAAACTTTTAGTCGAAAGTTAGTTGGCATTGGTTTGTTTTTCCTTGTTTCTGTGCAAATAAACTGGTGAGGAACGAACTTAATTTTTTCCGGAAAGTTGCATTAGAAGCCATACAATTTTTTTCTTTCTTTGAGAATCCTTTAAAGGCCAAGAGGCCAGGCCATTTCCCCCATACAACATATGACCATTTAACCAAAATAGCAAACTCACTATTAGGGAGGTCTCATTCAATTTGAGACAGACAGTGAGTATTTACTCGAATTTCGTATTCTTACATCTATCTAAACAACTCACTAAAGCCTAGTTCACACGGAAGCGATCTGAACATGCGATTGATGCTGCATCACGAAGCTCCGACTGGAAGCATGCGTTGACGCACCAACATTCTTTGTTTGATTCGCATGAAGATGCGATGACGACTACATTTCGTTTGTTAGAGAAAATAAAATCGACCGATTGCATGATCGCATCTAAAAATTTCAAAGATTTGAACAATATCATGCGATGAAATCGCATAGTATACAATCGCAAAAGCTATTCACATGACATCGCATGTACAATCGCAGATGCACTACTATCACACATAAAATCGCATCCATGTGAACTAGGCTTTAAGATAGCATGCGTTTTGCATCGGCAACACTTTACTCAACCAAGTAAGTCGTTAGGTGTAGGGACACGTAAAAATACAACAGGCTTTACTTAACTTTTTAAGGAAAACCTAAACCTTAGTAAAGTATAACCTTAGTGCAG
>Ga0210040_10010277_pt1 | contig 10764 bp, 11 predicted proteins | sample CryGeyCG12114_NA_FD_185462 | JGI IMG/M metagenome (GOLD analysis project Ga0210040, IMG submission 185462) | Groundwater microbial communities from aquifer - Crystal Geyser CG19_WC_8/21/14_NA (SPAdes) (version 2) | ecosystem: Environmental > Aquatic > Deep subsurface > Groundwater | place: USA... | reverse complement strand
CTGCTCAACATCTTCGCCAGCTGGTGCGTGCCCTGCGCTGCCGAAGCCCCGCAACTCGCCGCGCTGGAGCAGGGTGGCGCAGACATCGTCGCCGTGGCGATCCGCGATCGGCCGCAGGATGTCGCCGCATTCCTGCGCGCCTATGGCAACCCCTTCACCCGCATCGGCTCCGACGAGATCAGCAAGGTGCAGCTCGACCTCGGCTCCTCCGGCGTGCCCGAGACCTTCGTGATCGATGGCAAAGGGGTAATCCGCTACCAGCATATCGGCGACATCCGCGATTCCGACGTGCCGATCCTGCTGGAGAAGCTGCGCGAGGCTGGCGCATGAGGATCGCCTTGCCGGCCGCGCTGGCCTTCACGCTGCTGGCCCTCACATGCGTCCCTGGCTCGGCGCAGGACCTGCTGCCGCCAGCGCCCTACGCCTATCGCCAGCTCGATGATCCGGCGCTGGAAGAGCAGGCGCAGGCCCTGATGCAGACGCTGCGCTGCCTCACGTGCCAGAGCCAGTCGATCGCCGACAGCGATGCACCGATGGCTGGCGACATGCGCCATCAGGTCCGCAGCCGAATCGCTGCCGGCGAGCAGCCGGAGGCGATCCGCACATGGCTCGTGGAGCGTTATGGCGACTACATCAGCTACAAGCCGCAGGTCACCGCGACCACCTGGCCGCTCTTCGCCATCCCGCTGGTGCTGCTGGTGATCGCGCTGCTGATCCTGCGCGGCCGGCTGCGGGGTCGGCCGTGAGCGCCCGGATGAGGTGCCGCGCATGAGCTGGCTGCTGGCGATTGCGCTGGCCGGGGTGGCCTTTGCGCTCGCGGCGTTCGCCTTCCGGGTGACGCCGCGCGCCTGGAGCGCGCTGGCCGCAGCGCTGGCGCTGGGCCTTGCCGGATATGCGCTGCAGGCGAACCCCAACCTTCCCGGCGCCCCGGCCGCACCGCGCGCCGAGAGCGACCTTCCGGGAGAGACGCTGAAGCAGGCGCGGCAGGTGATGGTCGGGCCGGACCAGCGGTCGAACAGCCCCCGGCTGCTGACCGCCGATGCCTTCGCCGCTCGCGGGCGCTATGCCGAGGCCGCGACCCTGCTGCGCGGCGCCGTGGCGGAAAACCCGCGCGACTCCGAAGCCTGGCTGGCGCTGGGCAACATTCTGGTCGAACATGCCGAGGGCCGGGTGACGGAGCCGGCGCTGTTTGCCTACCGCCGCGCGTCCGAAAGCGACCCGACGGGAATCGGCCCGGGCTACTTCCTGGGCCTGGCAATGCTGCGGCAGGGCAGCATCGTCGAGGGGCGCAACGTCTGGGCGCAGGCGCTGGCACAGGCGCCGGAAGGGGCTGCGGGCCGCCAGGTGCTGGCGGAACAGCTCAACAGGCTCGACGTTCTCCTGCAGCAAGCGGCCGAGGCGGCACCGCACTAGCGCGGCCACCGCCTGCGACGGAGCGCGAGTGGTGGCGGTTCATGATGCAGCGCAGCACATTGCAGCCGGTCGCGTGCACTGCTAGTCGCAGTCGTGCCATGCGCAGCAGGAACATGAAGGGTCGCGAAGCCCGATGAGCGCCGCCGCAGGGGAAGAGCGCACCTCGGCCAAGCTGAAGCTTGCCGCCGGCGCGATCGGTATCGTCTTCGGCGATATCGGCACCAGCCCGCTTTACGCCTTTCGGGAAACCTTCCGCGGGCCGCATGACCTTGCGATCGACGACCTGCACATCCTCGGCGTGGTCAGCCTGATCTTCTGGTCGATGACGCTGGTCGTCTCGATCCAATACGTCTCCCTGCTGATGCGTGCGGACAACAACGGGCAGGGCGGCAGTCTCGCGCTGGTTGCCTTGATCAGCCGCCATATCGGCCGGGCCGGCTACGGCTGGATCACCGTCATGCTGGGCGTCTTTGCCACCGCGCTGTTCTATGGGGACAGCATGATCACCCCGGCGGTGTCCGTGCTGTCCGCCGTGGAGGGGCTGACAGTGGTCAATCCGCGGCTGGACCCGCTCGTCATTCCCATCGCTCTCGTGCTGCTGGTGGCGCTGTTTGTCATCCAGAAGCGCGGGACGGCGCGCATCGGCGCGCTGTTCGCCCCTGTGATGATCGTTTATTTCGCCACGCTCGCGGTGCTCGGCATCGTCCATATCGTGACGGCGCCGGGTATCCTGATGGCGCTGAACCCGTGGTATGCGGTGCAGTTCTTCGTCACCGACAAGTGGCTGGCCTTCCTCGCGCTCGGCTCCGTGGTGCTGGCGGTGACAGGGTCGGAGGCGCTCTATTCGGACATGGGCCATTTCGGCCGCGGGCCGCTGCGGCTGTCCTGGTTCGGCTTCGTCATGCCGTGCCTGCTGCTCAACTATTTCGGGCAGGGGGCGATGATCATCTCGCTAGGGGATGCGGCGGCGGAGGAGGCGATCCTCAACCCGTTCTTCTTCCTCGCGCCGGAAGCGTTGCGCCTGCCGCTGGTGCTGCTGGCGACGGCGGCAACCTTCATCGCCAGCCAGGCGGTGATCTCCGGCGCCTTCTCGATTACCCACCAGGCGATCCAGCTCGGCTTCGTGCCCCGCCTGACGATCCTGCACACCAGCCGGACGCACCAGGGGCAGATCTACATCCCGGTGATCAACTGGGTGCTGATGATCGCGGTGATCCTGCTGGTGCTGTTCTTCCAGAACTCGTCCAACCTCGCCTCCGCTTACGGCATCGCGGTGACGGGGGCGATGCTGATCGACACTTGCCTGATCGCGGTGCTGCTGCTGGCGGTTTGGAAATGGCGGCCGTGGCTGGCGATCCCGGTGGTGGCGGTGTTCTTCATCGTGGACGGCGCCTATTTCGCAGCCAACATGACGAAGGTGCTGGATGGCGGCTGGTTCCCGCTGCTGGTCGGCGCCTTCGCCTTCACCTTGCTGACCACCTGGTCGAAGGGCCGACGCCTGATGCGTGAGCGGATGGGGGAGGTCGGTCTGCCGCTCGACATTTTTGCCAAGTCCGCTCGCAACAGCACCGCTCGCGTGCCGGGAACGGCGATCTTCATGAATTCGGGCGCGAGCGGCACGCCAAGCGCGCTGCTGCACAACATCAAGCACAACAAGGTCCTGCACGAGCGGGTGGTGGTGCTCACCGCGCAGATCGAGGAGGTGCCCTACGTCCAGATCGAGGAGCGGTACGAGATCACCAATCTCGGAGACGGCTTCTATCGCGTCGTGCTCCATTACGGCTTCATGGAGGAGACGGACGTTCCCTCAGCGCTGAAGCAGATCGGCATCTGCGGCGCCCCGTTCGAGATGATGAGCACCAGCTTCTTCCTCTCCCGCCAGACGCTGCTGACGGCTGAGAAGCCGGGCATGGCGATCTGGCGGGAGAAGCTGTTCGCCTGGATGATGCGCAATGCCGCCACGCCGATGCAGTTCTTCAACCTGCCGACCAATCGCGTGGTCGAACTGGGCAGCCAGGTGGAGATCTAGGCGGCTGGTTGCGCCCTGTTTTCCTCTGGATAGGCACGCTGGCATTCTTCAGCCTGTTTTGGGCAGGCCTGCACTTCGACATCTCGGCAGCGCATCCGACACATGGCTTTGGCCGAGGCTTGGCGTTCCTGCAGTTTTGATCGTGGTGCAGACCATGTGGCGCTTTTGGAGGCGACGCCACTCGAAGCCTCGAAACTCCGATGGACGCTAATGTCGCCTTTACATCAACAGCGGACCGTCAGCGAACCTCGACTTCACTCCGTCGGCGGGTTCTGCACCGCCTCCTTCTCCGCATCGACGCTGAGGCCGTGGCGCAGCAGCATGGGGAGCTGGGTGAAGGTGAACAGGAAGCTCAGCGGCATGAACACGTACAGCTTCGCCGCCAGCCAGTCACCAAAGGTGAGGTAGTAGCGCAGCGTCTCATTCAGCGCGGCGAGGACCAGGAAGAACACGCCCCAATTGCGGCTGAGCTTGAGCCAGCCCTCGTCCGACAGCCCCTCGAACGCGGCCTCCAGCAGCGTCTTGAGCAGTGCCTTGCCCCTGCGCCAGCCGACCAGCAGCGCAATGCCGAAGCCGAGATAGATGATCGTCGGCTTCATCTGCACGAAGACCGGGTCCGCGAAGAAGATCGTCAGCGCTCCGAAGCCGACGATCAGCACGGTCGACAGCCACAGCATCGGCGACACCTTGCCGAGCCGCCACTTGCTGATCGCCAGCGCCGCCAGCGCGGCGACGATGAAGGCGCCGGTGCCCCGGATGACGGCGCCGACCTCCCCGATCGGATCATCCCCGTCGGGTGAGTAGAAGCGGTAGGTGAGGAAGAAGATCAGCAGCGGGCCGTAATCGACCAGCAGGTTGACCCAGCCGGACCTCGGCTTCTTTGCCGGCGAGGCGGCGGGTTCCACCATCACGCCACCCCCGCGATCACGCGTGCCACCAGGTCGGGGTCGAAGGGGCGGAGGTCGTCCAGCTTCTCGCCGACACCGATGGCGTGGATCGGCAGGCCATATTGCTCGGCCGCGGCGACCAGCACGCCGCCGCGCGCGGTGCCGTCCAGCTTGGTCATGATCAGGCCGGTGACGCCCGCCACTTCCTTGAACACGTCGATCTGGGCGAGCGCATTCTGGCCGTTGGTGGCGTCCAGCACCAGCACGACGTCATGCGGCGCCTCCGGGTTGAGGCGGCCGAGCACGCGGCGGATCTTCGCCAGCTCGTCCATCAGCTCCCGCTTGTTCTGCAGGCGGCCGGCGGTGTCGACGATCAAGGCGTCGATGCCGGTGTCCGTCGCGCGCTTGACGGCGTCGAATACGACGCTGGCCGGGTCGCCGCCCTCGGGCCCCTTGACCAGCTCCACGCCGATCCGCCCGGCCCACACCGCGAGCTGGCCGATGGCGGCCGCGCGGAAGGTGTCGCCCGCGGCGAGAAGGACGCCGTAATCCTCCTCCTGAAACAGGTGGCCGAGCTTGGCGATCGTCGTCGTCTTGCCGCTGCCGTTGACCCCGATCACCAGGATCACCTGCGGGCGGGGAAAGGCGGTGATCTCCAGCGGGCGGGCAACGGGGCGCAGGATGGCGGCAATCTCCTCCGCCACCGCCTCCTTCAGCTCCCGCTCGGTGATGGAGAGGCCGAAGCGCTTTTCCGCCAGCTTGAAGCGGATGCGCGAGGCGGCGGCGGGGCCAAGGTCGGAGAGGATCAGCGCATCCTCGACCTGGTCGAGCGTCGCGTCGTCCAGCTTGGCCGTGCCGACCACGCCGGTGAGGTTGCCGGAGAGGCGCTCCTGCGTCTTGCGGAAGCCGCCGAACAGGCGCTGCGTCCAGCTTGCGCCCTCGGTCCCTTGGGTGCTCATCGCAGCAGGCCTTCTTCGAAACGAGTGGGGGTGAGGGGGATGATCATCCCGGCGGCCGTCCCTTCCGGAACGGCGAACCGCGCGAACGCCCCGGAATATCCGGTGCCGTCGCGCTCCGCGAGGACGGCGGCTCGCTGGCCGACCAGCCCGGCAAGCCAGGGCTCGCGCAGATCGGCGACGGCTTCGCGCAACTCGGCGGCGCGGCGGCGGATCGTGGGCGCGTCCACCTGCGGCATCCGCGCGGCCGGCGTGCCGGAGCGGGGCGAGTAGGGAAAGATGTGCCCGTGCACGATGTTCAGCTCGGCGATGATGGAGCGGTTGGCCTGGTGCATCGTCTCGTCCTCCGTCGGGAAGCCGGCGATCAGGTCTGCGCCGACGGCGATCTCCGGCCGGCGGGCGCACAGGCGCTCGACCAGCGCGATCGCCTCGGCGCGGGAGTGGCGGCGCTTCATGCGCTTGAGGATCAGATCGTGCCCATGCTGCAGCGAGAGGTGGAGGTGCGGCATCACGCGCGGCTCACCCGCCAGCAGCTCGAACAGTTCGGCATCGATCTCCACCCCGTCGAGCGAGGACATGCGCAGCCGGGCAAGCAATGGAAACGCTTCCAGCACCGCGCGCACCAGCCGGCCGAGCGGCGGGCGGCCGGGCAGGTCATGCCCCCAGCTGGTCACATCGACGCCCGTCAGCACGATCTCCGGTGCGCCCTGCTCCAGATGCCGCTCCACCTCGCGCAGCACCTGCGCGATGGTGAGCGAGCGGCTCGGCCCGCGTCCTTGAGGGATCACGCAAAAGGTGCAGGCGTGGTCGCAGCCATTCTGTACCGCGACAAAGGCGCGGGTGTGGCCAGACGGCACCGGCTCATGACGGGGCGCGACGTTCCAGGCGCGCGGATCAAGCTTGCGCGCATTCGGCACCAGCCCGTCCACTTCCGGCATGGCGGCAAGTTGCGTGCGCTCGACCTCGGCGGCGCAGCCGGTGACGAGCAGGCGCGCCTCCGGACGCGCGCGGCGTGCGCGGCGGATGGTCTGCCGGGTCTGGCGCACCGCTTCGGCGGTGACGGCGCAGCTGTTGACCACCACCACATCCCGCTCACCGGCCAGCAGCGCGCGCAGCGCCTCGCTTTCGGAGAGGTTCAGGCGGCAGCCGAGCGAGTGGACCTCCACCGGCGATCCCTGGCCCAGGGCTGACGTCAAGCGAAGTCCCCCCAGTCGAAGGTCCCGCGAAAGCTCTCGGCCGCAGGTCCGGTCATGGTCACGCGCCCGTCCTCGCCCCACTCGATCGCCAGCGTGCCGCCGGGCAGCGTGACCTGGACAGAGCGCTCCGTCAGCCCCCTGCGCATCGCGGCGACGGCCGTGGCACAGGCGCCGGTGCCGCAGGCGCGGGTCAGGCCGGTGCCGCGCTCCCAAACCCGCAAACGGATGTGGCGGCGATCCTCGATCGTGGCGACATTGACGTTGACCCGCTCCGGAAACAGCGGATCGGTCTCGATCTGCGGGCCGAGGCGGTCGAGCGGCACCGCATCGCAATCGGCCACGAAGAATACCGCGTGCGGATTGCCCATGTTGACGGCGCAGGGCTGCTCCAGCGCCTCCCACCCCACCGGCAGCGACAGCGTATCGAGCGCGTAGGCGATCGGGATCGCCTCCCATCCGAGGCGCGGGCGGCCCATGTCGACGGCGATGCCGGCATCGGTGCTGCGGGCGGAGAGGATGCCGGCGGCCGTCTCGATCCGGACCACGGCCTCGCTCGGACCGGCGCCACTCGCCGTCGCATGCCGCAGCGCCACCGCGCGCGTAGCATTGCCGCAGGCGGACACCTCGTCCCCGTCGGCATTGAAGATGCGCATCTTCAGGTCGGCGACGCTCGATGGCTCGAGCAGCACCAGCTGATCGCAACCGATGCCCGTATTGCGGTCCGCCAGGGCGCGCACGATGGGCGGGCTCAGCGGCGGCAGAGGGCACTCGCGCGTGTCCAGCACGACGAAGTCGTTGCCCAGGCCATGCATCTTGCTGAAGGCGGCGCGCATGGTGGCCAACTAGGGTCCAGACCCATGGCTGGCAATGGCCCGGTTGCCTCGCGCCCCCGCAGGCCATAGGCGCCAGCGCATGGAAGGAGGGCGCATGACGACCCGCAGATGGCTGATGAAGTCCGAACCCGAGGCGTTCGGCTGGGATGACCTGCTGGCCGACGGCGAGACGCTGTGGGACGGGGTGCGCAATCACCGCGCGGCGAACAACCTTCGCGCGATGGCGGTGGGCGACCTCGCCTTCTTCTACCATTCGGTCACCGGCAAGGAGATCGTCGGCATCGCCGAGGTGAGCGAGGCCGGGCTCGTCGATCCCAAGGACCCGAAATGGGCCGCGGTAAAGGTGAAGCCCGTGCGCCCGCTGAAGCGAGCGGTGACGCTGAAGGAGATCAAGGCGGAGCCGGCGCTGGCGGAGATGGAGCTGGTGCGGCTCTCCCGCCTGTCCGTCGCGGAGATTCAGCCGGAAGAGTGGGATCGTGTCTGCGCGATGGCGGAGAGCGACGGGGCGGACTGACTTTGGAACGATCCCGCCATGCGGTCCGTTGGTGGGTCAGACGGGCGGGCAATTGTCCGCCGGCAGACAAAAAGGAGACCGATCATGGGTGAACTCACCGACAAGGCGAAAGGCATCGCCAACGAGATCGCCGGCAACGTCAAGCAGGCGTCCCACAATCCTGCCACCCGCGCCGAAGGCACGGCGCAGGAGCGCAAGGGCGAGGCCCAGAACCTGAAGGGTTCCGTGAAGGGCGCGCTCGGCGACAAGGTCTGAGCCGCTTTCACTGTTGAATCACGAGGGGCCGCGCCGGCAAGGCGCGGCCCTTTCGCGTTCAGGCCCCCGCGTTCAGGCCCCCGCGTTCAGGCCGCTCAGCGTGGTGCCGGAGGCGGCAAGCTGCTCGAGATCGACGATGCAGTGAAGAAGGCGGACGCCCTCCACCAGCATCGCTTCTCGCAGCGCCCGGCCGAACTGCGCCGTGCTCTCTACCCGCCACCCTTCGGCGCCGAACGAGCGAGCCAGCGCGGCGAAGTCCGGGTTGGCGAGGTCCGTGGCCGCCACCCGGCCGGGGAACGTACGCTCCTGGTGCATGCGGATCGTGCCGTATGAGCCGTTGTCGATGACGATTGCGATCAGGTTGCAACCCGCTTGCATTGCCGTTGCAAGCTCGGCTGCGCTCATCAGGAAATCGCCGTCGCCTGCCACTGCTACCACGCAGCGATCCGGCTGGCGGAGCGCGGCGGCGATCGCGGCGGGCAGGCCATAGCCCATCGCCCCGGAGGTCGGCGCCAGTTGGGAGAACTCGCCGGCATAGGGCCAGTAGCGGTGCCACCAGCCGGAGAAATTGCCCGCGCCGTTGCAGATGATGGCATCCGCCGGCAGCACCTCTCGCGCAGTGGCAAGGCATCCGGCAAGGTCGAGCTTGTGTCCTGCATCGCGCGGGGTCGACCACTCCAGCCATTCCCGATGTGCCTCGGCCCCGGCATCGAAGGAGATCACCTCGCCGGTGTCCCACACCTCGGCGCACTCGGCGAACTCGTTCGGGTCTGCGCAAATGGCGAGGTCCGTGCGGAACACGCGGTTCAGCTCTGCCGGGTCGGGATGAACGTGGATCAACACCTGCCCGGGATGATCGGGCGTGACGAGGGCGTAACCGTCGGTCGTTGCCTCCCCCAGGCGGGCGGCGACGACGAGCAGCAGGTCCGCCTCCCGCACCCGCCGGGCCAGCGCCGGCGAGGGGCCGTAGCCGAAATTGCCGGCATAGACGCTGCTCGACGGCGGCACCGCATCCTGCCGGCGGAAGGCGGTGGCGACGGGCAGGCCCAGCCGCTCGGCGAAGGCGCTGAAGTAGGTGCGAGCCTTGGAGCTCCAGCCAGCCCCGCCGACGATCGCCAGCGGCGCAGCGGCATCGCCGATCAGCGCCATCATCGCGGCGACGGCATCAGGGCAGGGCGCCTGCGCCGGGCGGTGGATGAACGGGCGCGGCTCGGCGGAGAGGCCGCTCTCGTGCAGCATGTCCTCTGGCAGGGCGAGCACCACCGGGCCGGGGCGACCACCGATCGCCGTGGCATAGGCGCGGGCGATGTATTCCGGGATGCGCGCTGCATCGTCGATCCGCGCGGCCCATTTGGCGAGCGGGGCGAACATGGCGGGCAGGTCCACCTCCTGAAACCCTTCGCGGTCCCGGGCAGAGCGGGCGACATCGCCCACCAGCAGCAGCATCGGTTGCGAGTCCTGAAACGCCACGTGCACGCCGATGCTGGCGTTGGTGGCGCCAGGGCCGCGGGTGACGATCGCAACGCCCGGCCGACCCGTCATCGCCCCGTCGGCGCAGGCCATGAAGCTGGCGCCTCCTTCGTGACGGCAGGTGGTGGTCGCGATGTCGCCTCGGCCATGCAGCGCATCCAGCACCGGCAGGAAGCTCTCCCCCGGCACGGTGAACACCCGGTCGCAGCCCTGCTCCGTAAGGCAGTCTACGAGCAGGCGGGCGGCGGTGCGGTCCATGTGCCGGAGCCTAGACCCGTCGCTCTGGCGGAGCAATCGCGCCCGCAATTGTATCGCGGCGGGACGGCTGCCGAAGCTCGCTGGCGGACCAGGGCCTACGGATTAGTACGTAGGCATGCTCCCTCCCCACACCCTTGTCGAGCCGACCGTCAGGCACGTTGCCGGCCAGCACTGGCTGAGGCTTTCGCTGCCGATCGAATGGTGCGGATCGACAGCGCAGGCCGAGGAGCAACCCGCCTGGCGCGACCGCTTGGCTCCGTTCGTCTGTGACCTGCAGCAATTCCTGAGGGCCTACAGCGCCGCCCTCGTCGCCGCCATCGCCTTCATCACCTGAGCGCGACCGGAGTCGCCTGCTACGCCGTCAAGCTGCAGCCAGCGCCAGCTTCTCGGCCTGGTGCAGCTTCGCGCCGAGCCATGCGGAGACGAGGCACATCGCCGCGCTCAGCAGCAATTGCTCGACGATGGGGATGCCCGCGGCGCTGAGGCCGCCTGCGAGCAGCGAGCCGCCGACCATCGCGCCTGAGTTCACGATATTGTTCGCCGCCACCGTCCGCGCCGCCTGGGCGGGGTCGCACTTGGTGGTAAGGAAGGCGTAGAGCGGCACCACGAACATGCCACCGCCGATCGCGATCAGCAGCAGCGTTGCCAGCACCAATGGGGCGAGTGGCTGGGCGAGGAACTCGGGCACGGTCATCAGTTCGACAGCCGAGACATCCGCTCGCCATGCCTGGCACACGAAGTAGAACGCCGCGACGAAGCCGCCCATGGCGATCACCGAAACCGGAGCATAGCGGGCCGAGACATCGCCCTTCAGCAGCGCGTTGATTGCCACCGAGCCGATCGCCACGCCGACCGAGAAGATGACGAGGAACAGGCTCGCCACTTCCTTGCTGGCGAACAGCGCGTTCTTGGCCAGCGGCGGAAACTGGATGAACAGCACCGCGCCGATCGTC
>Ga0210040_10010276_pt1 | contig 10764 bp, 9 predicted proteins | sample CryGeyCG12114_NA_FD_185462 | JGI IMG/M metagenome (GOLD analysis project Ga0210040, IMG submission 185462) | Groundwater microbial communities from aquifer - Crystal Geyser CG19_WC_8/21/14_NA (SPAdes) (version 2) | ecosystem: Environmental > Aquatic > Deep subsurface > Groundwater | place: USA... | reverse complement strand
GGTCGCGCCAGCGGGCAATGTCGCCGATCAGGTTGCCGAGCGCGCGACGCGCTTGCGGTGTGAGCTCATCAGTGTCGAGGATACGCGCCGCCGCGGTGGTCAGCGGCGTGCTTGTCCGCCGGGCAAGCTGATGAAGTCGCGCCATCGCCTTGTCGCCCAACCCGCGCTTGGGCACGTTGACGATCCGCTCGAACGCAAGGTCGTCCGCAGGCTGGTTGACCACCCGCAGATAGGCAAGCGCATCCCGGATTTCCGCGCGCTCATAAAAGCGAAAGCCGCCCACGATCTTATAGGGCAGTCCGATCGCGATGAACCGATCCTCGAACTCGCGGGTCTGATGCGACGCGCGCACAAGGATCGCGACGTCGGCGAGCGAGGTTCCCGCACGCTGGCATGTCTCGATCTCGTCGCCGACCCGGCGTGCTTCCTCCGGCCCATCCCAGACGCCGAGCACCCGGACCTTTTCACCAACGTCGAGTTCGGTCCACAACTGCTTGCCGAGCCGACCCGAGTTGTTGGCGATGACACCACCCGCAGCGCCCAGGATGTGCGGCGTGGAGCGGTAATTCTGTTCGAGCCGGATCACAGCTGCGCCGGGGAAGTCCTTCTCGAAGCGAAGAATGTTCTCCACCTGAGCGCCGCGCCAGGAGTAGATCGACTGATCGTCATCGCCGACGCAGGCGATGTTCTTGCGCTCCTGCGCCAACAGTCGCAGCCACAGATACTGGACGGCGTTGGTGTCCTGGTACTCATCCACCATGATGTAGCGGAACCGCTGCTGGTAATGCTCCAGCACCTCGCGGTGAGTCTTCAGGATCACCAGCATGTGCAGCAGCAGGTCGCCGAAGTCGCAGGCGTTTACCGCCTTCAGCCGCGCCTGATACTGCTCGTACAACTCGCCGCCGCGCCCGTTCGCGTATCGCTCGCTTTCGCCCGCATCGACCTCGCGCGGCGACAGGCCCTTGTTCTTCCATTCGTCGATCAGCCCGGCAAGGCTGCGGGCGGGAAACCGCTTTTCGTCCAGATCCGCCGCGACGATCAACTGCTTCAACAAACGAAGCTGGTCGTCGGTGTCGAGGATGGTGAAATTGGATTGCAGGCCCACGAGTTCCGCATGTCGGCGCAACATCTTGGCCCCGATCGCGTGGAAGGTGCCAAGCCAGGGCATGCCCTCGACCGCTTCGCCGACCAGCCGGCCCACGCGCTCCTTCATCTCGCGCGCGGCCTTGTTGGTGAAGGTCACGGCCAGGATCTCGGATGGCCATGCCTTGCGCGTATAGAGAAGGTGAGCGAGCCGGGCGGTCAGCGCCGCCGTCTTGCCCGTGCCAGCGCCGGCCAGCATCAGCACAGGACCCTCTGTCGTCAGCACAGCTTCGCGCTGCGGCGGATTGAGGTTCCGGAGGTAAGGCGGGTCGGTGAGTTGCCCGGTCGAGATCTGCCTGTCGTTCACCGTCGAACAGGTAGGGAACGCGAGCGCCGGGGGCAACCGTCGAAAGGGCGGGGCGGCCCAGGCGGACCGCCCCGTAGTTCGGGGAAGACGCTGTAAGCGCCCGTCGCTGTCACAGGGGGAGGACAGCGACAAGTGAACTTTAGAACCGAATTGTATCTCGATTATGTCAGCCGGCCGGAGATTTGTGACCGTTCTCAGGCAGCCCTGAGAAGGGTCAGGCGCGCCTTGCCATGGACGCGCTCGGCATCTACCGCGAACCCCGCCGCCGTGACCGCCTCGTCGCGTGCGGTTTCGATGCTGATCCAGGTAGCGGGGCCGGTCCAGCCCAGCCGAGAAAGCTTGTCGAGCGCCACCGCGCCCGCGCCTGTACCGTAAGGTGGGTCCATCATTAGCAGGTCGAGCGGCTGCGGGGCGGGGCCCAGCGCCAGCACCGATCCCGCCCGTACATCGCCACGCACGCCAAAGGTCGCCAGGTTGGCGCGGAGCGCGTCCAGCGCGGCGCGGTCCTGCTCAACGAACAGGCACGAGGCCGCACCACGCGACAGCGCCTCGATCCCAAGCGCGCCCGAACCGGCAAACAGATCAGCTACGGCCAGCCCCTCGAAACTGCCGAGGCGACTGGCAAGCATCGAAAACAATGCCTCTCGCGTGCGATCAGCGGTGGGACGGGTCGCATAGCCGCGCGGCGCGACTAACGGACGCCCGCGCCATTGGCCGGCAATAACACGCATCGATTAGCGGCCCCGTGGCTTGCCGCCGCGAGGAGGGCGGGGAGGTTGGTCAGGGCGCGCCGGGCGCGTGCCGCGCGATTTCGGCCCGACTGGTCGGTTATCCCCAGCGCCGTGCGACCTCGTCGATGGTGATGTACGGTCGGCGCGACTGGGGGCTGAGGCGCTGCGAGGGCGATCGTCGCCGCCGCGAGGGGGACGCGAAGGCTGCCCTGCACGCTCCGGCCTTCCCGGCGATGCCGCGCGCGTGGCTCGATCGCCGTCATCGCGCGAGGGGCCCCCGGCAGCCTTCTCGCGTCCGCGACGGCCTTGAGGAGCGCTGGGTCCGCCAAAGGGGCTGCGATCGCCACCCCGTCCCCGGCTCGGAGAAGGCGAGCGCTCCCGGTCAGGTCGGCCTATGGCTGCACCATCGGCCCGAGTGCGCGACGAGGACCGGTCCGGTCGCTGCTCGGCAGTATCGCGCTGCTCGGGACGACGGCGGACCACGGTGGCCCGACCGGCCCCTCGGTCGTCCGTACGCGGCGCGCGGGTTGGTGATCGAGGGCTGGCAGCGGCGCCCGCCGAGCGCTGCATCCGACCCGCCGGTCGCCGGTTGCTTGTGTCCGACCTGCCGTCCTGCTGGTCAGGCTCCGGTTCGCGGCGTGCGGACTTCAGGTTTGCCGGTGCGATCGGCTCGGTCAATTGAGGGCGCTTGCCCGCCAGTGCCTGACGGAAGGCGACAAGATCGTGCTGGCGCACTTCGCCCACTTCGCCCGCCGGCAGGTCGCCGAGCACGAACGGGCCATAGCGGGTCCGGATCAATCGCCCGACCTGCAGCCCCAGATGCTCCAGAACGCGCCGGACTTCCCGGTTCTTGCCCTCGGTCAGCGTCAGCTCGATCCACTGGTTCGCGCCCGTGCGGCGTTCCATGTTCGCGTCGATCTGGCCGTAGCGGACGCCCTCGATCTCGATCCCGTGAATCAGGTCCTCAAGCGCTGCCTGGCTCACCTGCCCATAGGCACGGGCGCGATAGGTTCGCGGCACCCCGGTAGCGGGGAGTTCCAGTTCGCGCTTCAACCCACCATCCGTAGTTAGCAGAAGCAGTCCTTCGGTGTTGAGGTCGAGCCGACCCACCGGAACGACGCGCGGGAGATCGGCGGGAAGGCGGTCGTAGATGGTCGGCCGCCCGCGCGGGTCGTTCTCTGTGACCAGCAGCCCCACCGGCTTGTGGTAGAGAAACAACCGGGCCGGCGCTGCCGCTGCTACGAGCTGGCCGTCAACGGCAACCCCGGCAAGCGACCGCAGCACGGTAGCGGGCGTGTCCACCAGTTCGCCATTCAGGGTAACGCGCCCTTCCGCGATCATGCGCTCCACCTCCCGGCGTGAGGCTACGCCGGCGCGGGCAAGCAGCTTGGCGATACGCTCGCCAGCGGGGGTGGCGCGTGCGGCGTCGGCGGGTTCGGCGCTGTTGGGCGCGGTGCGGCTCGACATGCGGTGGCCATAGCCCGGAAACTCTGGTCGGGGTGCAAATAATTTGCGTCTGGATCGGCCCCGAAACGTTAGGAACAAACGGCAGTCGCTCATGGCGGCCAGGGCAGGGCGGACGTTTCATGATCTTCGCGCGCAAAAAGCGGCAGATCGCGCGACTCCTCGTCGTGGAGGATGAGCCGTTGGTTGCTTTCGACAACGAACACTTCCTCTCTGACGCAAGCTTCGAAATTGTCGCGACGGTTGACCGGGTCGCGGACGCAGTGCGCGTGATCGAGGGCGAGGGGGATGTCGATCTGGTGCTGGTCGACGTCAACCTGGCGGACGGATCGGGCGTGGATGTCGCGCGCGCTGCACATGCCCGGGGGGTGGCGGTGCTGTTCGTGACCGGCAACTTCCCTGACGATGCGGCAATCTATGCCGATGGCCTGCTCGCCAAGCCCTACGCTCAACGCGACCTGCTTCACGCGATCGCGGCAATCGAAGCGAAACGGGGTGGCCGGCCGGTGAAGAAGCTGCCGGGTGGCTTCCGCTTGTTCGAACGCGACGCCTGATCGACCCGCCCGGGGCTGTCGTTCACGGGAATTGCCGCTAGGGTCGCCTCCTATCGGGGGTTGTGGAGGCAGAATGGCACGCGCGACGGGAAACTGGGCGGGAGGGATCGTTCCTTACCTGGAACGTGCGCCCCTGGCCGCGCTGGCGCTCGGCGTCTCCTCCGGCTTTCCGTATGCGATGATCGGCGCGACGTTGACGACCCGTCTGGCGGCGAGCGGCATCGACAAGAAAACTGTGACGGCGTTTAGCCTGGCGTTCTTGGTCTATAATCTGAAGTGGCTATGGGCGTGGCTGGTCGACGGCGTTCGCTTGCCGGTTATCGGGCGGCTTGGTCAGCGCGTGTCCTGGCTCTTGGTGGCAGGCGTGCTGGTGATCGCCGCAGTCGCTAACCTGGCGCTGGTCGATCCCGCGGCAAGCATCGGCGCGACGGCGACGGCAGCGATCCTAGTCGGCATCGCGGGTTCGACATATGACATCGTGATCGACGCTTACCGGATCGAGATACTGGAGCCCCGCCAACTCGGCGTCGGTTCGGGCATGAGCCAATATGGCTGGCGCATTGGCTCGGCCGGCGCGGGGGCGCTGGCGCTGGTGGTGGCCGAGCGGGCCGGCTGGAGCGCGGCCTATCTGGCCTGTGCGGCCTTCGCATTGCCCGCCATGGTCGCGGGGCTAGTGCTGGGAGAGCCCGCACGCCGCCGCGATCCCGTGGCGCGGCGTGGCCTGCGTGAAGCGCTGGCGGCGGTGTGGGGCCCCTTTGTCCAGTTTTTCAGCCGTGAGGGGGCGTGGGTCGTGCTCGCCTTTATCCTGATCCACAAAGTGGGTGACACGCTCGCAAACCTGACATTCCGGCTGTTGTTCGACGACCTTGGCTTCACTGGCGACGAGATCGCCTTTTACGACGTTTTTGTCGGCTTCATCGCGTACCTGGTCGGCATCTTCATCGGTGGGGTCCTGTATGCGCGGCTCGGGATGAAGCGATCGGTGCTGCTCGCGCTGGTGCTGATGGCGGTATCCAACCTGTCATTCGCCGGGCTGGCGACGGCAGGCCATTCCAACCTCGCTATGGCCGGCGCCATCGGGTTCGAGAACATCGCCAGCGGCTTCGGCGGCGTGGTGGTGATCGCTTACTTCTCGGCGCTTTGCGACCTGCGGTTCACCGCTGCCCAGTTTGCCCTGATCTCCGCGGCGGCAAGCATCGTCGGCCGGATTGTCACGGGCACCACGGCGGGCGCACTGATCGAGCGGTTCGGCTATGTCGACTTCTACCTGCTGACCACAGCAATCGCGCTGCCCGGCGTCGCCCTGTTCTGGTGGATGAGCCGGAGCGGACTTGTCGATCGGTCGATCGGCAGCGCCGGAGCGATCGGCGAGGGTGATGTTCGGGACGACACCGCAAGCCGCCGGGGCGACCCGATCAGCTAAGCCGGCCGCCGATCGGGCGACCCTCGTCGGCGAAGGCGACAGCCATTGCGGTGGCGCTGGCGAGAACGCCGTCTGCCCGGCGTCGGCCCAGCAGATCGGCTAGCAGCAGGTGGGCGCGGGCGGGGTCAGCCTCTGCCCGTGACAGCACGCCGATCAGGGCGCCCTCCGCCGCGGTCATGCGCCTGCAGCAGCATGGCGCAATGGCGATCGGGCCCGTCGCCGAGGCCGACAGATCGGCCATGAACGCGCGAGCGCAGATGAGTGGTCGGCGGAACTGCTGCCCGAACCCGGCGAGCATCGCTTCGGCGGCATGGGCGTCGTCGAGGCCATGGGCGCCCATCCGACGGACAGCGAACAGCGCCAGCGCCGCATTGGCGCAAGCGGGGGCGAGGTTCGGAAGCGAAATGGCGAGTTGCAGGCTGGTCATGAACGCGACTCCGGCTGAGCGCCAAGCCTCGCCCAATCCGCTATTGATAGTCAATCGCAAAAAGGCAATCTAGTCGGGAGCCTCGTCATTTGCGGCGAGCACTGACCCTGCGAGATACAATGACCCAGCAACCAGGACAGGGCCGGGCTGCTCTACTCGCTGCAGCGCGGAAGCCACATCTGGCGCGAAGGCCGCGGGAAGGCCGAACTGCTCGGCCAACTCGGCGAGCTTGTCCGGGGCATGATGCTCGTGACCTGGTATTGGAACGGCGATCAAGCTGTGCGCGCCCGGAGCTAGGTGACGCAGAACGCCTGCCGCATCCTTGTTCGCGAGCATGCCAAGAACCAGGGTGACTGGCCGGCCCTGTGCGACCGTGCGCAAAGCGCGCGCCACTGGTGCAGCCGCAGACGGGTTATGAGCCCCGTCGAGCCACAACTCTGAGCCGGGCGGCAACAACCGCATGAGCGGCCCGTCGCCAAGGCGCTGCATCCGTGCGGGCCAGCTGGCCCAATCCGCCGCGGCCCGCAATGCCGCTTCAGGCACCGACAGCGCACCTTGATGCCGCAACATCGCGACAGCCAGCGCCAGATTGCGGGACTGGTGCGCCCCGACCAGCCGCGGCCGGCGTGTCACCACGGCAAACCCGGCGTCGCGATATCGCATCGTCGTCCGGGCGGTTTCGCTGAACCAGGCAGAGCCGCGCGCCAGCACCGGCGCGCTCGCCGCAGACGCGACCTCCGCGATGCGGGCCGTGACCGGGGCAGGATAGTCCATCGTTACAAGCGGCACGTTCGGCTTGGCGATCCCGGCCTTCTCGGCCGCGATGTCGGTCAACCGCGTGCCCAGGAATTGCTGGTGATCGTAGCCGAGCGCGGCGATGCCCGTCACGGCGGGGGCAACAAGGTTCGTAGCGTCCAGCCGGCCGCCCAGCCCTACCTCGACGATAGTCGCCGCGGCGGGGGTACGGGCAAACGCGAGGAAAGCGGCCGCCGTTGTCACCTCAAAGAAGCTGGCGTCAACCCCTTCGGCATGATCGAGCACTTCGGCCAACAGAGCGGCCAGCAGCTCATCCCCGATGAGTTGCCCAGCCACCCGGACTCGTTCGTTGAAGCGGACCAGATGCGGGCTCGAATAGACATGTACCGAATGGCCCGCGGCCTCGATCGCGGCTCGAAGGAACGCGCAGGTCGAACCCTTCCCGTTGGTCCCAGCAACATGGAACACGGGCGGCATGCTGAGATGCGGGTCACCCAGCCGCGCAAGCAGGCGGGCGATCCGGTCGAGCCCGAGCGTGTCTACGCCTGGCGACAAGCGAGCGAGCCGATCCAGCTGTGCCTGCACGGCGGGATCGGCGGAGATGGCGTGGTCGGGCATGATCGCCCCTTTGGATCAGGCCGCCTTGGACGCGGTCAGATAGCCGATCACTGTCGCCAGCCGCTCACGCATTTCGCTGCGATGGACGACCATGTCGAGCATGCCGTGCTCCAGCAGATATTCGGAGCGCTGGAAGCCCTCGGGCAGCTTTTCGCGGATGGTCTGCTCGATCACGCGCTGGCCAGCAAAGCCGATCAACGCATTGGGCTCGGCGATCTGGACATCGCCCAGCATCGCGTAGCTTGCGGTGACGCCGCCCGTGGTCGGGTCGGTCATCACGACCACATAGGGAAGCCCGGCGTCGTGCAGCATCTGGATGGCCACGGTGGAGCGCGGCATCTGCATCAGCGACAGGATGCCCTCCTGCATGCGCGCGCCGCCGGCGGCGGTGAAGATGGCATAAGGGCAGCCAAGGCGGATCGCTTCTTCGACGCCGCGAACGAACGCCTCCCCGACGGCCAGGCCCATGGAGCCGCCCATGAAGCCAAAATCCTGCACGCCGAGCACGACCGGGTGGCCCAGGATAGTGCCACGAGCATTTACCAGCGCGTCGCGCTCACCCTTTTCCGCGCGGGCCGCCTTCAGCCTGTCCGTGTAACGCTTTGAATCGCGGAACTTCAGCGGGTCCTGCGGCACCTCGGGCGGGGGAAGTTCGGCGCACGATCCCTCGTCCAGCGTGAAGCGGATGCGCAGCTTGGGCCCGATCCGTTCGTGGTGATCGCAACGTGGGCAGACCTGAAGATTTTCTTCCAGTTCCTTGGTGAAAACCATCTGCCCGCAACCCTTGCACTTGTGCCAGAGGTTCTCGTCTGTTTGCGGCTTCTTGCCACCAAATGACAAGGCGTTGCGGACGGAGTTGAGCCAGGTCATGCTGGAACCTTTCGAGCGGAAGCAATGGCTTCCGACAAGCTGCTGACATAGGATCGAACATGTTCGGGCGCACCGGCGCCATATTGTCCGACCAGTTCGACGATGGCGGAGCCAACAACAACGCCGTCCGCGACTCGCGCGATCGCGGCGGCCTGTTCGGGCGTGCGAACGCCGAAACCCACCGCGACCGGCAGGGTCGTCGCTGCCTTCAATCGGGCAACAGCATCCTCGATTGACGCCTGCGCTGCCTGTTGGAGGCCTGTGATGCCGGCGACGGAAACATAGTAGAGGAAGCCGTCCGCACCGTTCAGCACTTGCGGCAAGCGGGCCGTATCGGTGGTGGGCGTCGCAAGTCGGATTGGGGCGACGCCGCGACTGCGCAGAGCCGGGCCGAGTGCATCGTCCTCCTCGGGCGGAATGTCGACGCAGATGATGCCGTCAACGCCAGCGTCAGCGGCTGCCAGCCCGAACCAGTCCGCGCCACGGCGCAGCATGGGGTTTGCATAGCCCATCAGAACAAGTGGAACATGCGGATGCCGCGCCCGAAAATCGCGCGCAAGCAACAGGATGTTGGCTGTTGTTGTACCCGCCGCGAGGCTGCGAATATTGGCGGCCTGGATCGCGGGACCGTCCGCCATTGGATCGGTGAATGGCATGCCGAGCTCGATGACATTGGCGCCGCCGGCAACCAGTGCGTCGAGCAACGCAGCTGTATCGCCATCGCCCGCGGTGATGAAGGCGACCAGGGCGGGGCGGTCTGGGCGGAAGGCGTCGGAAAGGCGGCTCACGTCCGTGCCTCACGGCCATTGGCTCCGACCAGGGCGGCGCATGCAAACATAGATGCAGCCCGGTTCACGATCCGAGTGGTCATATCGCCACCCCGAGTGCGTGGGCTACCGTGAAGATGTCCTTGTCGCCTCGGCCGCACAGATTGGCCAGAATGACCTGATCACGCGGCATTTCGCGCGCCTTACCGGCAACTGCTGCAATTGCATGGGAAGGCTCAAGGGCCGGGATGATCCCCTCGGTCCGGCACAAAAGCTGGAAGGCGTCGAGCGCTTCGGTGTCGGTCACCGCCGTGTACTCGACACGGCCGATGTCTTTCAGCCAGGCATGCTCCGGTCCGATGCCGGGATAGTCGAGGCCCGCGCTTATCGAGTGTGCTTCCGTGATCTGCCCGTCTTCGTCCTGCAGCAGATAGGTCTTGTTCCCATGGAGAACGCCTGGCGATCCGCCCGCGAGAGACGCGGCATGGCGTTTGTCGAGCCCTTCACCCGCAGCCTCGACCCCCAGCATGGCCACGCTGGCGTCATCAAGGAATGGGTGGAACAGGCCGATCGCGTTCGAGCCGCCGCCGATGGCCGCAACCAGCAGGTCAGGCAGGCGACCCGTGCGCGACAGCATCTGCTCACGCGCTTCGCGGCCGATCACCGACTGGAAGTCGCGAACGAGCTCGGGATACGGGTGCGGGCCAGCAGCGGTGCCGATGATGTAGAAGGTGTCGTGGACGTTGGCGACCCAGTCGCGCATGCCCTCGTTCATCGCGTCCTTCAGCGTGTGCGCGCCACTCGTCACCGGGCGCACCTCTGCGCCGAGCAGTTTCATGCGGAATACGTTGGGCTGCTGCCGTTCGACGTCCTTGGCGCCCATGTAGATGACACAAGGCAGGCCGAAGCGCGCGCACACGGTGGCGGTCGCGACACCATGCTGGCCGGCGCCGGTTTCGGCGATAATTCGAGTCTTTCCCATGCGCCGGGCAAGCAGGATCTGGCCGATGCAGTTGTTGATCTTGTGAGCGCCGGTGTGGTTCAGCTCGTCGCGCTTGAACCATACCTCTGCACCCATGCCGTCCGGCGCGGACGCGCGCAGCGCTTCGGTGAGCCGTTCGGCATAATAAAGGGGGCTAGGGCGGCCGACATAATGTTCGAGCAGATCGTCGAACTCGGCCTGGAACGCCGGATCAGCCTTGGCCGCGCGGTATTCGCGGTCGAGGTCGAGGACCAGCGGCATCAGCGTCTCCGCGACATAGCGGCCGCCATAGTCACCGAAATGGCCGCGCTCATCGGGCAGCGTACGGAAGGAGTTTGGCACGTTCATCGCGCGCTCGCCTGAAGGAAGGCGGCAATCTTGTCCACATCCTTGACGCCGGGCGCACTCTCCACGCCCGAAGACACGTCAACGAGCGTGGCGCCCGTGCGGCGGATCGCCTCTGCAACATTGGCCGGATCGAGCCCGCCCGACAAAGCCCAGGGAAGCGGATGCGATACTCCGTCGAGCAGGACCCAGTCGAAGCGCACACCCATACCACCGGGTAGCGCGGCACCCTCCGGCGTCTTGGCGTCATACAGGATGCGATCTGCCGCACCGGCGAGCGCGTGAGCGGCGCCCAAGTCCGCTCGCGTCTTGATCGGCACCGCGGCCCAGGTTTCGCGGGCAGTGCGGCTGCGCAGGGCTGCGACGCGGGCGGGCAC
>Ga0210040_10010275_pt1 | contig 10765 bp, 8 predicted proteins | sample CryGeyCG12114_NA_FD_185462 | JGI IMG/M metagenome (GOLD analysis project Ga0210040, IMG submission 185462) | Groundwater microbial communities from aquifer - Crystal Geyser CG19_WC_8/21/14_NA (SPAdes) (version 2) | ecosystem: Environmental > Aquatic > Deep subsurface > Groundwater | place: USA... | reverse complement strand
GGGCCGAGGGTCAGTGACCGCCGAGGTAGGCGGCGGTCACCGAGGGGTCGTCGAGGAGCTTCGCCGCCTCGCCCTCCAGGTTGAGCCGGCCGGACTCGAGCACGTACGCGTAGTCGGCGATCTCCAGCGCGGCCAGGGCGTTCTGCTCGACGAGCAGGACCGTGACTCCCTGGGAACGGATCTTCTCGATGGTCTCGAAGATCACGTCGACCAGCACCGGAGCGAGGCCCATGGAGGGCTCGTCGAGCAGCAGCAGCCGCGGGTCGCCGAGCAGCGCCCGGGCCACCGCGAGCATCTGCTGCTCGCCGCCGGACATGGTGCCGGCCTTCTGGTTGATCCGCTCCCGCAGCCGCGGGAACAGCTCGAGCACGTTCTCCCGGTCCTCGGCGATCTTGGCGGTGTCCTTGCGGGTGTACGCCCCGAGGTCGAGGTTCTCCGAGACCGTCATGCGCTGGAAGATCTTGCGCCCCTCGGGGGACTGCGAGATCCCGAGCTTGACCACGTCGTGGCCCGGGATGCCGTTGATCTTCTTGCCCTCGTAGACCACGTCGCCGCTCTTGGGCCGCAGCAGGCCCGAGATCGTCCGGAGCGTCGTCGACTTGCCGGCACCGTTCGAGCCGATGAGGGTGACGATCTCCCCGGCGTAGACCGTCATCGACAGGTTCTGCACCGCCGCGATGTTGCCGTAGCTGACGCTGAGGCCGTCGAGCTGGAGAATGATCTCCTTGCCCTCGCCCCGTGCGCGGGCGCCCTGGCCGGGCGCCGCCTCCTGGACGTCGGCGCTCATGCCTGCGTCCCCTTCGTGGCGAGCCCGTCTGTCGTCACAGCCTGTCCTTCCTGGTCGGCGCCGGGCTTGGGGAGGCGCTTGCCCTCCCGGGTGCCGGTCTTGCCGAGGTAGGCCTCGATGACCTGCTGGTTGTTGCGGATGTCGTCCGGCGTGCCCTCGGCGATCATCGCGCCGCGGTCGAGCACGGTGATGCGCTCGCTGATCTTCATGATCACGCTCATGTCGTGCTCGATCAGCAGCACCGAGATCCCGCGCTCGTCACGCACCCGGTAGACGAAGTCGTTGAAGTTCGCCGACTCCTGCGGGTTCATGCCGGCCGTGGGCTCGTCGAGCAGCAGGACCTTGGGCTTGAGCGCCATGGCCCGCGCGATCTCCAGGCGGCGCTGGTCGCCGTAGGAGAGGTTGCGGGCCAGCTCGCCCACCGTCTTGCCGATGCCGACGTAGTCGAGCAGCTCGCGGGCGGTGTCGCGCGCCTCCCGCTCCTCCCGACGCTGACCGGGGGTCCGGACGATCGTCGAGATGACCCCCGCCCGCAGGTGGGAGTGCATGGCGACCATGACGTTCTCCTCGGCCGTCATGAGGCCGAAGAGCCGGATGTTCTGGAACGTGCGGGCCAGGCCCATGGACGCCCGCTTGTGCGGCTTGACCGAGGTGATGTCCTTCCCGTCCAGGTAGACGGAGCCCTCGGTGGCCTCGTAGAGCCCGGTCAGCACGTTGAAGAACGTCGTCTTCCCCGCGCCGTTGGGCCCGATCAGGCTCACCACCGACCGGGGAGGGATCGAGAACGAGACGTTGTCGACGGCCGTCAGACCCCCGAAGCGGATCGTGATGCGGTCGGCGAAGAGCACGTTCGCGCCGACCGGGTCGACCCCGGTCTGGGCGACCGCCCGGACCGGGCCGTCGACCCCGCTCTCGGCGCTGTCGGGACGGCCGTAGCCAGCCGCGCCTGCCGGGTCGCCCGGGCTGTTGGGGGTGCCGCCCAGCTGCGTGACGTCGGCCAGCGACTCGCGGACCCCGGGTGTGGACTCGCTCACGACTCCTCCTTCCGCCGGGCGCCGGAGCTCCCGTGGCTCGTGCCCGCTCCCGAACCGGCCATCGCCGCCGCCGAGCCGGCGATCCTCGCGTCCGCCGCCGCGTCGCTGTGCTCCAGCGCGTCGGTCTCGGCCTCCGCCTCGACGCTGTCGGCCCCGAGGGACTCGGCCTCCGTCCTCGACGGCATCTGCATGAGCGCCTTCGTGCGTCCTTCGGGGATCAGACCCTCGCGACGGAAGAGCATCATCAGCACCAGCAGCAGGCCCAGGATCACGTAGTTGTAGCGCGGCAGCGTCGCCTCGAGGTTGCCCCCGGTGAACGCGTCGATCTGCACGCCGATCTGCTTCAGCCCGTTGCTGTTCAGCCACGAGAGCAGGAACGCACCGATGGTGACGCCCCAGACGTTGCCCATGCCACCCAGGACGACCATCAGCAGCACCAGCACGGACTTGCCGAAGTCGAAGCCGGACGGCGAGACGGCCGTGGTGATGCCGGAGGCGTTCGCGACGCCGCCGATCCCGCCGAAGAAGGCGCCGACCGCGTACGCCAGCAGCTTGACCCGCACCAGGGGCACGCCCATCATGCTGGCCGCCAGCTCGTCCTCGCGGATGGCCAGCCAGGCCCGGCCGAGCCGACCCTCGCGGATGCGCAGCGAGATGAAGATGCAGATCCCGACCAGCAGGCCGAGCACCAGGATCTTCCAGATGTTGCCGGCCGCCGAGTTCGTCAGCAGCTTGGGCGCGATCCCGAGCGCACCCAGCGGACCGGTGCCGATGGGGTCGATCGAGGAGATGCCCGGGTCGCCGCCGGCGACGTTGTGCCCGGCGATGTTGCCCGAGTTCCGGAAGAACTGGGTGATCACCTCGCCGAAGCCGAGCGTCACGAGGGCGAGGTAGTCCCCGCGGAGCCGCAGGGTCGGGGCGCCGATGATCAGGCCGAGGATCGCGCACAGGATGCCGGCGACGATGCACACGAGCCAGAAGTTGATGTGCGTGCCCGGGGCGTTGGCCCGGACCGGGGAGAACAGGTGGAAGTCCCAGGTCCAGTTGAACGGGTAGGCCATCAGCCAGCCGGCGGTGTACCCGCCCAGCGCCCAGAACGCCACGTAGCCGAGGTCGAGGAGACCGGCGTAGCCGACCACCACGTTCAGGCCGAGCGCCATGATCGCCCACATCAGGCACTCGTTGATCGTCGCGACCGGCAGCCACGCGAGGACGGGGGCCGAGACCGGCTTCACCAGGCTCGGCAGGATCGTCTGGTAGAGGAAGAACAGGAACAGGATGACGACCACGTAGCCGATGGGCCACGCGAGCCGGCCGAGGTTGCGCCGGCCCTGGTCGGGGTGGAGCGCGTGCGTCGTAGCAGCCATGGCCCTACACCTTCTCGGTCGTCGGTCGGCCGAAGATGCCTTCGGGCTTGAACACCATCAGGATGATCAAGATGATGAAGACGACGCTCTGCGACCAGTTGGAGCCGAGGCCGTAGACGGCCCCCTCGTTGAGGGCCTGGACGACGCCGATGGCCAGGCCGCCGACCACCGCACCGGTGAGGTTGCCGATCCCGCCGAGCACCGCCGCGGTGAACGCGATGAGGCCCAGCTGGGTCCCGGTGTCGTAGTAGGTCTGCGTCTGGCAGAGGAAGTAGAGGACGCCGGCCGCACCGGCCAGCGCGCCGCCGAGCCCGAACACGAACGAGATCGTGCCGTTGACGTTGATGCCCATCAGCCGGGCGCCGTCCTGGTCCTGGGCGACGGCCCGCATCGCCTTGCCCATCTTGGTCCGCGCCACGATCCACGTCATCAGGAGCAGCAGCGGCACGGTCACCGCCAGCACCATGACCAGCTTGTAGATGTAGACGCCCTCGACCTGGGGGCCGCCCCAGCTGATCGGCCAGTTCTTCTGGGCCGAGCCGTTGATGTAGTCCTGCTGGGCGATGCCGCGGAAGATGAAGCTGATGCCGACCGCGGTCATCAGCGGGGCCAGCTTGGGGGCCGACCTGAGCCGCCGGTAGGCGAGGAACTCGGCCGACATGTTGATGAAGCCACCGGCCGCCATGCACACCACCAGGGCCAGCAGCAGGGCCAGGATGCTGATCGCGCTGAGCTGCCCGACGCCGAGCAGGCCGACCATCAGCCCCGCCGCGATGATCGTGGTCAGCATGAACAGGTCACCGTGGGCGAAGTTGATCAGCTCCACGATGCCGTACACCATCGTGTAGCCCAGGGCCACGAGCGCGTAGAGCAGACCGTTCTGCAGGCCCACGAGGAGCGAGCCGAGGAACCGGTCGGGGTCGGCGAAGATGTTCGCGACGAACCAGATGAGGATCAGGCCGAGAATCACGTACCCGAGAACACGTTCGACCAGCGGTCCCAGACGGACCTTGGCCTTCCTCTGGGTACCCCCGACGACGAGCGACGCTGTGGCCACTGGTCAACCTTTCGGACGGTGGCGCCGCTGGCGCCGGTGATGAGCCGGGTCAGTGGTGACCCCGCGTGACGGTGTGGTGAAGGACGATCTGGTGGAGAAGGAGAAACCGCCGGGGCCTGGCGTGAACCAGGCCCCGGCGGAGCAGATCAGGAGATGGACTGCGACTTCTCGAAGGTCTCCTTCTTGTCCTTCACGACCTCGATCGTGAGGTCCTTCGCACTGGTGTCACCGGTGGTCGGGTCGATCTTGATCTCCTTGCCCAGCACGGACTGGTCGGCGGGGATCGTGATCCCGGCACCCCCCAGGACCTGGTCGGTCACGCTCTTGCGCGTGCCGTCGGACTTGGAGATGGCGTCCAGGATCACCTGGGTGGCCGCCACGCCGTACAGCGGGTAGGAGCCGTCCGGCGCCTTGCCGTACTTCGTCTGGTAGTCGGCGAGCAGCTTGCCGCCCGCGCCACCGGCCTTGAGCAGCTGGTCCTGCGTCAGACCGGCGAAGGTGAGGTACATCCCCGCCGACTGGGACAGGGCCAGCAGGTCCGGGTAGCCCGTGAAACCGTCGGGCGCCATCAGCTTGACCGCGCCGTCGTTCCCGCCGAGCACGGCGACCTTGTCCTTGATCAGCTGGCCGCCGTTGTTGTCGTAGATGCCGCCGAGGTAGACCATGTCGGCGCCCGAGGCCTTGACCGCCTGGTAGAGCGCGGTGTAGTTCGGCTGCTTGGCGTCCCAGCTCTGCTCGCCGACGATCTCGATGTTGTTGGCCTTGGCCGCCGTGGCGAACGCCTTGGCCACACCGATGCCGTAGGTCTGGTTGTCGTTGAGGACGTAGGCCTTCTTGACCTTGAGGTCGTTGGCCGCGAAGGTCGCCGCACCCTGGCCCTGGTAGTCGTCCGTGGTGATGACGCGGGCGAAGTTGCGGGTGCCGGTCGGGTAGTACTTGTCCGGCTCGCCGGTGTCCCAGGCCTTGGTCAGACCCGGGTTGGTGTTGGCGTGGCTCACCATGAGCATCGGGCCGGTGCTGTCGTTGTTGAGCGTCGGCACCTCGATCTTGGCGCAGCCGGAGTTGAACGTGCCCATGACCGCGACCTCGCTGGTGTTCGCGACGTGGTCGGTGCCGTTCTTGGCGCAGGCCGCGTCGTCCCACGAGCCCTTGGCCGCGGTGGAGTCGTCGTAGGTCTTCAGCTTGATGTTGTACTTGCCGGCCTTGCCACCGATCGAGTCCAGGTAGAGCTGGATCAGCTGGTTGGTCGACTGCGAGGTGGAGGCGCTGGCCCCCTGGAGCGGCAGGTCGGTGGAGATCACCAGGTCGGTGGGCGCGTCACCCCCGGTGCTTCCGGTGCCCTCGTTGGAGCCGTTGGCGCACGCCGTCAGCGACAGCGCCGCGATGGCGCCCAGCGCGACGATGCGCGTCAGTGATCGTCCTGGCAAGAGAATTCCTCCTCGTACATGTCGGCCGGCGCACCGTGCGCCGACCGGGTCGTGCTCGTCGTACGGCCACCCGCCGGGTGGTGGAGCCGGCCCGTACGGAGGGTCGGCCGGGGGGGAACCCGGGCGCGTCGTGACACCGACGAGGTCAGTGGCAGACGTGGTGCGCTGCCGCAGCCTTACGCAGGGTTATATCCGACGTGTTACCGAAAATGACTACGCCGTTACCGGTCGTTATGACCTTGGAACCCTCGGCGTCCATTGTTGTGGGTCGTCGAACAATATTTCCTGCGTGAGGTCGGGCCAGCGGCGCAACATCCTTGCGCGGCGACGCCCAGGTGTCCAGAGCGCCGCCGAACGGGCCGCCGGGTCGGTGCAGGCCCGGCGGAACGCCTCGATGCGGACCCGGATCTCGTGCCCGAGCAGGCGTTGACCGATCGGCTCGGCCACCAGGCGGAGCGGGCGCGGCCGGATGCTGTACGTGTGGTTCCACGTCGCGGTCGTCCCCTCCACGCCGTCGCGGACCTGCGGCTCGAAGCGCCACCCGCCGCCGAGGGGTGCGAAGAACCACGGCTCCCGCTCCATCGTCATGCCGACCGAGGTGGGCGGGGAGTACGAGACGTAGCGGCTCACCATGGCGAAACCGCGCACCGGCCCGACCCGGGCGCGGGTGAAGGTGCGGACGCCCTTGCCCGGGCGGTCGGCGCCGAGGAGGTGCTGCGAGCGGATGAGGGGTCCCACGCCAGGCGGGCCGCGCCGGTGGTCTGGCTGACGGCGAAGGCGACCTCCGGGGAGACCGGGACCCACACCTGCGCGACGACCTGGGGCACAGCGGTCGGTCAGGCCGGCGGGTCGTCGTGCCCGGGACGCAGCACCTGGCAGGTCACCCGGGCCGTCGCGACGCGGACCCCCGACTCGTGCGAGATCACGACCTCGTACGAGGTGACGCGGCGCCCCAGGTGCAGGGCCGTCGCGACGCCGGTCACCCGCCCGGCGCGGACGGGCCGGTGGTGGGTCACGTTGAGGTCGACGCCGACGGCCGTGCCGTCGGGCTGGGCGTGGGCGAAGGAGGCGATCGAGGCGAGGGTCTCGGCGAGGACCCCGGACGCCCCGCCGTGCCACAGCCCGTACGGCTGGGTGTTGCCCTGGACCGGCATCGAGCCCACGGTGCGCTCGGCGGTCAGCTCGGTCACCTCGAGCCCCATCTTGGTGTCGAGGGCGCTGGACGTCGTCGCCCACCAGTCGGGCAGCGTCGTCCGGGCAGCCTCGTCGTCCACGTGCCTCAGCCTCCCACCTGCGTGGGGTGGGGAGCGTCAGCGCCCGCGGATAGAGTCACGACGTGCCGACCGCGACGAAGACCAAGCCCGGCGCGAAGGGTGCCGCTGCAGCCCCGGCGCGGCCCAAGCTGCTGCTGCTGGACGGCCACTCGGTGGCTTACCGCGCCTTCTTCGCGCTGCCCGTGGAGAACTTCTCCACGGCCACGGGGCAGCACACCAACGGGGTCTTCGGCTTCACCTCGATGCTCATCAACGTCCTGCGCGACGAGGCCCCCACCCACGTGGGCGTGGCGTTCGACGTCAGCCGCAAGACCTTCCGCAACGAGATGTACTCCGAGTACAAGGCCACGCGCTCCGAGAGCCCGAGCGAGTTCCGCGGCCAGGTCGACCTGGTCAAGGAGGTGCTCGACGCCCTCAACATCGTCCACGTCGAGGTCCCCGGCTTCGAGGCCGACGACGTGATCGGCACCCTCACCACCCAGGCGCGCGACGCCGGCTGGGACGTCCTCATCTGCACCGGGGACCGCGACGCCTTCCAGCTGGTCAGCGAGGAGGTCACCGTGCTCTACCCCCGCAAGGGGGTCTCCGACCTGGCGCGGATGACGCCCGAGGCGGTGCTGGAGCGCTACCTCGCCACGCCGGAGCGCTACCCCGACCTCGCCGCCCTGGTGGGGGAGACGAGCGACAACCTCCCCGGGGTGCCGGGCGTGGGGCCCAAGACGGCGGCCAAGTGGCTGGAGCAGTACGGCGACCTCGAGACCCTCGTCCAGCACGCCGGCGAGCTGAAGGGCAAGGCGGCGCTGGCCTTCCAGGAGCGGACGGACTCCGTGCTGCTCAACCGGCAGATCAACGCGCTCGTCCGCGACCTGGACCTCCCCGTCACGATCGACCAGCTCGAGCGTCGGCCGTGGAACCGCGAGGCGACCCACACCCTGTTCGACGGGCTCGAGTTCCGGGTGCTGCGCGACCGCCTGCTCGAGGCGCTGCCCAACTCCGACGAGATGGTCGCCGAGGGCGGGTTCACCATGGTCGGCGAACGGCTCGAGGCGGCGCAGCTCGCCGGGTGGCTGGCCGAGCACACCGGGGCGGGCCGCACCGGCGCCGACGTGATCGGGCACTGGGGCTCGGGCACGGGCGACGTACGGGCCCTGTCGCTGGCGGCCGCGGACGGCGCAGCGGCGTACGTCGACGTCACCGAGCTGCTGCCCGAGGACGAGCAGGTGCTCGCCCGCTGGCTCGCCGACCCCGAGCGACCCAAGGCGATGCACGACGCCAAGGGCCCGCTGCTCGCGCTGTGGGCGCGCGGCTGGCAGCTGGCCGGGCTGACGTCGGACACCCAGCTCGCCGCCTACCTGGTCCGGCCCGACCAGCGCACCTTCGACCTCGCCGACCTGACCGTGCGCTACCTGAAGCGCGAGCTGAAGGTCGAAGGTGAGGAGGAGGTCACCGACGCCGACCAGCAGGCGCTCGACTTCGGCGACGACGACTCCGGAGCGAAGGTCTCGACCGACTCCTCGATGGTCCGGGCCCGGGCGGTCATCGACCTCGCCGACGCCCTCGACGCCCAGATCGCCGAGCGCAACGGGACCAGCCTGCTCAACGGCGTCGAGCTCCCGCTGCTGCGCACCCTGGCGCGGATGGAGCGCACCGGGGTCGCGGTCGACACCGCCCACCTCGACGCGCTCGAGTCGGAGTTCGACACGACCGTGAACGCCGCGGCCGCGCAGGCGTACGAGGTGCTCGGCAAGCAGATCAACCTCGGCTCGCCCAAGCAGCTCCAGGTGGTCCTGTTCGACGAGCTCGGCATGCCGAAGACGCGCAAGACCAAGTCGGGCTACACCACCGACGCCGAGGCCCTGCAGGCCCTGTACGTCAAGACCGAGCACCCGTTCCTGGCCCACCTGCTCGTGCACCGCGACGCCATCCGGCTGCGCCAGACCGTCGACGGCCTGCTCAAGTCCGTCGCCGACGACGGGCGGATCCACACCACCTACGTCCAGACGATCGCGGCGACCGGCCGGCTCTCCAGCACCGACCCCAACCTGCAGAACATCCCGATCCGCACCGAGGAGGGCCGCCGGATCCGGGAGGCCTTCGTGGTGGGGCCGGGCTACGAGTCGCTGATGTCGGCCGACTACAGCCAGATCGAGATGCGGATCATGGCGCACGCGAGCGACGACGAGGCGCTCATCGAGGCCTTCAAGTCGGGCATGGACTTCCACACCGTCACCGCGTCGCGCGTCTTCGGCGTCGCGCCCGAGGCGGTCACCGGGGCCGAGCGGGCACGGATCAAGGCCATGAACTACGGCCTGGCGTACGGGTTGAGCGCCTTCGGCCTGAGCCAGCAGCTGCACATCGAGACGTCCGAGGCCAAGGCCCTGATGGACGAGTACTTCGAGCGCTTCGGCGACGTCCGGACCTACCTGCACTCCCTCGTCGCCGATGCCCGGCGGACGGAGTACACGGAGACCATCCTCGGTCGGCGTCGCTATCTCCCCGACCTGCTGAGCGACAACCGGCAGCGTCGCGACATGGCCGAGCGGATGGCGCTGAACGCCCCGATCCAGGGCTCGGCCGCCGACATCATCAAGGTCGCGATGCTCGACGTGGAGCAGGCGCTGGACGACGCCGGCATGCACAGCCGGATGCTCCTCCAGGTCCACGACGAGCTCGTGTTCGAGGTGGGGCCGGGGGAGCGCGAGGCCCTCGAGGAGCTGGTGCGGACCCGGATGGGCCACGCCGTCGAGCTCAGCGTCCCGCTGGACGTCTCGGTGGGCGTCGGCCGTTCCTGGCACGACGCAGCGCACTGAGTTGAATGGTCGCTCTGGCGACGCTCGCCTGACGTCGTGACCTGACGCCTCTTCCGTGAAGCACGGCTTCGCTCGCGCGTCGGATCTGCAGGCGTCACGGAAGAGCCGTCAGGACACGACGGCGAGCGCCGCCACAGCTCCGTGCTCTGGTCGCCCTGACGGCCCCCGCCTGGTCTTCCTCACCTGAGACCCCTCCTCGTGAAGCGCAGTCGGGCAACGCTCGAGCTCGGCGGGCTTCACGAGGAGCGGTCTCAGGTGACGAAGGGCGAGGGCCGTCACAGCTCCGTGCTCTGGTCGCCCTGATGGGCCCCCGCCTGGTCTTCCTCACCTGAGGCCCCTCCTCGTGAAGCGCAGTCGGGCAACGCTCGAGCTCGGCGGGCTTCACGAGGAGCGGTCTCAGGTGACGAAGGGCGAGGGCCGTCACAGCTCCGAACTGACTGGTCGCTCCGCCGACGCCTGCTGCAGGTCACGACGGCGGGCGTCGGCACAGCTCCAGGTGCCGTGGCACCGGTGGGGGCTCGGACCTTGTCTCCACCGAAGGCGGAGCGGGTCTCGTTCATCCTCCAGCGGGATTGACCGGCCTCGTCGCACGCGGGTAACCTGAGCAGTCGCTGTGGCCTGCGTTATCTCAGACGGAGCAGGTCGCGCTCGTACGGAATCAGATGGTGTTCGTCCGGCGTTGTTGTGTGAGCGCTGAGCAGGCCTCGTCGAGCAGTACGGACCGGGCCCCAGCGCATCAGACATCCCTCATCCACCACCCGGAGCACCTACTACATGACGTCCTCTCTCGAGGCTCCTCCCCAGGTCGCGATCAACGACTTCGAGTCGGACGAGGCCTTCCTCGCCGCGATCGACGCGACCATCAAGTACTTCAACGACGGTGACATCGTCAGCGGCATCGTCGTCAAGGTCGACCGGGACGAGGTCCTGCTCGACATCGGTTACAAGACCGAAGGGGTCATCCCCTCCAAAGAGCTCTCCATCAAGCACGACGTGGACCCGTTCGACG
>Ga0210040_10010274_pt1 | contig 10765 bp, 4 predicted proteins | sample CryGeyCG12114_NA_FD_185462 | JGI IMG/M metagenome (GOLD analysis project Ga0210040, IMG submission 185462) | Groundwater microbial communities from aquifer - Crystal Geyser CG19_WC_8/21/14_NA (SPAdes) (version 2) | ecosystem: Environmental > Aquatic > Deep subsurface > Groundwater | place: USA... | reverse complement strand
TTCCATAATTCTGTTTATCACATTCTAAAAACTTGCCATACGTCAAAAAATTTGTGGATCATTGACAATTTTGCAGGTTTTAAGTTTTGCTCGTTAAGAGTGAGTCTGGCTAAAAGCCAGTGGGCCTGGCTAGTCACGTATTAACTAACTAACAGTAGTACACACACAAAGCCAGAGTAAAAGGCACTTGTATAAAGCATACACAATGATTATAAAATATATTACACAATATACAGAGTTACAGAGGATGTTGTACTAAAATTGCAGAAGCGGAGTGAGTTTTGAAGCTTCAAGTAAGCTTTATTGAAAATCTCCGTCTTTGCATGTTCCTAAAAAAATGTGTCAGTCACTCACTTACTAGTCGTGCGTCGAAATCAATTCTCCGTATCCGTAGTTAGTCACAAATATCTCATGTGAGTAACTATCTAATACAGAAATTCAGTATATACTGTATCTCAAATCTTACAAAATTAATCTGTTCAGTCATCAGTCACTCTGTTCTTACTACGTTCCAAATTTGTTTGCCACTAATAATGAGAAAATTAAACTGGAATCTCATCACCGCAAGGCAGACATACATATTTGGTAGGAATAGTCAGCTACAATAATTCCCAATTCCTTCACAAATAGCCTTAGAGCCCACAAGGAAGAAAAGCAGGATAGATAGACTGCAATACTAACTGCCTACTATTATTACATGGTTGTAGCTGTGAGCCTGTTTGTTAGTTAGTGAATCTAATCTACATAAGGATATGAAACAATAAAACCGAACACATCTGCCTATTGGAACATGACAGTTTGGTAGATCCCAGAGAGAAGTGCAAACCAAGAGGAATTCAAATTATTACTACTCCAGTGTACGTAGACGCAGAGGTTAGTCTTTTGCACCAGAAACCAGAACTGGAAAGTATTTAGATGAATTGGGAGGCTACTGTATCATCAAATCGCACCTACGGAAATGCGAGTGTTAACGTGATTAAGGTGACACCGGCTGCTGTGTGGAGAAGAGGAGGGAAATGCAAATTTCCTCACAGTCCAGCCAAGGTGTTCACCTTCGGCTATGGAATACAAAATGAGGTGGAAATATTCACTCTGACTGTGTACAGGACCTCACATTCAGTCAGTTTATTAGTTGGGACTCGCGGAGCTCCTTTTTACGCTCCATCTGTATAATTGAGCATTAGGGTTTTAGCCATGCATTTGCCGGCAGACATAATGTACATTTCACCACTGTATACACATTTATTCTCTCTCATTTGCATCAAACTGGCTGCTCTCGTTCTCCTAGAACATGTACATAAATTAACTAATGCAGCACTGTCAGCCAAACGCACACGTTATCACGGGGGACGTACTGCTGCGTTATGTACTACGTACAGAAGATTTGTTGGGATAAGGTCTAGCGCTGATAATTTTTGCACTCTAACTCAACGCTTGGGAAAAAATTTAGGGGGAGTCGAGAGTAAAGTTGTGTTCACATCTAGGCATACAATACTAATAAACTGCTTGCAAAGCAGATGCAAGTATGTTGTTGGAGAACATTACGAGAAACTTCAAAAAGACAGTTAAAACAATGTAAAAACTTATCTCCCTGGAATTTAAAGTTCAAATATAGATGTGCTGTAGCTTTGATTGTCATGTATGAAAAAATATCATTAATAAGTTAAAAAGTTTATAGCTTCATGTTAAAATTGCGTGAAACACGGTTTTTTAAAGGTCAACTACTATATATATAGTAAACTTACAGCATTTAAAATCAGCGTCATCGGCAAAGAAAGTTTCAATTTTCGGTGAAATTGCGTGAAAAATCAAAAAGCCCAGTTTTCAGAGGTTAGTTATTAATCTTCATAAGCTTTTACTGTAACACTTGAAGTCAGCATTATCGAACATCGATAACATCGGTAGGCAAAAACGAGATCTTTATTTTCCTAGAAATAAAAAAACCGAATTACCTAATCCCCGGTTTTGTATTTGGCTTATTTCTAAATTTCGACAATCAAATGAGCTCTTGTAGGTGCATTTAATTTCATCACATTGTCCGCGCAATCCATCAATAGTTATGGCATTTAAGATTTTGACCCTCCGAATTTTGGGGAAAAAGTTGAAAAATATTGTTCCTCTTCACATACCAAACTGCAAATGTTCTTATCTCTAGTACATATGCAATGCATATGAAATGTCATCTTGATTCGTTGAGTCGTTCGGACGGACGGACAGAGCGTTCCGAATGCGTACATTACAAGATACAACTACAACTGCGTATGCTCTTTTACTATCGGGTCATGCTACTTTTGTTACTGTCCCTCATCGTTTACACAATGTGATGGACAGGTCCAAACGTATAATTTGAAGACAATGAAAAGGATTGTTATGTATCTTGACTGGGTATAATTTTTTTATGCATGAGACACGCAAACCGAACGGGTTGTGCACTTTCAGACACAACCAAATATTTTTGGTTTAATTTGTATGTAATGTGTAGCCATTTGTTCCTGGCAAGGTCTTCCGATTGTTTTGCATAAGGGAACTTACTAACAAGGACGTTCCCAAACTCATAGCTCAGTGTATTTAGTATAAGGTGAAAAAGAGATTACAAGAGACATGACATTAAAAGCATTAGTAACAAGAGTTTTTGTTTGCGTAGAGTTAAAAACCGAGAGAGTGACTAAAAATCATACAAAATTCAATATAGATTTCGATGTTATAGTGAAAATTCAAACAAAAAACTTTATTGCGTACATTATTTATACTATACGGGCCACTTGTCTATAACCATAGACTTATTCGTGCACTAACGAGTAAAATTTAAAATCTTATTACTCATTGTCTCGGTTGGGGTGTAGCAAAAGGTGCGCTAGTTAGGACAGAACCAATTCGCATTACTTGAGTGTAAATGCTACGCTTGTGGCTCAAAAACCTAACCTAACTGGAAAGAAGCTCAGCGCACCTTGTGGTACACTCCAACCCATTGTCTCACGTACAGCAAATTTCTAGAATGTCATAAAGCAAAAGGGTGGAATAATAAAATACATTCGCTGTAGGGTCGGTTATCATATTTTAAAACTTGGTGTACATCAGACAATTTGTGAATCATTAAAAATGTGGCAGGTTTTAAATTTAACTTGTAAGAGTGAGTCACTGGCTATAGACCCGTGGGCCCGGCTAGTCAAGATAATTAGACCATCTCTAAAACAGACTTATTGTAAACAATGGGTTACTAAATTGTGGGTCTAATCTGGTACTTTTGTGCCAAGAAGAAGCGATGATATCCCAAAGAAAGAGGTGTAAAAATGCTACACAACACAATTGAACAGATCACAATTATGAAATTTAGATACTAGATATGAATTCTAGATGGCCCTGAAACTATTTTCTACTTCCCCTGATCCCTTCCATAAACAATTTTATGGGCAAAAATATAGCGGTCTTCGGTCTGTTATATTCCGGTCTCCTGTGACAGTCTGTTTATTTAATGATATTACTTTAGCATAGGTATTAACAAACTCGCCTCAACTTAAGTCAATTCAAATATTCAATTTCGTGAAAAATATAAAATTCTATCGACAATGTTTAAAAAAATTTAAAAAGCAAAAAAGGCTTTGAAATTCTCTGACAACCAAAGTTGTATACTCCCTGAAAATAAAAAAAAATCCATTAAAAAACGCAATGCGAGAAAAAAAATGGACCTCTATGATTGCAATTGCGCTATTTTGGTTAAATGGTCATTTTGTAAATTTTTTTGCACCGTAACCATAAAAAATAAATATTGCCAAATAACTTTTGTTCTATTTTAGTTATGAAAAACCGCACAGACAACACACGGAATAGCGTCGATTATGTGATGATGAATTTTTATTTTTTCTCTACACGGAGAGTTAGGAGTGAAAAAACGGTACAATACAGCTACCATTAAGTTTTTTGTTCAAATATCATGTCCCATTTCATTTGCACACACACACTACAACAAGTCTTGCACATGCCATGTCAACATACTCATTGTGTGCTTAAAAATTCGCAAGGAATCGACTTCAACAATACATTTTTCACACATACACACACTTAAACAGTTTTTGCTGCTCGATTAAACTGTTTCACACACAGCGCTTCACTCAACTTGGGGAAGGTAAAACTTGGTGAACATGAGCAGTCATAACTCATGCAACATAACTTATTAAACAACAACTTGAAAGCTTGGTGGCCTTGTCAGCCACGCATTGAAAACTTATATTTAAGTAACATCATTTTCCTAGGGTTTGCCTGGTGGTAGAAATCTCGTAGTTTTTATGCAAACGAGTATACATTCCCTAATGTATTCCAGAGCTGTAAAATAAAGCGAGAGAAGAAAATACTCCCTACAGGGCATTGTAAACAGTAGAATGAGAGGAAATGCACAGAAAAAAGAAAAAGTACGGGTTGTCTAAAACTGCATACTGTATGTAGAAGGAGAAAATCCCTTTGGAGCTTTGTACATATAGGTTGTAAATATATGTACATACATGACTCGCTGGCTGGCTGTTGTAGAGTTGCCAGCACAAATAATGCACTTTTTGATCAAAGAATGTAAGCAAACATAAATAGAAAGCGGACATGTAGCAAGTGCACATAGTAGGACGGGAGTGAAAAATTAAAAAGTTTAGCCTTGCCAAATTCCAGTCTCAACTGGAATGAATGAGTGTTAAATTTTAACTGGGTTACTTTGAAACGAGAGGTGGCATGGGAATTCATCCAATCGCATAATTTATAGACCAGAGTATGGATGGAGAATGTGTCTGGCCCAATGCATAGAATTTCTTGGAACAATATTAGCATATTTAGTATGTAGAACAACTGAACAAGAGGGCCATCTATTATATGGTCCTTTCTTGGTGGTCCTACTAACCATTGTAATGCTCATTTTCGTGGGCAAAAATGATAGTAAAATAGTTGGAAGTGGTAAACATTAATGTACATGGCTTCTTTTGCCAGGTATCATATTTCTGTGAAAAATTGAGGCCGTAACATGAACTTTCATGAATATTGAGTTGGTTTGTAATGAACCGAATAAGTGTCAATTTACATGAATCGTTGCCAAAGGCATTTATTGCAATTTTATTAAAGAAGGCAAGGGATTCATAAGGAAAGAAGAGCCGTAAGATTGAAGCATGTGGATTGCCCATGTAACCTTCATCATAGAAACTAATGGGCTTTCAGGGGAGTAGAATGATATGTAATTTTTTATCAAATGATGCGTTGACAATGTAAAGATTGTCAAGATATTGATTTCATATACATAGAGTAACAAAGTGAACAGATTCTTTTCAATCTTACGCTTCGTAAAAAAAAGGAAGAGGTTGCGTTTTCTTTCATAAAATCAGATTCCTTACACAGAATTATTTGAAAGGAATGTCCCAAGGATCGATTTCAAATAGATGCACAGGAATTTTTATACGTAACATAAACTTGTGTCATTTTCTTTCACGAAATATTTTTTTTTCAATCCCAGGTCAGGGGAACCTTTCGATTTCCACCAAAACAAGAAGTAACTTTTAATGAGTAGCTATGAAATTCTGTTTTATATTTAGAGCCAGGTTAATGGCCAAGAATGCGAATGGAAAAAAGTTAGAAAATCAAGGGGATTTATCTTTAGAATCAATACTTGCGTAAAGCGATTATGCACCCCTGAAAACTTAAATACAATGTCTTCGTCAAACAATTTGTCCTCATATTTTTTTTTTGCTTTAGACCCTGCTCACCTTACTATTATAACTACAATCAATTTTGCTACAGCCAAATAGTTTTAGCATGAAATTAGTTACCTTCACATTTGTGTTGATGGTGTGGGACCAAAGTTCGTGGGGTCCTGTATATTTTCCCAAGTTTTGAGCTCATTGCACGCACATAATGGCTCCACAGTTCATGCCATGCAGTGTTTGTTGAGATGGAGTTTGAGTGCACTATATTTGCCGTGCCTCAACTCAAGCCTGGACACTGATGCAAATATACCTCAAAAAGTGAACGTAAAGTCAAAGTGAAAGCAGGGAGGATCACTGAAATGAATGAGATGCCCTAACTTCCTCATCAACTGTTCCCTTGCGGCAAATCTCTCATGAAAGATGAAAGAATCTGGAAGAGATGAGACAAGCGTAATTTCAAATTCTACGATAAAAACAAGAGGGTTCAAGATTTTTTTTCTCGCTTCATAGAATCTTTTCTACACTCACTCAAAGTTGAACGGGAATATTAACACAAAGGGATAGTGTGTACGTATTAGTACTGACTTGGTTTTGTGGGTTATTTATATACATTTGGATGAACAATGACAAAGATTATACATGAAAACATTACAGTGATGACGACTGGATATGACTAAAAGATCATTTGGAGAGAGTGTTATCCATACCTTTTCTCGCACCATATGAGTGTTGATGTTGTGGTCGTCGCATTGTGCGGTTGGATTAGTCAACAGAATTGTTTTTAGTAGTGCAGAGAAGAGAGGGCTAAAAGACTATAAAATGCAGGATTGTGTACGCATCTATGTTTTATTTGAATAATATACGACGGAAGGCGCGACGAAAGTCTTTATTAAAAATAGTGTAAATGACTGGATTAAGCGCCGAGTTGAGGTAGCCCAACCAGAATGCAATAGCAAATCCCCATGGAGCCACTTCGCACGAAGGACACACTGGCTCCAGGATGTACAGGAAAAAGAATGGGAGCCAACACAGGATGAAGGAGCCCATAATCAGTCCAAGAATGAGTGTTGCTCTCTTTTCTTTTTTACGAGCAATCCTCCGTTTCTCACGTTCAGGATCACGAGGCAAATCTTGTGTTAAGTCAGTCTGTTGTGGAAACAGTATAAACAGAACCAGAGCATTTAATAAGAGGAGAAATTTATGTAGATTGCATAAAAAACCTTTGGTGACTACAGTTTTTTCCCTGTCGCTTTCTATTCAATGAAGCATGACAAGGGAGACACTTTGTAGTTGACATTTTTGCCCACAAAATGACATGCATTGGATACAAGGGAAAACAATAAGGTTTCAACGAGTCTAGCACACTCTATTTTTATACTCACTCACTCAGTCAGTCAGGGTTCGGAGGTTTTAAATCTGAAAGAAGAAACCACTAAAATTCAGACATAAGAAGAGGTAGGGAGGAAAAGTGGCATTTTTTACATAAAAACTCGACAAAATAAATGAATTTTTTTGCATACTAAGCTCCCCTACATAACGAACAGGTATCCAACCAGAGTTAAACGTATTTTTAGCGTATTTATTGTATGCCATCTATCATCCCCACTATCGCACATTATGTACTTATGTTTAAAGTCAGACTGGAAAGTTAAAAAGCTCTTGAGGACAGGGAAGAATGAAAGACTCAAGCCATCTTATGTGTTAACTTTGCTGAAGAGGGAGTAAACTCTATATATAAAGTTCACCTGAGAGCCTCCTTTAATTGGTCTCGGATCTATGAGATTTGTATGTGACGCTTGACATTTTTATCTCTCATTGTTCAATTGTAATTCTAGCGAATTACTCAAAATCTAACAAAAGGATACTTCACCCTTGCACGTTAAGCTTCTCATTTTGCATACTTACCCATACTATCCCTGTATCTATTTCTCTGGTCTGTATCCACAGAAAAAAGTATCCAATCCCACTTACTTACTTACTAGTACTGTGGTGGTATTGACAGTATAAAGTAGTACTACTGTCAATACCAATCACAATAATACATGCTAAAAGATTTTAACCACCCTCTCCTAACACTGATTTGATTCATTAAACTAAAAAATTCACCTTAGGTGATGAGATTTTGCCAATGTCCAGCGCATCCCTCCTTGCCTTACTGGAGGCTGTCGACTTTTTGCCAAAAAAAGGCTGACACAGGCGCAACTTGAGAGGCTTCACAACGGCACATCGACTAACAGCTCCAGAGTCCGAGGATGACGGGTCCACATCACTCACTGGCTCAGTGTCCAACTGGAGTCGCGAGCAGGACCGAGAAAGAGTACCCAGAATATGAACATCACCATTCAGTGATAAACTAGAACTGGTGCGCCAAATTGACGGAGTGTCTACACGTAGGAAATGAAGGTTTGGTCGTTTCGACTTTTTCGGAGGAGTACTAATCAGTCTCCTCTTTGTCCCAGTCGTAGTGGAGCTCAATAACAATTCATCGGCTCGACTACCACTACCCCCATTTGAGTGCATCATCTTACTATTCTCTAGCTGATCGCAACTTACAACCAAACTGGACGAGGTGGGCTCATCCGCCTCCTTCAGATGGATTGTCGGCACTAAAGGCTGTGACTGCTGTTGTACTCCGTAGTTGCTAGTGGTAGTGCATGGCTGCTGCAGTTGAACGCCGTTCTCCGCAGTTCCCGCCGATTCTGTCTCTACAACTACATCACAGGTCTTGTCGGGCGTCTTTTCTATAGTCTCCGGTCCACTACTCACAATCATTATCTCCCGTTCCTCGTCCTCCTCCTTATCACAATTATTATTATCACCAGTGTGACCTCTACTCAAATTAGTATCCACCTCTGAACCATCGTTTGTGCAGCATTCTGGTCGACTCGTCGTCTCACTATCACCACTACTAGTACTTTTTGTGCTCTTTTTTGTTTCAGTGTTTTGTGTCGATTTAGTCACAGTCTCATTCTCAGGGTGGTCAGTACTAGTATTACTATCATCATGAGGATTTGTACTGTCACCACAACAAGTTCTCTGGTCAGGGACCAAACCGGGGCCACTACTGGTACCACCATCACCGCTAGGCTCTGTGCGCTCTATACTGTTGTTGTTGGAAGAACTTGATCCACATTTAATATCACCACCACCCCCGTCATTCATAGAGTCTTCCGGAGAGCAAGTTTCAACGGTAATCTCCGGTTTCGATGATGAGGATGACAGTGAGGATTTCGTCAGTGGTGGCTGTGCAGGACCACTAGGAGTTTTAGGAGGCTCTTGGAAGCCCACTTGTTTAACGATTCGGCCATCCGGCGTGGGTGGAACGCTGGATGAAGAGCCCAAGGCTCTTCTGCCTTTGTCTTGACTTTTGTGAGATTTACCTCCATCGGATGAGGATGAAAGCTTAGTTCCACCTCGTCGGTTCGTTGTGTCTTCGATTTCGATTGACGAGAGTTGGGGTTTCGGTTTCGGCGGCTTCCGGACACATCGACGAGCCCGGGCTCGTGCGGCAAAGTAGATACGAATGTAGACAAACACCATGATACAGCTGGGGATGTAAAAGGATCCCAGGGCTGAGTAGATTACATAACCGAGCTCGCGGCTTATCTGTAAAGAAACAATGAGGGGAATTAATTGATGGAATTCAAGTTGTTGTTTATAGGATTCGTAAACAGAAGAATAGCATTGTTCGATTTGTAGTTAATTGATTGTTTTAAAATGGATTCTACTTGTGGTTTGTAACGTGCTAGGCACAAGAATTTTAAATTATTCAGTTTTCGTTTAAGAATTTTTTGTTCATTCAGCAAGAATGAGGGGCTATTAGAAAATATGATTAACAAGAGAAGAAGAATATTTTGTTATTTTAACTTCTAACTAACTACATGGACAAATGGATATGTTTTTTTAGTGTTTTGTTAATTAGATACAAATGATTAGATGATACAATAAATATAATATCATGGTGGTGTCCTGCTCATCCATTAATCCATTAATTTTGTTGTGATTGTGTAATGTTTACATTTAGACAATATTTGTTTTGTGCAGTTGGTGCGTTGAGCAGAATGAGCAAGTGTAAGCTTGCATTTAGTAAACGACTGTAGAACAAACGAGAAAATGTCATGCGGTCGTAAAGAAATCCTATTTTCGTGTTCATGCCCACTATTTATATTAAATATCCGTCAAGGTTGACATTAAACTACGAGCCAATTAAATTTATTTGCACAACCAAAAATTGCGCACTAAAATGTGGTTTTTTCCTGTCTGTATTCAGTCTGCACGCCTCCTGACGGCAAGAAGCTATTCGACCGTTTGTTCATGCACGCAATGCTATTAAAAGTGGGCTAGTATGGAACTCGGGACTCAACTGCATCTCATTATGTGCACACGCTCGTACCCCTCCTTTCGTCTCATTATGGAATGATTCGCATGAAAAAATCATGATATTTTTTGTATTAGTTATGTATCTTGTAATCTTTACCTACCATGTGAACGATATGATCGCATGAGCAAACATTCGATTAATGGTCTTTGGTCTTTAATTTTTGCAATTACCTTCGCTACTCGTCTAGAAAAACGGACACGCGCTCGCACAATAATGGTGATACCCACCTTTAGTTAGTTAGTACTTATTGGTAATTAGTTAATGCAATACATTCAATCAACCGATCGGGTTTTCGAAGGGCGTAGCAATCACGAACTTACAGCAATTGATCAGAAAGTAACGTACAACATTGCATTTTTTTCCTTCATCATTACTTTTGTTTTATTTTAAACGTTGCAAAAATGCTTTAAATGTCTTTCTTAAGATCCTCTTAAAAAATTTACGCAAGTGAAAAATGATATTACTTTATTACGAAGCCGAAGGCGAAGTCAGGTAATTACCAACGGGAGCGCCCTATGCTGCACTTGTTAAAGCTAAAATCACCTGAAAACGCAAGATGAAATTTGTGTTAGTAAACTCTGTTTCGAACGGGGTAAAAGTTGTGTGCGCAGTTTTCAGACAGGTTTTAGAATAACCCCAACCGTGACCAAAATGGTTTAATTTTGTAATTAAATGTTTCAATTTGAAATTTTAGGGTAATTTTTTGGTCATC
>Ga0210040_10010273_pt1 | contig 10766 bp, 7 predicted proteins | sample CryGeyCG12114_NA_FD_185462 | JGI IMG/M metagenome (GOLD analysis project Ga0210040, IMG submission 185462) | Groundwater microbial communities from aquifer - Crystal Geyser CG19_WC_8/21/14_NA (SPAdes) (version 2) | ecosystem: Environmental > Aquatic > Deep subsurface > Groundwater | place: USA... | reverse complement strand
CGAGGCCCGCATCCTGATGCTGTCGACCAACAACATCCTCAAGCCGGCCGACGGCCGGCCGGTGACCATGCCCACCCAGGACATGATCATCGGGATGTACTACCTGACGATGCAGAACGACGGCGTCGCCGGGGAGGGTCGGGCGTTCGGGTCCGTCTCCGAGGCCGTGATGGCCTTCGACCGGCGCGAGCTGAGCGTGCAGGCCAAGATCAAGCTGCGCCTCGACGGCATCGTGCCGCCGGCGGGCTTCGAGCTGAACGAGCGCGGCTCGATCACGCTCGAGACCACGCTGGGCCGGGCCCTGTTCAACGAGGCCCTGCCGAGCGACTACCCGTTCACCGACTACGAGGTGGGCAAGAAGCAGCTGGGTCAGATCGTCAACGACCTGGCCGAGCGCTACCCCAAGGTCCAGGTGGCCAACTGCCTGGACGCCCTCAAGGACCTCGGGTTCCACTGGGCGACCCGGTCGGGTGTCACGGTGTCGATCGGTGACGTCGAGACCCCGCCGAACAAGGCGGAGCTGCTGGCCGGTTACGAGGACCGCGCGAGCAAGATCGACCGTCAGTACGAGCGCGGTCTGATCACCGAGGACGAGCGCCGTCAGGAGCTCATCGAGATCTGGACCGACGCGACCTCGCGGCTCGGTGCGGCGATGGAGGCCAACTTCTCCAAGACCAACCCGATCTACATGATGGTCCACTCCGGTGCCCGCGGGAACATGGTGCAGATGCGCCAGATCGCCGCCATGCGTGGCCTCGTGGTGAACCCGAAGGGCGAGATCATCGCCCGCCCGATCAAGTCGAACTTCCGTGAGGGCCTCTCGGTCCTGGAGTACTTCATCTCCACCCACGGTGGTCGCAAGGGTCAGGCGGACACCGCCCTGCGCACGGCCGACTCGGGCTACCTGACGCGTCGTCTGGTGGACGTGAGCCAGGACGTGATCGTCCGCGAGGAGGACTGCGGCACCGAGCGTGGTCTGTCGAAGGTCATCGGGCAGAAGGGTGACGACGGGGTCGTCGTCCTCGACGGCGACGTGGAGGCTGCGGTCTACGCCCGCACGCTCGCCACGGACGTCCTCGACGCCGACGGCAGCGTCCTGCTGCCCGCCGGGGTCGACCTGGGTGACGTCAACATCGGCATCCTGGTCGGGCACGGCGTGACCAAGGTGCGGGTGCGCAGCGTCCTGACCTGCGAGGCCGTCACCGGCACGTGCGCCATGTGCTACGGCCGGTCCCTGGCCACGGGCAAGATCGTGGACGTGGGCGAGGCCGTCGGCATCGTCGCCGCGCAGTCGATCGGCGAGCCCGGCACGCAGCTCACCATGCGTACCTTCCACACCGGTGGTGTGGCGGGTGACGACATCACGCAGGGTCTGCCGCGTGTGGTCGAGCTCTTCGAGGCCCGTCAGCCCAAGGGCAAGGCGCCGATCTCGGAGGCCGCCGGACGGGTGGCCGTCGAGGACGCGGACCGTTCGCGCAAGATCGTCGTCACCCCTGACGACGGTTCCGAGCCGGCCGAGTTCGTGGTGAGCCGTCGTTCGCGGCTGCTCGTCGAGGACGGCGACCACGTCGAGGTGGGCCAGCAGCTCACCGCCGGCACGCCGGACCCGCAGGACGTCCTGCGGATCCTGGGTGTCCGTCGGGTGCAGGAGCACCTGGTCGACGAGGTCCAGCAGGTCTACCGGACCCAGGGCGCGCCGATCCACGACAAGCACATCGAGATCATCATCCGGCAGATGCTGCGCCGGGTGACGGTCATCGAGTCGGGCGACTCCAACCTGCTCACGGGTGACCTGGTCGACCGTCGGGCGTACGAGGCGGCGAACCGCAAGGTCGTCTCCGAGGGCGGGCAGCCGGCCTCGGGTCGTCCGGTGCTGATGGGGATCACCAAGGCGTCGCTGGCCACCGACTCGTGGCTCTCGGCCGCCTCCTTCCAGGAGACGACCAAGGTGCTGACGGACGCGGCCATCAACGGCAAGTCCGACAGCCTCCTGGGGCTGAAGGAGAACGTGATCCTCGGCAAGCTGATCCCGGCCGGCACCGGCCTGGACCGGTACCGCAACATCCGGGTCGAGGCCACGGAGGAGGCGAAGGCGCAGGCGTACTCGATGGTCGGGTACGACACCTTCGACTACGACTTCGGTCAGGCGTCGGGTGCGGCCGTGCCGCTGGAGGAGTTCGACCTCGGCGACTACCGCTAGTCGCTCGCAGGAGCAGCACAGCACCACCGCGAAGGGCGGGTCCGGCTTCGGCCGGGCCCGCCCTTCGGGCGTTCAGGGCGTCGCCAGCGTGTCGCCGTGAGCGTCGGAGACCGGTTCTGGGACCTGCTCGGCAGCCGGGCCGGGGTGGAGGACCAGCCGGCGTCGCCCTGGGCCCCGGCGGTCGGAACGAGGGCGGCGCTGACCCTCAAGCTGGACCTGGCCGGCACAGCGGTGGTCCAGGACGACCGGCAGGTCCGCGAGGACGGGCGAGCTTCGCGAGCGCCGCGAGTGGAGGTCAGCGGGGGGCGTGTGGGTCGGCCCCCCTGACGACAGAGCTCTTGGCCCACGGGGTGCTCCTGGCCGACGAGACCGAGCCCGAGGGCGTGCTGTGGTGGTTCTCCGGCTCGGTTGGTCACCTGCCCGAGCCGGCCCGGGGCCGCTGGACGGGTCAGACCCTTCGGCTGACGCGGACGACACCGCGGGGGAGCGGACCACCACTTCGAGCGCGCGGCGGACCGGCTGACGTACGCCATCGACGTCGCCCTGGGCACCTCGGACGTCACGCCGTTCCTGCGCGGGCGCTACGAGCGCGTCAGCGGCCACTGACGGCCCGCCGAGGGCCGACGCGACGTCCCCGCTCAGCGGCTGGCGGCCCGGCGGTACTGGAGGTTCGTGAGCGGCACGAAGACGACCAGGATGACCACGACCCAGACCAACGTGTAGAGGACCGGGTGCGAGAGCGGCCAGGCGTCGCTCGGCGCCACCAGAGCCGTGTTGCCGAACAGCTCGCGCGCCGCCTGGGTGATGGCGGAGACCGGGTTCCACGCCGCGAACGTCTCCAGCGGGCCGGGGAGCGACTGCAGCGGCACGAACGTGTTGGCCACGAAGGTCAGCGGGAAGATCACGATGAACGACGCCTGGTTGAGCACCTCCACGCTGGGGATGAGCAGGCCCACCCACGCCATCACCCAGGAGATGGCGTACGCGAAGAGCAGCAGCAGCAGGTAGCCGGCGAGCGCCTCGGCGAACGAGGTCCGGATGCGCCAGCCCACCAGGAGCCCGGTCAGCGACATGACGACCAGCACGATCACGTTGTTGACGACGTCGGACACGGTGCGCCCCGTCAGCACCGCCGACGGTGCCATCGGCAACGACCGGAACCGGTCGATGATGCCCTTCTGGACGTCGTCGGCCAGACCGGCGCCCGTCGTCGTCGCGCCGAAGATGACCGTCTGGGCGAAGATCCCCGCCATCAGGAACTCGCGGTACTGCTGCGGGTCGCCGCTGGCGATCGCGCCGCCGAAGACGTACGCGAAGAGCAGCACGAACATGATGGGGGAGAGGGTCGTGAAGACCAGGAGCTCGGGCACCCGGCGGATCTTGATCAGGTTGCGCTTGGCGACGATCAGCCCGTCGGTCAGCGTGGTCGCAGCGCTCACAGCCGTACCTCCCCTGCTCGCTTGGTCCCTGCTCGCTCTGTCCCTGCTTGTCCTGTCCCTGCTTGTCCTGCCTCTGCGCTGGCGTGCCCGGTGAGGGTCAGGAACACCTCGTCCAGCGTGGGCCGGCGCAGCCCCACGTCCTCCAGCGCGACGCCGGCCTCGGCGAGCCTGCGCAGCGCCTCGGCCAGCGCCCCGGCGCCGCCGCTCACCGGCAGGACGAGGGTCCGTGCGCTGCGGTCGACCCCGGGCTCCCCGGAGGCGAGGTCGGCCAGGACCGTCCTGGCCTGCTCGAGCCGGGCAGGGTCGACGACGGTGAGCTCGATGCGCTCGCCGCCGATCTGCGACTTCAGCTGGCTGGCCGTGCCGCGGGCGATGACCTGGCCGTGGTCGATCACGACGATGTCGTCCGCGAGCCGGTCGGCCTCCTCGAGGTACTGCGTGGTGAGGAGCAGCGTGGTCCCGCCGGCCACCAGGGAGGCGATGACCTCCCACATGTCCAGCCGTGCCTTGGGGTCGAGCCCGGTGGTCGGCTCGTCGAGGAAGATGACCTCGGGGTCGGCCACGAGCGCGCCGGCGAGGTCGAGGCGCCGCCGCATCCCGCCGCTGTAGGTCTTGGCGGGCCGGTCGGCCGCGTCGCGCAGCCCGAACTGCCCCAGCAGCTCGAGCGCGCGGGCCCGGCTCCGGCGTCGACCCAGGTGGTAGAGCCGACCGACCATCTCGAGGTTCTCGTAGCCGGTGAGGTACTCGTCGACGGCCGCGTACTGGCCGGACAGCCCGATCCGGCTGCGGACGCCGGCCGGGTCGGCGAGGAGGTCCACGCCCGCGACCCGTGCCTGTCCCGCGTCCGGGACCAGCAGGGTGGTCAGCACCCGGACGGTGGTCGTCTTGCCCGCACCGTTCGGACCCAGCAGCCCCAGCACCGTGCCCCGCGGCACCGCCAGGTCGACGCCGTCCAGGGCCACCACGTCCTTGTAGCGCTTGGTCAGCCCCTGCGCCTCGATCGCCAGCCCCATGGCCATGACGGTAACGACCCCTCCTGACGGGGCCGGGTCCGTTTGCCCCGGCCGACCCCTACGACCACCCGTCCGTCCGGGACTCATCGGGTTCGCCCGCACCGTCGGGCTGCTCAGGGCGGCGGGGGCTCGGGCTCCGTGCAGCGCCGGCGCAGACCGGGGAGGTCCAGGAGCTCGACGAGCCCGCGGCCGAGCCGGACGAGCCCGTCGCGCTCGAGCGCGCGGAGGGCGGCGTTCACCGTGGGCCGCGTGGCGCCGGCGAGGCCGGCGACGTCCTGCTGCGTGAGGGGGACCCGGACGGGACCGGACCCCGCCGCGTAGAGCCGGCCGACCTCGTGCAGGCGGCGCGCGACCCGCTGCGGGACGCCGACGGTGTACGCCTCGACGACCCGGTGGCTCAGCCGGTCGATCCGCCGCGCCATCAGCTCCATCACGAAGTCGTCGACCTCCGGGGCGCCGCGCCGCACGCGGTCGAAGTCGGCCCGCCGCAGCACCAGACCGGTCACGGGGTCCAGGGCCAGCGCGTCGGCCGTGCGCTCGTGCCGCCGGCTGGCCAGACCGACCTCCCCGAGCACGTCTCCGGGTCCGACCACCGCGAGGGCGACCTGCTCACCGGCGGGAGTCACGAGCCGCACGAGCAGGTGGCCCTCGGTGACCACCACCAGCGAGGTGGCGTCGTCCCCGTCGCGGGTCACCAGCTCGCCGCGGGCCCAGCTGCGTGAGGTCGCGTTCGCGAGCACGGCCTCGCGGCCGGGCGCGGGCAGGCCGGCCAGCAGGTGACGCTGCACGGGCTCGGGCACGGGACCTTCCTACAGGTCTCCCGCGCACCCACCGGGGACGCGACACCGGTCGGGCCTCGGCCGGCAGCGAACGTTCCCCCCGTCCGTCCGCTGCCAGGCCGTGGCAGGGAGGATTCTTGCAACGGGTGCGGCCCTCGTCTGTCGGCTTGCCGACACAAGAACGAGGTGACGTCTGAGATGTGGCGGCCGTTAGGCTTCGGTCGTGCCCCAGGTGCTCTCGGTCAACGTCGGTGCAGGGGCGGAGAAGGTGTACGCCAAGACCCGCCTCACCGGGATCGACAAGCGCCCGGCCGACGGGCCGGTGGCGGTGCGGCCGCCGGGGCGGCGTGGCGTGAGCGGCCTGGCCGGCGACTTCATCGGCGACGGGCGGCACCACGGCGGCGACCGGCAGGCCGTGTACGCGTACCAGCGCGAGGACCTCGACCGGTGGCAGGACGAGCTGGGCCGGCCGCTGCCGAGCGGGTCGTTCGGCGAGAACCTCACCACCGCCGGGATCGACCTGGAGCAGGTCCGGGTCGGAGAGCGCTGGTCCGTCGGGGACCCGGGGAGCGACGACACCCTCGAGCTGGTCGTGACCGACCCGCGCATCCCGTGCCGGACCTTCGCGGGGTTCCTGGCCGAGCGCGGCTGGGTCAAGCGGTTCGCGGCCGACGGGCGGCCCGGCACCTACCTCTCCGTCCTCCGCCCCGGCACCGTGCGTGCCGGCGACGCGATCCGCCGCACGTTCGTGCCCGACCACGACGTGACGATCGGTCTGCTGTTCCGCGCGACGACGACCCAGCGCGAGCTCCTGCCGCAGCTGCTCCCGGCGCGCGAGCACCTCGACGCGGAGACGGTCGCGCTCGTCGAGAGCCGCCAGACCTTCGTCCTCGACGACGCCTGAGCGCTGTCCGCCCCGCTCCGGGGGAGCATCGACGCGCCATGCTTTTGACCGGCTTGCCCGGGCGACGTAACCTGAATCCTTGTGTGTTCGGGCGTGCCCGACCTCTTGTGCGAGCTCCGTGTCTGCGACTCCCGCTGCGAAGGCCCCAAAAGGGTCTTCGAGGTGGTCGAGCAGAGTCAGGTGCACGCCACCCGTACCAGCGGCGATGATCTGCTGGTGCGCGAGGAGCACAGACCACTTCGCTGGACAGAAAGAGAATCGACGCGGTGCCCACCATTCAGCAGCTCGTCCGCAAGGGCCGGCAGGACAAGGTCTCCAAGACCAAGACCCCGGCCCTCAAGGGTTCGCCCCAGCGCCGGGGCGTGTGCACCCGGGTGTACACGACGACCCCGAAGAAGCCGAACTCGGCGCTTCGCAAGGTCGCCCGCGTGCGCCTGAGCTCGGGGGTCGAGGTCACCGCCTACATCCCCGGCGTCGGCCACAACCTCCAGGAGCACTCGATGGTGCTCGTGCGCGGCGGGCGTGTGAAGGACCTGCCGGGCGTCCGCTACAAGATCATCCGCGGCACGCTGGACACCCAGGGCGTCAAGAACCGCAAGCAGGCCCGCAGCCGCTACGGCGCGAAGAAGGAGAAGTAACATGCCCCGCAAGGGTCCCGCCCCGAAGCGGCCGCTCCCGGCCGACCCGGTCTACGGCTCCCCGCTGGTCAGCCAGCTGGTGAGCAAGATCCTGCTCGACGGCAAGAAGACCGTCGCGCAGGGCATCGTCTACACCGCCATGGAAGGCACCCGCACCAAGACGGGTATCGACCCGGTGCAGACGCTCAAGCGTGCGCTCGACAACGTCCGTCCCGCGCTGGAGGTCAAGAGCCGCCGCGTCGGTGGTGCGACCTACCAGGTGCCGATCGAGGTCAAGCCCGGTCGGTCCACGACGCTGGCGATGCGCTGGCTGGTCAGCTTCTCCCGCGCCCGTCGCGAGAAGACGATGGCCGAGCGGCTGATGAACGAGATCCTGGACGCGTCGAACGGTCTGGGCGCCGCGGTCAAGCGCCGCGAGGACACGCACAAGATGGCCGAGGCCAACAAGGCGTTCGCCCACTACCGCTGGTAGTCGTCGGTCGTCCGTACGCCCCTTCTCCTTCGTGGTCACGGGAATCAGCAGCGCGCACGCGTTGCTGATTCTCGTGCAACCACGGCACACGAGCACACGAGAGGTTGAGTAGCCACCTTCATGGCTGTCGACATCAAGACCGACCTGTCCAAGGTCCGCAACATCGGGATCATGGCGCACATCGACGCGGGCAAGACCACGACGACCGAGCGCATCCTCTTCTACACCGGCATCAACTACAAGATCGGCGAGGTCCACGAGGGCGCCGCCACGATGGACTGGATGGAGCAGGAGCAGGAGCGCGGCATCACGATCACGTCCGCCGCGACGACCTGCCAGTGGAAGAACCACCAGATCAACATCATCGACACCCCCGGGCACGTCGACTTCACCGTCGAGGTGGAGCGTTCGCTCCGCGTGCTCGACGGTGCCGTCGCCGTCTTCGACGGTGTGGCGGGCGTCGAGCCGCAGACCCAGACCGTGTGGCGCCAGGCCGACCGTTACGGCGTGCCGCGCATCTGCTTCGTCAACAAGCTGGACCGCACCGGCGCGAACTTCGACTTCTGCGTCTCCACCATCAAGGCCCGCCTGAACGCGGTCGCCGCTGTCCTGCAGCTGCCGATCGGGTCCGAGGGCGGCTTCCTGGGCGTCGTCGACCTCGTCACGATGCGCGCGCTCACCTGGCGCGGCGAGACGACGATCGGTGACGACTACACGATCGAGGACATCCCGGCGGACATGGTCGAGGCGGCCGACGAGGCCCACCGCGCCCTGATCGAGCTCGTCTCCGACCACGACGACGAGCTCGCCGAGGCCTACCTCGAGGACGCCGTCACCCCCGACCTGCTGCAGCAGGCGGTCCGTCGCGGCGTGCTCGCGGCCAAGTTCACCGCGGTGCTGTGCGGGAGCGCGTTCAAGAACAAGGGCGTGCAGCCCCTGCTCGACGCGGTCATCGCCTACCTGCCGTCCCCGCTGGACGTGCCGGCCATCGACGGGTTCAAGCCCGGCGACGAGTCGGTCGTCATCGAGCGCCACCCGGACAACAACGACCCGTTCGCGGCGCTGGCGTTCAAGATCGCTGCCGACCCGCACCTGGGTCGCCTCACCTACATCCGGCTCTACTCGGGCAGGCTCGAGGCGGGCTCCACGGTGCTGAACACGATCAAGGGCCGCAAGGAGCGGATCGGCAAGATCTACCAGATGCACGCCAACAAGCGTGAGGAGATCGCGTCGGTCGGCGCCGGGCAGATCGTCGCCGTGATGGGTCTGAAGGACACCACCACCGGCGACACGCTGTCCGACATCGCCAACCCGGTCCAGCTGGAGTCCATGGACTTCCCGGCACCGGTCATCGAGCAGGCGATCGAGCCCAAGACGAAGTCCGACCAGGAGAAGCTCGGCACCGCCATCCAGCGGCTCGCCGAGGAGGACCCCACCTTCCGCGTCCACACGGACGAGGAGACCGGTCAGACCATCATCGCGGGCATGGGCGAGCTGCACCTCGAGGTGCTGATCGACCGGATGAAGCGCGAGTTCCGCGTCGAGGCCAACATCGGCAAGCCGCAGGTGGCCTACCGCGAGACGCTGCGCAAGGCCGTGACCAAGGTCGAGTACACCCACAAGAAGCAGTCGGGTGGTTCGGGGCAGTACGCCCGCGTGATCATCAACCTGGAGCCGCAGGAGGCGGGGTCGGGCTACGAGTTCGTCAACGCCGTCAGCGGTGGCCGCATCCCCCGCGAGTACATCCCCGCGGTGGACGAGGGCATCCAGGACGCCATGCAGTTCGGCGTGCTCGCGGGCTACTCGGTCGAGGACATCAAGGTGACCCTGACCGACGGCGCGTACCACGACGTCGACTCCTCGGAGCTGGCGTTCAAGATCGCCGGGTCGATGGTCTTCAAGGAGGCCGCCCGCCGGGCCGACCCCGCACTGCTCGAGCCCGTGATGGCCGTCGAGGTCACCACCCCCGAGGACTACCTGGGCACCGTGATCGGGGACCTCAACTCCCGTCGCGGTCAGATCCAGGCCATGAACGACATGCACGGCAACAAGGTCGTCGAGGCCCTGGTGCCGCTGTCGGAGATGTTCGGCTACGTCGGAGACCTCCGGTCGAAGACCTCGGGGCAGGCGTCCTACTCCATGGAGTTCCACGCCTACGCCGAGACGCCGAAGTCGATCTCCGACGAGATCATCCAGAAGGCCCGCGGCGAGTGAGCCCGCGGCGTCAGTCATGACGCCTCCCGCTCCGTACGGCTCGGTTTGACCTGAGCCGTACGGGCGGGAAAACTTCATAGCCGGGTCACGTCCGGCAACCAGCCCGTAACCCAGAGAAAGCGCCACGCGAACGCGAGGCGACCACGAGAAGGAGCCCCAGCAGTGGCCAAGGCCAAGTTCGAGCGGACCAAGCCGCACGTCAACATCGGCACCATCGGGCACATCGACCACGGCAAGACCACGCTGACCGCGGCGATCACGAAGGTCCTGCACGACAAGTACCCCACGCTCAACCAGGCGTCGGCGTTCGACCAGATCGACAAGGCGCCCGAAGAGCGTCAGCGCGGCATCACGATCTCGATCGCGCACGTCGAGTACCAGACCGAGGCGCGCCACTACGCGCACGTCGACTGCCCCGGTCACGCCGACTACATCAAGAACATGATCACCGGTGCGGCCCAGATGGACGGCGCGATCCTCGTGGTCGCCGCCACCGACGGTCCGATGCCGCAGACCCGCGAGCACGTGCTGCTCGCCCGCCAGGTCGGCGTGCCGGCCATCGTCGTGGCGCTCAACAAGTGCGACATGGTCGACGACGAGGAGATCCTGGAGCTCGTCGAGCTCGAGGTCCGCGAGCTGCTGAGCGAGTACGACTACGACGGCGACGAGATCCCCGTCGTCAAGGTCGCTGCCTTCCCGGCGCTGAACGGCGACGCGAAGTGGGGCGAGGCGATCATGGAGCTCATGGGCGCCGTCGACACCGCCATCCCGCAGCCGGCCCGCGAGATCGACAAGCCGTTCCTCATGCCCGTCGAGGACGTCTTCACGATCACCGGTCGTGGCACCGTCATCACCGGCCGTATCGAGCGCGGTGTCGTCAAGGTCAACGAGACCGTCGACATCATCGGCATCCGCACCACGAAGCAGACCTCCACCGTCACCGGCATCGAGATGTTCCGCAAGCTGCTGGACACCGGCGAGGCGGGCGAGAACGTCGGCCTCCTGCTCCGTGGCACCAAGCGCGAGGACGTCGAGCGCGGCATGGTCGTGATCAAGCCGGGCACGACCACCCCGCACACCGACTTCGAGGCGCGCGTCTACATCCTC
>Ga0210040_10010272_pt1 | contig 10766 bp, 13 predicted proteins | sample CryGeyCG12114_NA_FD_185462 | JGI IMG/M metagenome (GOLD analysis project Ga0210040, IMG submission 185462) | Groundwater microbial communities from aquifer - Crystal Geyser CG19_WC_8/21/14_NA (SPAdes) (version 2) | ecosystem: Environmental > Aquatic > Deep subsurface > Groundwater | place: USA... | reverse complement strand
GGAGATGGTCCTCATGCGGTGTCCTCTCGGGTGGTGGGCTGGTGGGGCGGCAGCGGCACGAACCCGCTGGTACGACGGACGTAGTCGGCGTAGCCGGGCCGGCGCGAGGCCATGTCCTTCTCGAGCAGCGGCTTGCCGGTGCCCTTGGCCAGCAGCCAGGTCATCAGCAGCGGGGACAGGACCGTGAGCACTCCGGGCCACGCGTCGAACGCGACCAGCGAGATGCCCCACCACACGCAGGCGTCGCCGAAGTAGTTCGGGTGCCGGGTGTAGCGCCACAGGCCGGTGTCGAGCACCTGCCCCTTCGACGACGGGTCGTTGCGGAACCGGGTGAGCTGCAGGTCGCCGACGGTCTCGAAGCCGAACCCGACCAGCCACACCGCCACCCCGACGTAGGCGACCGCCCCCGGCGCGCCCTGCTCGAACACCGCGACCTGCACCGGCAGCGAGACGAACCACATGACCGCGCCCTGGGTGAGGTAGATCGTGCGGAACGCGTGCAGGTTCGGGTTGCCGGGCGCCCGGGCCATCAGCTCCTCGTAGCGCGGATCCTCCCCCTGGCCCCGGGACCGCAGGGCGATGTGCCCGGCCAGCCGCAGGCCCCACAGGACCGTGAGAGCGACCACCAGGGCCCGGCGACCGGGGTCGCCGTCGTGCGCCGAGGTGACGAGTGCGGTCAGGGCGACCAGGGCGAAGCCGGCGCCCCAGGTCACGTCGACGACCGCATGCCTGCCGACGCGCAGCGCCACCGCGAAGGTGACCCCGAGGGCGACGAGCACGGTGAGGACGGTGAACGGCAGCGAGGCCAGGAACGACCCGGTCGGGAAGCCCATCAGACGGTGCGCACCCAGGGCAGGCCGCTGCGCCCGTCGGGGGTCGGCCTGACCATCAGCAGCTGGTCGACGCCCATCCGCCCCTCCTCGAACGCCAGCGCGCCGCCGACCAGGTAGAGCCGCCAGACCCGGGCGACCTCCTCGCCGACCAGGCCCACGACGCGGTCCCAGTTCGCCTCGAAGGTGGCGTACCACGCGTCCACAGTGCGCACGTAGTGCTCGCGCAGCGCGTGCACGTCGCGGACCTCGAGGCCGCCCCGCTCGAAGAACGCGACGGTCTCCCCCACCGGGCGCATGTGCATGTCGGGTGCGATGAACGCCTCGATGAACGGGCCGCCGCCGGGTCGGGAGGTCCGTGACATCTGCTGCACGAGTGCCCGCCCACCCGGGTGCAGCAGGTCGTGGATCCCCCCGGCGTACACCGGGTAGTTCCGCTCCCCCACGTGCTCGCCCATCTCGATGGAGGAGATGGTGTGGAACGGGCCGTCGGGGACGTCGCGGTAGTCCTGCAACCGGATCTCCACCCGGTCGGCCAGCCCCCGCTCGGCGATCCGGGCGTCGATGAACGCCTTCTGCTCCGCGGCGATGGTGACGCCGACGACCTGCACGCCGTACTCCTCGGCGGCGAACAGCGACAGCGAGCCCCAGCCGCAGCCGATGTCGAGGTGCCGGTGGCCGGGACCGGCGCGGTCCAGGCCCAGCTTGGTGCACACCAGCCGGAGCTTGTCGCGCTGGGCGTCCTCGACGGTGTACGCCGGGTCGTCGCTGGTGAAGTAGCCGCACGAGTAGGCCATGTGCGGGTCGAGGATCAGCGCGTAGAAGTCGTTGGACAGGTCGTAGTGGTGGCTGATCGCCTCGCGGTCCCGGCGCAGGGAGTGCAGCCGTCCGCGCAGCCGCGCCTGGCTGGCCGGCGGTGCCGGCGGCAGCCCGAAGGCGCCGAGGTCCTTGGCGGTGCGCAGCCCGGCCAGCACCGTGCCGAGCCGAAGCCGCGGTGACGCGCCGAGGTCGCGGGCGGCCGCCCAGACCCGGCGGAACCCGTCGAGCAGGCCGCCCTCGACGTCGATCTCGCCGGTGACGTAGGCCTGGGCGAGACCGAGCTCGCCGGGTCGGAACACCAGTCGGCGCAGCGCGGACGGCGAGCTCACCACCACCGTCGGGGCGGCCTCGTCGGTGGCACCGGCCACGCTGCCGTCCCAGGCGCGCAGCCGGATGGGCAGCGACCCCCCGAACAGCGGTGCGACCACGTCGGCCAGCTCCTGGGCGACGCCCCGCGGCGCGTCGTCGCCTGCCCAGGCGGTCGTGGACGTGCTGGGGTCGGTCACGGTCATGCGGTGCCTCGGTCTCTCGGCTGGACGGTGGGGCCCCCGGGGGTCCTGGACAGGTGCGTCCCAGCGACGGGTTCGGGCTGCGCGGCCCCGAGGATGGGTGCGCGCCTCACCGGAGGAGTCGCTCGGTGCCGAACACCACGGCCGTCTCGCGGGCGTTCGGGGAGCCCGCGTCCGGGTCGGCCCCCGCGTCGAGCAGCACCCGCACGACGGCCTCCTCGGCCTTGAACACCGCGCCGGCCAGCGGGCTCTGCCCCCGGTCGTTGACCCGGTCCGGTTCGGCGCCGCGCTGCAGCAGGGCCGCCACCGTGTCGGCGTGACCGTGGTAGGCGGCAAGCATCACCAGCGTGTTGCCGGCCGCGTCGGTGAGGTTCGCGGGCACCCCTGCGTCGACGTACGCCGCCAGCGTGGCCGCCTGCCCGTCACGAGCAAGATCCAGCACCCGGTGCGCCAGCTCCACGAGCTCCTCGCCCGCCAGCGGCGGGCGGGTGTGCTCGACGGCGTCCTCGGCAGGGTCCATCGCTCGATCATGGCAGCCCGGTCGGGCAGCGCGGCCGGGAACGGTGCGGTCGGGGGCGGTCGAGGACGGGGCCGGCCGGTGCGGGCCGGCCCCGTCACAACCGCGTCCCACCCCCCGGTGGGGACGCGGGTCACGGACCCGTCGCCGCGGCGTCGAGCAGGAGGCCGCTTCCGTGACGTGCAGTTCAACGCGCGAGTCCACCGGAGGTCACGCCCCCTCCCCCTCGGGTGCCGCCGAGGTCACCCCCGGACGAGGTGCTGACTAGGGTGAGACGGTGGACACCCTGGAACCGGGAGAGCCCGACGACATCGCCGAGACGCTCGCGGCGACGTTCGAGCAGGAGCACCACCGAGCCCCGCTGGGGGTGTTCGCGGCACCCGGTCGGGTGAACCTCATCGGGGAGCACGTCGACTACAACGGCGGCTTCTGCCTGCCGATGGCGCTGCCGCACGCGACCTACGCCGCGGTCGCCGCCCGCGACGACCGCACCGTCACGCTGCGCAGCGCCCAGCAGCCCGACGACCCGTTCCACGGCACGCTGGACGACCTGGGTCCCGGCCAGGCGACCGGGTGGGCGGCCTACGCCGCCGGCGTGGTGTGGGCGATGCGCGAGGACGGCTGGGAGGTGCCCGGCCTCGACGTGGTGGTGGACAGCCGGGTGCCGCTCAGCGCCGGCCTGTCGAGCTCGGCGGCCATCGAGTGCGCGGTCGCCCTCGGTGTGGCCGCGATCGCCGCCGGTCGCGACGGAGAGCTGGACGACGACGTCCGGGCAGGCCTGGTCCGCGCCTGCATGCGCGCCGAGGCCGAGGTCGCCGGTGCCCCGACGGGCGGCATGGACCAGACCATCTCGCTGTTCGGGCAGGCCGAACGCGCGCTGCTGCTGGACTGCCGCGACTGGTCGCGCCGGCAGGTCGCCTGGGATCCGTCCTCCGCGGGGCTCGCGCTGCTGGTCGTGGACACCCGTGCCTCCCACTCGCTCTCCGACGGCGGCTACCAGGCGCGCCGCTCCGACTGCGAGAGCGCCGCCGAGCTGCTCGGGGTGGACCTGCTGCGCGACGTGGCCGACCACGACGCTGCGCTGGCCACGGTGACCGACCGCCTGGGCGACCGGGTCGCTCGCCGGGTCAGGCACGTCTTCACCGAGGACGACCGCACGCTGGCGGCGGTCAAGCAGCTCGAGGCCGGTGACTTCGCGGCCTTCGGTGCCGGCATGAGCGCCTCGCACGCCTCGCTGCGCGACGACTACGAGGTCTCGTGCGCCGAGCTCGACCTGGTGGTCGACACCGCAGTCGAGCTGGGTGCGCTCGGCGCCCGGATGACCGGCGGCGGCTTCGGCGGGTCCGCGATCGCCCTGGTCGACGAGCACCGGCTCGAGGCGGTGGCCGGCGCGGTCGCCGCGGCCTACGACGCTCGCGGCTGGCCGGCGCCCGGTCTGCTCACCGCGCTGCCGTCCGCGGGGGCGCGCCGGGTGCGGTGACCAGGGTCCCGGTGTCGCCGCCGGACCGCGGGGTACGACCGGCGCATGAGCGACGTACCCGATCCAGGCCTGACCGTCGCGGTCACCGGCCCCACCGGCACCTTCGGGTTCGGGCTGCTGCCGCTGCTCGAGGCCGACGACCGAATCTCGCGCGTCGTGGGTGTCGCGCGGCGCCCCTTCGACGCGGTGGCGCAGGGCTGGCACAAGCTCGACTACCGCCAGGGCGACGTCCGTGAACAGGACACGTTGGAGGAGGCCTTCCGCGGCGCGGACGTGGTCGTGCACCTGGCCTTCCTCATCGTCGGCGGCAACCGGGAGACGACCCGGGCGGTCAACGTCGAGGGCACCCTCAACGTGCTGCGGGCGGCCGCCGCGGCCGGCGCCCGCCGGTTCGTCTACGCCTCGTCGGTGGCCGCCTACGGCTTCCACCGCGACAACCCCGTCGGCATCCGGGAGGACTGGCCCACGCGTCCGGCCGAGCAGCTTTTCTACGCCCAGGAGAAGGCCGAGCTCGAGGGGCTGATCGCCGAGGAGGGTGCCCGGTACCCGGAGCTGGAGCGCTACCTGCTGCGGCCGCCGCTGGTCGTCGGCCCGCACGCGGTCGGCGGCAAGCTGCCGCTGCCCCTCCACCTCGCCCGCCCGGCCGCCGCACTGGGCCGCCGGCTCGCGGGCGGGTTGGCACGACTGCCGGTCCCGGTGCCCGCACTCGTCCCGGATCTCCCGCTGCAGCTCGTCCACGAGACCGACGTCGGCAGCGCCCTGCTGGCCTGCGTGACCGGTGACGGGCCGCCGGGCGCCTACAACATCGCCGGCGACGGCGTGCTGACCGTGCCGGAGGTGGCCCGCGAGCTGGGCCTCACCCCGGTCGTGCTGCCCGCACGCCCGACGTACGCCGTGGCGCGGGCTGCCGCCCGGCTGCCGCTGCCGTCGTACGGGCAGTGGGTGGAGGCGGCCAGCCACCCGGCGGTGATGGACACGACCAAGGCGCAGCGAGACCTCGGGTGGAAACCGCGCCACACCGCGATCGAGGCCCTGCGCGACACGCTGGCCGCGCTGCGGGGCTGACTGCTACTTCTGGGCGGGGTCCGCGTTGCTGATCGCGGTGGCGTTCGTCTGCAGCCACTGCTCGTCGCGGCTCTCACCGATCTCGGAGAGCCCCTTCTCGAGCTCCTCGCGCACCGTCTCCTCCGGTGCGCCGGCCTGCCAGGACAGCACCCGGTCGAGGACCCCCTGGACGGCCTCGTCGTCCTCTTCGTGCCGCAGCTCGCTGTTGTCGCTCCCGTTGGTCATGGCGGGTGGTTACCCCGCACCTCCGGACGCCACACGCCCGGACGAGCCGGGCAGGGTGAGGCCCACGTCACCCAGCTCCAGGAGGGCCAGCGCCCGCACGACCCGGGGATCCCCCGCGCGCCAGTCCCCGACCGGGTCGGCGGTGACGCGGGCGAGCCGGTGCACCGGCTGGTTCGCCATCGCGCGCAGGGCGAACAGGGCGAGGTCGGCCGAGGAGTCGAGGAACCGCTGCGCAGCCATCGCCTCCCGGATGAACCGCCACCGCCGCGGCAGGTAGGTCACCGCCAGCACCAGCACGGGGATCGCGGCGACGGACACGGCCAGCCACCAGGCCAGGTGCTGGACGGCCTGGACCTGCGAGGCGCCGGCCGCCGCCATCTGGTCGGCGGCCCGTCCGGCGCCGTCGAACGGGGAGCGCACCTGGTCCCCCACCAGCGGTACGTCGCCCACGGCCCGACCGGCGTCGCGCAGGCTGCCGGCAAGGCCGGTGCCGGCGGTCTCCATCCCGCGACCGGGGGCCGCCAGCGCGATCGTCGCGTCGTGCACGACGTCGGCCAGCTTCAGCCAGACCACGACCCAGGCCACGAACAGGAGGTCCCCGATCAGCTGGCGGGTGCGGCGGACGGGGGCGTCGGCGTAGAGCTTCACCGGACCACCGTGCCCCGGGCTCGTCGTCCGCACGCCCGGAGGAGCGCTCAGGAAGCGGTGGTCTCGGTGCGGATCAGCGCGATCCGGTCGAGGAGCTCCTCGAGCGCCTCCTCGAACTCCTCGGCCGAGTGGTCCTCGGCCAGCGCGTCGGCGAGCCGTCCGACGGTCGGGTGCACGAGCGGTTTGTCGTTCTCGGACTCGCCGTCGTCCAAGGTGTCGAGCGGGCCCACGTCGGCGCCCAGCACCGAGACCTCGAGCAGGAGGTGACCGAGCAGGAAGCTGGTGAACCCGCGGTAGGCCGCCACGGCTGCATGGTCGCTGAAGCCCTCGGAGATCAGCCCGCTCAGGAACGCCTCGACGGTCGACAGGCTGCGCAACGGTGGCCGCAGCCACGGTGCCTCGGTGGGCCGGGACACGACCAGGGGGAAGGCACGGGGATGGCCCAGCGCGACCCGTCGCACGCCGTGAGCGAGTCGCTGGAGGAAGTCCTGCCAGCCGTCGCGGGGCGTGTCCAAGATGTCGTCGTCGTGGTCCATCTCGGCCAGGATGGCATCGACGATGGCGTCCAGCAGGTTCTCGCGTCCCGGCACGTAGCGGTACAGCGACATCGCCTCGACGCCCAGCAGCCCCCCCAGCCGACGCATCGACAGACCGGGCAGGCCGAACTCGTCGACGTAGCTGACGGCGGCGGCGACGATCCGGTCCCGGTCGAGCGGCTGCCGGGTCGAGGGCGGGTCCTCACCGGCGACGACGGCGGCATCCCCGTCCACGACCGGGTCGACCTCGTCGCGCGCACCGGTCCCGGGATCCGTCGTGTCCTGCTCGCCGTGTGCCATCACGCCTCCTGTCCTCACTGTACGGGTGCTCAGGACAGGCCGAGCCGGGGCCCGACCGAGCACCGTGGGCCCAGGCTAGCCAGGAAATGCCGTCCTTACGGTGTAAACCTGCGACCTCTGGGCAGTGGGGGTACTGAGGCGTCGCTTGCGGGCGGCGCCCCATGCTGACCACCGCCCCACCGGGGGCAGGAACGGAGACGAACATGATGCGCAAGGCAGCACTGCTCGTGGGGCTGGCCGCCGGGTACGTCCTCGGCGCCCGGGACGGCCGCGAGCGCTACGAGCAGATCAAGAGCGTGGTGACGGGCGTCGCCCAGGACCCGCGCGTGCAAGAGCAGGCGTCCAAGGCGGCCGACGTCGCCCGCGACAAGGCGCCCGGCCTGACGGACGCGGTGACGAGCAAGGTCGCCGACAAGGTCGACACCAGCACCACCACCAGCAGCACCAGCGGGGCCGGCAGCGTCGCCGACGCGGGCGACGGCCTGGGCACCCCTGCCGCGGCCGATCTCGACACCCCCGCTGTCAGCACCCTCGACGCCCTCGACGAGGAGGTCGTCGTGGTGCCGTCCGGTCCCACCCCCATCGACGGAGGCCACGATGTCTGATCTGTCCGACCCCACCACCGGGTCCGGTGCCACCGCTGCCGACCTCGGCTCGAGCGCGGGCCGCAACGGCACCTCCGAGCCCTCGACCGCGGAGCTGGTCACCCGGCTCTCCCAGCAGTCCACCGAGCTGATCCGCAACGAGCTCAAGCTCGCCCAGGCCGAGATGACCGAGAAGGCCAAGCACGCGGGCGTCGGCGTCGGGCTGTTCGGTGGCGCGGGCGTCATCGCGCTGTACGGCGTGGGCGCGCTCGTCGCCACCATCATCCTGGTGCTCGTGGCCATCGGACTCGCTCCGTGGCTGTCTGCACTGATCGTCACCGTCGTGCTGTTCGCGATCGCGGGCATCGCCGCTCTGATCGGCAAGAAGCAGGTCGGCCAGGCCACTCCCGCCGCACCCGAGCAGACCATCGACAGCGTCAAGCGCGACGTGGACACCATCAAGGAGGCCCGGGGATGACGACCTCGCAGGACGACCAGACCAGCAAGAACGGCTCCGACGGCGAGGGCGACGGCGGCAAGCCCGACATCGACCAGCTCAAGGAGAACATCGAGCAGAACCGCGCAGAGCTCGGCGACACCGTCGACGCGCTGAGCGCCAAGCTCGACGTCAAGAGCCGCGCCAAGGCCAAGGTCACCGACACCAAGAACCGCGCCGTCGGCCAGCTCAAGGGCGTGCAGTCCAAGGCCACCACCAGCGACGGCAAGCCGGAGCCCGCCGTCCTCGCCGGTGCCGGCGGGGTGTTCGCGGTGCTGGTGCTCGTCACCGGTCTGGTGATCTGGAGGAGGCGCCGATGACCGAGTCACCGGTGACCGCCCGCGAGGGCCGCCAGCGGCACACCGAGGGCGCCGACAAGCCGGACTCCCCGGCCGACATGAAGCCGGCCTCCTACGGCTACGTCATCAAGCGCACCCTGCGGGAGTTCTCCAAGGACCAGTGCACCGACCTCGCGGCCGCGCTCACCTACTACGCGGTGCTGGCGCTGTTTCCGTTCCTGATCGCGATGCTGTCCCTGGTGGGGTTGGTCGGTCAGGGGCCGAAGACCGCGAAGACCATCACCGACGTGCTGGGCCAGGCGGGCCTGGCGTCGAAGACCCTCAACGACACCATCACCCAGCTCGCCGGGGCCGGAGGTGCTGGCATCGCGCTGATCATCGGTCTGTTGACTGCGTTGTGGTCGGCGTCGGGATACGTCGGCTCCTTCGGGCGGGCGATGAACCGGATCTACGAGATCGGTGAGGGCCGGCCGGTGTGGAAGCTGCGGCCGGTGATGCTGCTGGTCACCTTCATCGCCGTCGTGCTGATCGCGATCGTGGCGTTGGCCATCGTTGCCACCGGTCCGATCGCCACCGCCATCGGGGACAAGATCGGCCTCGGGTCGACCACGTTGCTGGTGTGGAACATCGCCAAGTGGCCGGTGATCCTGGCGATTGTCGTCTTCATCGTCGCTGTCCTGTACTACGCGACACCGAACATCAAGCAGCCGAAGTTCCGGTGGTTGTCCATCGGGGCCCTCATGGCCATCGTGGTCTGGGTCGTGCTCTCGCTGCTCTTCGGGTTCTACGTCGCGAACTTCAGCAGCTACAACAAGACCTACGGCGCGCTGGCCGGGGTCATCGTGTTCCTGCTGTGGCTGTGGCTGACCAACCTGGCGCTGCTGTTCGGTGCCGAGCTCGACGCCGAGCTGGAGCGTGGACGCGAGCTCCAGGCCGGTCTCAAGGCCGAGGAGTCGGTGCAGCTGCCGCCGCGGGACACCAAGAACATCGAGAAGGCCGAGGAGAAGCAGCAGAAGGACTTCGCCAAGGCCCGGGCGCTGCGGGAGAGCCGTGGCGAGACCCAGGACGCCGACAAGAAGGGTGATTGACCAGTGGTGAAGCAAGAGGAACAGGCCAACAAGTCGGCGCAGCTGCTCTACAAGCCGATCGGCATCATCAGCAGCCTCATCGCGGGGCTGGTGGCCGGACAGGTCTTCAAGCAGGTGTGGAAGCACGCTGCGCCCGGGGACCAGGACGATGCACCCAAGCCTCTGGAGTCGGAGTACACCTGGCGCGAGGTGCTGATCGCCGCAGCCGTCCAGGGCGCGATCTTCTCCTTCGTCAAGGCGGTCGTGCGCCGCGGAGGCGCCCGCGCCTTCCAGAAGTGGACGGGTGACTGGCCCGGCAACTGACCCATCTCACGATGACGACGGCCCCCGCTCGAACTGAGCGGGGGCCGCCGTACGTCGTGCCGCCAGCGATGCTCCCGTGAAGCCACGGTCAAGAGACGCGCCAGTGATTGGTGAAATCCGCGCCTGAGTCCGGTGTCGAGCGAAGCGACGAGTAGTTCTGCGGGTCGGACCCTTGCGTCACGACAAGGGCTATTCGGGGCCTTCGGGAACCGGTCGTCTGTGCTGGAAGTCGGCTGGATTCAGCGTGACAGATCCGACCGCTGGAACCGCCGGCGTCACAGCCTTCGGCGGCGCAAGGCCGCAACAAAGTCGCCGTCGATGACGACAAGGACTTCCGCCATCCACTATCCGTGGCCCAAGTGCGCCACCAGAGCATGCCCCCGAGCGATGTAAGCCAGCAGCCGCGTCCACCAACGCATACCCCACAGGGTCTGCGTCGCTGGCAGAGTCGGTGAGGACACCCCCGCGCAGATCAAAGTCAAGGACAGGGTGCCGAGGAACACTCCGCCAGTCTGCGGAGGTCGGTTTCCGTGACATGAAGTCGAGTCTGCCTCACCAACTAGTGTGACCGGTTCTGGTTCCACTCGCTACTGGGCCGCAGTCTCGTCAGGCCATGGGGGCCGCGCAAGGCGCAGAAGCTGGCGGGCGTAGCCGCCCCACGACGCGGCAGATCCCGGCTCGGCTAGCCCGGCTACGCAATTCCCCTGATCTCAACCTGTATCGGCGCTACCGCCATCTTGATGCGCTCTGCCAACTCGTCTGAGTAGCGATGTAAGACGATTTCGTGGGCCATGCCTTCGTATGTCGACCGGGCACTGTAGGACCACTCGATGGGGTCGTCGCTGGCCGAGTCGATTACAGCTTCGACGCATCGGCCTACCTGCGCACTCTCCGTCCGAGCTTTCGCCGATTCGGCACGGGACAGTCTCTCGTCCTCCCGGCGGAGCTTTGCTGTCCTCACCGGATGCTTGAGAGGCCCCCAGGGATCGGCGGCCATCCGGGCTAACGCCCTTACCACGCCAGGAGGGGCGAGTGCGCCAGATTCGTGCAAAGCGTCAGCAACTTGG
>Ga0210040_10010271_pt1 | contig 10766 bp, 7 predicted proteins | sample CryGeyCG12114_NA_FD_185462 | JGI IMG/M metagenome (GOLD analysis project Ga0210040, IMG submission 185462) | Groundwater microbial communities from aquifer - Crystal Geyser CG19_WC_8/21/14_NA (SPAdes) (version 2) | ecosystem: Environmental > Aquatic > Deep subsurface > Groundwater | place: USA... | reverse complement strand
TTAGTCCTTCTTTACCTTCAGACCCGTGCGAATTCTTATCGGATGCGTTTGAAGGCATTCGCGCGACGCAACCTCCCTTATGCAAACATGGTAGGTAGCAAGCATGACATCTTCGAGCCGCAATCAGGTCGGAGTAGATGAGCCAGGAGGATCGCAAAGTCTTGAGCGTGGTCATACTTGTACGCAGGTGGACGGCAGGCGAGTATATGTATGATGAGGAGTACTGATTTAACAATCGTGGTGTCCTCTTGAAGAAGTCATGATTTTGCGATAGCTGGCGCCAAGGTGTTCGCTGGGCGACATGACAAAGTCGGTTTTTCTTGCGACCACCTACCCACCGTTCGACCAGAACGCATCAGGAGCGATCGGTCAAGATACGGTATGATGGCAGTCATGCGTAATAAGGGGCACAGTAAGCTGATCACTTATGCAGGAAGGAACGGGTCTCGGCGCACCTTTGAAACCCGGCCCCGACGGCACTCGATCAGACCCGTTCCCCTACGCTCTAAACACCACTCTTTTACTCCCATACCCGCCGCATCTAGATAAATCGTTCTTTACACTCGCCTCCGACGGCACGGTGAGGTGCAAATAATTCATAGTGGTGCTTCCGCACCAATCATCAATCCAACTTCCTGAAATGGCAATCCCAGAAGCGAAGAAGCGAAAGGCTTGTAGCGCCTGCACTAAAGCGAAGGCGAAATGCTCCCCTTTCCGGCCCGGATTAGATGTTTGCCATCGATGCGAGAGGCTAAACAAGGAATGCGTATACGAGGAATCATTGAGGAGGCGGGGACCTAGAACGCGCTCGTAAGTCCGAGCATCTTATCATCGAAATCTGAGCTTTTGTAAACATAAGCGCGGATGTCGACATCATCCATATCCATTCGCTTTTGCCAGGACATTGTTATTCTACATATGCTGACACTGCTTACAGGCGAATGAAACAACTAGAGCAGCGCGTGGAGACTCTAATGGGCATGTTATCTAACAGTGTTCAGGACTCTGGTCTCGTGCCAAAGGATCATGATACTTCTTCCAGAAAGTCCGATAACACCAACGCTACCAATCCAGTACCATCCTATGCCTCCTCGAAAAGCCATGTTACGCCGGAAGACTCGTCTAGTCAATTATCAGCGGACGAGTTTGCCGCCTGGGATCCTTTGGCAAAGGGACTGTTGAAAGAGTCCGAGGCCATCACGATGCTGGAGGAATTTCGCAGAGACTTTGCAGACTACTTCCCCTTCGTGGTCGTTGATGCCTCCATGACCGTCGATATATTTCGCCGGGAGCAGCCCTTCTTGTTTCTCTCGATCATGACTACTATGTCATACACGAGGCCAAGAACGCAACGCATGCTCGCTGACGAGTTCAGGGATCAGATTGCTGCACGTATCGTTAGTTGTTCACTCAAAGGCTTAGAAGTCTTGCAAGGTCTTCTTGTTCATGCCGCATACTACCATTACGTATATCGGACTGGAAAATCGCAAGTGTCGCTTATAGTTCAATTGTGCGTTGCCACTTCTCTAGATATGGGGCTCGTACAGAAGTGCCGAGGCGACCTTGTCGTTTCTACACCCGTTGTACCGGTCGGTGTAGTTCGAGCTTTACTTGGCACGTACTACATTGCCGCGGCGTAAGTATTGCCCGAGTACGAGAAGTCTGTTGAAGCACGGTTCTAAAATCTTTCAGCTTCGCACAAGCATGGCGCAAACGTACGGCCGTGCCTTACACACAGAGTATAGCTCGGGCCTGTCAGAACTTCTCACATCAACCAGAACATCCTTCAGATTTGCTGATTGCGCCCCTGATACAATTGAGCGAACTATTGTGTCGCGTCAACGACCACTTTTCATACGATAACATCGAGGATTCGGATATCCATGGTGACATCAACCTTGAGGCATCTACGAGTAACTTCAGCGCCGAACTTCGGCGATTGCGGGATGCTATGCCTGCATCTATCCAGGAAAACAGTACGTCCACTTTGAAAATGCTCGAGCTGATGCGACTGATGTCTGTATACAGTCACCATTCGACTTGCGGGCGAAGTGATAGAGGTTACGATCCACGAGTGCTCACTTCACCACACGCTATGGCAGCCATCACCAGACACTACGCCTGCCACAATAAGTTATACGCGGAATTGTATGCTTCAAAGGTTGCTGGTAGCTTCCCAGACTTTTGCACATACGCTCCTCAACGTACACTCATCCTCGCTTCATCGCTTCACGTTCCCAAACTGGTCAGGGTGGTTCTATTCGACATTACTAGTCGTGAAAGTGGTTCTACTTCGGCATACAGGAACTACAGATTCTCCACGCGTCAATCTGGTGTCACATGCAGTCGGCGACTTCTTTCCACACGAAAATGGGGGTAGCGCAACAGCGGATATTTGCAAGATGACTTCGTGCCTTGCGCATGCGAATCTTGCAGAGAGCAGTGCATCAGCTGAGGAAGCCCAGCTAGTCTCCATCTTCAAGTCTTTCGTCAATAAGTTGAAGATTGCAGCTCCACGAGGCGGAGACGAAGATTGTGCGTCGGCTGCTAAGCCTTTCCTGATGAAGGTCGCGACGCTCCAGCGTGGCTTGCTGTCCGCCGTCAAGAAGGTGACTGACCAACAACATGTGTTACTAGCGACCCCAGGTCTTTCGCAAAGCTCTGCCGTACAGGAACATGTTCCTGCGATCCCCACCCACGAATCGGCCACGACACATCATCAATACCACCATTATGAAGCTCATCAAGATTCGCCAATACAGACTCCTGCTGACGCCTCGCAATGCGGCGATCCACTGGATCACTTCTACTTCGATGGCCTAGCAACTTCTGGGTATCAGCCTATGCAGCAACCTCCAATGGATGATTGGCTATGGGACATGGTCGTCAACGATGGAAACATGTTCACCATGTGAAGCAGTCAGGCCTCAATCGATTCCCGGAAAACATCTCATCAGCCTCAGGTAGTTGGCTCAGGAGCTGATAGGACAAACGACTAAATCAATGGCTTTTCGTCAGGATCTAGGAAACGCACCCGTTCGTACGATCGAACACTCCTTCCAACCGCTGGAGATAAAGGTGGTGAACATCCGTTAGCAGGTCTTGCTTAGCAGTATCTTTCTCTAAGTAGTGCACAGGCTTACGTCCCCCAACAAGCTTGATTTTGGCCTCCTTGGCGACTCGTCTACTCCTCGCGCTCAAGATATGCCTTAGCTATCGCGGGCCCTTGGGTCGTGCACGCTCACATCCGTTGCCTAGACTCGAGCACGGACGATAATTATCGCCCGTCACTCACCACGCTGCAAGTCCCACCTCATCAACATGCGGCTAAAACTACGACGACGATAGCACCATCGCAGTTCTACAGCCACCGAGCCTAAAGAACTCCACAATAGCTCTACAGCTATACATACGCTTGCTTCAACCCTTCCCATATAATCTGAAGAGGATTACCCACACACCGTCATGGCCCACAACCAAGCTGGCGATAGCATCGACCCACGTCAGGCGCTCCAGGAGCGAGTCGAGAGCCCAAGCAAGAACAGACAGTCCCACGAGAACCCAACAAAGCGTCCAGGAAAAACCATAAATGTCAAGTCTTTTCTCCAAAAGATCCCTATCTCTCGGGCCTTCACGCGAAAGCTTTTCCAAGATATCGCTGAGCAACTTCGCTTAGCTCATACAGGCGCTGATGTCAAGTTTGATGATTGCTACGGCAAGGAGTTCGTCAGGGAATACAGGAGCGCTCGCGATGCCGGGTACGTCATGACTAGCACCTTTCCGGTGTATATACGCTCATGCTAATTCGCGTACAGCAAGATAGCGCAGCTGAATTACAAGTCCTACCTCGAATTAGCTGATGACGATCCGTATGACTGGTCCCGATCTGCAGATGCAGACGTACAGGACAAATTTGTCCGTTTCTATCGCAGCAACGTTGAAAAGTGCATTGCACACTGTCGGTTCCCAGTCCGTATTTTCTTCAACAAGCCGAAGACAAACCGAGGCTACAACAAGGACGCGATGATGAATCTTGTCGCTTACGCTATGATGCTATGGGACAAAAGCATCGCCCGAAAAGTATTGTTCCAGTGCTTGAACAGACTGGTCACCCGAAACACCGTTCAAATCCGTAACATCATCTGCCTCGGCCATAGGATCATGAACGGGAACGTAGCTTCCATCATACAGCACATCGCTGCAGCCGCTATTGCCAAAGAGCTTACCATCCTTTACGAACGGTTCGAAAGGCCGCTTGCAATGGTTCATGCCTACCTTTTTGGCAAAGACGTTCGTTCCATCCTAACTAAGAAGCTGGCGCACATAGTGTGTAGCAAATGTTTCGTACGGCCATAGAAGGCCATAGCACGAGAATGAGAAAAGATGTAGATATGACTAGTTGTTGGTTTGATGAATTTTATATAACAAAAGAAAACTTAATCCCTGTGATCCTCCAGTAATGCCCGAAGCATCCTGATATGAACATTGCGTGACGAAAGCAAAGTTTCCTGTATACCTTTAGTACATGCACAAGACATCTTATTCTTATCTTTGACAGCCAAATTTGGCGTGTCTTCAATGCGACGTTCCTTCGGGAACGCGAACTTGTGCGCTGATCTCCTTCGAACGATGGAGTAATTGCGGTCTGACAGCGCTATGTCGCTGAGCTCGGCGCTGCTGAGCGAAGAGCATCTTGAATGGAATGCCGGACACGGGGCTAGTAATAGGCTTCTAGCTGGATAAGAAGCACGTGTGGGGTCAGCTAGAACGAGAGCTGACGGGTCTGTAAAAGCAGTCCTTTCAAGTCACATATCCCTCACCTACCCAACCCCTCGACTTCCTCGCACTCGCCCGCTGCTGTCTAAACTTCCCCATAATGCCCATCTCATCCAGCTTCCCCAGCAGGCGTTTAACAAACTCGACAACCTTATGTTGCTTGGCGGGCACAGCCTCCCGTGGAAGGTTCGGAAGGGCCTTCTTCATCGGCGCAGACGGCTTGACCAACACAGGCACATCCGCCACCCACTTCTCAGCGGGAACCTCGAAGTACTCGCTGCACCCGCTGTGGCGCCTTTCAGCGTCGCGGTGCACGTGGACAACGCAGCCGTTGTAGTCGTATGTATATTCTGTGGCGGGGTCGTAGCCCTTGACTACGTTTTGAGACGCAGAGTACCGGACTTGCAGGCCATCAGCGTCGTCGCGGTGATACTGCACCGTGGTAGACATGCTGCGGGGAAGAGAGAGTGGACGCACGTCGTAGTTTGATGTGCGCGAGGACTTGTAGTTGCTGGGGGCGAGCCCGTGGGTGTTCTCGTCGTATGTGCGACAGAGATTGTCCTGGGCTTGTGGGGGTGCGCGGTGAGGGTGGAGTGGACGGACGCGTGCGGAGGATGTACCAGTTGGTTGATTCGAGTGAACAGAGTCGTAGCGTTGTGGCGCTCTGGCTTTGCCTTTCCCCTTATCCAGCAGCGGCGGAGCAAGATCATTCTGAGGTTGAGCCTTCGATTGGGACGGCGAGCGATCGCACGGTACACGCTTGGCCTGACTCGCCCTCGTAGGTTCCTGGTAGTGCCGCTCCTTTGACGAGCGTCGAGGCTTCACAGAAGCCTGCAGAACTTCAGGCGCGGTCTCAATCTCGACCTTTCGACTCAGTGGCTCAGTAACTATCTTGCGATAGAAAATTGCTGGCGGACCAGTACCATCGTAATCCACAATGAGCGTGCCAACAGAGCCCTGCTTACTCAGACGATGCTGCTGAGTATCAGTCCACGCGAGATGCTCATCCACCATGTTCATTAGTTCGTCTGCCATGGTGCGTTTCATAGATTGGCGACCGGCGCCTTGGTGTGAACGGTGTTGTGTTGACATAAAAGATGGATATGTATCCAACGTGCGAGATGTCTCGGTGCGTTGTGAGCAGTTTGGGTTGTGTTGGTGAGCTTTGATGTGCGGCTGTAGTTGTGAGGAATCTGATGGGCTTTAGATGAAAGGGGGTAAAAGGCAGTATAACCACAGAGAGAGGCGTGTGAATGGGTGGATGTGGGTGAACATGGTGGTGATTCTCACATTGTGTGTACACGAAGCCTAGACATTGTGTATGGTTGATGATGGCTGACATGGTCTCAAGCATCGTGGACGCATGGTTCCCTGGAAAGACTGTTCACATTGTGAGGCAGAAGGCGGCTCGAGCTTGGGCAGGATGAAGCTCACTTCAGTTGGGGTGATGTGGTAAGTTTAGCCGTTTCGAATGTGTCCTTACGAATCGAGTTGTGTTGTCGAGACCACATGCATCGATAGAGACAACTGCATTTAAAGAGAACATATGAGACATTGTAAACAATCTATTGCATCTCCTATTAGCGAATTACGTACTACACCCAGAAATGCTAGACACTTCAGGTAGGTCTCGACACATACAACCGCACCGTGAGAGATGCGTGATAGAGCGCACAGATGGAGTTAAATCAGACAAAACCCGAACACATCGAAGGAAGTGGTATAAACCAAAAGCTCAACTCCGTGAACATGGACAGTAGAAAAAGTTATCAGACCCGGGTATAAAGGCTCGAAGGCCATCGAATGGACGACACCTAAAAGTACGGGGGAACAGCAATGGCGGCACTAGTTCTTGCTGGAGAGCTTGTCCTTGATCTTGCCGAAGATGGATCGCCTCTTCTTCTTCTTGTCATCAGCCGCAGAAGCGATGCTCTGGCTACCGGGAGTGCCCTTGGGAGAGACATCCGAGTCTTTCCTGAAATCTTTCCTAGGTGTCTCCGGTGCTAGGCTGCTGCTGGCCTCGGTGGTAGGTGCTGGTGTAGCTTCAGATTTCGCGTCGACTGTGGTAGTCTCTGTACCGGTGGTGACAGTTGGCTTGCTCTGTTCAGCTGTCGCAGGCTCCTTTGGCGCAAATGAGACATTGGTGTTTGAATCGATGGGCTTGGAGGATGTTGTCTCGACAGGCTTGGAGGATGTTGTCTCGACAGGCTTGGAGGACGTTGTCTCGACAGGCTTGGAGGATGTAGTATCGACAGGCTTGGAGGATATTGTATCAACAGGCGTGAATGGTGTGGGCTCGATAGGCTTCGATGTTGGAGGTACAGCAGGCGCAGACGCTGGGGCGTTGAGGGCATCGGGTTCGCTGGACGACTTCAAAGGCTTGGAGTCGACAAGTGCCTCATCGGACAGAGCTGCTGCGTTGTTGCTCGAACCTGGTGCGAGTACGGGAGCTGGCTCACCGCTGGAAGTGACCTTCTTAACCTCCTCGAGCAACTCCGCTTCGACTGCCTTCTTCTCACCCACAGCCTCAATGTTCGCAGCGGCCTCAGGACTGGCGTGAGCCTGCATCTGGCTTTCGGCCACAACATCGGGAACGCTCGGTGCTGGCTCTTCGGTCTTTGTGCCCGGGGCAGTCGTGCTAGTTGCGGCGGTAAGCACAGGGGCTGGTTCACCTGCCTCGTTCGTCTTGGAAATTTCCTTGAGCAGCTCAGACTCGACCGCCTTCTTCTCGGCAACGGCTTCACTATTGGCGGCAGCTTCGGGACTAACATGTGCTTCCCTCTGGCTCTCGGAAACGACATCAGGAACGGAAATCGCGGGAGCAGATGCGCCGGTCTCGTTGGTCTTGGGGATCTCGCTAAGCAGCTCTTGCTCGACTTGGTTCTTCTCATCCACAGCTTCGGCGTTGGCAGAAGCCTCTGGGCTAGCATGTGCCTCTTTTTGGCTCTCAGATACGACAGATGGAACATCGCCGGCGGCCGAGCCATTCAGGTTGCCTGCGGTCGAGCCATACCCAGTGGCCTCAGCAGCCTTGTCCTTCGCGTTGTAGACAGCAGCAGTGAAGAGGCCTGCGCCGGCCGTGGCACTGGCAGCTACGGTCGCGGCGGCTGCGCTAGCGTTTGATTTGACTTGCGAGGTAACCGAATTGTCGGCTGCAGCAGGTGCCTCAGGAACCTCGTCCTTCAATTCATTCTCGACTTCCTTCTTCTCGAGCACAGCGATAGGATTGCTGGTAGCTTCTGGGGCAAATCCGGCCTCCTTGCGGCTCTCGCTGACGATCTCAGGGACGCCTCGAGGCTCCTTGGGGACTTGGCCAGCGAGTGCGGCAGTCGAGCTTGTAGGAGCTGCGGATTGAATGGTGACGCCGGTGTCTCGCTCGGTCTTAGAATCTACGCCCATGGGCAAGCTCGACTCTGGGATCATGTTGCCCATGACTGGAGGTAACCCAAACATACCTCCCTTTGCTTCCCTCTCAGCTTGCGGAGTCAGACCGAGGTCGGGCAGGGCAGGGAGCGCATCGGACTTCTCGTAGGAGGACGGGTCCGTCTTGGCAGTGCTATGAACAGTGTTGGAGGTGAAGGTGCTTGGATCGGGGACCTTCTCACCAGGCGCAAGGTGGATAGGGTTACCAGCGCCTGCAGTAGCCGGTAGAGGTGCGACGCCGAACGACTGCGCTTCTGGCTCCTTGTCCTCCTTGTCATGACTAACTGTGGACTGAACAGTGTTCTTTGTAAGAGTGCTTGGGTCGGGCACTGGTTCACCAGGCGCTAGCTTGACAGGGTTGCCGAGGCCTTCGGTGGCAGGAATGGGCGCGACGTTGAAGGACTGTGCTTCGTTCAGGGGCGTTTCGGCGGCGGGTGTCATAGGGAAAGCGCCAGGCAGAGAGTCCGTGGACCTGGTCTTCTCTGACTCCTTGGGCACGGCACCGGCCAGCGCTGCAGTAGACGACTCGGGTGCCGCAGAGGAGAGGGTGCTGACGGGCTCATCGACGATGTCCTCGGGCGTCAGGACGTTGTTGACTATGCCATTGCCGTCGTCCTCTTTGCGCGCGCTCTCGTTGATGACCCAGTTGCCATCAACGACGAACTGTGGACATGTTAGCAAGCTTTGCGCACTCACAGCAGCTCCTGCCAGCTAGGCATCAAAGAGCTTCCTGGTAAGCAACGCACCTTGTACTGCGTGTGGACCTTGGGCAGCTCGACGGTCTTGGTGAAGACGCCATCCTTCTTCTGTAACGTGACGGTCTTCTGCCAGTCATCAAATGTGCCGGTGACGAGGACCTCGTTGGCGGCGTGTTCCCTAGAGTTGGTGAGCGGCGCGGGAGCCGGAGTAGCAGGGTGCAGTGCTTACCATGAAAAGGTATATTTGCCCATGTCGGCGGAAGGATAGCAGGTCAGTCAGGGATGATGGGGTTGCAGATTGATGACTGAGACTGTCTTATGCGCGAGGAGCAGTGGATGGGGAGGTGGTTGGGAAGGAGCTGCGGGTCAGGAGCGGAAGGAGCTAGAAGGAAAGGCGGCGTGTCGCGGCGGCTCGGTTAATCGGCGCTGATAAGACGTGCAGCTGTCGCGACGGCACGAGAGGAGGCTCTGCGACAGATTATGCACGAGTGCAGAGTTCCAGAGGTGCAAAAGATTTGAGGAGTGGGTGAGGCTGGCCGTCTGCGATGTTTGCGACTCTACTGCAAGATTGTCGACGGTTTTAGCGTCATGCCTCGCGCCGAACCTCTTCAGACACGCTGTGGAGCCAGAGCATGTACAATGACGAAAGACGGCCTGGTACCTTGATCAATTGCTGCTCCACCTTCAGTCCCTTCTGCCAACGTGCATCGTGTAGTCACGCGCTGCGTTCAATGCGTAGTCGGCTTCATTTACTCCATGCTTTGTGCCCCTCCAGCTTGTGCTTCGCGAGGCCCTGTGCGTCATTGCCCATGCCAGCGAACACAGTCATTGGCTTCGGCATCCAGCTTTGTTGGGCGACCAAAAAGTGTCTGCCGCTGCTCATCACAGACATGGTCGCAAGCAGTGCAGTGGAAGGCCTTAGTGAGGAAAAGAATTGATTGCGCGTCTCAACACTTGGATTGTATTCGCCTCCACCTATTCAGCACTCACCGCCATTGCATAGTGACTGACGCTGTTGAGGTCGACAGTGCCTGCCCGTTTATTGCCTTTGCAGAGACGACTATGTAGATCTTCGTATATATGCTATAAGCATGTCTGCGCATCTTCCAATGCTCCAGGCATGACTACCAGTCAAGCATATAGTAGTGGATCTGAAGCTATCTATGCCCATTCAAGCAACGACAAGTTGGAGCAAATGTGGCGGGTGGGCAGTCAGTAGGCGTACCTAAATGGTGGTTCAATACGAGTATCTCGGGACGACTCAGCAAAACAAAGAAGCCGCAGTGAGTATTTTTTTCTCCTCTATCTTCTGCCATATGCGGCGAGCAAGACGGTGTCTCGTGAAGTGGTGTTTTGCCCACCTCCACATCTTAGCGAAGCAAGCTGCAGCCCACAAGCAGTCCGTGAGCACGGGAGCTAGGCGCATCTTGATTGGCATCATGACCAGAGTCGCAAGTGTCTATCAGAGCTATCGTAGCAAGCAGTTCACTGAGCAGCCTGCGGTGTCGTGCTGTGTGACGCGGTGGCATCCAATTGCGTGAACCATTGGCGGGAGCCGTGCGCCGGCTGTCTCAGTAGCAGTGGGTGCCTACCGCAGTGGAAGCTGGGAGGCCATTTCTAGACGCCTTCTGGAAAGACTATAAGCCCATCCATTCCACCTGTGATCGCACTTAGCCACTGCAGCTCCCCTCTTCCTGCGCAGCTGCCCCCAGCGCGTCATCGGCCGCTGCACGCCCCGAATACTACCTAGACACTACACACTGCTAGAACAACTGCAGGCGGCGCAATTGCATCCCTCACCCCATCTTTTCCTACTGCACGCCGTCTCCCCTCACTGCGCGCTGACGCTACGTTTCGGACCCTCGCAGC